>Ga0129312_1000233_pt1 | contig 55687 bp, 46 predicted proteins | sample O827metagenome_FD_94434 | JGI IMG/M metagenome (GOLD analysis project Ga0129312, IMG submission 94434) | Orangutan group fecal microbial communities from Wisconsin, USA - O827 metagenome | ecosystem: Host-associated > Mammals > Digestive system > Large intestine > Fecal | place: USA: Wisconsin... | reverse complement strand
TTGGACAACTTTGTCTGGGGATCCTGTCGCTTTTAGTAATACAAGTGCTGTCGATATTTGTTCTTGTGTGTACCTCATAACATGTCAGGCATTACACAGTCCAACTTTTCGTCCGCATGCCCTGGTCTCAACAAGAAAACAGATGTACTTTACAGTTGTACTATTGTTCTTTGCAGTAATATATGTGAATTGGAGCAGGACACAGATAAAAAAAGGAATCCTGATTGCTTTTATGGGTGTTGCAGCAGTACTGATATCCAATAAAATCTTTGATAACATATATGGATATGCGGTGAGGGGCACAGCGCATACGCATTCCGGTGACGACAGATTTCTTGCAACGGTTGTGTTTTATACTTCAGAAAGGGAAGATGGGGAGCGAATTACAGATCCGGAAGCAAGGGAACTCTTTTATGAGATCTATGATATCTGTGAAGATCAGGGATATCTGAAGCATTCTGCGGGAAAGACATGGAAGCAGAGGGTGACTCATTTTGGTGATTCCTATGACCGTATACAGATTGATACCATGTGGCCTGCAGTGGAAAACTATGTGGGAGAACATTATGATTCAGAGGATGTGGCAAGGGAAAAGAAGGTAGATGAGATTACCCAGACAATCAGCCGGGATCTGTTGCCGGCGGTATGGAAAAAGCTTCTTTTGACATTTGTGGATAATGTGTGTTCCGGATTTGTTACCACGGTAGCGAAGGTTCATCCAGTACTTCTATGGTATACCATAATGATTTATTTTGTATATTTTGCAATGCTTATATATCTCGGAATATGTAACAGGACAGCACCGGCATTTTTGTTTGCAGCAATGACACTAATTGCGATATGCTTAAATGTAGGGTTGGTGTCCATGGTTATTTTTTGTCAGACGCGTTATACAATATACAACATGCCACTGTTTTATATGAGCCTGCTTTTAATGATCAGAGAAGTATATCATATGAAAAAAACATGCGTAACCTCCCATTCTTAAGATTTCCGGAAGGTTACGCATGTTTGCTTATGAAGGACAAGTATGATATAATATTCTGACCTATGCAGCAGTGTATAAATTTAGAAGAATAAAGGTAGAAGAATCATGAAACAGCCCAACCTGTTACAGAAAATAAATGAAATTTTTGATAAGAAGCAGAAGCGTCAGCTGGTGCTTCTTGGGTTTATGATTTTTATTGGAGGTTTCCTCGAGACACTCGGTGTCAGTACAATGATCCCGGTAGTTACGGTGCTTCTGACCCCGGAGAAGGTACAGGAATATATTGATAAATACGAGGTTCTTGGCAATATTTGTACTGCATTTCATATTACCAGTGTGAATCAGGTTGCAGTATCCCTGTTGTTGTTTTTAATGGCGGTCTATGTGATTAAGAATCTTTACCTGTTATTTCTGGTTTACCGGCAGAATACATTCATTACCCAGAATCGTAACAATATGATCAGCCGTGTTATGGCAGAATTTTTAAATCGGCCGTATGAGCAATATCTGGGAGCAGACATTCCAACGGTGTTCCGTATTACGGACAGCGATATTCCACAGACCTTTGCATTGATGCTGGCTGTTTTGTCATTGGCTTCCGAAGTGGTGGTATCGTGCCTTATTTTCCTTGTATTATTGATTCAGAATGTGAAGATGACTTTATTTGTCATGTTTGTATTTGGCGTCCTGACATTGGTCATTGTCAAGGTGCTGAAGCCCAGGTTAAACCGGATCGGGGCTAAGAATCAGGCAATTCAGTCCAGAATTGCCAAGTGGCGTATTCAGGCAACCTACGGTTTGAAGGATGTAAAGGTTCTGAACAGGGAAGAATTCTTTGTAAGAAACTATTATGAGACCGGTAAGGTTGGTGCAAATGTAGCCAGAAACTATGCGGTATTGAATAATACTCCGCGTCTTCTCATTGAAACCATTTTTATTGTCAGTATGTTAGGCTACATTACCATTTATATCAACGGCGGTGGAGATGTATCGCAGATGATGACAACGATCGCAACCTTTGGTGTGGCAGCGATCCGTGTGCTCCCAAGTGTGAACCGTATTAATACTTATATTACCGAGATCGCATATGCAACGCCGAGCCTTAACTTTGTGTATGAAAACCTGCAGCAGGGTATGAAGACGGATGCCATGCTGGCAGAGCGGAAGGCCAATTCCCAGAAAGAGAAGCTGAAGCTGGATGATAAAATTGAACTGAATCATATTTCCTTCCATTATCCGGATTCTGATAAGAACATTTTTACGGATGCCCATATGGTAGTTCCGAGAGGGAAGTCTGTTGGTATTATGGGATCCTCAGGTGCGGGAAAATCTACGATTGTGGATATTCTGTTAGGCCTTTTACATGCACAGGAAGGACAGATTACCTGTGATGGAGTGGATATTTTTAAGAATTATGAATCCTGGCTTGCACAGATTGGTTATATTCCACAGAGCATTTATCTGATTGATGAATCCATCCGTGAAAATATCGCATTTGGTATTGATGCGGATAAGATTGATGAAAAACGTATCTGGGAGGTGCTTGAGGAAGCACAGTTGAAGGAATTTATTGAAGAGCTTCCGGAGGGACTGGATACAACGATCGGAGACCGGGGAATCCGCCTGTCCGGCGGACAAAGACAACGAATCGGAATTGCACGTGCTCTGTATCATAATCCGGAAATCCTGGTATTTGATGAGGCAACATCGGCACTTGATAATGAAACAGAGGCAGCCGTTATGGAGGCTGTTAACAGCTTCCACGGTAAGAAGACCATGGTCATTATTGCACACCGTCTCAATACCATCGAGAAGTGCGATATTATTTATAAGGTTGAAAACGAGAAAATTGTGGAGACATCATTATGATAGCTACGGAAATTGGGGCAGGTGACGGACTGGGAAACCAGCTGTTCCGCTATATTACCCTGCGCTGTATGGCACTGGACCATGGCATGGACTGGGGAATCGTGGGAAGTGAAACCATGGCCAATAATATGCATAGCAGCTGTGGCCTGTATTTTATGGATCTGGACTATGGAAAAGAAGTTCCTAAGGAACAGATGAAACGTTATAACGAGAAAGAAGACCGGATCTATATCGGAAATTCCAGACACGATCTGACCCATGGCTGTTATGTGACCGGAGTGGATGAAAAGCTTCTTCATCCGGAAGAAAATACCCTCTATTGGGGGAATATGCAGGCAGAGCGTTACTATATCAAGCATAAAGAAGAGATCCGGGAATGGCTTAAAGTAAAAGAAGAATATGACTGTAAGGAATTCAGCAGGGACAACCTGTGTATTCTTCACTTGCGCTGTAGCGATTATCTGGATTGTCCGGAGCTGTATCTTCGGAAGAAATACTGGATGGATGGTATTCGGAATATGAAGAAGCTCCGACCGGATATGGAATTTATGATTATTACGAATGATGTCAAGGAGGCATCCCGTATTCTGCCCGGAATTCCGGCTTACAATTTTGACCTTGCAAAGGATTATTCGATTATTAAGAACGCCAGGTATTTACTGCTTGCCAATTCTTCCTTTGCTTATTTTCCGGCATTTACCAGTACAACGGTACAGTATATCATCGCCCCGAAGTATTGGGCGCGGCATAATGTATCGAATGGATACTGGGCATCCGAACAGAATATTTATGAAGGCTGGCATTATCAGGATCGTAAGGGAAAGGTATTTACCAGCGAGGAATGCCGCAGGGAATTGGAGCAGTACAAGGAGACGTCTGTTTTTTATAAAAAACTGAATGTTCCGTTGGAGGGTTCACATAAAAAGATTGAAACCTTAAAAAGCAATATCCGTTATCAGATGTATCATGGATTACGGTTATGGCGGGGATTAAAGAGAAAGGTAAAGCTTTTATGGAAAAAATGCTGGAGCTGCCTAATGTGACATTGGCAGCAATGACAAGCGTGAAACTATATGAAACAGTGAAAGCCCTGGAATACAGCATGCAGGGGATTCATTTTGGGGAAGTGGTGCTGATTACCCATCGGAAACCTCTTTTTCTTCCTAAGGGAATTACCTATCGGCATACTGATAAACTGACGGATATTGACTGTTTTAATTATAAAACTGCTTATGAGTTAGGGGATTATATCCACACGGACTATGTCCTGCTCGTGCATTATGACGGATTTGTCGTACATCCTGAAAAATGGCAGGATGAATTTTTAAAATATGACTATATCGGGGCACCCTGGCCGATTCCGGCAGATGGAAAACAGCATTGCTATCATGATATTTATGGTAACTGGTGCCGCGTTGGAAACAGTGTTTCCCTGCGCAGCAAGAGACTTTTGGAGTTCCCTCGCAAGGCAGATTTAAAATGGGAAAAGGATGAAGAGGGATTCTTTAATGAAGATATCTTTCTGTGCTGCCGGCATAAGCATGACATTGAGGCTGCCGGAATGCAGATTGCACCGATTGAGGTCGCAAAATATTTCAGTCATGAGCATCCCATTCCGGAGATTGCAGATGTGGATGCACCATTTGTTTTTCATAAGTGGTGGGGAAGAAATGAACAGTATCCGAAATTTCAGAATCCATGGACAAGGCGTTGGATGAAATTAAAGGAATTGATCCGGCCATTATTATTCTGGCGACATGCAGGAAGGTAAAGGTATACGTATGGTTTACGATTGCATTCCATTTTTTAATGAACTTGATATTCTGAACCTGAGGCTTCATGTTCTGGATCCTTATGTAGACAAGTTTATTATTGAAGAAGCCACGGTAACGTTTTCCGGTGAGCCCAAGGAATTGTGTTTTGAAAAGAATAAAGAGATGTTTCGTGAATTCTTACCCAAAATCGAGTACATTGTGGTAGATAATTCGCCGGTTAATACAACAACACATCTGCGGGATAAATTTCAGAAGAACGCGTTGGAAAAGGGCCTTGCGGATGCAGGTGAAAATGACATGATCCTTTTAAGTGATGTGGATGAAATCCCGAATCCCAGAGTTTTGCAGGAGTTGAAGCAGAATTTTGATCCGGACAAGGTGTATCATCTGGCACAGAGAATGTTTTATTGCTTTATCAATATGGAAGAGGTATCCGGAAATCTGCTTTCCATTACCGGTGAGTTTCCGGGAGTAGAACGGAGAATGTGGCTTGGAACCAAAATTTTTGCAAAGCGAAGCATCCCAAAGGACGGAATTATCCAGCTCCGTGAAGCAAAGGTTACGGCACCGAATGCGGTTCGGGTTGCAGATGGAGGATGGCATTTTGGATATATGGGAAGCCGGCATGAAGCAGATGTGTCCAAGAGAATTGGAGATAAAGTCGTTGCGGCAGCACATCAGGAATACAATAAGCAGGACATTCTGGCAGAGGCAAAATATCGTCTGATGCTGGGGGAGGATATGTTTGGGCGGGATGCCCGGTTTGAGCGTGTGGAAGTGGATGATACGTACCCGGAATATCTGCTGCAGCACCGGAAGGACTATGAATATCTCATCATGCCCCCGATCAGTAAGGCGAAACGGAACTATATCAGAATCAGTATGAAAGTGAAGAGATTTTTACGGAAGGTATGCCGCAGAATACGCAGAATTTTTCACAGATAGAAAAGTATGAAATTACACTACTGTAAGATGCCGGAGGTAAGGAATGAATCAGAGAAATAAGATTGCAACAGTATATGGATTATGGTTTGCAGACCTTGTCGGAATTGTCATTTCCTTTGTGCTTGCGACGTATATCCGATTCCGGAATTTCCGGGATATGGAGGACAAGGGGATTCACTTTCAGGTATGTCTCCTGCTTTTGCTTGTCTGTACGATCTACAGCTTTTTCCTCGATTGGAACCGGAATTTCGTGAAGAGAAAGACGACAAAGGAATTTGTGGCAATTGTCCAATATGAAATTATTATGTTCCTTGGCGTGCAGCCGATCATGTATTTCTTAAAGTGGTCGGATAAGTTTTCACGCTGGGTGATGATTATCTTCCCTGTCGTGAATATTGTGGTCACATTATTGATTCATTTAGTGATTAAAAAGGCGGTAAAGCTTCATTACCGGTCGGAATCAACGAGAATTAAAGTCCTTGTCATTACCCAGAAGTCTCTGCTTGCAGAGGTTATGGAGAAGCTGAAAAAGGAACTTGACGTCAGCTATCAGATCGTCAATGCGGTATGCATGGAGGAATTAAAGCCAAATTTCCTGGAAGAAGCAACCCTGATGGCATTGGATGAGGTATTTATTTATGCTCCGGATATGCTGCAGAAGCAGGTACAGGAGATCATAGGAAGCTTTGATGAAATGGGCGTCAACTGTCATTTCTGTGTAGAACTGCCGGGAGCCGACAGCAACCGGACGAAGATCGACAGCTTTGGCAATTATCCGGTTATTACCTATACCAGATTCTGCAGCAGCTATAAGCGTCTGTTGATAAAGCGTGTAATGGATATCGTGGGAGGTCTCATTGGACTTCTGATCACGGCAATTTTCTTCCCTTTTGTGGCGATTGCGATCAAGCTGGATTCACCGGGACCGGTGCTGTTCTCCCAGATCCGGATCGGACGGAACGGCAGACGGTTTAAGATTTATAAATTCCGCTCCATGTACATCGATGCGGAGGAGCGGAAGAAGGAACTGCAGTCCCGGAATGAAGTTAAGGGACTGATGTTTAAGATGGAAAACGATCCCCGTATCACGAGGGTCGGAAAATTTATCAGGAAAACGAGTATTGACGAGCTGCCACAGTTCTATAATGTGGTTAAAGGTGATATGAGCCTTGTGGGAACAAGACCTCCTACAGAGGATGAATTCGAAAAGTATAACCAGTATTACCGCCGCAGAATCAGCATGACACCGGGACTTACCGGTATGTGGCAGGTCAGCGGCCGGAGTGAAATCGAGAACTTTGACGATGTTGTGAAGTATGATTTACAGTATATTGACAATTGGTCTTTATGGCTGGATATTAAAATCCTGTTTAAGACCATCTGGGTGGTATTTGCAGGGAAAGGTTCAAAATGACGGAAGACAGAATCAGAGTGTTGATGATTGTTCCTGAACCGCTGGTAAAAGGCGGCATTGCGTCCGTTGTAAATGGTTATCGGGGCAGCAGTCTGGAACAAAAGAATGAGCTTATTTATATTGAATCCTATTGTAACGGATCTAAATGGAAGAAGCTTGGGAAGGCATTAAAAGCGTATGTGGAGTTTCAGAAAGCCATCCGGAAGAAAAAACCGGATGTGGTTCACATCCATTCATCCTTTGGACCGAGCTTTTATCGTAAAATGCCGTTTATTCTTTTAAGCAGCAGCAAGGGGATTCCGGTGATCAACCATATCCACGGAGCTGAATTTGACCGGTTTTATGAACAGGCCTCCCCGCGAAAGCAGAGACTGGTACGGAAGATTTACAATAAATGCACCAGGTTGATTGTGCTTTCCGAAGAATGGAAAGAGAAGATGATGCAGATCGTTCCGGAAGAAAAGGTTGTTGTGGTTCCAAATTACAGCAGGATTCCAAGAAGCATCTGTCAGGAAAAAAGGAAGCCGCTGCAGATCCTGTTTATGGGGGAACTGGGACAGCGTAAGGGATGCTATGATATTCCGGAAATTTTTCAAAGAATATCAGGCCACATAGAGGATGCACGCCTTATTATGGCGGGAGACGGTGAACTGGATCAGGTCAGACGGGCATTTGCAGATCGGAACTTACAGGATAAAGTGGATTTTCCCGGATGGGTCCGAGGCGAAGAAAAGGAAAAGCTGTTGCAGGAAAGCTCTGTATTTCTGTTTCCAAGTTATCATGAGGGCATGCCGATGGTAGTGTTAGAGGCAATGGCCTATGAGCTTGGGATTGTCACAACAAATGTCGGTGGGATACCACAGCTGATTTTGAATGGTCAGAATGGCTTCTGCGAAAAACCGGGAGATACAGATTCCATGTCACGGGATTTGATGACTCTGCTGACAGATGAGGATCTGAGAAAAAGGTTTGGATATGCGGCCAGAGCACTGGTAGATGAAAAATATGGACTGGAAAGCCATCTGCAGAAGCTGCAGAAAATATACCGTGAAGTATGCCGGTAGCAGCAGGGAGGTTTATATGGGACAGTTGGGACGTGTAATAAAAAGTGCAATTTCCATAATGTTCTGGAAAATTCGTTACGGATCCCGTATGAAAATTCCGTTTGTACAGAATCTGGACAGAGTTCATCTGGAGATATATAAAGAAGGAAGAGTGACTGTTGGCAGCCGTGTGCAGAACAGAGGGAATTTATACCTGATCTGCGACGGAAACGGGCAGCTGAAAATTGGTTCACATGTTTTTTTTAATACCAATTGCAGTGTTACGTGCATGGGAAAGGTTACAATCGGAGATTACTGTAAGATCGCCAATAATGTAGTTGTGGTGGATCATGATCATAATTTTAAAAACAAGAGCAGTGAATTCCTTATTGGAGAGGTCTCAATTGGAAACAGAGTATGGATTGGTGCCAACTGTACCATTTTAAAGGGAGCACAGATTGGTGATGACTGCATAATTGCTGCCGGAAGCGTGGTAAAGGGCGTAGTGCCGGCAGGAACAATATTTTATCAGAAGCGGCAGAATATATCAGTGACAAGAGAGAATCCGGGAGAAAAACAGTAATACACCGGAAGATGGTGGAGATGGATCACGTATGGAAATAAATCAATATAAGGTCAGTATCGTTGTACCTGTTTATAATACTGTTAAATATCTGAAAAAGTGTGTGAACTCACTTATTGGGCAGACATGCCGGAATCTGGAAATTATTCTTGTGGATGACGGATCGACGGATGACAGCGGGGCATTGTGTGACTGGTTTGCCAATAAATATCCTCAGGTTCATGCCCGGCATAAGGAAAACGGGGGGCTTGTCTCAACCTGGCAGTATGGGGTGAAATACAGTACCGGAGATTATCTTTGTTTTGTTGACAGTGATGACTGGATTGATCAGCAGATGATTTCGGAAATGCTGGAGCATGTGACGGGAAGCGATCGGGAGATCGTTGCCTGTGATTACAGGATAGAGAGAGAGGATGGAACAGGTGAGCCGGTTTATCAGCAGCTGTCTCCCGGTGAATATAACCGTGAGGCGCTGCTAAAGAAGGTATTACCCAATATTCTGGGACAGGAACACCGTTATGTCACCATCTCGCGCTGTATGAAGCTGATTTCCAGAAAACTGGTTCTTTCCAACATGAAATACAGTGAGCCATCCATCCGTATGGGAGAGGATATGACACTTATGCTCCCCTGTCTTTTAGACAGTGAGCGTCTGGTGATTCTGGATCATAAGGCATATTATCATTATCTGTATGTCAAAGCATCCATGGTTCATCAGTATGATCAGGGATTATTTGAAAACAATAAGAGACTGCGGGCAATTATCAGGAGGGTGCTTGAAGATAAATGCTGTCATACGGAAGAGGAGCAAATGCCGGACTATGCCTGGATGCAGGATCAGGCAGACAGGGAATACATTTTTCTGCTTCTGCTTGCGCTTAAGAATGAGGCAAGAGGAAATCCGTCCGGCTATAAAAAGAATATCCGGAAGATCTGCAATGAACCGGAGGTCAAGGAGCTGATACAGAATACCGCAGTGGAAATTCATGAAAAATCCAATTTTCTTCTGTATCTTGTTTTATTACATCCGAATGCGTTTATGATCCGGGTATTGAGACTTGCGATGATCTGGTATTATCGTTGAAAATGTAAGTATATGAATCGTCACCATGAACTATTGATTTATCTATAATGGAGTAACAAATGCAGCCGCTGATCAGTGTGATTGTTCCTGTTTATAATGGGGAACTATATTTGAAAAACTGCATAGAGAGTATTGAATCCCAGACCTATCCGACACTTGAAATTGTGATTGTGGATGACGGGTCTACAGACAGGACCGGAGAGATCTGTGAAGGACTTATGAAGGCTTATGAGAATATCCGGTATGTGACTATTGGAGATCTCGGAGTATCTGCTTCCAGAAATCGTGGAATTACGCTGGCGAAAGGAGATTTCCTGACCTTTGTGGATGCCGATGACCGGATTCATCCCCAGATGATCCGACGCTTATATGATGCGATGGAACAGACGGGGAGTGATATTGCAGGGTGCCGTTTTACCATATGGAATACAGAGCGGGAGTGGGAGATCACTGCCAATTCGGTTCCTGTAAAGGCACAGACGAATCATGTATATCAGACGGATCAATATCTGAAGGAGCAGATTCTGAACGGAAACAGCCGCTGCTGGAGCAAGCTGTACAAACGGTCACTTCTGGAACGGATGAATACGGATCAATGGTTTCGTGAGGGAATGACGATAGGGGAAGATATGCTTTTTCTGATGGATCTTCTTCCTTCGGTTTCAAGGATTGTGGAAACAGATTTCAGCGGTTACGGATATTACCGGAATCCACAGGGAGCCATGAACCGGACATTCCGACCGGAATATATGGATCAGATCCGCTGTTGGGAGACTGCCAGGGAGCAGGTGCACAGAATGCTTCCGGAGTGCGATAACAGGGTGACTTCTATCGTAATGATTTCCATTATGCTGACGGTCGGAAAACTGGCGGCTCTTACGGGTGAGAACCGCAGACAGTATAAACAATACATCAAAGAATGCCATGAGAAGCTTTTGAAGGAGAGGCACAACAGAGAGGCTGTGAAACTGCTTTCCAAAGGCTATCGTTTTAAAGCAAGGTTCTTTGCTGCAATGCCCGGACTTTATTTATGGTGTTATCATTTAAGAAAGCATTAACGGGCAGCTATACAAAGAATGCATAAAAAGGTAAAGAGAAGGGATTTTATGAAGGGGAATCATCAGAATCAGGTTATTTTATACATGCATGCAGGCAGCGGCAATCATGGCTGCGAGGCGATTGTGAACAGCCTTTGTCATATGATTGATGAAGATGCGGTTTTGGTATCCTACCGGGGGAACGAGGACTGGCAGTATACCTTGAAGGAGCTGTGTGAAATCAAACAGGAACGCAGCTTTGAGGAACACAAGCTGGCGCATCTCTTTTATTATGCGTATCGTATGCTCACAAAGGATGCAGCGAGCTTCCTGCGTTACCGTTATGAGGATATTTTTATGCAGCCGATGTCTCCGCTTGCAATTTCGATTGGGGGAGACAATTATTGCTATGACAGCATGCTTTCGGATCTGCGTCTTGCCAATCTTGCTTTTACGAAGAAGGGAACGAAGACCGTTTTACTGGGATGCTCCATTGAGCCGGAGCTGTTGAAGAGGGAACAGGAGACACAGACAAATCCGATTTTGGAGGATTTAAGCCGTTATCATCTGATTATTGCAAGGGAATCTTTGACCTATGAGGCTTTGTGTGATGCCTTTGAAAAAAGACGGGAACAGAGTAATAGTAACAATAACAGTAATAATAACAGGAATATATTGAATATCCGAAGCACATCAAATATACAGATTGCACCCGATTTTCCCAGAATTGTTCAGATACCGGATCCGGCCTTTACCCTGGGATATGTCAGGAAGAAGGTGCCCGATGGCTTCTGGAAGGGCAATACGGTAGGCGTGAATGTGAGTCCGCTTATTCAGAAAAGTGAATCCGTACCGGGAATTACGATGAAGTGCTATGAAGAACTGATCGAGTGGATTATTGAGCACACGGATATGCAGATCGCATTAATTCCACATGTGGTGTGGAAGAATAATGATGACCGGAAGCCGCTTTCCGAGCTTTATGAAAAATATAAATCCACAGAGCGTCTGGTGCAGATTCCGGATGGAAGCTGTGAAGAACTGAAGGGCTATATCAGCCAGTGCCGTTTCTTTGTCGGGGCACGGACGCATGCAACGATTGCGGCCTATTCTACCTGCGTGCCGACACTGGTGGTTGGCTATTCTGTCAAGGCGGCCGGAATTGCACAGGACTTGTTTGGAAGTCAGGAGCATTATGTACTTCCGGTACAGAGTCTCAAGGATCCGCAGGATCTGGTATGTGAATTTCAGTGGCTGATGGAACAGGAGAATTCGATCCGGGAGCATCTGCAAAAGAAGATACCGGACTATCAGGAACAGGCACTCCGGACAGGAGAAGAGATTAATCATTTATGGGAAGAGTTAAAGCAGCAGCGAGAAATATCATATTTGGATACATCGGCAACCTGACCACCCAGCTGCTCGGGTTTGTCCTGCGTACGATCTTCATCCGGCACTTAGGGCAGACGCTGAATGGAGTAAACGCTTTATATACCGGCATTTTGTCGGTATTGTCCATGGCAGAGCTGGGAATCGGAACAGCGCTCAATTACAGCTTATATAAGCCGGTGATTCATAAGGACTATGAGAAGATCAAATCCTACATGCTACTGTATAAGAAGGCATACCGGATCATCGGGTTTGTGGTTGCAGGCATCGGACTTGTGATTGTACCCTTCCTGCCGTATCTTGTGAAACAGCCGGAGGGGGTAACACTCCGGGATCTGACACTGTATTATCTGATTTTCCTGTTTAATACGGTGAGCTCCTATTTTGTGGCATATAAATACAGCCTTGTGAATGCCGAGCAGAAGAATTATATCCAGACGAATATCATTACTGTGACCAAGATGATTACGGTAATGCTGCAGATTATTGTTATTCTGACAACAGGCAATTTTTACGCGTACCTGCTGACCGCAGCAACGGTAGAGCTGCTGCAGAAGATCTTTGTCAGCCGGTATCTGAATAATATGTATCCCTATCTGAAGGAAAAGGATATCAAGCCTCTTACCAAAGAGGAGGTCGGGGAGGTTGTTAAGAAAACCAAGGCTCTCGTCCTTCATAAGGTGGGGGATGTGGCGCGTCTTCAGACGGATGCCATGATTATTTCCGGGTTTATTAATGTAACGCTAAGCGGAATTGTAGATAACTACAATCTGGTGATTTCCTCGGTTTCAAACTTTGTGAATATTATCTTCAATTCGGTTTTATCGAGCTTTGGTAATCTCATTGCAACGGAGAGCCGGCAGAAGCAGTATGAAATCTTTAAGGTGTACCGCTTTTTCGCCTGCTGGATCTATGGATTCTCTGCAACGGGATTTTTACTGCTGCTGACTCCGCTTGTCCGGCTGTGGCTGGGGCCTTCCAATGTTCTCCCTGTGGCAGCGGTGACCTGCATTTTAATTGACTATTACTTTAAGGGAGAACGGATCGTGCTGTCGAATTTCAAGACGGCAGCAGGAGTGTTTGAACAGGATAAGTATCTGGCATTGATTCAGGGAGCAGTGAATCTTGTAGTATCCATTGTGCTGGTACAGCGGATCGGACTTGCCGGAGTGTATATCGGAACGATTGTTTCCGGACTCATTGCCAATATCACGAAGCCCATTATTATTTATCGTGTCTGCTTTGAGATCCGGGCAAAGGATTATTTTCTGGATTCTGTGAAGTTTCTTGCCGTACTTGGCGGAACCTTTGTAATCCTGTATGGGATTCGTAAGGTGCTTATGCCGCAGGTCAGTATTCTGTCCTTTGTGCTTATGTTTGTTGTGATCTGTGTGATCTTTAATGGGGTATTTCTGCTTGTGTTCGGCAGAACGCAGGAGTTTCAGTATCTGTGGGGGATTGTGAGAAGGAAGCTTAAGAAAAGTTAGGAGGTTTGCCTATGGTAGAAATGGTCAGAAAAGCACAGGATCAGCTGCTTCATTATCCGGTAAGAAGCGCAGGAGCCGAAGTGAAACGAATGATACGTCAGTTATTGGGACAAAAGGTGGCGCCCAAAGACAGCTTTAACTGGCCCAATGGTCTGCTTGCGAAAGCATTGATTGACTATTATTATGCACATCAGAATTCGGAAGAAGCAAGAGAGATACAGGATGCTCTTAAGAAGTACTGCGACCGTTTTATTCATAGAAAATATAAAATGTATTATCTGGATGATGCGTTAAGCGGACTTGCACTCATTGAACTGCATCAGATCACGAAGGACGAGAAATATAAGCAGGCAGCAGACGCTGTAGCACAATATTTGTTTCAGCATGAAACCGATGACATGGGAAGTCTGCTTTACCGCCCGGCGCAGCAGAACGGTTACATATTTGCAGACATGATTGGTATGGTCTGTCCGTTCCTGTGCAAGTATGGAGTGACCTACGACAGCAATGCAGCAATAAATCTTGCAGTGACGCAGATCACGAATTTCATTGCCTATGGTATGGATGAAAAGACGGGCCTGCCTTATCATGGCTACGAACTGGAAAGTGGTATGAAATATGGAGTGATCGGCTGGGGAAGAGCAGTCGGCTGGCTGATGATCGGAATGTCAGAGACTCTTGCCCTGTTAGAAGAAAGCAGACCAAGCTATGAGGCAATCAAGCAGGCATACCGCCGCATGGTGGATAAAGTAGAGGCTTATCAGCTTGCCGGTGGATGGTACACCTGGCAGCTTCCGGCAAAGGAAGGCCCGGTGGACACCTCTGCAACAGCAATGATCCTGTATGCTATTTCCAGATCCCTCAATACGAAGGTGCTGATTGGTATTCATAAATCGAGAATGCTGAGGGGCCTGGAGGCTTTGCAGAGCATTGTAACAGAAGGGGAAGTCCCGAACGCACTGGCAGAATGCCAGGGATTCAGTATGTATCCGCAGGTATACGGAAGTTATCCATGGTCACTGGGACCGGCATTGTCCTTGTTTGTTATGAATGAAGGAAAAGCAGAAGGGGACAAAAATGTTATTTAACTCTATTGATTTTTTGATATTTTTCCCAATTGTATTATTCATTTATTTTGTTTGCCCCAAGAAAATACGATACATCTGGTTATTAGTGTCCAGCTATTTCTTTTATATGTGTTGGAATCCATGGTTCATTTTCCTGCTTGTTGGAGTAACAATGGTAAGCTGGCTATGCGGTCTGGGAATAGAACGGATGCGTGGAAACCAGCATAGGTCTAAATGGCTGGTGACCGTGAGTTGTTTAATACTGCTTGGTACATTAGGATATTTTAAATATACCAATTTCCTGATTGAAACGTTAAATCAATTGTTGAAATATGTGCATATTAATCCGGTTTCCCAGCATGATATTATTTTACCAATAGGAATTTCTTTTTTTACGTTTCAGGCACTCGGCTATGTAATAGATGTATATCGGGGAAATGTAAAGGCAGAAAAAAACGTATTAAAATATGCATTGTTTGTTGCATTCTTTCCGCAACTTCTGTCCGGACCAATTGGAAGAGCAAGGAGCCTGTTAGGACAGATTGAAGAGGAGCCACAGCGTCATGTCTGGAATTATGAAAGAATTATTTCCGGTTTGATTTTAATGTTGTGGGGATATTTTCTTAAGGTTGTAATTGCCGATCGTGCTGCTATTTTAGTCAATCAGGTTTTTGACTCTTATGAACATTATCAGATGACGGCATTAATAGCAGGAGCTATTGCTTACGCTATTCAGATATATTGTGATTTTATGGGATATTCTACGATTGCTTTGGGAGCAGCGAAGGTGATTGGATTTGAATTAATCAATAATTTTGATACACCGTATTTAGCACATAGTGTTGCAGATTTCTGGAGGAGATGGCACATTTCTCTTAGCACATGGTTCCGTGATTATTTGTATATACCGCTTGGAGGCAATCGAAAAGGAAAATGGATACAGTATCGGAATATTTTAATTACATTTGCCGCCAGTGGCTTATGGCATGGAGCTAATTGGACGTTTGTAATTTGGGGATTGCTTCATGGAATTTATCAAATCATGGAAAAAGAATTATCATCGATTGTACGGAGAATAAATGAAAAGCTTCATACAAAAACAGAATCTTTCGGATATCGTTTTCTGAAAGTAGCATTTACGTTTATTCTTGTTGATTTTGCATGTATATTTTTCAGGGCAGATTCCATATCACAGGCTATAGGATATATTTCCCGTATGATTCATTACCGGGACTGGTGGGCATTATTTGACCAGAGCACTTATACATTAGGACTTGATATACAGGAATTTCATATTTTGTTTATAGCGGTACTTTTTTTATTGTGTGTGGATGTTTTGCGTTACGTTCATAAAGAAACACTTGATGTATTTTTGCAGAAACAATGTCTGGCATTTCGCTGGGGAGTGTTGCTGATACTGCTATTCTCATGCCTGATATTTGGATGCTACGGTCCAGGATTTGAATCGGCACAGTTTGTATATCTGCAATTCTGATAGATTGAATTTAAGGAAGAAGTTATGAGTATTTTACGAAAACAGAAATGCCGAAACAGCATAAAGATTATTGGATTTATAGTGATGACAGTTCTAATATTGGCAATTATTTTTCCCATATTTAATTATAAAGATATGGGAGGTGGTGGAGGATTTCAGCGGTTATATAATAGTCCTCCGAATAGTATGGATGTTATGTTTTTCGGGAGCAGCAGGGCTCATTGCACAATTGATCATGGATACCTGTGGGATCATTATGGAATTGCAGGATATACTCTTTCAGCCGGTGCGCAGAAAATGGATAGCACTTATTATTGCGTTCAGGAGGCACTACGATGTCAAAACCCCAAAGTGATTTTTGTGGAGATTTCTTTTCAGGTTAATAATGGAGAAATTGAAGATGAAGAAACAGATGTATATCGTAATTATCTTGGAATGAAAGTCTCTGGAATTTCACACTCTTTTGCAAACTATCTTGGCAGGCAGATGAATATGAGCCCAGAGGAAAAAGAAGAGTTATATACCAGATTTCCAATTATACATTCCAGATATCGGGAACTGGAAAAGGCAGACTTTATAGATGACATTCCGTTCATGAGAGGATATCGTGGCAGTTTTGAAGAGGTTCCATTTGATACACCGGTTGTAACGGAGCAGACAATGGAAATTAGTCAGGATAATCGGGAATTTATCGAAAAGCTGATTTCTTTGTCTGAGGAGAAAAATGTTCCATTGGTATTGTTTGCATCGCCTTATGTAGTAAGTGAAGAAGAGCAAATGCGAATCAATGCAGTAGGTGAAATTGCCAGGGAGAATGGTATTCCTTTTATTAATTTTAATTGTTTGTATCAGGAAACAGGCATTGATTTTTCCTGTGACTTTAGAGACAGCAGTCATGTGAATAATGCAGGTGCACAGAAAGTTACGGAGTATCTGGCACAGTATATCAAAGCAAATTATGAGACAGAGGATCATAGAGGAGATAATCAATATATTTTATGGGATCAAAATGCCCAATATCTGCACAATAAAGAGCTTCGTCATGCTTTGGAGCAGAGAGAGAATATAAACGATTATCTGACACAGTTATCAGAAGATGAAAAAGATGTTATACTGATTCAGTTTGTCGGGAATTATCAGGCACTTGGAGATGTATACCTTGAAAATATTATGAAATTAGGTATTTCACAAGAAGACTACATTGGTGGAGGGTATTATTTTCTTTGTGGAGGCAGCAAAATAGAAAAACCAGAAGATATTTCGATTGATGAAAATCAGATGATATGGATTCAAGGAGAGGCATATCAGACGGAAATTGAGAATGGTGTTAATGTGGTTGTATATGATAAAGAATTGAAACAGGTTATTGATGTTGCAGGAGATGATATTTATCTGGGACTTTCAATGTCTCATCTTGATTTGAAGGAGCAGTAGTAATTCAGATGATTATTATACAGATAGTCGGAGGACTGGGAAACCAGCTCCAACAGTATGCACTATATCAGAAATTTAAAAGTCTTGGAGCAGAAGTAAAGCTGGATCTGTCGTGGTTTGAACAGTTCGAAGATACAGGCAGAGAGTCGAAGAACATAGAACAAAACCAAGAACAAAACCTAGAACAAAACCAAGAACAAAACCTAGAACAAAACAAAGCCGATCATGGAACAAATAAAACAAAACCGGCAATAAAACAGGATATTGTGGTTACGAACCGCCAGTGCGAACTGGAATTCTTTGATCATCTGCCTTATGAAAGCTGTACGGAGAAAGAAAGAACTGCATTAACCGGCTCACAGGGGCTTGCAGGGAAGCTTCGCAGAAAGCTGCTTCCACAGACAGTACACTGGTATAAAGAAGAGCAGATGTACGATCCGGACCTTTTGAATTACCGTGATATGTATCTGTCTGGTTATTTCGCATGTGAGAAATATTATGCAGATATTCTGCCGGAATTACGCGAGATGATTCGTTTTCCGGAGATTGCGGATGCACAGAAGAGAATGGCGAATGAAGAGATACTTAAGAAAATCAGGAACAGCCATGCGGTCAGTGTGCATATCCGCAGGGGGGATTACCTTCAACCGGAGAATGCGGCAATGTTTGGCAATATCTGCACGGAGGAATATTACGAATCCGCATTGGACTACATGAAGGAGAAGATCGAAGATCCTCACTTCTTTATTTTCTCCGATGATACTGCTTATGTTAGAGAGCATTATCAGGGGGAAGAATATACGATAGTAGATATTAATCATGGCGATGACAGCTTTTATGATATGTATCTGATGAGCCGGTGTGAGGGAAATGTCTGTGCCAACTCCACCTTCAGCTTCTGGGGAGCGAGGTTAAATGCACGACCGGATAAGATTATGATCCGGCCGACCGTTCAGAAGAATAGTCAGGTATTTGACGAAGCACAGATGAAGGATCTGTGGAAGGATTGGGTGTTTATTGATCCACAGGGAAAGCAGTATCCTTAAACAGCAGTAAGAAAAGGGAATGTTTGAATGAACAGATGGAAACAGGATGGGAAAAGTATATTAAAGACTGTCGGGACGTATAGCTTTTTTCTGGCTGTAATGATAGAGATTATGCTGGTGATTCTGGATAAAAGTGAGTTTTTGTATCCTTTTGAGGGCTGGACCTTCCGGATTACATTCCTGCTTTGCTTCATCAAGTTTCTATATGCAGAATGTACGTCAGAATATACCATAAGAGATAATATTGGAATAGTTGTTTTACTTATTCTGGGAACGATATCCTATTATGCCACCGGAAGGAATGAAATACTCCGAATTGTTTTGTTCTTAGCTGCCTGTAAGGGAGAAGACATGATTCGATGTCTTAAAATGGTTTTCTGGATCACGCTTATCGGCTGTACGGGGATTATTCTGTTGTCGATCAGCGGTATTTATGGAGCGCCAACACTAACCCAGGATTTTGGACGCGGGGGAGTGGAAACCAGATATGTACTGGGCATGGGACATCCGAATGCATTACAGTGTATGGTTTGGATGACTTCGTCCCTTGGAATGTATCTTTATCATACGAAATGGAAATGGTTTCATTATCTGGCAGTCTGGATTTTAAACCTGTTGTTCTTTTTCCTGACGGATTCCAAAACATCCATGTCCATCATTACAGCTGCAGTTGTTTTGTTTCTCATTGCGGATCATCTGTATGCAAAATGGGGGAAACGACTGTTTTCGGCAGCTAATATAGCTGCAGTAGTCGGAAGCATTATTCTTTCTATCTTTGCAGCAAAAGATGCAATGTGTTTATGGGATTACTTCTGGGGGGGACCATTAACCGCCAGGGTGAAGGTTTATTTGTTATTAAATAAAGTGTTGACAGGCAGAATTCATAGCCTGATTGAAACACGTAATCATGAAGGAATCATGGACACCTGGTCTTTATTTTCCAATCCTCATAATACCTATTATTTTGATATGGGCTGGGTAAGGCTTTTTTACTGGTACGGTATTATCCCGGGGCTTGTTGCTGTAGTTTTCCTGCTTTTGATATTGGTATATTTTTACAAAAAAGATAAAATGGCCGAAATGATATTGTTCTCTACCTATTCAGTGTATACTATTGTAGAGGCACACATTGTTTCTGTATATATTGGAAGAAATTATCTGCTTTTTATCGCTGGAATGTATTTATGGGAAATATGGAGTAAAACGAGGAAACAGGATGAACAAAACGGACAATAATACAATACAATTATCAGAGCTTATCTATCTGGCTTATTTTACGGTGATGTTTGGAGCCAGAGCAATTGGCTTGTATGAGGGAATGCTGCCGTATAATATGATGCTGGTGGCAGGAATGCTGTTATTTCTTCTGAAGATCGCTATGACAAGGCATACGTTTGGGGAGTATCTGCTGATCGGTGTATTACTTTTCATAAGTCTTATTGTGTATTATAATACAGGAGAGAAAGGGTTACTCCTGTATTTTACCATGATGCTTGGTATGAAGAATGTTTCGTTAAAAAGAGTTATGAAATGGGCGGCGGCAATTTTATCCATTTCTTTTACGGTATTGGTTTTTTTATCGGTATTTGGTTTGAGGCAGGATATTACGTATCTTCATGATCGTGCAGGATTTGGTCAGGTACTCCGGCATTCCCTGGGATATCCGTATCCGAATACATTGTTTACGACGTATATTGTGTTAATGGTTCTGATTATGTATGTGCTCGGAAAGCAGACGAAAAAACAATTAATTGTAACTTCAACGCTGATGTTCCTTGGAGCTGTTTACATTTATCTTTACTCCTGTTCCAATACCGGGTTGATTGTTGCAACATTTTATCTGTTTGCAAATTTATGGTTACAGTTACGGAATCGTCTGTCAATGGTTGAAAAGCTTGTCTTACTGATCGCATATCCGGGGTGCGCCTTACTCTCTATTGTGGGACCGCTTGTCACCTCCGGCCGACTGTTCCAGATCATGGACAGGGTATTACATAACCGGTGGGCCTATTCCTACTATTATCTTACGACCGAGCCGGTTACATTGTTTGGTACGAGATTTGGAGAGACTCCGAATGATAATTATATGATAGACAGTTCTTTCCTGTATTCCTTCTTACAAATTGGTGTTATTCCTTTTTTGATTGTGACGACTCTCATGATTGGTATGATATGTTATTATGTCAGGAACGAGAAGAAAACTGAACTTGCCATAATCATAAGCTTTTGTGTTTTAGGGTTATCGGATCCTTTCTTTTTTAATCTGTCATATAAGAACCTGATGTTTCTTTTTGTTGGAGAACTGCTGTATTTCCAGACCTCAAAGCCATACTGGTTTCATAAAGGACTGCTGGCAAAGGAAATATGCATTCTGAGGTGCGGAGAGAGAAGGATTTCCCTTGATACACCCTTTTATGGTAGAATTAAAGCAGGTCTTTGCAAGGTACGTGATATTGTTACGGACAGGGAAAATCAGTTGCTTGTACTCTTTCTCAGTATTTGGGTGATTGTGACCGCTATTATTTTGGCATGTACCTGGTCTTCCAATGTAACAGGGGCAGTTGACAGGATGGAAGAATGGGAATATTTCCGAAGAATATTGAGTACAGGATTGTTCAGTGGCGTATTTGGTGTTGTGATCAGCATTATCGTATATTGGAAGAAAGGCGGTATGGTGAAAGATGAAAATCATGCCTAATCGTATGGACCGGGGATTCTACCGGTATCAGGAAGAATTTGAGCAGAAGGCACTGGAGGTGCTTCGTTCCGGCTGGTACGTTCTGGGGAAAGAAGTGAGCAGCTTTGAAGAGGAATTTGCTGCTTATACGGGTGGAAATTACTGTGTAGGACTTGCAAGCGGACTGGATGCCTTATGGATTGCATTCCGGCTTCTGGGAATCGGAGCAGGGGATGAGGTACTGGTACAGGGAAATACCTATATTGCAAGTGTTATGGGAATTACCATCAATGGCGCAACCCCTGTTTTCGTAGAACCGGATGAATATTTCGGAATCAATGTGAAGGAACTTGAAGGTAAGATTACAGACAGAACCAAAGCAATCCTTGTGGTTCATTTATACGGAATTGCGACTCCGATGGATGAGATCGTAAGGCTTTGTGAAAAGTATCATCTGAAGCTGGTGGAGGACTGTGCCCAGTCTCACGGAGCCTGTTACAAAGGGAAAATGACCGGAACTTTCGGAGACGTGGGCTGCTTTTCCTTTTATCCGTCCAAGAACCTCGGAGCCTTTGGTGATGGAGGGGCGGTTGTAGTAAAGGATGAAGCATTGGCAAAAGAGTTTAAGGTATTCCGAAATTACGGCAGTGAAAAACGCTATTATAATAAGGTGGTAGGAACCAATTCCCGTCTGGATGAAATCCAGGCAGGGTTATTGCGTATCCGGTTGTCTCATATGGAAGAGCTGACGCAGGAAAAGATTGCAATCGCCTCACGTTATACAGAGGGTATACATAATCCTAAGATAAAACTGCCACAGATTCCGGAGGGGGCTACCTGTGTTTATCATCAATATGTGATCCGGTGTGAAGACAGAGACCGGTTAATTGAGTATCTGAATGAGAAGGAAATCGGTACCATTATTCATTATCCGATTCCTCCGCATCTGGCAGAGGCATACCGGTATCTGGGGCATCAAGAGGGAGATTTCCCGATTACAGAGCATCTGGCCAAGACGGTATTGTCCATTCCGATGTATAATGGCATGACAGAGGAAGAACAGAATGTGGTTATAGATGCCTTGAACCGATTCTGATATGCGTACCACATATGTAGCATGAATAACAAACTGACAGAACATCCTAAGGAGTATTTATGAGCTTAAAAGAACAGTGCCCTATCTTACATTTTGGAGATCTGGGAGACGAACGCGGAAAGCTTGTTGTGATTGAGGGCGGACAGGCCATTCCGTTTGAGATTAAGAGAGTGTTTTATATTTATGATTCGGATGATACGGTTGTCCGTGGACAGCATGCGAACCGGGAATCGGAATTTGTTCTGGTTAATGTGGCAGGCGAAAGCAAGGTGCGCATTACGGATGGTACGGAAGAAATGGTTGTAAAGCTGGACAAACCGATGATGGGAGTTTATATTCCTAAAATGCTCTGGAAGGATATGTATGACTTTTCCAGGGATTCGGTACTTCTGGTATTAGCCAATACCCATTACGATGGATCGGAATACATCCGGGATTATGAGGAATATTTAAAAGAAATGAAGGACAGAAAGTGACAGGGACAATGGTATTTTGTACGTTATTTGACAGCTATTATCTGGATAAGGGATTGACACTCTATCGATCGCTGGAAAAAGTGTCTGACAGGTTCAAATTATATATTTTCTGTTTCGATGATTCTTCTTATGAGGTTTTGAAGGATCTGAAACTGGAGCATGCAGTGATGGTTCATCATTCTGAAATAGAGGATGAAACCTTGCTGAAACTGAAAGAAGAACGTTCCAAGGCAGAATATTGCTGGACATGTACTCCGGTTACGATTGAATATGTCCTGAAGCATTTTAAGGAACCAAGCTGTACCTACATTGATGCGGACTTATATTTCTTTGCAGATCCACAGGTGTTGTTTGATGAAATGGAACAGCCGGGAAATGATATCACGATTACGGAGCACCGCTTTAAGAATAGCTGGAATGGAAGACGCTTATGTAAGAGAAGCGGGAAATACTGCGTGGAGTTTAATTACTTTAATCAGTCTGAGAATTCCCGGGAAGCTCTGAACTGGTGGAAGGAACGCTGTCTGGAATGGTGCTATCACCTGTATGAGCCGGAGCGGATGGGTGACCAGAAGTATCTGGAAAAGTTTCCGAAGCTCTTTAAAGGGGTTCATGAGCTGCAGCATTTAGGTGGTGGAGTGGCTCCATGGAACCTTGGACAGTATGAACTGGCAGCTGCACAGGATGGGAAGATCCGGTTAAGGGTAAAAGGAAGTGGAGAAGAATTTCCATTAATTTTTTATCATTTCCAGAATTTGCGATATTTAAGCGAACAGAAGGTAAATATCAGTTCTGGAACACATTCCCGGAGATTAAAGGATGCCATTTACCGGCCTTATCTGTTGGCAATTGAGCAGAGCCGGGAAGTGTTAAAGAAATACGGAATTACATTCAGCGTGAAGAAGGTTTATTCCAGTAATAAATTCATTGCCTTTCTTCAGGGAAATGTGTTGCGCTTTAAGGTAAAGAGCCTGTCTGATATTTATGACCTGCGGACTATTCAGAGCCATGTAAATTATGGCAATATGGGCGATGAATGCCTGCATTCAAGCGGACATATGCCATGATTTATATGGTGAATGCGGTTCTGAATGGTCTGCAGATATTGTGACAAAATCACTTAGCAACACATATGGAGGGCCAAACAGCCTTATGAAGATTGTTCATGTTTGTTTGTCCATGGGATATACCGAGGGACTCAATTATCAGGAAAATGTAATTATTAAATATCAGGCAGGAGACGGACATGATGTTACGTTGATTACCACAGACCATTGTTTTCATGAAGGAGAATGGGGACTTTGCCAGACAGAAAGTGACTATATCAATCCGGACGGTGTCCATATCATAAGACTTCCGTTTGCTTTCAGGATTCCTTATAAAATCAATAAACAGATTGGAATTTTTAAAGGGTTTTATCCGCTGCTTGAGCAAATACAGCCGGATGTGATTTTCGTTCATAATCTGCAGTTTCAGGATATCCGTAAGGTGGCAAAATATAAAAAGCATCATCCGGAAGTGAAGGTGAATGCGGATAATCACAGTGATTTTTCGAACAGTGCACGGAACTGGTTTTCAAGAAATACATTATACCGTTTCTGGTGGAAACCGTGTGCGAAGGCGGTAGAGCCCTATGTGGATAAGTTCTTTGGCGTTATGCCGTCACGTGTGGACTTCCTGCAGAATATCTATGGTATTGCAAAAGAGAAAACGGATCTGCTTTTCATGGGTGCAGACGATGAATGTGTGGAACGTGCAGCGTCACCGGAGATCCGAAAGGCAATCCGGGAGAAATATGGTATCCGGGAAGATGATTTCCTTGTAATGACGGGAGGAAAAATCGATTCGTTCAAAACCCAGACTTTGCTTCTGATGGAGGCGGTGAAAGAAATTGATCATCCGCGGCTTCGTCTGCTGATCTTTGGATCCGTGGAGGAGGACCTGAAAGAACGGTTTGATGCCTTATGTGATGGCAATAAAATTCAATATATGGGCTGGGCCAAAGGAGAACAGCCATATGAATACTTTGCTTCGGCAGATCTGATTGTATTTCCGGGAAGACATTCCGTATATTGGGAACAGGTGGTGGCACAGGGAATTCCCATGCTGTGTAAATACTGGGACGGAACGACCCACGTAGATATTGGCGGTAATGTACATTTTCTGAAAGAGGATTCCGTACAAGTGATTAAGACAGAACTTCAAGGGCTGCTGGATCATCCGGAAGAATATGAGGAGATGAAGCGGGCAGCGCTAAGTAACCGGCGGCATGAGTTTTCATATAAGCAGATTGCCCGGAAATCAGTGGGAATTGATGTTTAGGAGAGAGTAAAACATGAGTTTTAAATCGGTTATTGCAGGTATATTCAGAAGTACATTGACCCTGATATCACCAATGCTTAATACAAGGGTGACTTATTGGTGCAAATTTAAACGCAAATTGGATTTAGATAATCCGGTAACATTAAATGACAAAATCTTATGGTTAAAATTTAATACGTATTGGAATAATCCGGTAGTGAAGCAATGTGCGGATAAATATCGTGTGCGTGACTATATTAAGCAAAAAGGATGTCCGGAGATTTTAATTGATTTAATAGGTGTTTACCGTGATGTAAAAGATATTGTCTGGAAAGAGCTTCCTGAAAGGTTTGTTATTAAATTGAATGTGGGATGTGGATGCAATATTCTGGTAAATAATAAAGACGAACTGAATATTGGGGAAACAGAAAAGAAACTGACCAAATGGCTGAAGGCAAACAATTATTATTTGGGATATTCGGAAATGCAGTATAAGGATGTAGAACCCTGTATTTTGATTGAACAATATATCTGTGAAGAGGATGGAACCCCGCCGTTGGATTACAAATTCTATTGCATGAATGGAAAAAGTAATATGGTGATGGTCTGCGTAGACCGTGAAGAGGGACAGGTTGCGAAATATTTTTATTTTGATAAAGACTGGAATCTGTTGCCCTATGGAGAAGATGTGGAAAAGGAACCGGACAGAGTGATTCCAAAGCCGGAAAATATGGAGCTTGCCTTTGAATATGCAGAAAAACTGTCTCAGGATTTTCCGTTTGTGCGTTGCGATTTATATATAGTTCATGGAAAGATATATTTCGGGGAATTGACCTTTACACCTTCCGGAGGGATGGATATTACCATATCTCATGAAACAGACCGGATTTTGGGAGAACAGTTGCAGTTAAAGATATAGTGGTAGTGGAGAAAGATGATATGATTAATTTGCTTTTCTCAGTTGCAAATAAGTTATATGGGAAGAACAAAGCATTGGGTGGAATAGTGTTCAAAGTAAATAAACTGTTTGTGAACTTATTATATCCATGGGTACAAGCACTGAATTCTCAAAAAGGTGTAGATGAAAACAGTGAAATTATTGTGTCACTGACAACGTTTCCTGATCGTATTCGTTATGTATGGATGACGATAGCGAGTTTGCTGAATCAGACACTAAAACCATGCAAAGTAGTGCTTTGGCTGGCAGAAGAACAATTCCCTGATAAGAACCTGCCCAGGCAATTAACAGAGCTTTGTAAACGGGGGTTAGAGATAAGATACTGTGATGATTTGAAACCACATAAAAAGTACTTTTACACGATGCAGGAATGGCCGGAGAAATATGTCCTGACCTGTGATGATGATATGTTTTATCCGGAAAATTTGATAGAGAATCTGTGGAAAACAGCAAAACAGCATCCGGAAAGAATTATCTGTAATAACAGTATGCAAGTGACTTATGATGAAAAGGGTGATTTCATACGAAGAGACCAATGGATACATGAAAACAGGGAAATGGATGGGCTTCAGGTTTGTCCGGTTGGATGTGATGGTGTTTTATATCCTCCGGGAGCACTAAATGAGGCAGCTTTTGATAAAGAAGCATTAATGGAAACTGCATTGCGCCAGGATGATGTGTGGTTAAAGGGAATGGGTGTGTTGAACGAAACGGCAGCATACAATAAAGGAATGTATCATCATGATTTCTTTAATAATATGTTTACCCAGAAAAGTGGTTTATGGAAGACAAATATTGTTTGTGAAGAAGAGCAGTATTCTCCAAATGAAATTGCATGGATGAAAATGATCGAGCGATATCCGAAAATTGAAGAATTACTGAAAAAAGATTGCAAAGAGGAAAAGATGAATGAATAGCCAAATACCTGTGTCCATTATCACACCGTGTTTTAACAGTGAAAAGACGATCGCAAGAACCTTTGAAGCTATGATAAGGCAGACTTATCAAAAGATAGAATATATTGTTATTGACGGTGGTTCTACGGATGGAACCTTAGAGATTATCAGAGAGTATGAAAAAAAATTTCCTTTTTTATTCCGATATGTATCTGAACCTGACAAAGGGATTTACGATGCGATGAATAAAGGTATCCGGATGGCCACAGGAAAATTAATCGGTATTGTAAACTCAGATGATTACTATGCGGATGATGCCATTAAGAATATAGTGGATGCGTACGATGGAGCTGATTACCGGATATTATATGGTTTTCAAAGAAATATAAAGGAAGGACAGGAAACCCAGATTTTTATCAACCATCACAGCCAGTTGCAGTATATGATGATAACCCATCCTACCTGTTTTGTGACGAAGAATATATATAATGATTTCGGAGTATATGATACCACATATAGAAGCTCTTCCGATTATGAATTTATGGACAGGATATATCACCAGATACCGGACTGTTTTGTGCCGGTGTATCATGTGATTTCTAACTTTGAAGAAGGTGGTATGTCATCCACACAGCTAGGAGTGAGGGAAACACTCAAAATTAAGATGAAAAGAGGATACATTAGTAAATTCCGCTATGTGATGTCCTGCCTTTACAGCAGATTGGTGGAAGTTGTCCAGTGGTTCAAAAGAATGGCAAAAAGTTTAAATAGAACGATAAATGGAGAGAAAGATGTTCGGAGTGATCTGTAAATTTTTTTTGAAGCTTACGGGCGTAACATATGGCAAACAATTAAAATTAAAGGGTATTCCGGTGATTTTTAACAAAAAGGGCGCCAACATTATGATCGGTGATAATTGTCTCATTAAGAGTTCCTTTTTATCTAATCTGGTGGGATTATATTCCAGAACCATCATTGTAACCAGGGTGGAAGGAGCTTCCATTCTCATCGGAAATAATGTAGGGATTTCAGGGGCTACCATTTATGCCCGCCAAGGAATAACCATCGGAGACAACAGTAATATCGGGGGAAATACGAAAATACTGGATAATGATTTTCACCCGTTGGACCCTCAGGCAAGGATCAGGGATGACAAATCCCAAATCGGTACAGCACCCATTTTTATTGGAAAAAATTGTTTTATCGGGTGCAATGCCCTGATATTGAAAGGAACATATTTGGGTGATAACTGTGTGGTTGGAGCCGGAGCTGTAGTAAGTGGAAAATTTGAAGATAATTGTGTAATTGCAGGAAATCCTGCTAAAGTAATCAGAAAAATAGAACCCTAGGAGCATTCAGAGAGCGTTAGATTATGAAGAAACCGTTTACAAACCGTATATTGGGAGTAAATATCGCCATAACCAATATGCAGGATACTGTAAAATTAATAGTAGAGCAAATAGATGAACTGCAGGGGAATTTTATCTGCCTTTCCAATGTACACACTACGGTGATGTCACAGAAAGATGAGGAATATAGAAATATTCAGAATTCCGCTTTTTTAGCGTTGCCGGATGGAAGTCCCCTGTCATTGGTACAAAGGCTTCGTGGATACCGGATGGCTGAGCAGGTAGCGGGACCCGATTTGATGGCGGAGCTTTGGAAAGCAACAGAGAATACGGAAATTTCCCATTATTTTTATGGGAGTACACCGGAAACTATAGAAGCACTGGAAAAGAATCTGAAAAAAGAATATCCGGGAATAAAGATTGTGGGGATGGAGGCACCTCCGTTCCGACCGCTTACGGAAGCAGAGGATGCAGAGGCAGTTGCGAGAATTAACCAATCTGGAGCTGCTATTGTCTGGGTAGGATTGGGGGCACCCAAACAGGAAAAATGGATGTATGAGCACAGAGGAAAAGTGAATGCTCTGATGCTTGGAGTAGGAGCGGGGTTTGATTTTCATGCAGGAACCGTAAAACGAGCTCCCGCATGGATGAGGAAGCATTATCTGGAGTGGCTGTATCGTCTGATACAGGATCCGAAACGATTATGGAAACGTTATGTGCAGACCAACGGAAAGTTTTTACTCATCTCGGTTAAGGATGCATTTGTATGGAAAAAGTATGTGGATGAGGGAAGGAAAAATCTTCTTATTTATGCCCATTATTATTATCCGGATGTGGCATCTACCGGGCAGATTCTGACAGAACTGGCAGAAGGACTGAATGATACATTTCATACAACGGTTATTTGTACGGTGCCTTCATATACAGGGAAGATTTCGCAGTATTACAGAAAGCATAAATATTATTATGAGAATATTAACGGAGTGGATGTACTGCGTATTCGGGTACCGGAGTTCCGTAAAAGTTTTGCCTTGAGCAGAATTTTTAATATATTGTCCTATTTTTTCTCGGCAGTTTTTGCTACTTTCCGGGTGGAACATCAGGATTATATCTTTACCATATCCCAGCCACCGATACTGGGAGGAATGCTTGGTGTGATAGGAAAACATATTAAAAAAGCAAAATTGATTTATAATATCCAGGATTTTAATCCGGAACAGGTAATGGCAGTTGATTTTACCCACAATAAATTAGTCTTAAGCATTATGATGCTATTGGATAAATATAGCTGCCAACAGGCAAATAAAGTCATTATAGTGGGACGTGATATGATTGAAACATTGCAAAAGAGATTTCAGAAAATGGTTCCCTATGCCTACATCAATAACTGGATTAATGAAAAAGAAATTTATCCGCTGCCGGAAGATAATGCCCGTGTTTTGAAATTTAAAAGGAAATATGGACTGGAAAATAAATTTGTCATCATGTACTCCGGAAATATCGGGTTATATTACGATCTGCTTAATATTTTAAAGACTATTGAGAAATTTAAGGAGACAGAGGATGTTATTTTTGCCTTTATAGGTGAAGGATCTGTCTTAGAGGAACTTCGTACTTATAAGGAAGCGCACCATCTTTCCAATGTAGCGTTTATTCCGTATCAGCCAAAGAGTGAGTTGATTTACAGTCTGAATGCCGGTGATGTGCATTTTGTGGTAAATGCAAAGGGCATTAAGGGCGTTTCTGTTCCAAGCAAGTTATATGGTGTAATGGCAGTGGGTAAGCCTGTTCTTGGGATCATGGAGGAAGGAGCAGAAGCGAGACTGATTGTGGAAGAAGCAAAATGCGGGATGAGTGTAAAACCGGGAGATTACTCAGCAATTGAAGATCTGATAAGGAAATATATCGGCTTGCGTGACAGTCGGGAATTAAAGAATATGGGAGAAATGGGAAGAAAATTTCTGACAGAACATCTTACGAAAGAAGTATCTATTGATAAATATAGGGATGAAATATTATCTTGCAGATGAATGAGGTGTAATTTATTATGGTGGAAAAAGTAGCGATTGATTTATTATGGCTTCGTCCCGGAAAAGTGGGGGGAACAGAATCATATATAAGAAATTTATTAGATGGGTTTATGGAATTGGAAAGTGAATTTGATTTTACTCTTTTGGTTTCAAAAGATAATGAAAATACGTTCAGAAAATATGAAAAAGATGAAAGATATCACCTTTTAGTTGCAGATATAAATTCGGGGAATATTGCACGCCGTATTATCTGGCAGAATTTACATCAAAACAAATTTTTACGTAAAAACGGGTTTAAAAAGTGTTTTGAACCTGTGTACTGCAAGCCGTGGCTAAATGGGGGGATTAAATACATTTGTGTGATACATGATTTGCAGGCATATCATTATCCGAAATATCACCCCTTCCATGAAGTGGCGTACTCCAAATTGTGTTGGAGAATGGATGCTCTTACGGCGGCAGGTATTATAGCAATATCTGATTGGGTGAAAAACGATATTGTGCAAAAATACCACAGAAAAGATATACAGGTAATATATAATCCGATTCTTGTAAAAGAGGAAGATGTGGTAAAATTTGAGGTGCTGCAAAATAAATACGGGGTAGAAAAGAAACAGTATTTTTATACGGTCAGTCAGATGATTCCACATAAAAATCTAGATACAATTATCCAGATGATGGAAAAGTTAGTATATTCTGATACGGATTTACCAAAGAAATTGTTAATAAGCGGAGTAAACGGAAGTGCTGCCGTAGAATTGAAAAAAATGATCGAAGAGAAAAAGTTAGGTGATAATATCATTTTGACCGGATTTGTCAGTAACGAAGAAAGAAATACATTGTATAAATATTGTCATACGTTTTTGTTCCCAAGTATTTTTGAAGGCTTCGGAATGCCCCCTATAGAGGCAATGCTTTTTGGAAGCAGAGTAGTAACGACACGATGCGCATCTATTCCGGAAGTTACACAGGGAAAAGCAATTTATGTAGACAATCCATATGATGAAAATGAGTGGATTGATAAAATTGCAAAGGAGTATCCACCGGAAATTCCGGATTTTGAAGTATATTCGCCCCAAAAAATTTCAGAGCAATATCTGCAGGTTTTGAAAGAAAGCGAATGGAAGAGAAAATAAGGAGTTTTTCATGGCATTATTTTTGTTTTTAAAACAAATTGTGGACATGCTATATCAATACAGGATTCTGGATTATATAATGGTAATCTGGGTGGTTTTGCTATTACTTTATCAAGTGGCATTGGTGCGTCCTGATATCAGAAAGAGTGTAACATGGGCAGACGGAATCGTGATTCTTTTGGGACTTTTACTGACAGTGAATTTTATTCGTTTCCAAAGTGGTTATCAGATTTATTTTAAAGTTATGTCAGTGTTTTTGATGTATTTTGTGGGCAGAATTTATTATGACAGAATCAGGGAATGCTATGGGGCACTTGTTGCCTCGTCTTACATTATCGTATATACTAGTTTGGCAGAGCGGATTCATAGATTTGGATTTGCGCTGGGAACTGTAAGGGATGCAGGCGGTGGCTTTTATTTTTACGATACGGATCTGGCATTTGCCATGATTCTTGCAATGGTATTTATTGCAATGTTTGGAAAAAATTCAGTATTGAAACTGGTTACGATTTTTGTAGTCTGCCCTTATATGGTGTTGTATTCTGATGCGGGAATACAGGTCATGTTGATGTTTGCGGTATATGTGATAATCGCAATCTATGTGATGGAACTTATTTTTCGTAAGAAAAAGTTGTTTAATTATCTGTTGACATTCATTATTTTGGGTTTGATTGCTGTGGTGGTATTTATTTACCTTCCCGCATTTGGAATTGAAAATATGAAATTACTGGGGAGGATATTTAATGGCCGTTTCTTAGATAACGCCAATATGAATGTCAGATATGCTGCATGGAAGACAGCGCTGGCTGAAATTGCGAAGAGCGGACTAACCGGTAAGCTATTTGGTGTTGGTATGGGAGCAGAAATCACCATTGAAAGCTTATATATCAAAATATATTATGCCCTTGGATATGTGGGATTGCTGTTAACGGCGATGCTTTTAATCACCGTGATGTATTATGTGACGAGAGTGGAGGACAGAAAAACCTTCTATTTAATGGTGATTATGGCTGTGGTACTTCTTGGAACCGGCGTTACCGTAAATAGCATGGAATCAACGCAGATGAGCTGGTTCCCGTTATTGTTTGCAGGAATGGTGGTGTCTTCTGCGCAGGAAACCGTAAAAGATAAATTAAGCATATAATAAAAGTGGAGAATAAAGATTATGGGAACAAAGAGAAAATGGATATTTTATGAAAACAGATGGAAGTTTAGAGAATTTTATTTTCATAAGGCACTTAGAAGACATATTTTTGAAAAGTATTTTAATAAAGATATTTATATTCCGTTTTATGCAAATCAATGGGTTTTACATAAACAGGATACTAATAACAGAATTGCAGCCATGATTCGAAGTGGAAAACCATTTATGGTTGCACGATTTGGAAACACGGAACTTTCTGTGATGACGAGCGTTTTGAAAAGACGTCTTTTTGGAAGTACACCTGAAATAGAAGAAAGATTTGATGACTGGTTTTACAGTTTAGGGGAATTGTCCGGGTTCTTTCCTATGAAAAAAGAATTAGCTGAAGACTTTACAGATTTAATGCTGGATTGTTGTAAAGCTGTAGACATACAGGCAATGTTTCATTGCCATATGGATGATTATGTGATGACGGAATTTATGCCTCAGGCTAAGGTTACTTATCTAAATCACATAGAACCATGGCGATGTAAAAAACCTTGGACCGTAGCCTTAAAAGGGAAAAAAATATTGGTGATCCATCCATTTGATGAATCCATACGGAATCAATATGAAAAACGTAAATTATTATTTGAAAATCCGAATGTATTACCGGATTTTGAATTAAAAACATTAAAAGCAGTGCAGACAATTGCGGGGGAAAAGGATGAACGTTTCAAAACATGGTTTGAAGCATTGGAATATATGTACGAAGAGGCTTTAAAAATTGATTTTGATTTGGCTATTATCGGGTGTGGGGCATATGGATTTCCATTGGCAGCAAAGCTGAAAAGAGCAGGAAAACAAGTAATTCATATGGGAGGAGCAACACAAATCTTATTTGGTATTAAAGGAAGACGTTGGGTTGAAAATCCAAGAGCGGAAGTAAAATTTAATGATGCATGGGTATATCCGTTAAAGAGTGAAACACCGCAAAATTGTAATGCAGTTGAAGAACATTGTTATTGGTAATGCCCGTGCAGGAGGAAGCAAAATGCTTGCAATTATTACAGGGACTATCAGACCAAGCAAACAGGTTGGAAAACTTGTGATAAAAAATGAAACAGTCCGTTTGCAACAATATAAAGATGCATTGTTATATATGATACAGTCAAAAGCTTTTTCCAAGATTGTCTTTTGTGAAAACAGTGATTATGGCATCATGTGTTTTGCAGAAGAAGAAAAGGAAGCTGTAAAACAGGGGATAGAACTGGAGCTAATATCATTTCGTGGCAATATGGACGAAGTGGTGAAACATGGAAAAGGGTATGGCGAAGGTGAGATCATGGATTATGTCTTTGAAAATAGCAAATTACTGGCTGATGAGTTTTACTTTGTTAAAGTGACAGGAAGATTGAAGGTTGTGAATATAAGCGATATCTGTCACAGAATAAATCAGGAAATATGTTATTTTAATATACCGAATCGTACCATTCGTAATTTTTATGATACCAAAATATATGCTATGCCTATAGCAGTATTTAAAAGGTATTTTCGGAAAATGTATGATCTGGTTTGGGATGAGAAGGGAATTTATCTGGAAAAGGTGTACACAAGGATACTGTCCGAGCAAAAAATTGAAGTGAAGAATTTTCCAAGATATCCGAGAGTGATTGGGATATCCGGTTCGACAGGACTCGAGTATGGCTTTACTGAGTGGAAATGCAAAATAAAAGATATCATCAGTATTTTTGAAGGATATAAGGTAAATGAAAAATAAAAGCTTGAAAAAAAATTATATTTTGGATGTAACTTATCAAATACTTACTATTATAGTACCATTCCTGACAACACCCTATATATCCAGGATATTAAAAGCCGAAGGGATCGGAGCATACAGCTATACATTGGCATTTGCTTCCTATGTGGGAATATTTGCTACAGTCGGAATGGATGTATATGGTCAATTACAGACGGCAAAATGCAGAGAAAATAAAAAAGCATGTGGTAGTTTGGTATGCGGTATTTTTATGGCGAAGCTTTTGACGACAACAATAATTATTATGGTGTATTGTGTACTATACTCGAAAGTAGGAATGTATAAAAATCTTTATTGGGTAATGATTCTTTATTTTTTATCAGGCCTGGTAGATTTTACATGGTTTTTTCAGGGATTGGAAGAATTTGCTTACATTGTTACAAGAAATATATTAATAAAAGCAGTCAGTATCGCCTGCATTTTCAGCTTTGTCAGACAGGCAGATGATGTTGTGATTTATGCACTTATTATGCAGGGCTCTCTATTTTTGGGAAATTTAGTGGTTATTCCTTATATGCGAAAGTTTGTGGAGTTGCCATTGATTAGTACGGTGCGGATATTACCTCATTTACGTGGTGGAATGATATACTTTATACCAACGATTGCAACATCAGTGTATACGATACTTGATAAGGCAATGATTGGATGGGTTACAAAGTCTGCAAACGAAAATGGTTATTACGAGCAGGCTTATAAGATTGTACAAATGGTACTTGTTGTTGTGACATCACTGAAAACAGTTACCCTACCGCGGGTAGTTCGCTTATATAATGAAAAAAACTATGATGAGGTTATGGAAATTGTAGACAGTACCATAAGATTTGTGCTATGTATTTCGTTGCCAATGTCTGTTGGACTAGTGATGGTAGCACCACAGCTGGTTCCACTTTTTTTGGGTGAAAGCTTTGAAAAATGTATTTTAATTGTACAGGTTCTTTCTATGCTGGTTGTAATATTGGGCTTAAGCGTATTAATTAGTGGTCAGTGCCTTACAGCCATGGGAAAACAAAAGCAAGCTAATTCATGTGTTATTGTGGGAGCAGGCATTAATTTTACAGTAAATTTAATGCTTATTCCCAAATGTGGTGCATTGGGAGCGGCAATAGCAACGATAAGTGCTGAAACTATTATTTTGTTGATGTTTATAATATTTGGAAGGGAACATGTCAAGATCAAAAGAATAATAGAATACTTTTTAAAATATGGTATATGTAGTCTGATTATGGGGGGGATTGTGTTTACATTGAATTATACGGAACTTAACATGGAATTGTTATTAGTAAGTAAAGTTGGGTTAGGTGTAATTGCATATTTTGGCATATTACTTTTGATTAGAGATGACATGATTGTTAATTTTATTAAAAGTGTTATTCTTAGAAAAATAAAAAGCAGATAATTATTGACTATATGAGGCGTATATGATGGAAAAACTTGTTGAGAAGTTGAAGAAAAATACAATATTGCATTTTTTTGTAAAAGCATTTAAGCACATAAATGAAAAGGAATATTTGAATTTTTTTATTAATAGAGAAAACCTGCCATTGGTGCTTGAGTTTGAAACAAGAGGAAATGATAGTATAGGCGAGTGTATTTATCTGATTGAGGAGACTGGAAACGGCTTTGGGTTTTTTGCGGAATTTCATATAATGCTCCAAAAACTGATCTTTGCCGAATGTTTTCATTTAAAACCGTATGTGTATTGGGGTAAAAATTTCCTATATTATGAAAAGGACATAATCAATACACAGAATGCTTATGAATACTTGTTTGAAGCTATTAACGGGGATTTGAAAAATAAAATAGATACAGCTGATTTGCTTACAAAGTCTAAAATGGGACAGGCAGAGTGGGTAGTAAACAGATATGAAAGAGGATTTGATTTATCTCCAAAATATTTGGCAAAAGCTGCTGATGTATATAAAAGATATATTCATCTCAAACCGGAAATTTCATCGAAAATACAATATGATATTACGGAATTATTAGGTAGAAAAAGGACATTGGCAGTTCACTACAGAGGAACAGATTTTAAGATGAATTACGACAATCATCCGGTGTGCGTAACACTTGAGCAAGTGATTGGAGTGATAAAAAATGCAATGAATACCGAAAGCTTTGAGCAGGTTTTTCTGGCAACAGATGATATGACGGCAATCGATGCATTTGAAACAGAGTTTGCAGGAAAAGTAGTTTTTTATCATGATGTGTTGCGGGGCGATGACACAACATCAGTCGCTTTTAGCAAGAGTGACCGAAAGGAACATCATTATTTACTTGCTTATGAAGTATTGCGTGATATGTTAACATTATCTGCATGCGAAGGATTAATTGCAGGAGTTTCGCAGGTTTCGATATGCGCCCGTATTGCGAAAGCGTCCAGAGGAGAAGCATATCAATATTTGCAGATTATTGACAATGGAAAAAATTATAATAATAAGAAATTTAAGGCAGTCAGAAAGTAAAAAGGAGAACCCCTATGGCGGCAGCAATATTTTATTTGGTGAGCTTTATATTTGCAGTTAGTATGATGGTCTTACTTCCTAAAAAAAGTAAGAAAATAAATATTATTGTAGATGTTATGTTTTCGTATGTTACGGTTTTAAATGTGACATCATTGATCGCTTTTGTTATTAATGCAATTGGTGTCATAATTTCACCGGTTTCCATGGGGGCAATTTTTATTAGTATTGGTGTGATTCTGGGAATCGTAGTAGTTGGTAAGAAAAAGATACAGTTTCATACATTGAGGAAAGTAGATGCTTTATCTGTGGGTATACTGGTTCTGGCTGTAGGCGTATTGATGTTGCATGTATTTACCCCTTATCTTCATGAAAACTATTACAATAATGTAGACCCCAACAATCATTTTTTATACGCAATGTCAATTGTCCGTTTTGGTAAGTTAACAGGAATGTTTTATAATGCTTTGTATAATGGAATGTTTTTGAAGTTATTTTCATGGGCAATGCCACAGGTATGGATATATAAAGCATTTATCCTGTCCGATATTTATCATCTTATTTTAGAACTTTTATTTTTTTATGCAACAGTTTTACTGGTTACAGGAGAGAAAAAAACACGAAAATATACAGCGCTGATTTGGAGCCTGTTTTACTGGGTAACTTTTTTGGTTTTTAGCTTTTTGTGGGGATTTATATACTGGAGTATGGCAGGAATGCTGGCTCAGTATATTTTTATGCTTCTAAAAATACGAAAAAGTGAAGAAGTGAATTTCAAAATTGTGTGGGGATGTATTGGAATTGGCTTATTTGCAGTTACTATGTGCTATATCCAGTTTGCGCCTGTCATGGTGTGTGCGGTAATGGCTGCTGTGCTATATGATTTATATAAAAGAGGAAAGCTGAAATTTGAGCGAAGGTACATAAAAGTCATCTTTGGAATGGTAGTGATTCTGTCAGGAATTGCGTTAATAGGTTATAAGTATGTTTTTCAAGACCGGGGAGTGGGGTTTCTGCATGCACTGCAAATGGGAGAGCAACAGAATATTGGTCTTGAAATTATGTTAATGAACCCGTGGATTATATTGATTATATTGAAAACGTTACGGGAAAAGAGGCAGCTGACGGAGATGCAGATTGCTTATGTGGCAGGCATGGCAGTACAGCTTTTGTTTACGGTCTTATCAATCTGCCATATATTAAGTACCTATTATTTACAAAAGGGATATCTGATATTGGGATTTGTATCCATTGCAATACTTGTAGAAGGATGGTCTATCCTGGAAAAGAAAATTGTGCAGAGTATGTGTTGGCTTTACATGGTAATTCTAAGCTTTTTGGTGATTTCCTATGCAGGAAATGAGAGCAAAACATTTAGCCTGCAACAGAGTACTTTGGTGCAAAATTTAGATATTTTGTCCGGATACGATTTTTCAAAAGGGGAGTTGAGTGATAATGATAAGATATACTTGATGCAATATGCGATAGAAGAATTTCAGGATGAGAATGGAACAACACCTTTAGTGATATCCGGTGGTGCAGCAAGAGGAACTGGTCTGTGGCTGGATGCAACTTACCCAAATGCCACAGTCATATGTATGGAATATTATGAATGTACTGAGAAGAAGCTGGATGAATTGTTAGAAGAATGTGGTGCAACCCATTTTATGGTGTTCTTTGATGATTTGTTATATATATATGATTTACATGATTACTTTGATTCTTTTGAAAGAGTTTATCAGAATGATGCCGGCTTTATCGGAAAATATAAATAAGGTTTATAGATAATATAACATGTGAATAAAGGAAAAACGATGAGTACAAGTAGAGTTTTGATTATTATACCAGCACATAATGAAGAGGCGAATATTAAAAGAGTGATAGAAGCTTGTAAGAGTAAGTGCCCATATTGCGATTTTTTAGTAGTAAATGACTGCTCGCAGGATAAGACAGAACTAATACTGGATTCTGAGAATGTTGCGTACATTTCGTTACCGATCAATCTTGGAATAGGAGGTGCTGTTCAGGCAGGATATAGATATGCAAGGAAACACAACTATGATATTGCAATACAAGTTGACGGAGATAATCAGCATGATGTATCATTTATTCATGATATGATCCGGACGATGGAAGAGGAAGATATTGACATTGTAATCGGCTCACGTTTTATCAGAAAAGAAGGATTTCAAACATCAGCACCCCGTAGAATGGGTATTAATTTTTTGAGCTTTCTCATATTTTTATGCACGGGTGAACGGGTGTATGATGTAACTAGTGGCTTCCGTGCTGTCAACAGGTATTTTATAGATTTTTATGCAAACAGTTATCCGGATGATTACCCGGAACCGGAGGCAATTGTGGCGGCAGTTATGCATAAAGGGAAAATAAAGGAAATTCCGGTGATTATGCATGAACGTGATGGGGGAAAGAGCTCCATAACCTTTAAGCGGTCTATCTATTATATGATAAAGGTTTCACTTGCAATTGTGATCTGTAGAATCAGTTTTGGGATAAGGAGGGGTAAGCGCAATGCCGAACACTCTTAAAATTGCATTATATATTGGAATATTAATCTATTTTATTTTGATACTGGTGTTATTAAAAAAGGGTTCTTTAAGCTTGAAATATACTTTAGCCTGGTTTTTTTCAGGTATTGTGATTTTTCTTTTAGTAGCATTTCCGGAGATTATCTATTGGTTCTCTGCGTTATTTGGAATCCATAATGGTATGAATGGTTTGTTTGTAGCTGTGATCGGATTTATGCTGATTATTTTACTGACGATTACATCTATTGTATCCGGACAAAGGAATAAAATAAAGATCTTAACACAGGAAGTTGCTTTTTTGGAAAAGCGTGTACGGGAGTTAGAGGATAGAACGGATGGCTGAAATTATAAGGGAGTGCCGTCGTTTGCAATAGGACAGGCTGTGTGATATACTTTTATAATATTGTAACTATTCAGAACTACATTCGTAAAACCGCTGTTTCACAGCTCAAGTTTTACTCATGTAGTTACTTCGCCATATAAAATTGCTTTTCTGTTTGAATGCAAGCATTCACAGAAAGCAATTTTGCATGGCTCTGAATAGTTACATAATATGAAAATTATCAAGTGGCAAGAGAGTGAAGATGAAAAAAGGTTATTATATTCATTTCCAAGGTAGAGAATCTATTGGCGTTAGCAAAAAAATTGACATGCAGTTGGCAGAGTTTCAGAAATATTACGATGTGACGGAGTTGGAAATTAAATCAGTAAAAAGAAACCTTTTCCAAAGAATAATCGGGCTGGTTCCTACTGCTTCTATTAAAAGAAAATATGAGGAAGCTTTTGAAAATATAGAAAACCCGGATTTTATTTATGCAAGAAGAACGGTTGCAGATAGAGAATATGTGTCTTTTTGGAAAAGCGTAAAACGTAAATTTCCTAACTGTAAAATAATTATTGAGATATTTACTTATCCTTATGATAAGGACGATTTTGGAAAATGGAATGCGTGGCCATTCTATTTCAAAGAAAAACTTTATAGAAGATATCTGAAAAAATACATTGATTGCTTTGTCACATATACGGATGATAAAGAGATATTTGGAGTAAAAACGATTTGTACTACAAACGGTATTGATTGTGATGTTGTCAAGTTGGTTGAGGGAGATTATCAAGAAAGACGTATGAACATGTTAGGCGTTGCTTACATGCAGAGACAACATGGATACGAGAGAGTAATTAAAGGATTGGCCCGGTATTACCAGGATAAAAATAGAGATTATAAGGTAACGCTTCAACTGGTAGGAGATGGACCGGAAAAAAAGTATTATGAAGAACTTGTTGATCAGTATGGATTGAGAGACTATGTGGAGTTTTATAAGACTATTTGTGGAAATGAACTGGACAGTATGTATGATAGGGCAGATGTAGCTCTTGCAGCTTTTGGAATGTATAAAGTGAAATTCTCGGGTGCGATAGGCGCATTAAAGACAAGGGAATGTCTGGCAAAAGGGTTACCTCTTATTTCGGGTTCTCCAATTGATGTTTTGGAACCGGAGTTTAAATATGCGAAAATTTTTCCCAATAATAGTACAATAATAGATATCAATGCGGTGGTGGATTTCTTTGAGCATATAAAGGATAAAAAAACCAAGCATGAGGTCGCAGAAGATATAAGAAATCGGGCAGAAAAGAAAATCAGTATGCACGTGGTAATGAACCCCATAATTGAGTTTATTAATTAGGAAAAGAGGAAGTTATTAATGAAGTATGCATTAATTGGTTGTGGTAGAATTTCACCAAATCATATTGCAGCGGCTGTAGCCAATCAACTGGAAATCGTGGCAATGTGTGATATTAATCCTGATAATATTGTAGATAAGAAATTGAAGTTTGACTTACCGGATACGGTAAAAGAATATTTGGATTATAGGGAGATGCTGAAAAAAGAGGATATTGATCTGATTGCCATTGCCACAGAAAGTGGAAAACATGCACAGATCGCGTTAGAATGTATCGAAGCGGGTTGCAATTTGATTATTGAAAAGCCTATTGCACTTTCCCTTGAAGATGCAGATGAAATAATAAAAAAAGCAGACGAAAAAGGAGTCAAGGTTTGTGCATGCCATCAAAATCGATTTAATAAGTCGATTCAGAAAATCAGGGAAGCGGTGGACAAGAAACGATTCGGAAAATTGTTTTATGGTACAGCACATATCAGATGGTGCAGAGATCATGAATACTATGATAGAGCAAGCTGGCGTGGAACATGGGAGCAGGATGGTGGAGCTTTAATGAATCAGTGTATCCATAATATTGACCTGCTTCGATGGATGCTTGGCGATGAAATTGAAGAAGTTGTTGGTATGACAGATAGGTTACATCATGATTATATCGAGGCAGAAGATTTGGGAATAGCTCTTGTAAAATTTAAGAACGGAGCATATGGAATTATTGAAGGGACTACTGATGTTTATCCTAGGAATTTAGAGGAAACACTGTATTTATTTGGAGAAAAAGGAACGGTTAAGGCAGGCGGACAATCGGTTAATGTGATTGAGGAGTGGAACTTTTCTGACATGTTGGATGATCCGGAAGAAGTAAAGAGGCAATTCCACGAAAACCCGCCAAATGTATATGGATATGGGCATACTCCTTTGTATGCTGATGTGATTGATGCTATTAACAATGATCGCTCTCCTTATGTGGATGCACGTGCCGGAAGAAGAGCGCTTGAGCTTGTGTTGGGAATTTATCTATCGGCTTATAAAGGAGAGTTCGTTAAATTCCCTATCACTAAGTGTAAAACAATGGATTTTGAAGGTAGATTTTAGAGATAGGGAGAGCTGATTATGTACTTGTCAGATGTAGTAAAAGAATTTTCAGGTGAATTGATTTGTGACGCACAGTTTGAAACGTTGGAGTATTGTACAAGTACTTTGAAAATTCCATTCCTGACTTTTATGGAAAATCCTAAATTTATTGAAAAGATAAGTAAGTATGCAGTATGTATATTCTGCAAAAAAGAACTATTAGAAAAGTTGCCGAAAAGCGTTAAAGGAATTTTTGCCACAGAAAATCCTAAAGAGTTATTTCATGCAGTTCATAATATGCTAAGTGAACAGGATGGATATAGAGTGGCACTTTTTGACAGTAAAATAGGAAATGAGTGTCAAATTAGTCCACAGGCAGTTATTGCGCCACATAATGTGATTTTAGGGGACAGGGTAGTTATTGAGGACAATGTTATAATAAATGATAATGTACAAATAGGCAATGATTGTATCATTCATAGTGGTGTGGTTATTGGGGGCAAGGCATTTACTTTTGCAAGAGCGTCTGAGAAAAAAATATTAGGACTTAACGATTTGGGGTGTGTTGTGTTAAAAGACAGGGTCGAAGTGTTTTCAATGACACATATTGCGAAAGGAATTTTACCAACTGATGTGACTCTTTTGGATGATGATGTAAAAGTTGATGCACTTGTGCACATTGGACACGGAGCTAAAATAGGAAAAAGAACTATGGTAGCTGCTGGCGCGGTCATTGGTGGAAATACTGTAATAGGAGAGGATTCCTGGGTCGGAATTAATGCCACTATATCTAATAGATTAATAGTGGGGAATAATGCGAGAGTAAGTCTTGGATCTGTTGTTACGAAAAATGTAGAAGATAATAAAACAGTAACCGGTAATTTTGCAATAGAACATGGGAAGTTCATAGAAAAATTAAAAGAAGATGTTGCCAGGATGGAGATAAGAGATGGAATTTAGAGATTTAAAAATGCAGTATTTGCAAAATAAGGGAGCGATTGATGAAGCAATACGCAAAGTGATGTTAAGTGGTTGCTTTATAGGGGGGGAGCCTGTCGCGTTACTGGAAGAACAACTGGCAGAATATGTCGGGACTAAACACTGTATCACTTGTGCGAATGGAACGGATGCATTGCAATTAGCATTAATGGCAATGGGAATTGGTTCAGAGGATGCCGTGTTTATACCGGACTTTACTTTTTTTTCGACAGGAGAAGTGGTTCCTTGGGTACATGCAACTCCTGTTTTTGTTGATATCAGCGATGAAACCTTTAATATTTCTGCAACATCCTTGGAAAAAGCCATTCAAAAGGTTTTACAAGAGGGAAAGCTAATACCCAAAGCTGTCATTGCAGTTGATTTATTTGGACAACCGGCGGACTATACGGAAATAAGAAAGATTACAGAAAAATATCATATGCTCTTAATAGAGGATGGCGCACAGGGATTTGGAGGAAATATTGCCAATCAAAAAGCATGTAGTTTTGGTGACATTGCTACAACATCCTTTTTCCCGGCGAAACCACTGGGATGTTATGGAGACGGAGGAGCAGTATTTACTAATAATGATGAATGGGCAGAATTAATTCGCTCCTATAAAGTCCATGGTAAAGGGTCTGACAAATATGATAATATCAGAATAGGAATGAATTCCAGATTGGACACTATTCAGGCTGCAGTATTGAGCGAAAAATTACATTTCCTGAATAAAGAAATAGAATCTTGTAATCATGTGGCACAAATGTACAGCAACTGCTTAAAAAGTGTTGTGAAGATACCTCAGATTGCAGGGGGAATGGAATCCAGTTGGGCACAATATACTATCTGTTTAAAAGATGAACAGGAAAGGGAAGTGGTTGTTGACCGGTTAAGAAAAGCAGGGATTCCTTCCAATATTTATTATAAGAAACCAATGCATCTACAGAAAGCATTTTCAGAAATTATAAAAGTAGAAACAGACTGTAGTGTAACAGAGAAGGTATGTCAGGTATGCCTATCATTACCAATGCATGCATGCTTAAAGGAAAAAGAAATAATGTTTATTAGTGAATGTATTGGAGAGGCTCTTTCGTAAGAAGGAGAGTGTAAGAAGATGATAAACAGATGGCTTGTTGCACATCAACTGAATATAGAATGCCTTGGAGAATACAACCGGATTGATGATTTGAAAGTTTGTAACAAGGGGCAGACCAAGTTTGAGAATGATTGTGTTATGAGGACAGATAACAATAATGTGTTCTGTCTGCAAGGCTATATTTTCAATAAGGATTTATTTTGCGATAGAAGTGAAGAATGGAACGAGGCGTTTTCGAAGAGTATGGGGGATGACTTTGAGAGAACGCTCAGTATGTTACGAGGAGCTTTTTGCGGATTTTATTATTCCGGGGCAGATGGTCTTTTGAGAGTATTTACAGATCAGATTGCCAATAAAGCAATTTACTATTATGCAAATGGTGATAAATGGATTATAGGTACATATCTGGATGATATGGTTGCTGTTTTGAAAGCAAATGATCAGAAGCTGACCTTTAACGAAACAGCGGCAAAATATATGCTTTCCTATGGGTATATGTTGGATGCCAGCACTTTTATTAAAGAAATACACAGAGTGCTTCCGGGCGAATATGTCACGATTAATGAAGGAAAAGCAACATCGGAAAGATATTATTTAATTCCCAACAAAGAAATCCAAATGACGGAAGAGGAAGCTGTTGAACGGATAGATGCATCTTTCAGACAGGCGGTTCAAAGAGAATTTGAGAAAGATAAAGAATATGGATATCGCCATTTAGTGGATTTGAGCGGTGGGCTTGACAGCCGGATGACGTGTTGGGTCGCACACAGTATGGGATATACAGATCAGGTAAATATGACGTATAGTCGGTCCGAATATTTGGATGAGGAGATTGCACGGAAGGTAGCCGGATACCTGAAACATGAATATATTTTCAAGATGCTTGATGATGCGGCATGGATGAAGGATATCGATGATATCACATCATTGAACAATGGAGCGGCATTGTTTCTGGGAATTACCGGGGGAAGCCGGATGCTGGGACTCTTAAATACAGATCAGTTTGGCATCGAGCATACCGGAATGATCGGAGATGCCATTCTTTCCACATTTTATCATGATCGGGATTTTAATTTCGGACCACCCAGACTGGGATTTCATAGATACTCTGAAAGACTACAGTATTCTTTTGACGAGAAAATCTTAAGCAAATATCCGTGCCAGGAAATGTTTGCTATTTATACAAGAGGAATTTTGGGTGCACAGTCTTCTTATATTACAAGACAGCATTATGTGGAAACTTCTTCTCCGTTTATGGATGTAGACTTTTTGGAAACTGTATTTTCCATTCCCTTCGAATATCGGGACAGGCATCACATTTATTTGCGGTGGATGAAAGAGAGATATCCGCAGGCGACAGAGTTTGGATGGGAAAAATGGGGAGGAATAAAACCAAGAGAAGATCAAATCTGGAAAAGAAGATTCAGGACACTGCACAGATTACTGGATATGAAGGCGGCAGCATTGACGGGAAGAAACAGTATAGATAATATGACACCTGTAGATTACTGGTATAATGAAGACCCTTCAATACAAATGAAATTTGAACAATATTATCAAAGCAATGTGAATAATCCATTGATACCGGATACCCTCAGAGCGGATATTCAGAAATTATACGAAGAGGGATCCGTTATGGAAAAGGGAATGGCATTAACCGTTTTGGCGGAAGTAAAAAAATATTTTACTGAAGAAATATAGGAGAAAATGTAACAAATGGGCAGTTATCAGGTAAAAGAACTGGATTTTTTGTTTATTTATGAGCATAAAGTCAGAGAACTGGAGAACTTATGTTTATTAAAATATGAGCTCGACCGCAGAGGATACCGTACGAAGATTATGCATATAGAGGATGCAGAAGCCTTGAAAGCAATGCGTCCCATATATCATGCCAAGGTTGTTGTAATGATGGCGTGCTATCAGAACCTTTCAATTGTATGGCATACCAAACGTTTTGTGACCTTTGACAAAATTATTGACATGCAATGGGAAAATATTGTATTTCCCATGGATGAAAAGAATGAAAAAGCCTTTAAGAGTTATTCGGGCGTTGCCAAGGATGTTGTAAGAGTATCCTGGGGAGAAATGAACCGCAAAAGAATGTTAGATGTGGTTAAGATGGATCCCCGGAAGGTTAAGCTTGTCGGACATGTGGGAATGGATTTTCTGCGTGATGAGTTAAAGGGATATTATCTTTCTAAGGATGAAGTGCTTAAAGACTATAACATTTCTCCGGATAAAAAAATATTCCTTTTTGTATCTCCTTATTTCTCAGATACTCATACAGAGGAGTATTTGAAAGAAATGTGCAAAAGATTTGGAGATGGGTGGAGAAGCTATTATCAGGATTGCATGCTGCCGTCAAAGAAAATCATTTTGGATTGGATTCATAAGATATGTGAAGAGAGACCGGATGTTGTTTTTGTGTACAGACCACACCCCGGAGAAGAAAGTCTTACAGCTTTGGAGATGGAAAAGAAACTGCCCAACTTTAAAGTGATTGGGGATATATCGGTAAAACAATGGATATTAATCAGTGACAAAATTTATACAGGAAACAGTTCAACTTTTGTAGAAGCCTATTTTGCAAAAAAAATGTGTTATCTGCTTTTCCCGGTTCCGGTACCTAAGGATTATGAACTGGCCTTTTTTGAGCATGCATATAAGATCACGGAATTTGAAGAGTTTGAAGAAACGATCAAAGACCAATGCAGCATGCCTTTTCCTGTCAGTGAAAAATTGATTGATGAGGTATATACAATTGACTGGAATAAACCCAGCTATATAAAGTTCGCAGATATGGCAGAAGAAGTCATAGGGGATTCTTATTATAACCTGACCAAAAAACAATTAGCATCTTACAGACCCAAACCATCAGGTGGCGAGAGACTTATGGAGTTGGCAATAAAGATAACTCCATTATATAACTATTATTTAAAATTATTGGAGCGGGATACACCGAGATGGAAATGGTTGGAAGCCAAAAGAGAAGAAAGAAAGCGTTTAGAGCATATAGCACATGATTTTGAAAAGACAACAGATGAAGAGGTTTCGTCTATTGTAAATAAAATAGCCAGAGAACTGGAAAAGAATCAGGGAGGAAAAAACGATGAATAAAGGAACGATTACAGCAGTTATCCCGGTAAAAGGAAACAGTACCAGATTACCCAATAAAAATATTCTGCCATTTGCAGAGTCTAATTTGTTGGAGCATAAAATCAATCAATTAAAGCAGGTGAAAGGAATTGATGAAATAATCTGCTCATCTGATTCGGATGAAATGCTGGGTATAGCAGCAAAATGTGGAATTAAAGCGATAAAAAGACCAGAGCAGTATGCAAATGAGTCAGTATCATTTGGAATGTTCCTTGAATATTTATGTGATATTATTGAAGGTGAACACTTGTTGTATGCATGTGCTACTTCTCCCTGTGTTGAACCATATCTGTATGAAAAAGCAATTAATATTTATTTTGAAAAGTTGGAAGAAGGATATGACTCCCTAATTACGGTATCTCCTTATCAGACATATTTAATGGATGATAAGGGACCTTTAAATTTCAAAATGGGACTTGAACATAAGAATTCTGAGCAGTTACCTATGATGTATCATTTTACAAATGGTATTGACCTGGCGCCTACAGCCAAAGTGAGAGAATGGCATTATAACTATGGTCCCAAGTATTATCAGCTTGTAGTCAATAAAAGAGAAGCAGCTGATATTGATGATTTATATGATTATGAGATGGCAAAGGCATTATGGGCAATGAAGGATCCGAATCCGACCAAATAATTAATAGCGATTACATTGATTGTTTGGTTTGTGTTTTAATCATATTACTTACCAATGGCATGTTATTATATAGAAAAGAGGTGTCATGAGCATGAGCAATATTAAATTACTTGATTGTACATTGAGGGATGGTGGTTATATTAATGATTGGAATTTTGGGTTTCATACCACCAAAGACCTTATTAGAAAATTGGTGGATTCTCAGGTTGATTATGTGGAAGTGGGGTTCTTGAGAAATTGCGTATATGATAAAGATTACTCCCTTTACAATAATTGTCATGAAATGGAACCAATATTGCCTGCACCGGATAAGAGAGGCAAAACTAAATTTACAGCTATGGCGCTTCACAATAAGTATGATATAACGAAGCTGGAACCATATGATGGAAAGACCATTGATACCATCCGGGTAACATTTCATGATTATGATATAGATGAAGGTCTTGCTTTTATAGAGAATGCAAAACAGAAAGGATATAAAGTCTTTTGTAATCCTATTAATATCATGGGGTATACGGATGAAATGATATTGAAACTTTTACAAAAGGTAAATAGAATTCAACCATATGCTTTTTCCATCGTAGATACTTTCGGATCCATGATGAAATCAGACTTACAGAGAATATATTCACTGGTAGAACATAATTTGGATAAATCTATTGTAATTGGATTACACCTTCATGAGAATCTTGCATTGTCCTATTCGCTTGCCCAGGAATTTGTTTCTATCAAGGCTGCAGAAAGACAGGCAGTTATCGATGGATCCATGCTTGGGATGGGACGCGTTCCGGGGAACCTTTGCCTTGAATTGATCATGGATTATATGAACCGGAATCAGGGTGGTCTTTATGATGTAAATCCTGTACTCGACGGGATCGATGACTATATTGTGCAGCTAAAAAAGATAGAACCATGGGGATATAATACGGCATATGCTCTTTCAGCAAAGTATAATCTGCATAGAAATTATGCAGAATTTCTTTTAGAAAAGGGACGGCTTCGTGCAAAACAGATTAATCAAATCCTAGGCAGTATTGAGGATAGTAAGAAAACAGCTTATGATGAGGTTTACATTGAACAACTATATGAAAACTATCAGAATCATGAAGTAGATGACAGTGTTGTTTTAGAGGAACTTAAGAAAGAGTGGAAGAATAAAGAAATTTTGATTCTGGCACCGGGGGCAACCATTACAGAACGAAAAAGCGAGATTGATCAGTTTGTTGAGGAGCATCAACCACTGATTATTGCAGCTAACTTTATTCCGGAACAATACAATTGTGATTATGTGTTCTGTTCTAATGCAATGCGATATAGTGCTATGGAGGAAAAAGTAGACAGAGAGAAGCTGCTGATCACATCAAATTTAATGGATGTATGTGAAAAGGCCAGAATTCTTAATTATGCGGAATTGTGTTTGGATGACAAGGGAAAATGTGATAATTGTGTAATTATGCTTATTAAGTTATTGATTCGGTTAGGAATTACCGAGGTGACAGTTGCAGGGTTTGATGGATACCAGTCTGAAAAGTGTAATTATGCATCATCCTATATGGCAAGTCAGCATACGAAGGGGCTTGAGGAGAATATTCGTATTCGGAGATATGTAGATGACCTTCAAAAGCAGATGGATATCAGCTTTTTGACAAAGTCTGTTTATGTGGAATGAGTATAGGCTGCACTCGTCTATAAAGAATGCAGTATATAGAGAGAAATGATGAAATGGCCTTGATGGTATAATGGGAAGGAATGTTATGGAATATAAATTGTTGATATGTGTAGATTCATTTTGGCCATATCAAGATGGAGTATCTATTGTAACCCAATATTTAGCAAAGGGAATACAGAGGCTGGGAAATGAAGTAATGGTGTATACCAATAAGAGGGGAATGGATCTTCCAGACAATGAAATTTGGCAGGGTATAACTATCAAGAGACATTCAGTTACTTGTCATTGGCCAATAAGTATCGTAGGTATGGATGATAAGTCTAATCCTCAAAATTATATACAGGTAATATTGGAATTTGAACCGGATGTTTTATTAGTGGAGAGTTATGGAAACTGGCAACTTGATTGGTTGTTTGACAACATAGAATTGATTGAAAGTAAAAAAATTCTTCATTTTCACTCTATATATCCAAAAGACGAAAAATATCATATCATTCAATATTTGCTAAAGAGAAATTTTTATAATGCCAGGGTAGATTATTTGGCCAAAAAATATTGGACAAGAGCATGGAAAAAAATTGCTCTTTTTGATCTTGTTTTGCATTTATATGAGGGAAGTGGTAGCTGGAATGCGTGTCTGCAGCATGAAGTGAGACAAAATGCTGTATTAGAAAATGCAGTAGATGACATTTTCTTTTCGGAAGATATGCATCATAAAAATTGTCAAGAAGAAACGGTTTATTTGTGTGTTGCTAATTATAATGATAATAAGAATCAACAAATGATAATTGAGGCATATAAAAAAGCAAAATTAAACGAAAAAACAAAGTTAATATGTATAGGGAACAGAAAAACAAATTATTTCGAAAAATTGCAAGAATTGGCTGATGAAGTAAGTGAAGAGGGAAAAGAGGTGGTTTTATACGTTAATTTAGAGAGAGAACGAGTGATTGATGAGTTCAGAAAAGCTGATGTATTAATATTATCATCGAAAAGTGAAGGAAGTCCTGTTGTTTTGCGAGAAGCAGCAGCGGCAGCAATGGGGATTATTTCTACGGATGTAGGAGATGCTTCGCTTATTGACGGAATTGAAATTGTATATAGTATAGACGATATGGTCAATGTGATGGCGAAAATGCAGGATACAGCATATAGAAAAAATATGGGAGAATGTGCAAGAGAATGGGCACTAAACCACTGTAATAGAAACGAAAAGGTGGAATGGTTGGATAGAAAAATACGCTCATTGCTCGAAAGATAGTTATTTATTCCTGAAAGGAAAATATAATGACACGAAATTTGGAAGAAGAATTTAAAGATATACTAAAAAAAACATCGATATACAATTATAAGATTAGATTGAATGCAAAGAGAAAAGATGTAAAAACAGTTCTTAATAATATTATTATAAAAAATGAGAACGTTGGCATCATAGGTTATCTAGAAGATATAGAGACCGTTGAAGAATACTTAAGTACTGATGTGAAAAAGTATGTTATTGAAAAAAACACATTGTGTCGGGACCCTTCTGGAACATACACTGTAAATGCGAAAGGTTTTTTAGAGAATATAACATCAGAAAAACTAGATAAATTGATAATTGTATCATATGATATACGTCATATCTTAGCAATGTATTTATTTAATTTTGATGTTAAATATGTGGTTGCTGATTTATATGACTATTTGGCAGTTTATACGGGGGTTGATTTAAAAAGAACGGTTTGTTTTCATAAAGATGTAGAATATTATAAGAATATAGTAAAAGAATTTTTTTTCAAAATATATGACAAAAGATGGACTAGAAATTGCAGTGTTATTAGTAATACAATTAAGGCTTTAAATACTTATGATAATTATGATGCACTATTTGTTAGACAAAAACTATATGAGCAATGCAATAATAAGAAAATAAAAGAATGGTATTTGGTAAAAATAATCGATAATTGTCTGGAAATAAAAGATTTTATTACAGCTTTCAGATATATGGATATATATATCGAAAAAAAATACTCCGCTTATGAGAAAATGAAACGTAGAAAAAAACTGATAGAAGAGTATTTGTTGGAAATCAGGACACTGTTGTCGAAACGAAAACAGAGAGATTTACTGTTTTTTTGGATAGATGCGGTATCGTCTAAAGAGAGAGAAGTCCTGAACCTATATGAAGAAGAAGCTGAAGCAGGTATTTTATTTGAAAATGCGTATACGCATATTCCCGTCACAAAAGAAACTATGTATGCAATGATGTCGGGGATGCCTTATTTTGAAAATCATGTATATGAATGGAAGGATGTAAGAAAAGGGAAAAATTATGAATGGTTAATACAAAAGGGGTATGACGTCAAAGAAATTGGTGGTGGATATATATCAAAAGATACTGTTATTTCACCGCCAATAAATCCACATAGTTATTATCATCCGACGCCACTTGTCTTGTGGGAAGCAATCATGGGATTATTGTCAAAAGATAATAATAAACCTAAGTGCTATTTTATTCATTGTGATTGTGAATCACATAATCCGTATTGGGCAGGCAATATGGAAAAAATGGTTATTGGGGTAAGGGATCCTTTCGTGCCGTTAGAAAACTACATGTCCTATGTAGAAGAGGCCGAGATTTATCAGCAGGAGCAGATAAGATGGTATGTTGATTTCCTGCCAACAAATGCCTGTAAAGTATACATGAGTGATCATGGAAAAGAATTTCCGTTTTGGAGAGAAGAAAAGATAAAAACATTTATAATCATAAATGATTTACAGCTAAAGAGTAAAAAAATTGAAGCTCCTTTTTCTTATTTGGATTTTGATAAGCTATTGAAATTTCTTGCCGAACCACAAAACAATTCCATAGAAAAAGTATATAGTGATTATATTCTTTTTCAAAATGACGATCCTTATGAAAAAATGGCGAATGAAGTTCTTTTACACAATGATGAAAAGAATCCGTTGTATTATAGAGAATGGATGGGATTTAGAGGGGCAATTAAGGGTGATAAGAAAATTGTGATTTTTAGAAATGGTGAAAAAGTAGTATTAGATTTAAATGATAATATAATCAATGAGGATGAGCTATCTAAAAGTGAGATAGAGGAATTGGAAAGTTTGGCAGGCACATATTTTGGAGATATGAATTCTGAACATTATAAGGTTGTCAGAAGATTATACGAGACGTTAAATATTGATTGTTGTATGTAAAAGCGAAACCCAAGATACAAGTTGGTAAAATTTGATTAAAACAAGAAAAAATCACGTCAGTCTGACTTTTATGGTAGATGCATTCTGCGTCTAGATGTATGCTGGTGAGAGCAAACAAATATTTTCTCGAATACAAAGCCGATGGTATTTACTATGGAATAGACGTGCCATTCTGGAGAGAGAAAGAGGAAAATTACATGAACAAGCAAGAAAGTGACATTTTGAATGTGCTTTTGTCAGAACCATTTGTTAATCAAAAAAATCTAGCGGAAGTGTCTGGTTATTCATTGTGGGTGGTAAAGCGTTCACTCAAGGAACTTATCAAAGCGGGCTATCTGGATAATTCAATCTGTCCTACAATGAAAACAATCACTGAGTTTAAACAAAAAAAACCACAGAGTGCCATTATTCTGGCAGCAGGTTTGGGCATGCGAATAGTTCCCATCAATACAGAAGTGCCAAAAGGTCTTTTGGAAGTTAAGGGAGAGCCTTTGATTGAACGTATTATCAAGCAGCTCTATGAAGTTGGAATTAATAAAATTTATGTTGTTGTAGGATTTATGAAAGAAAAATATAAATACCTAATAGACAAATATGGTGTGGAACTGGTGGTTAATGACGATTATGTAGCAAAGAATAATCTGCATTCGATTAAGCTTGTAAAAGAACATTTGGGAAATGCATACATTGTTCCATGCGATATTTGGTGCGACAAAAATCCGTTTCGCAAAAATGAATTACATTCGTGGTACATGGTTAGTGACCGCATGGATTATGAGAGTAATGTTCGCGTTAATCATAAAATGGAGCTTGTAAATGTGCCGAAAAATTTTTGTGGTAATGCAATGATTGGTGTTTGTTATTTGGAGAGAGAAGATGCACATATTGTTGCAGGACGGATTGAAGAACTTTGCTATAATCCGCAGTATGACGGAGCATTCTGGGAAGAGGCTCTTTATAGCAGAGACCGGATGATTATCGCTGCCCGTGTAGTGAATTCTGCAGATGTTGTGGAAATCAATACATACGAGCAACTTCGCGAGACTGATAGTAACTCTAATCAATTAAAAACAGATGCGATTCAAATAATATGTGAGACTTTAAAAGCAAAGCCAGAAGAAGTTACGGATATTACAGTTTTGAAAAAAGGTATGACCAATCGCTCTTTTTTGTTTGTTTGTAAGGGTAAGAAATATATTATGCGTATTCCAGGAGAGGGAACGGATCAGCTTATTAATCGCTATCAGGAAGCTGCAGTCTATCAGGTCATTGATGGAAAGCACATCTGTGACAATGTTGAGTATATTAATCCGGAAAACGGCTATAAGATCACAGAATTCCTAGAAGGAGCAAGAGTGTGTGATCCATTGAATTATGCAGATGTTAAAAAGTGTATGAAGCATTTACGGGCTTTTCATGAGATGAAGCTGCAGGTAAAACATGAGTTTGACATTTTTGAACAGATGGAATTTTATGAAACACTATGGGATGGAATACCTTCTGTTTATAAGGATTATGAAAATACAAAAGCTAACGTCTTATCATTAAAACCCTATATCGACGCACATAGTGGGGAAAAAATTTTAACCCATATCGATGCAGTGCCAGATAATTTTCTGTTTGTGGAGAAAGATGGAAAAGAGGAAATTCGTCTGATTGATTGGGAGTATGCGGGAAGACAGGATCCTCATGTAGATGTGGCAATGTTCTGTATTTATTCGCTTTATAATAAACGTCAGGTGGATCGTTTGATTGCAGCTTATTTTACAGAAGGTTGTGATGACGCAACTAGAATCAAGATTTATTGTTATATTGCGGTTTGTGGATTGCTGTGGAGTAATTGGTGTGAGTATAAGCGAAATCTTGGTGTCGAGTTTGGTGAGTATTCGATTCAACAGTATTGCTATGCGAAAGACTACTGGCAACTTGTTCAAGACGAATTGAAAAAACAACGGGAGAAAGACTAAATGCATAAAGTTGAAAGAGCAATTGTCATGGCTGCAGGGCTAGGAAAGCGTATGCATCCAGTAACGTTGACAACACCGAAGCCGTTAGTTCGAATCAATGGTACTCGGATGATTAATACAATAATTGATAGTCTGCATGGTAATGGAATTTATGAGATATATGTTGTGGTTGGTTATCTTAAAGAGAAATATGCAGAATTTGAAAAAGAGTATCCGGATGTGAAGCTGATTGAAAATCCGTATTATAATACTTGTAATAATATTTCTTCACTTTATGTGGCACGAAACCACATTGAAAATGCGATTATTCTTGATGGAGATCAGATTATTTATAATTCTAGTGTTTTGACCCCAAAATTTGAACGTTCCGGATATAACTGCGTTTGGACTGATAGCGAAACAGACGAGTGGTTATTGACTGTTAAGAATGGCATTGTGACAGCATGCAGTCGAACAGGGGGAAAAGGCGGATGGCAGCTGTATAGCATTTCGCGTTGGACGGCAGAAGATGGAAAGAAACTGAAGAATCATCTGGAAATCGAATTTGAACAAAAGCAAAATCGGCAAATTTATTGGGATGATGTAGCACTGTTCTGTTATCCAGATGAGTATCAATTAGGTATCCATCCTATGAATAAGGATGATATAATAGAGGTGGACAGTTTAAGTGAACTAATTGCTTGGGATGCCAGCTACAAAAAATATGAG
>Ga0129312_1000229_pt1 | contig 56428 bp, 55 predicted proteins | sample O827metagenome_FD_94434 | JGI IMG/M metagenome (GOLD analysis project Ga0129312, IMG submission 94434) | Orangutan group fecal microbial communities from Wisconsin, USA - O827 metagenome | ecosystem: Host-associated > Mammals > Digestive system > Large intestine > Fecal | place: USA: Wisconsin... | reverse complement strand
TGGGTGTGTGGATTTTAGTTTTTAGTCAACTCTATTATACCATATCCGGTGAGGAGTTATTTGTTTTTTGGTAACAAAAAATGCCGTATTTATGCGGCTTGTGGCGTTTCGCAAACGCCTAATAATGCAAATGGTTGAGAGGAGAGTCACACAATACATAGCCAGATTCTGGTACGGTATCCTTGTCCTGCTGAAAAACAGACCGGCACAGATCCCGCTGCATGCAAGGAGAAGACGGGGGAATCCGCCCAGATTCAGCTCTCCGGAAACATGAAGAAGGGTCATTTCACTATCCAGAGTGGAAAAGATACAGGTCATTAACGCAACGATGACTGCAAGAAGCAGACCGGTACGAACAGGATGTGCAGTCAGTATCCTCGGAGAGGCATCGGTCAGCATTCCGGATACATGCCTCATAACGGTGCTTAAGGAGAGAATCAGAAGTACTAGCAGCGTGAGAAGCAGAATGCCCATGTTCAGAAGGACATTCGATAAGAGGTTATTACTGATAAATTGCAGAAGAATACCTCCGGCATAGCTGCAACCGACGATGCCAGCCAGCTGATGATCCTGAAAAAGCAGCAGGGAACAGAGGTAGTGAACGGCATTTCCAAGTATTCCAAGCAGGAAAAACAGAATACATCCGAAGATAAGTGTGGGAGCATAGCCGGTGTGCCGGCAGATGCCGGTCAGGCAGGCTGCACAGATCAGAAAGCAGATCAAAACGCCGGAATAACGGGTGACGGCGCGTCTATTGGACAGGATGCGGCTATAAATGGGATAAAAAAGGAAGCCAAGAGCACTGATTCCGAGAATATAGCTCTGGGCAGTTACGACACCATGGGAATCGGTATAATATGCAATCATATCATCAAACAGATATTCAGAGCCCAGAAAAAGAAAATAAAAAAGTGAAAGCAGTATAAAGGATTGTGTACGATTTTTCCAAGGGGTTTCTTTTGCCATACAGGATGCTCCTAACTGATCTGGGTGTATGAACCGAAGCTGTTGGATGCAATCAGCCACGTTTCTCCTGACAATATTATAGGTGTAGAGATTTGAAATTACAATAAAAAAGATAACTATTCAGTACAGGTTGAAGCATGATTCCGTAATGTAAAATCCGGAATGGAATAATAGTAATTATTTAGTAGACAGATAAAAATGGCTTTTGGTACAATTAAGCTGATCCTTTTATAAAAGCTGTTTTCGTGTCCGCAATGGCTCTGACCGGTCAGATACCGGTGTGAATGCGGGATCAATATGGAAAGGGAGCAGACGGCATGTTTTCCGATGAAGAACTGTACAGGCAATATTTAAACGGAAAGGAAGAGGGACTTGACAGCCTGATGCAAAGGTATGGCAACTCTCTGACATTATATATTAATGGTTACCTGCATGATTTGCATGAGGCGGAAGACCTGATGATCGAGGTTTTTGCTTACGTGTTTACGAAAAAGCCGCATATACGGGATGGAGGACTCAAGGCATATTTGTACAAGGCGGCCCGGCATATGGCACTAAGGCATAAAAGCAGATTGCACAGAGTCTTTTGTCTGGAAGATCTGTCTGAGGAGCCGGAAGAAAAAATACTGGTGGAGGAGGTCATCCGGACGAAGGAGCGTAACCGGATCCTTCATTTATGTATGAGTGAGTTAAATCAGGCTTACCGGGAGGTTCTGTATCTGGTTTATTTTGAAGATATGAGCTATCGGCAGGCAGCCGAGGTTATGAATAAGAACATTAAGCAGGTTACCAATCTGGTGTACCGGGGAAAGGAGAGCCTGCGGAAGCTGCTGGAACGGGAGGGAATTTCAAATGCGGAGTAATGAGGAACGTGTTGTTGAAGTAAAGCGCCGGATAGAACAGAAGAAGAGGAAGGACAAGCTGCAGCGGAGCCGGATGGTTATGGCTTTGGCCGTGGCGGCAAGCCTTCTGCTGATTGCCGGTCTGTCTGCTTATATGCCGGGGATTGCCGGGCAGATCAGTACGGATGGCTATTCCCACTATGGGATGACGGCAAGCATTTTTCATAACAGCAGTGCCCTTTCCTACATAATCATAGGACTGGTGGCATTCCTTCTTGGTGTGTGCGTTACGATTCTCGGCGTCCGTGTCCATCACTTGAATAAGACACAGCAGAATACCGGGGATAAGGGGGATGAAGAGGATGGAGCTGATTGAAAATGTTTTGCAGTTTCTGGTTACGCTGCTTGGGGTTTGTCTTTCGGGGATTTATTATCGCCGGAGCCGTAAACAGGTATATTTTCTGCTCACCTGTTTTTATGGATGCTTTGCATTGGGCTCTCTTTACTGGACACTTTATCTGATTTTATTTTTGAAAACGCCCCAGGTGTTTTATGTATCAGAGTTTGGATGGATTGCAAGTGTTATTTTTCTTCATATTCTGCAATATGTCCTGTCGGATGAAAAAGAAAGAACTTTTCCGTGCCGGGCGGCATGGCTTTCTGTACTGATCGGGGTTCCGTTGTGTATACTTTACTGCTTTTACGGGGATATCCTGTCGAATCTGCTGTGGTGTGGGATGATGATGGTCATTTCCTATTGCTCTATACGGGGACTTATTTTCGCAAGGAAACAGGTGGGAGAGGCGCATAACATGCAGTATTTTCATATCGGGATTCTTTCATATGTTGCCGCAGAATATGCGTTGTGGACAACGGGATGTTTCTGGCGGAGTGATTCCATCGGGAATCCATATTTCTGGATGGATATTCTGTTGACAGTCAGCCTGTTTGGGCTGTTCCCGGCAACGAGAAAGGCGGTGGAATCATGACCTACATAGAAAATGTATTTATCTGTATGGTGTCACCGCTGCTGATTGCAGCGCTTTGTATGGGGAAAAAGCAGCTTCGTTTCTTTCTGTTTTGCATTGCCGGAATGGGAGCGTGTCTGTTTTCTGCTTATATTAATACCTTCTTTGCGGCAATCTATCAGTCAGATGCACTGGCGGCTGCCGTGGAAATTGCTCCGGTGACGGAGGAGGTAATGAAGCTTCTTCCTCTTTTGTTTTATCTGCTGGTGTTCGAACCCGAACCGGCAAGAATCAAAAATGCGGCAATCACCATTGCGGTTTCATTTGCAACATTTGAAAATGTCTGCTATTTAACTCAGAATGGAGCCGGACATTTTTTACTTATTTTTTTCCGGGGATTCGGAACGGGAGCGATGCATGTCATCTGTGGTGTGATTGTCGGAGCCGGGCTTGCGTATGCGTGGCAGCGTGCATGGCTGAAAGCAGCCGGGATCTGTGGACTGTTAGGAGCAACAATCACGTTTCATGCGATATATAATCTTCTGATTGCCTATGGTAGCACGGCACAGTATATTGCCTACGTTCTGCCGGTTCTGCTGATGGCAGTTGGAAAAGCTGTTTTCGGAACAAAAAGGTTGTGATCAGGGATTCCGGATTCCAGATTCTGGATTTCAGATTCTGCATTCTAGATTCTGGATTCCGGGAAGGTTACTGTTATTCTGACTTATGAATTTCTCTTGCCGGACAAAAGATAGCTGACCTTTTTGTCCGCCTCAGTACAGCATTTCTCAGTCCGGAGGATTCCAAACTCTTCGTAGTCTGGCGATTTCTGAACTCTACGCAGGTTGGCGATTTCTGAACTCTACGCAATCTGGAGACTTCCGAACTCATCGCAGTCTGGAGACTTCCGAACTCTACGCAGGTTGGAGACTTCCGTGCTCATCGTAGTTTGGAGACTTCTGAACTCATCGCAGACTTGAGACTACCGAACTTTTCGCAGTCTAGAGACTTCTGAACGCATCGCAGTTTGGAGGCTTCTGAACGCATCGCAGTTTGGAGACTTCCGTGCTCATCGTAGTCTGGAGATTTCTGAACTCTACGCAGTTTGGAGGCTTCTGAACGCATCGCAGTCTTGAGACTTCCGAACTTTTTGCAGTCCGGAGACTTCTATACTCTTCCATATGGATATAAAAGAGAGAAAAACAAGGGAAAAGTCCAAAATTATCCGGAAGCTAGAGGGAAATACGGAATTGGGTAGGTGAAAATGGACATAAGGCTGAGAAAAACAGTAAAAAAGTCCAAAATCCTCCGGAAGCCAGAGGGAAATACGGAGCCAGGCAGGAGAAAATGGACATAAAGCACAGAAAAAGCGTAAAAAAGTCCAAAATCCTCCGGAAGCCAGAAGGAAATACGGAGCTGAGTAGGAGAAAATGGACATAAGGCCAAGAAAAACAGTAAAAAAGTCCAAAATCCTCCGGAAGCCAGAGGGAAATACGGAGCTGAGCAGGAGAAAATGGACATAAAGCACAGAAAAAGCGTAAAAAAGTCCAAAATCCTCCGGAAGCCAGAAGGAAATACGGAGCTGAGTAGGAGAAAATGGACATAAGGACAAGAAAATCAGTAAAAAAGTCCAAAATCCTCCGGAAGCCAGAGAGAAATACGGAGACGGGAGGAGAAAATGGACATAAAGCCGAGAAAAGCAGTAAAAAAGTCCAAAATTATCCGGAAGCTAGAGAGAAAAACCGAAAAATGTAGATGAAAAGGCGTGAGTCATAGAAATGTGGCTTCCGTCTTTTTCTGTCTGAAATGGAAGTGGAATACAAGGGCATAAAGTTACTTCAGCCTTTGTGATAGAGCGACCGGAATTTACTTTGACAATTGAGAAAACGATCAAAGCCTCTGTAAAAAAACAAATTGGGGTGAGAGTTTTTGGGATTTTTTGTACCTAAGTATATATAGAACATACAGGATATTAGAAAATGCGTAACAGTTCATTTCTATAGGGCTGAGCTGTTGCCAAAATGCATTACAGTAAGGGGAGGACAGCGCAGAATGAAAAAAAGGACAAAACGAATTTATGGAATATTGCTGAGTATGAGCATGCTCTTAACATTAATATCGGTGCCGGTATGGGCGGCAGAACCGATTGAAACAGGAGCGGGGTACGAACAGGAACAAGAGCAGATGCAGGAACAGGGGCAGATGCAGGAGCAAGAGCAGACGCAGGAGCAAGAGCAGATGCAGAAGCAAGAGCAGCCCCAGGAGCAAAAGCAGACGCAGGAGCAAAAGCAGACGCAGGAACAGGGGCAGATGCAGGAACAAGAGCAGATGCTGGAGCAAAAGCAGCCCCAGGAGCAAAAGCAGACGCAGGAGCAAAAGCAGCCCCAGGAACAGGGGCAAATGCAGGAACAAGAGCAGATGCAGAAGCAAGAGCAGATACAGGGGCAGACGCAGCAGCAGGAGGAAGGACAGGCGCATGAATATACTGAGACCTGTGATACGCTGACAAAAAACTGCGTTCATGAGCACACATCAGAATGCTATCCGCAGACCACCGGAACCGGTACGGTGTCCGGAAATGATGCAATAGAATCCGAAGAAGCCCAGCCGACAGCATGTACTCATGTATGCAGCGAAGAAAGCTCCGGCATAAATGTTGAAAATACGTTGCGAACAAATGAACTGCCAATTGTTATGGCTCCCAATAACCGTGGAGATGAGGAATTGAAGCAGGATACTATTAGTAAATATAGAGTGCAATCTCCCAGCGGCGATTCTTTTTATAGGCTTCCGTCTGGAAATTACCGTCTGGGAGAGAATATAAGGCTGGATGAAAGGCTTGTAATTGGGAAAGTAGAAACTTCTTACACTGTTTCATTGGATTTGAATGGTCATAAGCTGGAGATGGGCGACGACAATACAATATCACTGCTGGATTCAAGTGAACTGAACATAAAAAATGCAAGTCAGCAGGAAGGGGAAATCATTAATGGATCGAAGAGAGGGATTCGAATTAATGATGGTGCAAAACTCAGGGTTTATGGAGGAACGATAGATTCCATCATCAAGTATTATGGTAATGCTGAATTCTATCTGTATGGAGGAACAATTAAAGGTAATATTGAATTTCCTGTGGTTTCATACGCTATTCCAAATGCAGTATTATATGCAAATGGAGGAATTGTGGAAGGAAAACTGCTAATATATACACGTCAAAATGATAAGCTGACGATATGTACTGAGAAATCTGCTGCTTCAATGACAACTTTCAAGGGATTCGTGATGAACTGTAAGATAGAAGGCGGTATATTTAGCGGCGCCGTGGATGGGAGTTGTCAAATCAAGAACAGCGCAAAAGTTACGGTTGAATTTGATACAAAAGGAGGCAGATCAATTCCTCAACAGGAAGTTCTTCGTGGACAGAAAGCGCAGGATCCCGGAGCTCCTGTGCAGGACGGTTATGAATTTGAAGGCTGGTATGTGTCTGGAAATTCAAATCCTAAGTGGGATTTCAGTGATAATGTTACAGATAATCTGAAGCTTGAGGCTCATTGGAATAAAGTTTATCAGGTGACAATGCAAACAAATGGAGGAACGATTGCACCTGGTAAGGAGATTAATAGCTATACCGGGGGGACATCATTAACTCTGCCGGGAGCTGGTGACATCACCCGCGGAGGCTATACTTTTGCAGGCTGGTATGAGGGCATTAATTTCTCCGGCTCTCCTGTTACGGAAATCAGCAGAACCGATACAGGAGATAAGACCTTTTATGCGAAATGGAAGCAAAATACAGTGCCGGTAACCCCGGCTCAAACAGAACATAATGACGCAAACCATGATAATACAAACCATGACAATTCAGGTGATACGAAGGAAAGCAGTGGCACAGCTCCGGTGAGCTATCCTGCCCTGACCTTTGATACCTGTGGTGGAAGCAGTATCAAAGCAGTTCGCGCATGGAAAGGACATATGATTAATCTTTCCGACTACCGGCCAACCCGTGAAGGTTATGAATTTAGCGGCTGGTATGCGGATCGGAATCTGACACAGCCCATTACGGAAATCCGGCTTGATGGAAACAGGACGGTTTATGCAGGCTGGATCAAGCAGGCAGAGCAGACCGGTGAAAATTCCAAACCGAAGGCACCTCCGGCACAGCTTATAGCAGGCGATAACGCAAAGACCGTAAGGAAAGACAACGGAAAGTCTCTTATCGGAGCTTACGAACCGGGTTCATCGGACACACAGAAGGATACGGAGGATCAGAGCACAGAAGACCAAACTATGGAAGATCGAGTCATGGAAGACCGGGTCACGGGGGATCAAGTCACAGGAGATCAAAGAACGGAGGATACCGGGGATGATCAGAAATCAACAGTGGAGAATAATCCTGCAGACAATAACCCCGCAGTCAATGATTCAAAGCCGGATGACAGTGCAAATCTGCCGTCAGAGGCCAGCTCCCACAGTGGCGGCTGGATCCCGGTTGTCTGCATTTGTGCAGGAGCTTTGGTGATCGGACTTGGCTTACATCTGGGATTTCGGAAATGGAAGAAAACAGATAGGAAATAATGCAGGATTGAAACCCTTATAAATAAGGCTTTGAAAAGGAGGTTGCACGTCCTATGTACAATAACCAAAAGCGTGTAGAACTGGTAAAAAAACGTATTTATGAAAGGAACTGTCAGCAGCAGAGGCATGGAATTTACGGACTATCTGCGGTATGCATGGTTTTATTCACCTTTCTTGCAGGAACGCTTCATGTGGTGGCAGGACATACACAGATGGCTGCTCAGGGCATGTATGGTTCTGTCCTACTATATAAAGATGCAGGCAGCTATGTGCTTGTGAGTGTTGTTTCCATTGTGCTGGCAGTTGCAGTTACGTTATGCTGTATCAGATTGCGGGACAGGGAACGTGGGTTAAGGGAGCGGAAAAGAAAGAATGAATTACCGGAAAAGGAGGACAAAAGAGATGGAAGGTAAAATAACAGGAAAAAGATATTACTAAAACAGGGGAAAGATGCTATTATAAAGACACCGATAGAATCAATGTGATTCATGTAAATAGTATAGAGCTTTATCCCGGGAGTAAATATAAGTAAGAGATAGATAAATAGGGTGTCCGATTTATACATTACTTCCCGGTGTTGCGGAAAATAGTTTCTACCAGAGGTGACGGAATGATAAAAATAGCTTTTTTTGATATTGATGGTACATTGCTGAAAATGGGTCATAGGGAACTGACAGAGAAAACAGCTAAAGCATTAAACTCTCTTCGCCAAAAAGGAATCCTGTTATGTATGGCAACAGGCAGAGGTTATCTTTCGATTCCTGCTTTTGAGGATGTTACGTTTGATGTTCTGCTGACTTTTAATGGTTCTTATGTGACGGTTGGAGAGAAAATTATTTTCAAAAATCCTCTGAATCATCATGATAAGCAGCAGATCATCCGGAATCTTAAAAAAATGAACAGGGCAGCGGCAATCAGCAATGAGCATTTTATTGTTACGAATGGTACAGATAAGGATCTGGAGCAGTATTTCAGATTCGGAAATGAAATACTCACAATTGCAGATAATTTTGATGAATTATGTAAGGACGATATTTATCAGATAATGTGTTCGTGCAGAAAAGAAGAGTACGATCAGATTTTAGAGGGTACCAAAGAAACACAGATAACCGCATGGTGGGATAAAGCTGCGGATATTATCCCATTGAATTGCGGAAAAGGAAATGCTGTAAATGCAGTACTCGATTATTATGGCTTTTCAAAAGAGGAAGCGATTGCTTTTGGCGATGGAGAAAATGATATTGAGATGCTGGAAGCTGTGGGTACAGGCGTGGCAATGGGGAATGCCGGGGATGAGGTCAAGGCAAGAGCAGCTGCCATATGCAGATCGGTAGAGGAGGATGGAGTTTATTACTATTGTCTGGAAAAAAATCTCATCACAGGTATCTGAGTAACAGGTTATCATTCTTAAAGGCTCATAGTGAAAGGCTCATAGAGTTCACAAAAAGTTCACAAAAAAATTAACACTCACCTCTTAATAATGGAAGTCGATTTTTGTCCTGTCCTGTGTATGAAAGAAATGCCTGTTTTACAGGCTTCCCAGGGCATCGGTCATTATGTCTGGTATTGTAAAGCAGTGTCAGATTTGTCGTAAATTTGTGGTCAAAAAATGATTTATGATTAAAATCGAATTGATATTTTTGCGTTGATTGCGTATAATAAAAATGTAAAGAAAGTAAAGAAAACAAAGTAATCAATGAAAGGATGATGATTATGGAAGTAGCAAAAATTTCCAGTAAAGGGCAGATTACAATTCCGGTATCTGTAAGGAACAAGTTAAAATTGAGAACTGGCGATAAAATTGTCATTCTTGAAGAAAACGGAAGATTTTATTTTGAAAACTCTGCAATGCTTGCATTTAAACGTGCAGAGGATGCCTTTGCAGGTGAAGCACAAAAGGCTGGATTTGAAACAGAAGAAGATATGCAGGAATATATGAAAGAAATCCGGAAGGAAGTAAGGGGGCGTTGATTTGCGGATAATGCTTGATACCAACATCTTTATTTCCATGATCTTCTTTCCTTCTGCACAGACCAGAGAACTGGCAAGAAGACTAACAGAAAGCCATCAGATAGTAGTTTGTGATTACGTAATTGAAGAATTACGACTTGTAACGGAGCGTAAATTTCCGGCAAAAAGAAAATTCCTTGACCGCTTTTTCATGGAATTACCATTTGAACTGGTCTATACACCGAAAGAACTGGATTTGAATGAGTTTCCGGAAATGAGAGATGTAAAAGATTCCCCGATACTTGCAACTGCAATTATGGAAGGGATTGATGTATTTCTGACTGGGGATAAAGACTTTCTGGTGTTGGATGTCGAAACACCAGAGATTCTCACAATGAAAGAATTTTTGGAACAATATTAAAATTGAATAAATGCAAAGTAAGGCGTGAGTCATAGAAATGTGGCTCACGTCTTTTCTTTTGCTCTAAAAGTGATGAACATGAACAAAGAATATCAAGGAAAAAACGAAAAAGAATTATATCCGTATGTGGGATTACTGGATACGAAATACGTTGGGAAACATTCGTGTTGTGGATTTCAAGACATCACATGTAAGGACGTTCTTTTCACCATTTTAAAGGCTCATAGAGTTCACAAAAAGTTCACAAAAAAATTAGCACTCACCTCTTGACACTGCTAATAATAGGTGTTATATTACACTTAGAACAAAGGAAAGGAGATCAATCAGAAGAGATTCTCCGAAAGGAAGTTTCATTCTGATGAATCAAAATTCTTCGTTCTGTAATCATAATAATAAGACATAGGTTTCATGAGCAGTGAAATCGTGAAGGTGAATGGTTCATCCCACGGAGCTCCTGCGAATGTCAAGAGAATGGAGGAATGACTTATGATGATGCCTAGCGTATTTGGTAGAGATATTTTTGATGACTTTATGGATGGATTTGCATTTCCGGATGTAAGCAAGGAATTGTATGGTAAACATGCGAAGAACGTGATGAAGACAGATGTCCGGGAACTGGACAACGGATATGAAATTATCGTAGATCTGCCCGGCTTCAAGAAAGATGAAATCGAGGTTCAGCTGGAGGATGGTTACCTGACCATTTCCGCAGCGAAGGGTCTTGATAAGGATGAAACCGATAAGAAGAGCAACTACATCCGCAAGGAGCGTTACAGCGGTTCGATGAGCCGTAGCTTCTATGTCGGTGACGGCATTTCCGAAGATGACATTCATGGTAAATTCGAGAATGGTATCTTGCAGTTGGATGTTCCTAAGAAGGAAGCCAAGGCAGTTGAAACCAAGAAACGGATTTCCATTGAAGGATAACCGGCAGGACGGAGCTCTTAAAACAGCATAAGAAATAAACAGACAGGGGTGTTCTCTACGGAGAGCACCCCTTTTTTGAGTGAAAGCAAGCCGGAGGAGCAGCTTGAATTCAAAAGAGCAGCTTGAATGGAACTTAGAACGGGCCGGCTGTAGGCATTTTCTTATAATATGGAGTTGTTTTATGGCGGTACAGCATCAGAAGTCCACGGACACACAGCTCTGTGGCCATGGCAATCCATACACCCTGAAGGCCGAGCGGGCCAACCAGGAGCATTGCCAGTCCGATCCGTACGATCCAGATGCTTCCAAGATTCATCAGACTTGGGATAAAGGTATCCCCGGTTCCGCGTAAAGCACCGGCAGCAACGATAGAGACTCCGTACAAAGGCTCTGCCAGCAGTCCGATCCGCAGAACCCGTGTGGCAAGCTGACGGACATTGGGATCGGGAGTGAGCACCCGGAAGACAAGAGGACACAGGAACATCATCAGAAGTCCGGTCATCCCCATAAAAACAGCACCCATAACGGTACAGATGATCCCATACCGCCGGGCAAGAGTATCTTTCTTTGCACCAATGCTTCTGCCGACTAAGGTGGTAGCGGCAGAGCCAATGCCATATCCCGGCATATAACAAAAGCTTTCTGCGGTAATGGCGAAGGAATGAGCTGCAATTGCAACTGCACCCAGAGGAGCAATAATCATAGTCGATGCGACCTGTGCCCCGCTCATGGCAATTTCCTGAACAGCGACAGGCGTTCCGATTTTCAATGCCTTCTGCAGAATATTCCGTTCAAAGGCTCCCTTTTCCCTACGATTCAGGGAAAGGGCGGGATTACAGAAATAGCAGCGCCATGCCATTGTGAGGCTGATTACGGCACACGCAAGTGCTGTTCCCATACCGGCGCCCATGACACCAAAGTGCGGAATCAGCAGGGTGTTAAAGATCACATCAAGAATACACATCGCAGCATTCAGGATACTTGGAGTAACCATATCCCCACTGCATTGCAGAAATGAGGAGGATAGTGAATTTAACTGCGAAAAGGGAACCATCAGTGCAAATACCAGAAAATAAGCGGAGGAATTCCGGATAATATCCTCACTGCCGCCCAGCCAGATGGGGAGGTGCGGACTTAGTAAAATCCCGGTCAGACACAAAATTCCCGACAGACACAAAGCAGTGAGAAGGCCGTGCCGCTCCACATTGCGGGCTTCCTGTTCCTCACCGGCACCGATGTGGTGGGCTACCTGTACGGAAAATCCGGCAGAAACCGCGTAAGTAACGCCTCCAAAGAGCCACGTCGTTGTGGAAACAAGTCCGATGGAAGCAGAGGCATTGGCGCCCAGTGCCCCTACCATGGCAGAGTCAATGTATTGCATCACAATCGTGGTAATCTGTGTCAGAATGGCCGGAAGACTCAGCTTCCATACCTGTAAAATATGTTGTTTCAGTTCGTAAGAGTTCTGTTTCATAAGTATTGTAAGAAGGTAACTGTTCACTACAGCAGTTTGTTAATAGGGTTATTTCCTGATATCCATGCTGTCACGGAAATTGTGAACAGAGGAGTCATGGAGGATCGTCCTTCGACCGTATCATATCCTGACAGACCTGTCAAGCCATGCCGGAAAACACGTATATTTGTTAGCTAATCTGTACAATCCGGCAGCTTATGAATGGGCATGGCTGAACTGTAACTTTCCAGGTCTTTTAATCAATTCCCCGGTCGGTACAAATAGGAAAACACATAATTTTCACAAAATCTTTGTTCTTTTATCACATTTTCCCAATACAGTGTTATCAGACCAAATTTGTAAAGGAGGCTTTTCGATTGATTGAAGTAGAAAATCTGACAAAAGTGTATGGAAAGCATATGGCACTTGATCATGTGACTTTTCAACTGGATGAGGGAAAGATTTATGGATTCTTAGGTCCCAATGGTGCAGGAAAAAGTACGACCATGAATATCATGACCGGCTATATAGCACCGTCGGAGGGGACGGTTCGGATCAATGGGTTTGATATGATGAAGGATGCGCAGGAGGCCAGGCAGTGTATTGGTTATCTGCCGGAGATTCCACCGGTTTATCCGGATATGACGGTGGCAGAGTTCCTGACCTTTGCAGCAGAAATTAAGAAGATTCCGAAGCAGGAGCGGAAGACGCAGATGGAGGAGGTCATGCAGATGACCGGGATTGCAGATATGGGACACCGTCTGATCCGTAACCTGTCAAAGGGGTATCGGCAGAGAGTCGGCTTTGCACAGGCGATTCTGGGGTATCCGGATATTATTATTCTGGATGAGCCTACGGTTGGCCTTGATCCGAAGCAGATCATTGAAATCCGTGAGCTCATCCGGAAGCTGGGGGAAAAGCACACGGTGATTTTAAGCTCCCACATTTTGTCCGAGGTACAGGCGGTCTGTGATGAAATCATGATTATCTCGAAAGGAAAAATGGTGGCAAGAGGTACCTCCGAAGAGCTGATTCATCAGATGGAAAAGGATGCATTATTGGAGCTGGAGGTGGAGGGAACGCCACAGGAGCTTACGGAACTGCTTCAGCAGTTTGAAAAAGTGGAGTCCTTTGAACTGATTGAGGGAGAGCATCCGGAAATTACGAAGGTAAAGATTCATACTTCGGCAGAAAATGACATCCGCCGCGATCTGTTCTATGCGTTTGCCGATGCCCGAATGCCGATCCTGTCGCTTTGCCGTAAGGAAGATTCACTGGAAGAGGCATTCCTTGAACTGACAGGGGAGGCTGCTGTGAAGGAGACTCTGGAGCAGGAGAAATCGGGAAAGGCAGGTTCCTTTTTACATAGGAAGAAAAAAGAAAGCGATTCGGCTGATTTCGAAAAAACGACAGATCACGACAGAGAAGATCAGGAGCCGGAAAAACAGGAAGACATTCAGGGAGGTGAGGAAGATGCTGGCAATTTATAAAAAGGAATTGAGGTCTTATTTTCATTCTTTTGTAGGACCGTTGTTTATTGGTGTGACGTTGTTTTTATTTGGTATTTATTTTACGGCGTATGATCTGTTTATGGGTTATCCCAATATTGGCTATGCGCTGTCGGCAGTCATTTTCCTGTTCTTTTTCAGTGTTCCGGTACTGTCCATGCGGATTCTGGCCGAGGAGCGGAAGCAGAAAACAGATCAGTTTTTGTTAACGGCACCGATCCGGGTTTCGGATATTGTGCTGGGTAAGTTTTATGCATTGGCCACATTGCTTTTCATTCCGGTTGCGATTATCGGTATTTATCCTCTGGTTCTGAGTGCGTTTGGTGAGATTTCTTTAGCAGAAACCTATCTGGCAGTCGGGGCATTTTTCCTTTACGGTCTTGCCTGTATTGCAATTGGAGAATTTGTATCCTCCATTACGGAAAGCCAGATGATCGTAGCAATTATTTCCTTCGGCATTCTGTTTGCAGGTTATGTAATGAATGCAATCTGCAACATGATTTCCTCTACGGGAAACTGGCTGACAAAGCTTCTTTCAGCATTTGATATGTCGGGAAGATTTGATGAGCTCATGGACGGAAGTCTTTCGCTAGCAAGCTGTGTATACTTTTTAAGTGTCATTCTGCTGTTCCTGATTTTTACGGAGCAGTCCATTCAGAAGCGGCGCTATCATGTTTCAAAAAAGAATTTCAGCCTCAGTGCCTACAGTTCTACCGTAATTGCCGGAAGCATTGCCGCTGTGGTGATCTTAAATCTGATTGTTGCAGAGCTTCCGAGCCGGTATACCGTTTTTGACCTGACCGCAAACAAGCTGTATTCGCTTACGGACGATACGAAGGAGCTAGTAAGCAATATTGGTGAGGATGTCACGATTTATGTACTGGTCAATGAAAAGCAGGCAGACAGTACATTGGCAAACACCCTGGACAGCTATGAGGGCTTAAGCCCGCATATTAAGGTGACGTATGTGGATCCGGCGGTGAATCCGAAGTTTTATACGAAATACACGGATGGAAGCATCAGCTCCAACAGTGTGATTATAGAAAGCAGCAGGCGGAGCCGGGTCGTGGATTACAACGATCTTTATGTTTCGGAATTTGATTACTCCACGTATTCCCAGAACGTGACCGGGTATGACGCAGAGGGACAGATTACCAGCGCAATTTCTTATGTGCTGTCAGAGGATATGCCTAAGCTTTATATGGTGACCGGACATGGCGAGTTCGAACTGGACGCTGCCTTTACGGACATCCTGCAAAAGGCGAACATCGATACGCAGACGATTAATCTGATGGATTATGATGCAGTTCCGGAGGACGCGATGGCTGTATTTGTGAATGCACCGACTGAGGATTTGTCTTCGGATGATGCACAAAAGATATTGAATTATCTGAACAACGGTGGTGATATTTTTATTAATACGGCCTATACCGGAAAGGATATGTCGAATCTGAATAAGCTGCTTGATTTCTACGGGGTGCAGGTTTCCAAGGGACTCATTATCGAGACGGCTTCAAACAGCTATTATCAGGATCCGTTTTATCTTCTTCCCTCGATCGAATACGATACAGTCACATCGGATATTTATTCCGGTAATTCCTACATTTTCGCACCGCATTGTCAGGGCTTAACCTTTACGGAAAAAGAGGATGTGGAAGTGACTCCGTTGCTTGCGTCATCAGAGGAGAGCTATGTGCGGGAGGATATCGAAAACAGTACCAGCTATGATAAACAGGAGGGTGATGTGGATGGACCATTCTACATCGGATTATCCTGTACAGCACAGATAACAGACGGAACCCCGGATGAACAGGAGACGGATGAGCTTAGTGAAACAGATGTGTCTTCGGGTGATGCAGCAGATAATGAGTCAGCTGCAATGATCTTTTCCTGTGAGAATCTGTTTACGCAGGAAGCCGATTCCATGGTTGCCGGAACGAACCAGAAGCTGTTCTCCGGAGTGCTGCAGGTATTCGGAACGGAAGAAGGAGAAAGCAGCAGTGTGGTTATCCCGGTAAAGAATTATGAGGTAGAATACCTCACGGTTCCCCAAAGCTGGATTTCAGTGCTGGCGCTGGTGACCGTTATTGTGATTCCGTTTGGATTCATTGTTACGGGCTTCGTGATCTGGTTCCGAAGGAGAAAGCTGTAAGCTTTATGAGTCTGCCCGGTGCATGGCGATGTGAAGCAGACTGGGCTGAAATTTGACAGCAGTACCTATTATCTGCTGCATAAGGATTCTTCCTATTTTGAAGCGGTGGATGAGGAAGAGAGCACGGAAGCCGCAGATCAGGAATAACTCAGATCAGGAATAACTCAGAGCGGGAAGCTCTACTGCGATGGTGGTGCCCTGCTTTGAGCTTTCCGCTACCCGGACGGAACCGCCATGGAGGTCTGCAATTTCCCATACCAGAGAAAGCCCCAGTCCTGCACCGCCGTATTCCCGGCTGCGGGATTTGTCTACCCGGAAAAAGGGCTGGAAGATACTCCGCTGAAATTCTGCAGGGATACCGCATCCGGTGTCTGTCACATAAATGTGGATATTCGTATCCTCCCGGGTTACACAAACCCGGACGGAACCGTTTGTGCGGTTGTACTTGATGGCATTTTCTGTCAGGTTAAAGAGCAGCCGGTAGATTAAGGCATCGCTGCCAGTCATGACACCATCGCCATCCTGCTCCAGCGTGATGCCGCGCTTCTCCGCCAATGGAGCAAGATCTGTAAAGATTTCCTCAATCATTGGAGCAAGATGGATCTGATCATTACGTGCCACCTGTTGAAGACCGCTCATTTCCAAAAGTGTCTTTGACATCTGGGTCAGACGTTCCGTCTGTTCTCCCAAAAGCCGGAGAAATTCTGCTGTTTCCGCATTGATATCGGGATGCTCTGCGGAAAACAGCTCCAGCTGGGCCTGCATGAGCGCAAGGGGGGTACACAGCTCATGGGCAGCATTACCGGTAAACTGCCGCTGGGCTGCAAAGGCCTGATTCAGCCGGTCCAGCATCTGATTAAAGGAATGACTCAGCCGGTAAAACTCCGGCAGAAGCTTTTCGTTCATTTTCATGTCTGTAAGATTGTTGATCTGTACCTTTTCTACCTGCGCAGAAAAGCTGCGTAAGGGCTTTAAGGCATGTCCACTGACAAAGTAGGCCAGAATTCCGCTCAGTACGATCACGATAGCTGTAATATACCAGTTGGTTATACAGAAGCTTTCCTGAGCGCCATAGATGATGATGGTGAGATCCTGATCCTGATCTACCGTTTCAGGATCGAAAAAGTCTGTCTCTCCCCCCGGGGTTAAGTCCTGAAGGGATTCGCCGATGGAATCCATATAATGGATGCCTGACCTGCACAGCAGAAGCTCCATGGAAACACAGGCAATACCAATGAGCAGAACGGTCATGAGTGTGATACGCCATTGCAGGGATAATTTTTTCATATGGTATCACCTCCAATCAGATAGCCTTCTCCGATGCGGTTACGGATGGGATCATAGCCCAGTCCGGAGCGTAGCTTTTTGCGCAGGGAAGAGATATGCACCCGGATGGAGTTGCTGAAATTGTCTACACTGTTGTCCCAGACATGCTCCATCAGCTCCTCCTGACTTACCGGACGTCCCTGATGTACCATCAGGTATTCCAGAATGCCGGTTTCCTTACGTGTAAGAGACAGGCTCTGTCCCTTTACGCTGGCAGCTCTTGTACGTGTGTCGAAGGTCAGAGCTCCACAGGTAAGAAGTACATCCTGCTGGGTGAACTGCCGCAGGGTCAGGCTGCGGATCCGCGCTTCCAGTTCTGCCAGATGAAAGGGCTTGGCCAGATAGTCGTTGGCTCCGGCATCCAGTCCGGCCACCTTATCCTCCACTCCACTCCGGGCAGAGAGGATCAGAACCCGCGTTTCGTGGTCAGTCTGCCGCAGAGTACGCAGTACCGTCATGCCATCTTTGCCGGGCAGGTTCAGATCAAGCAGTACCAGATCATAGTGTTCCGTATATAACAGCTCCAGTGCTTCTTCTCCATCGTGACAGAAGTCTACGCTATAGGCAAGACGGCGCAGGTCACGGACAATGGTTTCGCACAGGGCACGTTCATCTTCAATTACTAACAGGTGCATGAAAGAAGTCCTCCTTTTTATAGGATAAGAATCCTGTGATTCGAATCTGATAGAACAGTTCAGTTACATTATATCAAAGATAAATAAATTCCGCGTTAAATTTCTATTCTTAACAGAAACTTTAATTTCCATATGCTATACTGGGATCGTACCTGCAGCAGAAGGTGTAAGATAACAATAAACCTTTGCCGGCAGGATGGATCATTCCTTACAGACAGTAATGGGTATGAGCCAAAATATATTGTAGTAGAAAGGATAAGAACAACACATGAAAAAAAGAAATTTAGCCGGCAGACTGCTGGCAATACTACTTGTTGCTTTGCTGGTGCCGGCTATGACAGCCTGCAGCGCAAAGGATGGAGATCAGCAGACAGAGCAGACAGAGCAGACAGAGCAGAGTGAAACCGGCTCTGTCACGAGTGACGAACCGCAAAACGAAGAGGAAGCGCTTGCTCTGTACAAGGAACTGATGGATCAGGAGAACAAAATCCTCTCAGAGAATACAGATCTCTGGGAAAAGGTGTATCTGGAGGCTGACAAGGGAATGGCCATGCTTGAGGATGGGAAAAACTACGGTGAATTTCTGCTTAAGACCATTGAAGCAGCGAAGGATCAGTTTACAGAGGAGGAGCTGAAGACGCTTCAGGGTGAGGCGGAGAAGATCAGTGAGCTCGAAAGCAGACTGACGATGCTGGAGGAAAAGTACCCGGAGGTTGCCCAGAAATATCTGGATAGCGGAATGAGCATGGAGACAGACAGCAACGATCCGGACGGCGGAATGAGTATGCCGGCAGACAGCGATGACAGCAGTGACAACAGTACGGAGATGGCATCCGATGACAGCAATGCACAGAAGTTCCCTGACTTTGAGGGAAAAGATCTGGACGGAAATGAAGTAAAGAGCAGTGAGCTGTTTGCAGGTAATGCCGTTACGGTTGTGAATTTCTGGTTTACCACCTGTGGTCCCTGTGTGGGTGAGCTTTCAGAGCTGGATGCACTGAATAAGGAGCTTGAAGGAAAAGGAGGAGCGCTGATCGGCGTGAATGCCTTTACACTGGACGGTAATGAGAATGAAATCGCAGAAGCAAAGGATGTGCTGTCAAAGAATGGTGCAGCTTATCAGAACGTGTACTTTGCGTCTGACAGCGAAGCAGGAAAATTTACAATGAATATTTATGCCTATCCGACTACGTATGTGGTTGACCGCAACGGCAACCTGGTAGGTGATCCTATCGTAGGAGCCATCACGGAAAAGAAGCAGAAGAAGATGCTTGAGGATCTGATTGATCAGGCACTTGCAGCCGATCAGCAACAATAGTTGATAGAGCCTTACCTTTCGTGCTAAAATAGTAACGGTTCAGAGAGTAACCGCAAGCTACAGATTGCACGGAAACAGAGGTCAAAATGCCAGAAGAAATAACACATAAGCGCCGCGTGCGTTATAAGGGAACACATCCCAGAACATTTGAAGAAAAATATAAAGAGCACGATCCGGAGAAATATGCCGATACGGTAGCAAGGGTAATTGAGAAGGGTAGTACTCCCGCAGGAATGCATATTCCCATCATGGTAAAGGAGATCCTGGACTTTTTACAGATCCGTCCGGGACAAAAGGGACTGGATGCAACACTTGGCTACGGCGGACACACCCGGAAGATGCTGGAAAAACTGACAGAGGCGTCAGGAACATCAGAGCTGACAGATGAAGTCTATATAAAGGATGATGTTCAGACAAAGGGTGATTCATGGAAAAATCCAGAGGAGAATTCGGAGGAGAATTCAAGGGATAATCCGGCGGACAATCCAGAGGACAATTCAAGGGATAATCCAGTAGACAATCCAGAGGACAATTCAAGGGATAATCCAGCGAACAATCCAGAGGATAATTCAACGGATAATCCGGCGGACAACTCGGAGAATAATTCAGAGGAAGTGTTCAGAAGGAAAGCTCCAGAGGGACATCTGTATGCACTTGATGTTGATCCCATCGAAATTGTAAAGACCGGAGAACGGCTTCAAAAAGCAGGATATGGAGAAGAAATCCTTACGATTCTTCAACAGAACTTTGCCAATCTGGAAACGGTAGCCAAGGAATATGGTCCGTTTGATTTCATGCTGGCGGATCTTGGTGTGTCCTCCATGCAGATTGATGATCCGAAAAGAGGCTTTTCCTATAAAGCAGACGGGCCGCTTGACCTGCGTCTTGATCCGCAGCACGGGATTCCGGCTTCACAGAGACTTAGGGAGCTTAACAGGGAGGAACTGATCGGAATGCTGGTGGAAAACTCTGATGAACCCTATGCAGAACAGATTGCATCCGAGATCTGCAAAACGTTCAAAAAGGGAGGAAGCATGGATACCACAACGGCATTACGTGAGGCTATTGAACGTGCATTGTGTTTTCTTCCGGAGAATAAAGAAAAGAAGGATATTTTAAAGAAGACCTGTCAACGTGTATTTCAGGCACTGCGTATTGATGTGAACAGTGAATTTGAAGTTCTGGAGGCGTTTCTGAATGCGCTTCCGGAGGCATTGGCGGATGGGGGAAGAGTAGCAATTCTTACGTTCCATTCCGGAGAAGACCGTCTGGTAAAAAAGGCATTCCAGCAGTACTATCGGGAAGGAATTTTTGAAGAGATTGCAACGGATGTCATCCGTCCCACTGCGGAAGAATGCCGTCAGAACGGCCGTGCCCGGTCAACCAAGATGCGCTGGGCAGTTCGTGCAGGACGGTAAATTATCTGGTAACAGTACAATCATTTATTCATACAGAATAGTAATTTTATATGGCGAAGTAACCACATGAGGTAAACTACGCTGCGCGATAGCCTGGCTGGGCTGTGGCGCAGCTTTTGTTTTCACGAGATTATTTCAAGCCACTCTGTTTCTGGCGTGATCAGCGGCCATGAGATTTCACAGAACCATTCTGTCATAAGATTTCCAAGAACCATTCTGTCATAAACTTTGCAGGAATCATTCTGCCATAAGAATTGCAGGAGCCATTCTGTCATAAACTTTGCAGAAATCATTCTGCCACAAGAATTGCAGGAGCCATTCTGTCATAAGATTTCCAAGAAAGATTCTTGACATAATGTATGATACACAGTATATTATATTAAAATAATAGTGTGCGACACACAATACTGTGTGATTAATATTGCATTTTAAGAAACGATGATTTGAAGGAGGAAATAGGGTGAATTGTGATGAAATTGTTTCAGGATTAATTTTGGAATTCCGAAGAGGAACACTCATCATGGTAGTGTTGGCACAACTGAATAAACCAATGTATGGATATTCACTGGTAAAGGAATTAGAGGGAAAAGGTATTCCGATAGAAGGCAACACATTATATCCTTTACTGAGAAGACTGGAGAGTCAGGGGCTGCTAAAAAGTGAATGGGAAACTGACGCAGCGAAGCCGAGAAAATATTATATCATCACGGAAGACGGGAAGCTGGTTTATAAAAAAATAAAGGCACACTGGGAAAAGTTTTCCCAGTCAGTCAATGCGCTTATGGAGGAAGAATAGATGGTAAAAAATGATTTGATCGACAGATATATTTATGCAGTTACAAAACATATGAAATCTGCCATGAAAAAGGATGTGGCAGCGGAATTAGAGACAATCATACAAGATATGCTGGAGGAACGCTGTGGGGATGTTACTCCAACTGAGCGTGATATCAAGGTTGTCCTGACGGAACTGGGAACTCCGGCTGAGCTTTCTTCGAAATATAAGGGTGAAACACAGGATTGTCTGATTGGACAGCCATATTACAGTTTATATGTGTATGTACTGAAAATTGTGACAGCCTGCGTCAGTGGGGGAATGCTGCTTGCTCAAATTATGGCAGCATTAACATCGCATACGATCTGGTATATAGCTATCTATAATACGATTGGCGGAATTTTGGGCGGTATATTGACAGGATTTGCATTTGTGACATTGCTGTTTGCTTTCTTTTATAAAAAAGGAATCAAGGTGGATGGGTTAAATGACGGAATAGATAATTTGCCGCCTGTTCCACAGAAGCGGAATAGAATTTCGAAAGCAGATGCGATTGTTGGCATTATTTTTTCGGTTATCTTTACAATTGTATTTCTTGTATGTCCACAGATTTTATGCATTGCATTTGTGAAAAACGGGGTCGATGTGTATGAACCGCTTTTTAATCTGGAATACATCAGACAAACATGGTATCTGATTCTTGCATTTGGAATTCTGGGTGTTGCAAAGGACAGTGTGAGACTTATTGATGGCAGCTATACCAAAAGAGTGATGTTTGCTACCATGATCACCAATATTATTGATGGGGTATTAACAATCATCTGGTTGTTAAATGATAAGGTTATGAATCATGAATTTTTCGATGGTATTGAGCAGCTGTTTGGAAAAGATGCAGAAGTTATTTCACAGGTTTTTATACACTTTAACATGGTATTTCTTGCAATCATCATTTTCGCGTTAACAATTGATTGCATTGAGACAGTTGTAAAAACAGTAAAATACAGTCATCAATAGGAAAAGAATTTCAGAAGGATCATAAATCTCCATTTACAAATAACAGCAGCAGATTTCCTGATTTTGAGACGGAAATTTTAGAAACTATTAAATGTAAATGGAGCTATTTTACTTAAGTGGACCGGGTATTTTCCCACATTTCTTTTGTCATAATGTTTGTATGACCAATCCGGGTCTCATTTAATAAAGGTACAGGAACGGCATCACAGGTATGATGGTACTCAAAGCCAAGTTTTTCCTGTACTCTTTTTGACTTCTGGTTTCCCTCATAGTAACCGCACCAGATTGTTGTCATGCCAAGCTCCTCAAATCCTCTTCGAAGAAGCTCTCTGGCAGCCTCCGGCATATAACCTCGTCCCCAGAAGGGCTTACCCAGCCAGTATCCAAGCTCACATTCATCATCACGATCGGTCATGTCGGTGTGCCCGTTGAGCATTAATTCAACCGCACCGATAGCAATATTATTTCCTTTTTCGCAGACGGCATAACATTCCGGACCATGAAATACCTGCTCAATTACGTTACGACTTTCTTCGATGCTTTGATGAGCAGGCCACCCGGCAATCGGTCCCACATCGGGATCCCTGGCATATTCAAATAAACTTTCGGCATCTTCTAAAGTCCATTTTCTTAAAATCAGACGTTTGCATGTCAGCATGAGTGATAATTCCCTTCTGATTATATAATTTCAATGATATAAGATGGCATTAGTATATCATAAGATTTTATATCATAACAGATTTTTTAAGTTGACCTTAGGTAAATGTCAACATCAACATTAATTTAACAATTTGTGAATATTCTTATGCGGCAGAGCATTCTCAAAAGTTGATCATACAAAAGTTGACCATAGAAAGAAAATGTATTGCATCTATATGTTTTTCGTGTTATGTTTTATAAAAGTAAGTAATTTCTGTAGCATCTATTTATATTTGAAATCAGATAGAGAACTCTGTCAGAAAATTCGAACTCAAAATTCCACAAAATGATCAGAACCATATTGGGATATTAGAAGTATATCGAAACAATCATACCTGTAATGATATTTCCAATAATATTTACAATAATATCTGCAATGATATCTGTATCCTAATGATTGGACTTATATCAAGTTAATTATAACTATATTGAAATGTTTAAAATGATATGGAAGGACCATTTTAATTCTACAATAAACAATTATTGCCAAATTTCCCGGTATAGCTATATCAAAAAAGAAAGCAGCGATATATCAACTTTTTAAATCACATCCATTAAAGTACTAATATTATGATGTTGGGGTCAAAAGGTATTTTGTCCTTAGATTGATATCCATGAATTGCTCCGCTGCGAAGCCGCTCCCGCAATTCTCAAACATTCGAAATCCTCTGATTTACTACGTAAATCGTTAGTTTCTCATATTTGGCGGGTTCCAAGTTCAAAAGTCTTATCGCGCAAGTGCGAATAACTTTTTTGACCTTTTGATCCGGATATCATCATATTATTCAGACATAAAATATGAATCGTTCATGTTCAAAATATCTATATTAAAAATATACATCATAACGGGAGTATTATGTCATACGAAGGAATGAAAAATAAAAATCAAAAATTAAAGGAAGAAATTGGCGAGTTAAAGCTGAAATTAGGAGAATGTCCGGAAGGGAATCTCAATTGTGTAAACAATAAAGGATATTATAAGTGGTATTATCATAAAGATAATATGCAGCTTTATATTCCAAAGAAGCAGCGGAAATTAGCAGAACAGCTTGCAGTTAAGAAATATATGTCAGCACTTCTTGAGGATAAAAAGAGAGAAAAGGAAGCAATAGAGCTGTATTTAAAACATTGTGTTGCGAATGATGGATTGGCAGAAAAGCTTTTGAGTAATAAGGAATATCAAAATTTACTGTCAAATTATTTCCGACCGGTAGATTCATCGTTATCAGAATGGATGCAGGCTTCTTATGAAACAAATAATAAATATCCGGAGCAGAAGATTTTGAAATCATGTTCCGGTAATATGGTTCGATCAAAATCAGAAATGATGATAGATTCAAGTCTCTACATTCACAAGATTCCTTTTCGATATGAGGATATGTTGGCACTGGATGATATTATACTGTATCCTGATTTTACGATCCGGCACCCGAAAACAGGAGAGTATTTTTATTGGGAGCATTTTGGTTTAATGGATGATCCTGTTTATTGTAAAAATACATTTTCCAAACTTCAGCTTTATACAACAAATAATATTGTTCCAGATATTAATCTGATTACAACGTATGAAACCAGAGAAAGACCATTGAGTATGGAGAAGATTGAGAGGATTATTACAGAGTACTTTATAGAATAAACTATGAAAGTGCGTTACAGAGTATTTTGTAGAATAAGCTATGAAAGAGCGTTACAGAGTATTTTGTAGAATAAGCTATGGAAGGGTCGTTACAGAGCACTTTATAGAATAAATTATGAAAGGGTCGTTACAGAGTATTTTGTAGAATAAGCTATGAAAGGGTTATTATAGAGTATTTTATAGAATAAACTATGAAAGGGTCGTTACAAAGTGTTTGCAGAATAATTATAAATGGGGTTATTGCGGAGGGATATCATTTCATTTTTCCATATCATTTTCAGATAGGGACAAGTAATTGGATATAAACAAGGTAATTGTGAGAAATATATCCAAAAATAATTAGCAGTCAGGGAGAGGAGATAGGAGTTGATAGTGAAATTGGACATAATGGAGCAAATAGAAAGTTATATGTCCAAAGGAAAAGGGAATCAGGAGACATAAAATAGGATATATGAGAGAAATTGGACATAAGGAAGCTTCAAGAAGTGAATATGTCCAAAAATAAGCCATGTCGGAGGAAATCCGAGAGCCCATGATGAGAAAAATGGACATAAAGAAGTAAAAAACAGGAAATATATCCAAAATCAAGGGAAATCAGGAAACAAGTGATAGAGTCTATGGGAGATATTGGACATAATGAAGCTTCAAGAAGTGAATATGTCCAAAAATAAGCCACGGCAGAGGAAATTCAAGAAGCTATGATGAGAAAAAAGGACATAAAGAAGTAAAAAACAGGAAATATATCCAAAATCAAGGGAAATCAGGAAACAAGTGATAGGGTCTATGAGAGATATTGGACATAATGAAGCTTCAAGAAGCGAAAATGTCCAAAAAAAAGCCATGTCGGAGGAAAACTAAGAGCCCATGATGAGAAAAATGGACATAAGGAAGAAAAAAGCAGGAAATATATCCAAAATAACGAAAAATTAGGAAACAAAGGAAAGGGTCTATGGGAGATATTGGACATAAGGAAGCTTCAAGAAGCGAAAATGTCCAAAAAAAAGCCACGGCAGAGGAAATTCAAGAAGCTATGATGAGAAAAAAGGACATAAAGAAGTAAAAAACAGGAAATATATCCAAAATCAAGGGAAATCAGGAAACAAGTGATAGAGTCTATGGGAGATATTGGACATAATGAAGCTTCAAGAAGCGAAAATGTCCAAAAAAAAGCCATGTCGGAGGAAAACTAAGAGCCCATGATGAGAAAAAAGGACATAAAGAAGTAAAAAACAGGAAATATATCCAAAATCAAGGGAAATCAGGAAACAAGTGATAGAGTCTATGGGAGATATTGGACATAATGAAGCTTCAAGAAGTGAAAATGTCCAAAATCAGACCATAGCATAGGGACCAGCATAAATAAGAAAGCCACAATGGAAAAGACAACAGCGTGAGTGGTGGGCGGACAAAATTCTGGACACAACAGAGTAAACCCAACAGCACAAACACCCAACAGCACAAACCCAACAGCACAAACCCAACAGCACAAATACAACAGCACAAATATAACAGCACAAACCCAACAGCACAAATACAACAGCACAAACTCAACAGCACAAACCCAACAGCACAAACCCAACAGCACAAACCCAACAGCACAAACCCAACAGCACAAACCCAACAGCGCAAACCCAACAGAACAAACCCAACAGCACAAACACTCAACAGAACAAACCCAACAGCACAAACCCAACAGCACAAACACAACAGCACAAACACTCAACAGCACAAACACAACAACGTAAACTCAACAGAAAAATACCCCTGTACATCAATCGATGTACAGGGGAAATCTACAAATTAATTACATTTGGTCTGCAGGTACTTACTGAACACTTACAGAAGTGATGTGAGGGTTAACACCTTCATACCAGTATAAGAAGCCTTCCATGTCAACAACATCGCCAACCTTGAGGTTCTGTACTGCCTTGTAAACATCGCTGTCCTTATCGCACAGATAAGATTCAACAGTGAAGGTGTAGGTATTTCCGTCAAGGGATACATTGAAGTATAAGTCATCGCCTTCTGTACCGGAACCATCCCACTTGTAAAGGAATGCATCACCGGCATCGTTAGCAGCTTCTACGGTCATACCCTTGAAGGATACGAACTGGTTCTGGTAATCAATTAATTCATCCTTGCCAAGTAAATCGGTAACATCCTTAGCATCAGCAACGAAGGTATCGGTATCTTCGATTTCGTAAGTAGCATCAACGATTTCTACTTCGCCGGACCACTCAGACTTGAAACCGGTAACTTTGATCTTGGTTCCCGGAACAAGCTTGTCATAATCTTCCTGAGAACAAGGCATGTTGTAGATGAAGAAAGCGCCATCCTGATTCTGGGTGTAGAAGGTAGCCTGTCCAACACCGTTGTCTTCCCACCATGCCTGCTTAGCCTGTACATAAGTCTCTACGCAAACCTCGGTATCAACATCAGCAGCAACATAATCTGCGTAGCTCATAACGCCTTCAGCAGTAGCAGCGTTTTCGGTGTCAGCCTCTGTTTCAGCTTCAGCAGCGTCAACTTCAGCAGTATCTTCTGCTTCGGCAGCGTCTTCTTCAACAGCTTCAGTAGCATCTTCTACTTCGGTAGCAACTTCTTCTGTTGTATTCTCTGTAGTCTTGGAGCAGCCTGCTGCTACAAGTACAAGAGAAAGTGCGAGTGTTACAAGTAATGATTTTTTCATAAAAACTCCTCCTAAATAGATGTGCTATCACATTTGGTGATAACTTCATTGGTAAAAGTCCTTTCGGCAATACATCGGGTAATATGCATACCTGATATTGTGCATAAGAACTTTTGGTTGCAACTGATAAGGTTGATAAAACTTTATCAATTAACTGCAATTCACATTATACCTTAATATTCTGATAAATCAATGGTGAATTTGCCTATTTTTCCGCTTTTTCAACGCTTCGGATATAACATATAGTAAAATTCCTGCCCATGTAACGGCGAGAGCAGTCAGCAAAAGCACTGCTGTCTGGGGCAAAGGTCCTAAATCCGTCTTGCCGGCAGAACTCATATTTTTCTGATCCAGACGGTAAAGGGAGGTTACATCCTCAAACATTTTCTGCATAAAAGCATCATCTACCGTCTGTTTCCGGCGGGTGGATTTTGTAACAATTTCGATCATCTGGCCGGCTGCGTCACGAAGGGAGGCAGAGCCATTGAATACCGGAGTTACAAAGGTGTGATCCGTGTTATCAAGCAGAAGCCTGGAAGCCTTGATCTTCACATCGTAGTGCACGTTGTTATCCTCACCGGCACGGGATAAATAATCCTGATATTCAGCAGAATCCTGCGCCTTTGAAGTGACAGGAACATAACCTTCGGTTTCAGAATACGCGATCTGCACGTCATTGGTGAGCAGATACTGGGTGAACAGCCAGGAAGCAAGCACCTCCTGTGAATCCTTCTTGTTGAAGACGCAGACGGAAGGCCCCTGGGAAATCATCTGCGGGTTCTCAGGATCAAACTGCGGAATCATCATAACTTCGGTGTCGAAGTCAATGAGAGCATCTTCGCTGATGTCGGAAAGCGGGGCATGGGTTCCCATCCAGGTAGCACCGGCAGTCGAGTCAATGGCGAAAACACATTGCCCTGCATTCAGGAAGTTCGCCGGATAACTGGAAATCTTGAAGGTGGAAAAGGCTCCTGTTTTCGCATGGGAAGCAATGGTATAAAGCAGCTCTGTGGTAGTATCGTTAAAAATCTCAATATCGCCGTTAGCGGTCGAATAACCGGCGTCCTTTTGCTTCAACATCTGGATCATCATGTTGTCGGTGGACTTGTCAATAAAGGGAATCATGACCTTCTGACCGTTAAGGGCAAAGGTTCCATCCGCATTCTGCTTCGTCGCAGCCTCAGAAACCTCCCAGATGAAATCCCAGGTCAGGGTTTCCGGCAGAGTATAACCAAGCTTTTCCACATAGGTCTTATTGATATAGCAGGCTTCCGTGGAGCGCATATAAGGCAGGGCATAATAATGCCCGTTAAACTCACATTCCTTCAGGAACTTCGGAATGATCTCATCCTGTGTCGGACCGTCGAAGAGAAGCTCCGAACCGTCCAGTCCGTATTTTTCATTGGTAAAAAGTGTATCTAACGGAACAACGACGTTGCTTCCGGTGAGGTAAGTAGCAATGTGATCCGGATAGGTAATACAGACATTGGGTGTGGTGTCCGTTGCAATGTTCGTGATGACATCGTTATAAATCTTGCCATAATCCGTATAGAGACGTAAGTTTACGGTAATATTGGGGTACAGCGACTCGAAATTCTCGATCGCTTTCTTGTAGATTTCTGTCTGGGTTTTATTCGTATCATTCTTTGCCCAGAAGGTAATTTCATAATTCCGGGAGGTGTCGAAGGTTTCCGGAACGGTGAAATCACTCTGTCCCCTGGAGCCGTGACAGCCGGTAAGCCCCAGGGCACCGGCAATCAGGGAAAAAGTAAGCAGTAGCTTTCCAATGGTATGTTTTCTCATCCCTTTGTACCTCCTCTCGATACACCTGCCATGACCTTTTTGCGGAAAATCAGGAACAATACAATAAGCGGCAGGGAGATAACCACAACCGCGGCCATCATGGCGGGGATGTTCTCACGTCCGAAGCCGTTTTCGCGGATTTCCTGGATACCGTTGGAGACCAGATAATAGTTCGGATCATCGGTAATCAATCGCGGCCATACATAGGAATTCCAGCATTCAATGACCTTCAGGATAATGATGGTAATGAGGGTCGGGCGGCAGATCGGAATCATGACCTTACGCAGATAGCGCAGATCCGAGGTGCCATCCACCTTGGCGGCATAATAAAGCTCGTCCGGAATCTGTGCGAAATTTTCACGCAGCAGATAGATGTAGAAAACCGAGGTCACGGACGGCAGAATCAGTCCTAAAAAGCTGTTACGCAGATCTAGGTTTGTGATGGTGACAAAGTTCGTGATGATGACAAGCTCATTCGGAATCATCATTAAGGACAGGAACAGGGCAAAGGCAATGTTTTTGCCGCGGAATTCCAGTCTTGCAAAGGCAAATGCTGCAAGAGTGATCACTACCAGCATAATCGCTGTAGTAATCACAGTAAAAATCAGGGTGTTCCATAAATATCTTCCCAGAGAAACCGTGGTAAATGCATCGATGTAATTCTGCATTGTCGGTGACAGGGTGAAGAATGACGGAACGTATTCACTGTTGTAGGAGCTGTAGCTTTTTACGGAGGTCAGGATCATCCAGTAAAAAGGAAACAGAACCATGACCGCCCAGAGGATCAGCAGGGTATAAATGACAACATTTCTGACAATGCCTTTTGCTTTGGCAGATTTTTCAAGCTTTTCGTAGTCCATGGCAGTGTCCTCCTTAATAATATACATGCTTTTTGCTGACCAGAAGGTTAATACAGGTAATGGTCAGAACAATGGTAAACAGGATGATGGCGGCTGCCGACGCATAGGAAGGATAGCCACCGCTGTTACCGTAAAGCATGTCGTAAACATAGCCAACAATGGTGTTCATTTCAGCAGCATTCAGATCGGTACCGAACAGCGCAACGGCATCACTGTAGGCCTTGAAAGCACCGATGAATCCGGTGATGACCAGATAAAAAATCATGGGGGAGATCATCGGAAGGGTAATCTTACGGAAGATCCTTGCACGTGAGGTGCCATCCACCCTGGCTGCATTGTAATAGGTCTGGTTCACCGAAGCCAAAGCACTTGTCAGGATCAGAATTTTAAAGGGAAGAACTACCCATATGGTGTAAAAACAAAGCACGAACATTTTTGCCCAGTAGGGACCATCAATGAAATCCACGGAATGTCCGCCGAAAGCCTGAATCAGGAGATTCACCATTCCATCTGTGTAGGCGGTCTTTTTGAACAGAATCATAAATACCAGACCGACAGCCAGGGTGTTTGTTACATAAGGCAGAAAGTAGATTGTTTCAAACAGCTCCTTCAAGGGTCTGATGGAGCTTAAGCCAAGCGAAATGAACAGTGCAAGGAGCGTGGACACCGGAACGGTGATGATAACCAGGATAAAGGTGTTCTTAACCGCCTGCAGAAAATAGGTATCATGCAGTACATAGGAATAGTTATAAAGTCCGACGCCAAAGTAGGTCTGGGATGCGGAATTATAGCCTTCCTCAAAGGAATATACAAATACATCAATTAAAGGATAAATCATAAATACACAAAGAAACAGGAACGCAGGCAGCAGATAAAGCCACCCCTTGAGGTTGTTTTTTTCTATCATGTCGGGAATCTCCTTCCTTATCCAACCGATAAGTGATTATAGGGTATACAGGTGGCAGAATCAGGATCCGGTGTAGGGAATCCTTTCCTGCGTATCCTTATGGAACAAAAATACCTTATTGGGCTTCAAATCAAAGGAAACAACCAAAGAGCCGGTGTCTACGGAGTTCTCAGCACTGATAATGGAACGGATGGTGGCATTTTCGGACTCATCTTTGGTAGAAACGACACTCACGTCACGTCCCATGACTTCAATACGGTTCAGATTACAGTGGAGCGCACCGTTTTCGTTCAGGATAAAGCCCTCCGGACGAACGCCCACCCAGACCTCCTGATCCGGAACATTTCCAGCCTTAAAAATGGCATCCTTTCCTATATACAAGGTGTGATCCTTCACCTGTCCACGGAAAACATTAATCGGAGGAGTCCCGAGGAACTTCGCAACGAACAGATTGGCAGGATTGTCATAGACCTCCTGCGGCTTTCCGATCTGCTGGATCACGCCTTCTTTCATGACAATGATCATATCGGAAATACTCATGGCTTCTTCCTGATCGTGGGTGACGAATACCGTTGTGATTTTGGTTTCACACTGGATCCGGCGCAGCTCCTCACGGGTCTGCAGGCGGAGTCTGGCATCCAGATTGGATAAAGGCTCATCAAGGAGAAGAACCTTCGGCATTTTTACTAACGCACGGGCAATGGCAACACGCTGCTGCTGACCGCCGGAAAGCTCACTGGGCTTACGATCCATCAGCATTTCAATCTGAACAAGCTTTGCAGCCTCTAATACGCGGCGGTTCATTTCCTCTTTGGAGAGCTTGTCCTTTCCTTTTAAATTTTCAAGAGGAAACTGGATGTTCTGCTTTACTGTCAGATGCGGGTAGAGGGCATAGTTCTGGAAAACCAGTCCGACGCCTCTGTTTTCTGCAGGAAGATTGGTGACATCATCCTCTCCGAAGAAAATTTTGCCTTCACTTGGCTTTAACAGACCACTGATTAAGTTCAAAGCAGTACTCTTGCCACAGCCGGAAGGACCGAGAAGTCCGATCAGTCTGCCGTCCGGAATTTCAAAGGAAAAATCGTTGACGGCAATGACATCCTCGCGGACTTTTTTGTTACGGTTAGGAAATCTTTTCGTTAAGTGCTCTAATACAATTTTCATAGGGTCCCCCTTTTCTTAAATCCCGTAGGAATCTCGTAAGTCGCTGGAAATGTGATCCAGATCCGGATAAATGGATCCCTCCGTGATGCCGAACACCCGCAGGCTGTCGATGAAGTATTTCTTGCGCTCACATGGAATAATAATCTTATATAAGGTATTCTCATCGCAGATATCTTCGAGCCTCTGCAGAGAATTGTGTACGGTGAAGTTTGACTGCTGCGCATACATACGCAGGTTGTTGTCGGTAGAGCTGCAGGCGAGGATGCGGTCGGCAACCTCCGGATTGTGGTGATTGTGCTTGAAGGCCGGCAGCAGCATTTCCTGTGTGGTATCCGCATCAATCGGATAAATGCAGTGTCCGAAGCCCTCCCGTTCATTGAGACGGGCCGGAACCAGAACCCATACGCAGGCATCCAGTGTCGGCTGTACCTTATAAGTTTCGGTTGCAAAGAAGGATGCAATCAGCGGTGACTGGCTCCAGTCCAGCATGCGTGTAGGAAGTCCGTAGTGCTGCATAATGGAAACCCAGGCAGCGTAGTTATGTTTTTCCGGGGGATTCTTCATAATCTGTCTTGCCCGGATATAAAAATCGTTGGTGATGTAACGTTCCACGTCAATCCGCTTCTGGCTTCGCTGGATCGAGGGGATTAAGGACAGCTCCGAATTCTCTTCGCCGCGATACCACAGCTTCAATCCATGCTTTTGGGTCAGGCCGCTTACGAAATGAAGCAGCTCATCCATGGTATGAATATCCTGAATGATCATGATCAAGTACCTCGTGTGATAAATAATAAACAATACCAGTCTGATTATAGGCTATTTCCATGCATTTCACAAGTCAGAAGTCGATAAGGAATTGTGTTTCTTACGATTTTATATTATGATGTAAGGAGTGCAAAGAAAAACAAGCGGCTGCGAAGCAGACATTTGTTTTTCTGCACTCCTTAACGAGCATGCGTCGGACGAAGTACGACAGGGAGTGCGGAGCACGGGCATGCGAGTATGGAAAGAAGAGCCCAAGCGGCTGCGAAGCAAAGGAAACCTATGGAAGCAAGAAAAGTAAGCGATTCGCAAATGGAAATGATTTATCTTATAAGACCGGAGCATCTGAACGGAGCAGGCAGATTGTTTGGCGGTAAGCTTGTGGAATGGATGGATGAGCTTTCAGCACTTGTGGCGATCCGTCACTGCAGGAAAGATGTGACAACGGTTGCCATTGATAATCTGCGGTTTATGTGTCCGGCTTACCAAAGGGACATGGTGGTTTTAATTGGAAGAATCACCCATGTGGGAACAACATCCATGGAGGTGCGTGTGGATGTTTATATTGAAGATATGAATGGCATGCGCCACCCGATTAACCGTGCTTATTTTTCAGTGGTTGCGATGGATGAAAATGAACGCCCGGTGGAGGTTCCGGGGATCGTGATTGAGACAGAAGCCCAGAAGGCAGAATGGGAAGCCGGTGAGAAGCGCCGGGAAATGCGTCTTCAGAGGAAGAAGGAAGGCTTCTGACAGATCCGATGGAAAAGCAGACTTGGAAATTGTGTAGCGCATAGCAATGCAGCAATTCGGATGCATTAATGAGTGGCAAAATTTACTTTTGATACTCATATCATTATGATAAGGAATGTATGATAGGAAAGGATGGAAAAACAGAGATGAAATACGATGTAATCATCATTGGAGCAGGTCCGGGAGGGATTTTTTCTGCATATGAGATGGTACAGCGCAGTAAAGATGTAAAGATTGCAGTTTTTGAGGCTGGTCATGCGCTTGATAAGCGTCACTGCCCGATTGACGGAGTAAAGGTAAAGAATTGTGTCAATTGTAAGAGTTGCTCGATCATGAGCGGTTTCGGAGGAGCAGGTGCTTTCTCCGATGGAAAATACAACATCACCAACGCATTCGGCGGAACCTTATACGAATACATTGGCAGAAGCCAGGCGATTGATCTGATGAAATATGTGGATGACATTAATATGAAGTTCGGCGGTGAGGGGACGAAGCTGTATTCGACCTCAGGTACGGCCTTTAAGAAGATCTGCCTGCAGAATAAGTTGAATCTGCTCGATGCTTCCGTGCGTCATCTGGGAACGGATATTAACCTGATTGTATTGGGAAATCTTTATGCAGAGCTTAAGGATAAGGTGGATTTCTACTTCGATACACCGGTTCAGACGGTAAAGGCGCTCGACGAAGGATATGAGGTTGTCTGTGAAAACGGATCCTATTATTCCGATAAATGTATCATTTCCGTCGGACGAAGCGGAAGTAAGTGGATGGAGCAGATATGTAAAGATTTACAGATCAATACCAAGTCGAACCGTGTCGATATCGGTGTGCGTGTTGAACTTCCGGCAGTTATTTTTTCCCATCTGACGGATGAGCTTTATGAGAGCAAGATCGTGTACCGTACTGAAAAGTTTGAGGATGCGGTCCGGACCTTCTGTATGAATCCACATGGTATCGTGGTAAATGAGAACACGAATGGAATCGTTACCGTAAACGGACACAGCTATGAGGGCGCCGACAAGCAGACAGAGAACACGAATTTCGCATTGCTGGTATCCAAGCACTTCTCTGAGCCCTTTAAGGACAGCAACGGATACGGTGAAAGCATTGCGAGACTTTCCAATATGCTCGGAGGCGGTGTCATCGTACAGCGTTTCGGAGATCTTGTAAGAGGACGTAGAAGTAACGCAAAGAGAATCGAAGAGGGACTCGTGGAGCCGACTCTTTCTGCAACACCGGGGGACTTAAGCCTGGTGCTTCCGAAGCGTATTCTGGATGGTATTATTGAGATGATTTATGCACTGGATAAGATTGCACCGGGTACGGCCAATGACGATACGCTGCTTTATGGCGTTGAGGTGAAGTTCTATAATATGGAAGTGGAGCTGGATGAGCATCTGGAAAGCTGCCATAAGGGACTGTATATTATTGGTGACGGAAGCGGGGTAACCCATTCTCTGTCCCATGCGTCTGCAAGCGGTGTCTATGTAGCAAGACAGATTGTGCAGTAAGAGGAAGCATATTTTATGTAGATGGAAATACCATGTGAAGAAGGGGCAAAATGAAATCCGGACAGCTTTAGATGGTTCAGGGGAGAAAAGTGAGGCAGTATGAGCAGGGAAAAGCAGTCACAGTATGACCGTATGACCGGGCAGCCGGTAGAAAAGCTCATTTTGGAGCTGGGTCTGCCGACAACGATCAGTATGCTGGTTACCAATCTTTATAATATGGCAGATACTTATTTTGTCGGAACACTGGGAACTTCTGCGAGTGGGGCAACCGGCGTTGTGTTTGGACTGATGGCGATTCTGCAGGCGTTGGGATTCATGTTCGGACATGGAGCCGGAAGTATAATAAGCCGCAGACTGGGAGCCAGAGAGGTTGAGGATGCCAGAAGGTATTCCGCGACAAGTTTTTATGCGGCGCTGATTTCCGGTACGGTTGTATTGATTCTGGGATTGTGCTTTCTGACGCCGTTAGTGAGGCTGCTTGGAAGTACAGATACCATTCTTCCTTTTGCCAGGGGATATGCATTTTATATTCTGCTTGCGGCGCCTGCCATGGTAAGCAGCTGTGTGATGAATAATATTCTGAGGTATGAGGGACGGGCATTTTTTGCCATGATCGGACTTACGAGCGGTGGCTTTTTAAATATTTTTCTGGATGCCTATTTCATCCGGGTGCTGCATATGGGAATTGGAGGAGCCGGACTTGCAACTGCAATCAGCCAGTATCTTTCCTTTGGAATCCTGCTCAGTATGTTTTTGCGGAAAAAGACGCAGACAACATTTTCGATCCGTTATATCAGCTTTACGGTTAAGACGCTTGGTGAGATTGTGACCACAGGACTTCCGAGTCTGGCGCGTCAGGGACTTGCCAGCATTTCCACGATGGTGCTGAATCATACGGCAGGTGTTTACGGGGATGCCGCGATTGCGGCCATGAGTATCGTAAACCGGATCAGCATGTTTATTTTCGGTGTCGGCCTTGGCATCGGTCAGGGCTTTCAGCCGGTTGCGGGCTTTAATTATGGTGCCGGTAAGTTTTCGAGGGTAAGAAAGGGATTTTATTTTACTTGGATCTTTGGAACGGTGATGCTGGGGGTATTTGCCATGGTCGGCTTTTTTGCGGCAGGAACGGTTGTGGCATGGTTCCGGAATGATCCGCAGGTCATTGCCATTGGAATTCCGGCAATGCGGGCGCAGTGCCTGGCATTGTTTTTCGTACCGTTCAGTGTGTGTAACAATATGATGTTCCAGAGTATCGGATATAAGCTGAATGCAACCTTCCTTTCTACGCTGCGGAACGGTTTATGCTTTATTCCGCTTATTCTCATCATGCAGTATGCATTTGGAATTGCGGGAGTGCAGTATGCACTGGCAGCAGCGGATGTACTGACCGGACTGATCTGTATTCCCTTTACAGTCGCTTTTTTCCGGAAGCTGCCGGCAGACCGGGAAGGATGAAAAGGCAGAAGCAGTCCGGATATTATAATATAAATATAAAGCACAGAAAATGTGTAAAGGATGCGAAAGGAGAGAAAAGGTGAAAAAATCAATCTTTTCAGGGAACACGTTAAAAAGAGGAATCAGTGCATTACTGGCAGTATGCACGGCAGCAGTGTTGTTTTTATCCCCCTCCGTGGGAATGGAAGCACAGGCGGCAGGAAAGGGTGACCTATCATCGCAGGCCTGTCAGTTGGTTGACCGCAAGACGATCGAGTATCTGGCAAACTTTAGTACCCTGCCATCTTCCGATGATGGGATGTTCTATCTTTATCAGTTAAAAACCTACGAATATGCTATTCCGGATGAGGCAGCTCCTGTTGCATCCTGTGAGCAGTCATTGAATACGGTGATACATTTTCCGCTGGATTCTACCGCATCGAACGGCAGACTGTATGCGAAGTTTGCTTTGGTGGTATTACAGGGCGGCAGGAAGGTGATGATCGGCAATCCACAATACATCAGTAATCCGGAAATGATGGCGACATCCTCCCGGCGTGTGCCTCGTCCGGCAAAGTCCACACAGGGCATTGAAACGACCAATATCATCATTAACGGAAGCGGAACCGGTGATGTTCCGGTAACGCATGTCAACCGTACCGCACAGATTCTGGTCGGGGCAGGAACGGTTGTAACGCATCCTAAGGCAAGCGACGAAGTAAAGGATCCGCATCCGTGGGATCATACCTATTATATGATGAATGCAGCCAATGATGAGGGAATTGCAGGACTGGTGAAGGATCTGCAGAACTATGCAGCCAATTCCAGGGCACAGGATTTCATCATCGGCAACGAAGTGAATGAAAGAAAATGGAACTACATGAACTGGACGGACTGGAATTCCTTTGTCAGAGAGTATACCCAGGCATTCCGTGTATGCTATACGGCGATCAAGAGCGTGAATGCACAGGCCAATGTCTATGTGAGCCTTGATCAGTGCTGGGACCGGAACCGTCCGACCAGTCATCCGGAATATTATTCGTATATTGATGTCAAGGATTTCCTGATTAAATTTAACAACAATATCAGCAGTACCGGAAATATTGACTGGTGTCTTGCCATTCATCCTTATACCGTCCCGCTTACCTATGCAAAGTTCTGGGATATGTCCGGTGTGACGGTAGAGACGCCGGAATACTGCCGTTCCCAGGTGGCCGACAATCATATGGTAAGCTTCCAGAATGTAACGGTAATTACCGACTTTATGAGTAAGCCGGAATATGCGAACCGTTCCGGACAGGTACGTGACATTATCGTCAACGAATTTGGTGTGAGCGCAACGCAGGGTGAAGATGTGCAGGTTGCCGCCTTGTGTGCCGCATTCTATTCCTTTGAAAAGAATCCATATATCACCCAGGTGATTTATCTGGATAATTTAGGGGATGGTGTGGACTCCCGTCTGTCCGAGCGTGGATGGGCAGCCTTTAACAGCTTTGGTACACAGGAAGAAGCCGCTTATATGGACTGGGCAAAGCAGTATATCGGTATCAGCGACTGGGCGAAGGTCATCCGGTAGGATGGCATTTACTTAAAACTGGACTTTTACGCAGATTATTTTGGTGGTCACAACAGAGGGTGTGAGCCTGAAAACATAAGCGAAGAGGGTCCTGGAGAGAAAAAGAGCGAAAAAGACCCAGAAGAAGTGAGCTAAATGGGGCTATGAGAGAAAAAAGATCCCCAAAGCCCCAAAGAAGCGAGTAAAATGGGACTGAGAAAGAAAAAAAGATCAAAAAAGCCCGGAAACGAGGAGAAAATGATATGAATCCCGCAGCAATGTTTAAAATTATGCAGGCAAAAAATACATTCACAAAGAATCATCCGAAATTTGAAGCTTTTCTCAAAAATGTGATGGCGAATAAGATTGTGGAGGGGACGGTGATCGAGGTATCGATCCAGCGCCCCGGCGAAGAAGCAATTACAACAAATATCCGTGTGCAGCAGTCAGATCTTGATCTGGTTCAGAGCCTTAAGGAGTTAGGACAACCATGAGAACGATACCCTGTAATCCCAATGCCCAGCCGGAAGTAAAGGAAGTGCTGGAATATTTATCACAAATTGAAGGAAAAGGAATTCTGACCGGTCAGCATACCCAGACGATGGAACAACCGGAAATCTGGAGAATTGAGAAGCTTACCGGAAAGCTCCCGGCAATCTGTGGCTTTGAGCTGTTATCGTATTCCCCGAATATCCGCAGGGAGGCGGCAGATGAAGAGTGCCTGAAGGAAGTGGACGAGAATACCGGTACACTGGAAAAGGCATGGAAATGGGCAGAACGTGGCGTCCTTTCCACGAAGCCGAGGGCGAATGGTTCTGGTGGGGAGCGAAGGGCCCGGAAGTTGCGGCAGAACTGTTCCGCTTTATGTTCTGTTATTATACACAGCATCACCATCTGGATAACCTGATCTGGGTGTGGAATTCTCCGCTTCCGGAAGGCTATGTCGGAGATGAATTTTGTGATATTATTTCCAGGGATCTTTACACGGAACCGCATGTGCACGGTGCCTATGAGGAACAGTATGTAGAGCTTTTGAAGGTGACGAAGCAGGATAAGGGAGCAGCTCTTGGAGAAACCGGTATTCTGCCGGATCCGGAAATTCTTATGGAGAAGAAGGTACCGTGGCTCTGGTACATGACCTGGAGCTTTGATTTTGCTCTGAATGAGAAGTTCAATTCCGATACAGCTCTTAAGAAATTATATGAAAGCAGTTATGCGATTGATCTTGAAAGATATAAAAGTAGGACTTATTGTAATAATAAAGGTTTTAAGGAGCATATGGCATGAAAAAGAAGCAGACTCTGACAGGAATTTTGATTATGATTCTTGCAATTGCACTGGATCAGCTGACGAAGCAGTGGGCGGTGGCAGCATTAAAGGGAAAGGAAAGCCTTGTGCTGATTAAGGGCGTACTGGAATTTTCCTACCTTGAAAATACGGGGGCAGCATTCGGATCCTTCCGGGGACTGCAGATTCCGTTGATTCTGGTAACGCTTGTGATCATTGTATTTGTGGTTTATAAACTGGTTACACTACCGGATAACAAAAGGTTTTATCCGATCCGGATCTGTGGCGTTTTTCTGATCAGTGGTGCGGTGGGAAATCTCATTGACCGTGTGATGAACCGCTATGTGGTGGATTTTATCTATTTTGTTCCGATTGACTTCCCGAAATTTAATGTGGCAGACTGTTATGTGACCGTTACGGTTTTTGTATTGATTTTCTTGTTTTTGTTTTATTACAAGTCTGAAGAGACGGATGTGATTATTTCTCTGAAGAAAGATTCAAGGGCAGAGGCTGAGTAACAGAATTTGTTCTGGATGAATAAAGGAGGACGAACGGATGGCAAATCCTATTTTACCTTTCTGGGAGTATATTCCGGATGGCGAACCGAGAGTATTTGGAGACCGGGTGTATCTGTACGGTTCCCATGACCGCGTGGGCTGCGGATACTTCTGTGATTATAAGCTGAAGGTGTGGTCGGCTCCGGTCAATGACCTGAACCATTGGCAGTGCCACGGAACGAGTTTTCAGACCAGGGATACGGCGAATCATGCTTCGAATACGCCGTGGACAGATCACGAATTGTATGCGCCGGACTGTGTCGAGAAGGATGGTAAGTATTATTTATATATGTATATTTTCAGCGCCAAGGGATGCGTGGGTGTAAGCGATCATCCCGAGGGACCGTTTGACCTGCTGGCTAAGTATGAGTACCGCACCGGAAACGAAGGGGATGAGGGAATCTTTAATGATGTCGGCGTCCTTGTGGATGATGACGGCAGGGTATATTGCTATTATGGCTTTGAGCATTCGCATATGAATGAGATCAATCCGGAGAATATGTATGAGATTCTTGACGGAAGCCTTAAGGAGCCGGTTATTGACGACCGGGAATGCATTCCGGAGGAAATCCGGTTTTATGAAGCCAGCTCTCCGCGGAAGATCAATGGACTTTACTATCTGATTTATTCTCCGAGAAAAGGAAGCAGACTGGTTTATGCCACTTCCGAGAGCCCGACAGGACCGTTTACCTATCGCGGCTATATTATTGATAACGGTGTGGACTATCCGGCAGGCAACAATCATGGATCGGTCTGCAACATCAACGGACAGTGGTATGTCTTTTATCACCGGATGACGAACCATTCCATCATGTCGAGACGTGCCTGCGTGGAAAGAATAGAAATTCTGCCGGATGGAACGATTCCACCGGTCGAAATGACATCCCTTGGATTTGAGGATGCCTTGAATCCATATGAGCTGACTCCGGCAGAGATTGCCTGTGTGTTAAAGGGAGAGAGCTACATTATTGAAAAGGATGCCTTTACCCGGGTAATTACCAATATTAAGGCAGATAATGTGATTGGATATAAATATTTTGACTTCGGACAGGACTATGGCACGAAAACCATGATTCTTGCCTTACAGATTAAGGGTACGGGCAGCAACTCCATCGTGCATGTCCATATCGATGCCGAAGACGGACCGGAGATCGGATCCGGGGAAGTCGGACTTTCCGATGGCGTTTATAAGATCCGCTGTGAGGCAGTGACCGGACGGCATGCCTTGTATCTGGTTACCGAGCTCCCGGTTGAAGGATGGACGAGAGCCTTTTTTGAAGAAAAAACCTTGTTTGAACTGCAGGCATTTACTTTCTTTAAGTAAAACAATGCCCGTGCTTTATAAAATGGATGAATCTGGCAATACTATATACTGGAAAGAAGGAATATGGCATAGATTTATTTTTACAGAAGAATTGTAAAATATTAATGTGATGATGCAGAGAGCAGCAGGTCAGTCCGGTGTTTCGTGGCTGACCTGTTCCTGTGTTGTAGGAAAGAAAAAAATGTGGTAAACTGTAACTGTTGTGAGTCATGTAAATTATGGGTAACTATTCAGAGCCATGCAAAATTGCTTTCTGTGAATGCCTGCATTCAGGGAAATACATGCCATGATTTATATGGAGAATAGCTTTGAACAGTCAATAGAATGCTGTAATAACCGAGGATAGACCATGAAATTATTGAGTGCGATTGTCCCATGCTACAATGAAGAAGAAAATGTGCGGGACTTTTACGACGAGTTTATAAAAAACCAGTCCTTTTTAAAGGAAAAGGATCTCGATTTTGAATTGATTTACGTGGATGACGGCTCGAGAGACCATACTGTTGCTGAGGTGAAGAAGCTGATTGAAGCAGACAGCCGGGTGCATCTTCTGTCCTTTTCCCGTAATTTTGGAAAGGAAGCAGCGATTTATGCAGGTCTTGAAAAGTGCCGCGGCGACTATGCCGTGTTCCTTGATGCCGATCTTCAGGATCCTCCATCGCTTCTTCCCGAGATGTTTTCCTATATCGAGCAGGGATATGATTCGGTTGCAACGAGAAGAGTTACCAGAAAGGGCGAACCGAAGATCCGGTCGTTTTTTGCCAGATGCTTTTATAGACTGATGCACAAAATATCAAAGACGGAAATTGTAGATGGTGCCAGAGACTACCGTTTAATGACCAGACAGGTAGTGGACGCCATTCTTTCCATGCCCGAATATAATCGTTTTACGAAGGGAATTTATGGCTGGGTCGGTTATGAGACCAAGTGGCTGGAATATGAGAATATTGAACGTAAGAAGGGAGAAACCAAGTGGTCCTTCTGGAAGCTGTTCGTGTATTCTATTGAAGGAATCACGTCGTTTTCAACTGCCCCGTTGGCCCTTGCCGCACTGATGGGGGTTCTGTTCTGTATCCTGGCATTTGTTTTTCTGATTTTCATCTGGGCAAGAGCCATGATTTTTGGGGATAAGACCTCCGGCTGGCCTTCCCTTGTATGTATTATCCTGCTGATCAGTGGCGTGCAGTTCTTCTGTATGGGCATTCTTGGACAGTATCTTGCCAAGACCTATCTGGAAGTGAAGCGCAGACCGATTTATCTGATTAAGGAAGACCTGTAACTTTCAGAGCTGTGTAAAATTGCTTTATGAATAGTTATTCCACCATTATAAAATTGTGAGGTGCAACGTGAGACGTTTGGAATCTCTGAAGCGGGTATGTGTATTGTGGCTGAGCCTTGCCGGCCTTCTGCTTGAAACAGCAGTTTATGCTTATATCTGGTTCCAGAATTATTACCCGATAGTAAACCGTTTTAATCTGGGGCTGAAATTCTTTTTCAAGGGACATTTATTGATTATTGCCATTTATTTTGTACTGCTGTTTTTCTTTACAAGCACGTATGGAGGACTGAAAATCGGTTATCTGAAGCCGGGGGATGTATTTCTTTCCCAGCTGGTGTCCCTGTGTATTGTGGATGTGATTACTTATTTTCAGATTTCCCTGATGAGCAACCGTCTTGTGCCGGTTGTATACTTTGCACAGGCCCTGGTTTTACAGCTCCTGATTTCGGGAATCTGGACGGCGTTCTGTAACCGGGTTTACCGCAGGGTATTTCCACCGAGAGAAATGCTGCTTGTACATGGACACCGCAGTATTGAAGATATTTTACGGAAATTTGAGTCCCGCAAGGACAAGTACCGCATTACAAAATGTGTGAACATTAAGGAAGGGATCTGGAAGATCCAGGAAGAGATTGATTCCGGATTTCACGCTGTTGTATTATGGGATATTTCCACCGAAGACCGGAATAAGCTGTTGAAATACTGTTACAGCCGGTCTGTTCGTGTTTATATGATGCCGAAGATTCCGGATGTGCTGATTGCCGGAGCCGATCAGCTCCATCTGTTTGATACACCGATTTTCCTGACGAGAGAATATGCACTTACCGTTGAGCAGCGCATGGCAAAAAGGATGATCGACCTTGTTCTTTCGCTGGTATTGACGATTCTTACGTCACCGATTATGCTCATTACGGCCATCTGTATCAAGTGCTACGATGGTGGTCCCATTTTGTATAAGCAGACCAGGTGTACCTGTGGCGGCAGGGAATTCAGGATCATGAAATTCCGCAGTATGAAGGTGGATGCAGAAAAGGACGGTGTGGCAAGACTTGCTTCCAAGAATGACAGCCGGATCACGCCAATCGGTCAATTTATCCGTATGGTGCGGATCGACGAGCTCCCGCAGCTGTTTAATATTCTGATGGGGGATATGTCCTTTATCGGACCGCGTCCCGAACGTCCGGAGATCATTGCACAGTATGTGGAGCAGATGCCGGAATTCGTATTCCGTATGAAAGTGAAAGCCGGACTTGCCGGATATGCGCAGGTTTACGGGAAATATAACACGACACCGTATGACAAGCTGAAGCTGGATCTGTCTTATATTGAGAATTATTCCTTATGGCTCGACTTAAAGCTTATGCTGTTGACGATAAAGATTCTGATTAAACCTGAGAGCACCGAAGGGGTCGACAGCAATCAGACGACAGCCATGAAGAACGGGGAAGACCGCAAATAAAGGAAAGTGAACGCACATGAATGAAGATTATAAGAACCGGGGAATGGATCTGAAACGATTCACCCTGTATTTTCAGAAAAAAATATGGATTATTTTACTGCTGATCCTTGTGGGAGGAATGATCGGTGCGATCTCGTACCGGATGATCCGGACCATGAAGATGCCGGTGGAATATGAAAGTGTTTCCAAGCTGTACATCACCTTTAACCAGGATGAAAACGGGGATGTATATCAGTATTATAATGGCTACACCTGGAATGAACTGCTGGATACCGATCCTATTCTGATTGCGATTATGAACCACCTTACAGGGTATGAGGAAGAAGAAGTCAAGGATGCGACCTCAGCAGAGATTCTGTCTGATATCCGTCTGCTTACCATAACCGTAAAGGGTGACAGTGAGAAGATGGTGCGCGAGATTCAGGCGGCTGTGGAAGAGGGACTTGCGGATTATGCAGATCAGAGTGAGGAGCTTCGTAAGATCGTGACGATCCGGTCTGATATGCCGAAGCGTATTTACTGGAGCGATGATACCACGAAAGCCCTGATTGCAGGAGCGGTTCTGTTTGGTCTTGTCAGTTTCTTTGTTTTTGGATTTATGTATGTGTTAGATGACGGGGTATATGTGCAGGCTGATGTGGAACGCAGATATCCCTATAAGGCACTTGGCATTATGACGCGGAACCAGAAGGGGCTTCAGCCCTTTGTCAGGGAATTGAAGGCCGATCTTCTGTATGTGATGGGAGATTCCAGGGACATGCTGCTTCTGGATATGGATAATCACGGAGAGCTGCGTCAGGCTGATATGGATAAGCTCTTAAACTGGGAAGAGGGCGGAACCCTCGGCGGTGATAAGGATATCGGTGGCGAACTGGTATGGCATGTCCGCAAGGAGGATGAGGACGAGGAGGATGAAGACATTCTTCCGGAGCCTAAGGAATGGAAGATTACCGTATTTAATGAAAGTGACATGGGAGAAGAGCAGTGTGCAGCCATTCGTAAAAATGGCGGTGTGATTCTGCTCATCCCGTTTGGAAATGATGTAAGCCGTAAGACCGAGAGAATGCTGAGCTTCTTAAAGAATCAGGACTGCAACGTCTACGGTATTATAGTGACGGAAGCTGATGAAGAGTACCTGAACCGGTATTTTGCATAGCTTTTGAGCCGTTACGGATAAACACGGAAAGCAGGATAAGTTATGAAGCTTCAATTACTGGTATCAGCCGTGAAGGAAGAGGTTACGACTCTGGCAGAACGCATGAATGTCCGGACGGATGCATGGATTGTGAATCAGTGTGACCGGTTTGGCTATCAGGAATATGAATACAGGGAACATATCATCCGATGCCTGTCGATGGCAGAGAGGGGCGTGGGTCTGAGCCGTAATACGGCACTGATGCGTGCCGATGGAGATATTCTCCTGTTTTCGGATGAAGACCTCATATATCAGGATGATTATGAACAGAAAGTACTTCAGGCATTTGAGCAGCATCCGCAGGCACAGGTCATCACCTTTAATTTTGAGGTAGATGAACGGCGAAGAACGTATTATAACGAAACCGGGCATTGGGTTCACTGGTATAATTATGGCAGATATCCGGCGTATGCGATTGCTGTACGGCGGGATGCAATTTTAAAAGCGAATGTAACCTATTCCCTGTTATATGGCGGTGGAGCGAAATACAGCAACGGGGAGGACAGTCTGTTTTTGCATGACTGCTTGAAAAAGGGACTGCGGATTTATGCAGATACGGCATTACTGGGAAAAGAGGTGTACCGGCAGTCAACCTGGTTTTCGGGATACCATGAGAAGTTTTTCCTTGACAGAGGGGTATTATATCATGATCTTTACGGATGTATGGCGAAGCCGTTTTCTATCCGTTTTTTATGGAGCAACCGGAAAGAAATGCTTACCACAATAAATTTCCGGACGGCTTACGGACTGATGAAGCAGGGAATCCGGGAAGGAAAGCTGCGATAGGCGGAGAGGACGCTTATGATTTTATATAGTTTGGTAGCAGTGCTGGCGGTAGGACTTTCGCTGCCGGTCGATAATCATTATGAAAACAAAGGATTTTTATATACACGTCAACAGGTACTGAACAGGCTTTGTCTGGTATCTGTTTTTCTGCTTTTATTTCTGGTGTCTGCACTTCGTCTGAATGTGGGAAATGATTACGCAAAATATGTGGAATTTATGCATCTGATCCGGTGTGATGCGGTGGTTCCTACGGAATTCGGTTTTAACTGGGTAGTAAAAATTCTGTACGGAATCAGCGGATTTGAGAATTATCTGCTCGTCTTTGCCGTGTTTGCATTTGCGACCATTTACCTGTTTTTAAAGGCGATTTATCAGCAGGCAGATTCGTTCCCATTCAGCTTTTTCCTGTTTATGGCGTTGGGGTATTATTTCCAGACCTTTAATACCGTGCGGTACTATCTGGCGCTTGCGATTGCGCTTTTTGCCATTCCGTATGTCCTCCGGAAAGAGTGGGGGAAATTTATTCTGCTTATCCTGCTTGGGGCAACCATGCATAAGTCACTGCTCGTTGTGCTTCCGCTCTATTTTCTTGCTTCCCGTTGCTGGAAAAAGTGGCAGCTGATCCTTGCGGCGCTGTTCTGTTCGACCTTTTTCTTTCTGCAGGATTTTTATTTAAAGCTTGTCGTATTCCTGTATCCGACCTATGAGGATACCGAATATTTAGAGGGCGGAACCAGCATGATTAATATTCTGCGCTGTGCAGCCGTGCTTGTTCTGGCGCTTCTTTGCTATAAGAAATGTGTAAAGGAGAATATAAGGAACCGCTTTTACTTTTACTGTAATCTGGGCGCACTGGCAATGTATGTGTGCTGCTCGTTTTTGCCGATTATTTCAAGAATCGGGTATTATCTGACAATTACCCACATTTTCTTTCTGCCTGCACTGGTGAATGGAATTGAGAATGAAAAGCTCAGGAAGCTGTGCCGTGCGGGTGTGATTCTGGCAGGAATTGTGTATTTTGCAGTGTTTATTCTGATGAAGGCAGGAGAAAACGGGCTTCGCATTCTGCCATACCAGACCTTCCTGTTTCATGAAATGGTGCCGATTCTGTCAGATGTCACATAGTGCTTAGGAATGGCATGGCTGAACAGTTACATAGCTTCACTATGCCAAAATGATAGTATAGGTTCAGGAGGTGTGAAATGACACCGTTTTTTTCGATTATTGTTGTGTGTTTAAATCCAGGCGAAAAGCTGCTGCAAACCCTGCAGAGTATTCAGAAGCAGGAATTCCGGGATTATGAAATTGTTTTAAAGGATGGCGGATCAACAGATGGCTCATTACAGAAGCTGGATCCGGAGCAGCCTGGGTTACATGTTGTGACGAAGCCTGACCGGGGAATCTATGATGCCATGAACCAGGCAGTAGAAGAAGCAAAGGGACGTTTTGTCTTTTTCCTGAATTGCGGCGACTGGTTTATGGACGAACAGGTGCTTGCAGACATGCATGACCGGATTGCCGGGCAGGAACAGACAGGCGCAGAGCACTCTGCAATTTACTATGGAAATGTGTATGAGCGTGTGACAGGGCAGCTTGTTTCTTCGAATCCGAAGCTTAATGCATTTGGATGCTACCGGAATGTGCCATGTCATCAGGCGTGTTTTTATGAACGGGAGCTGCTTTTACGACATCCGTTCCAATTGGAATACCGGGTGCGGGCAGACTATGAGCAGTTTCTGTGGTGCTTTTTTGAAGCAAAGGCGAATCCGTTTTATACCGGGATTACGGTGGCGGATTATGAAGGTGGGGGATTCTCGGAAACAAAGAAGAATCTTGCTGTATCGAAACAGGAACACAGGAAAATAGTACAGAAATATATGTCCTTCGGACAGAGGTTTACCTACCGGCTGATTTTATGCCTGACGCTTGCGCCTCTCCGTACCCGGATTTCGAAGAATGAAAAGACGGCAGCACTTTATAACCGGCTGAAAGCTGCACTTTACCGGAGATGAGTGTGACAGGGAACGGGCAGGAAGGACAGAGCAGGTCAATAGGTGATATGAAGTATCAGGAAAAGGGGGGACTGGAAGATGAAGAAGGTCTTATGGATTTGTAACATCATGCTTCCGGCGATTGCAAGGGAACTGGGGATGCCCTATTCGAACCGGGAGGGATGGTTATCCGGAATTTATGAAAAGACATTGAAGGGGGAGGCTCCATTTGAAATTACGGTCTGCTTTCCGATGCGGAAGGAGGACATTGACAAGGTTCCGGTAACGGGTATTCTTAACTGTGATGCAGCAGAAGCAGAAAAAAACGCAGAGAGCAGAAGAAACGGGAAAAGAGGAAACGGTGCCGGTTTTTTGAAGATTAAGGGATCCGGGAGACCGTGCTATGCCTTTGAGGAAGACTTATTAAAGCCTGAAAATTATGATCAGGAGCTGGAAGCACGGATTCGGGGAATCCTGAAGGATGTGAAACCGGATATGATTCATATTTTCGGAACCGAGTTTCCGCATTGTCTGGCGGCAGTACGGGCCTTTCACAATCCACAGAAGACACTGATCGGTATTCAGGGGTTGTGCGGAGAGATTGCAAAGACATATCGTGCAGGACTTCCGGAGAATGTGTTTAAGCAGGCATCCTTCCGGGATGTAGTAAGGCAGGATTCCATGCGTCAGCAGCAGAATAAGTTTTATCAGCGTGCCGAGAATGAGCGGCAGGCGCTTCTTCTTACCGATCATATTACAGGCAGAACCGAGTTTGACCGCGCGGAGACTGCGAAGATCAATCCACGGGCCAATTATTATCTGATGAATGAAACCATGCGTCAGGAGTTTTATGAGGGTAGATGGAAGCCGGAGCAGACCGAATGCCACAGCATTTTTTTGGGACAGGGTGATTATCCGCTTAAAGGAATGCATTTTCTGCTTGAAGCGATGGGAAGACTGAAGGAAAATTATCCGGATCTGAAGCTCTATGTTGCCGGAAACAGCATTATTTCCCATGAAACGGCGAAGGACAGATGCAGGCTCTCCGCATATGGGAAATATCTGCTTGTGCTGATCCGTTTATATGAGCTGCAGGATCGGGTCATTGTGCTTGGCAGGCTGTCTGCTGAAGAGATGAAGGCACAGTTCCTGCGTTCGAGTGTTTTTGTGTGTCCGTCGGTAATGGAAAATTCCCCCAATACCATTGGGGAAGCCATGCTTCTGGGTGTGCCGGTGGTGGCGTCGCGGACAGGAGGAATACCAAGCATGGTAGAGGATGGTGTGACAGGACTTCTGTTTCATAATGAGGACGTTGAGGATCTGGCCGATTCCATTGACCGGATCTGGTCGGATCAGGTGTTGGCAAAGGAACTGTCGGCGCATGAACGGATCCGGGCTTCCCATATCCATGATGGCAATAAGAATTATGAGCGGTTACTGGAAATATACCGGGAGATTTTGCAATGACCATAACGTTTGTTTCAAATTATATCAATCACCATCAGATTCCCTTTTCCAATGCGATGTATGCGCAGACAGGGGAGGACTACTGCTTTATCCAGACGGAGCCGATGGAAGAGGAACGCCGCAGCATGGGCTGGTCGTCAGGAGAGGAGAAGCTTCCTTATGTGCACTGCCTCTATGAGGAAGAGGATTTCTGTATCCGTAAAATCATGGAAAGCGACTGTGTGCTTGCCGGATGGAGCGGCAGAGAGGATCTGATTGAGCAAAGACTGAATGCCGGGAAGCTGACCTTTCGTGTTACCGAGCGGATTTACCGTGAGGGACAGTGGAAAGCCATTTCGCCGAAAGGGTTATATCATAAATACAAAGAGCATATCCGATACCGGAACGCCCCGGCCTATCTGCTATGTGCCGGAGCTTATGTGGCATCGGACTTCAGGCTGATCCATGCCTATCCGGGGAAAAAGCTGAAATTCGGATATTTTCCGGAGCTTCGTACCTATGAAGGGGATGCCCTCTGGGAGAAAAAGAGAAAAGACGGGATCGACATTATTTTCGCAGGACGGTTTATTCCTTTAAAGCATCCGGAATACATGATCCGTCTGGCAGCGGATCTTAAGAAGCTGTGGGAAGAGGGTCAGAGTAAGGAGGATACAGAAGCAGCATTTCCGCCGATCCGGATTCATATGGCTGGAAGCGGTCAGATGGAGGAGGAACTGCGGCAGATGGCAAAGGACCTGCAGGTTGAGAAGGAGGTTATTTTCTATGGCTTCCAGTCTCCGGCAGCCGTGCGTGACCGGATGGAACAGAGTCACATTATGGTGTTCCCAAGTAACCATCTGGAGGGCTGGGGAGCCGTGGTGAATGAAGCAATGAACAGTGGTTGTGCAGTTGTGGCCTGTGAACAGGCGGGGGCTGTGCCTTACTTAATTAAAAATGGTGAGAATGGATTTGTTTTTAAGAAGGATTATAAGGAGCTGCTGCAGGAAGTAACAGAGCTTGTGAAGAATCCTGAACTGCGACTGCGTATGGCAAAGGCGGCGAATGAAACCATTACGACCTGTTGGAATGCGGAGCATGCAGCCTTAGAGCTGCTGCGCGTGATTAAGGAAGTGCAGAAAAGCGGTAAACTGGTTCCTGCGAAAGAAGGGCCATTAAGCAGAGCGTAACGTAATGGCTGCAAATAAAGCTATATGATGCCTGCTTGTGATGAGTGATTCAGGAAATAAAGAAGCCAAGTGATAGTAAGAGCCTTAATAAGATACAATTTAGTAGAAAGGATTTTGAGATGGATCAACCGATAATAATCAGTGTGATTGTGCCGGTTTATAATATATTTGACTATCTGCCAAGATGTGTGGATTCCATACGGAAGCAGACCTATCCTTACCTGGATATTATTCTGGTGGATGACGGATCGACAGACCGTACCGGTGCACTGGCAGAAAAGATGGCACTCGAGGATCAGCGGATCCGTGTTTTTCATAAGGAAAACGGGGGATCTTCTTCTGCGAGAAACTTAGGGATCGCACAGGCAAAGGGTGAGTATCTGGGTTTCGTGGACAGTGATGATTATATTGAGCCGGAGATGTATGAACGGCTTTTAGCGGCAGCGCAAGAGGAGAAGCTGCTGATGGTACAATGCTCGCGGGATGAGATTGATGAGCGGGGGAACCGGCTTCCGGATGTCTGTGAGCCACCGGAGGAAGCGGAGATCCGGGATAGTCAGTTTATTATGAGGGAGCTGCTGCTTCATCGTGGCGACTGCTCCTTTTGTACAAGACTGACGCACCGGTCCCTGTTTGAAAACCGGAGGTTCCCGGAAGGAGAGCTGAACGAGGACTTTTATCTGTTGGTGCAGATGCTGCCGGAGATATCCGGGATTGCCGTACTGCCGCAGCAGGATTATCACGTATTTTATCGTTATGGGAGCAATTCCAGAACGCATGATGAAAATTATTTCCCTCCCGTGTTTACAGATATTGTAAGGAATGCAGACCGGGTTTCGAAGATTGTGGAGGAGCAGTACCCGCTTCTTACACAGGAAGCAATGCGGTTCGGGCTGTTTCAACGGCTGGATTATATGCTGCATATTCCTGTTACGATGATGAATTCCGACAATGAGTTTTATCAGCAGGTGAAGCAATATCTTCGTAAGCACAAAAAAGAGATCCGGAAGAATCCCTACCTGACAAAGAAGAATAAAACCTATCTTCTTTTGCTCGGAACGGCGCCGAAGCTGGTACGCAAGGTGCATTGGGCATTACGGAAAAACAAGATTCAAGAGGAGAACTTGCGTGGAGAAAAAGAATAAAAAGATTTTTTTCATAGGAATGGTACTGCTTCTGTGTCTGCAGATCATTGTGCTGTTTTATTATGGAAGCCGCAAGGCCGGATTCCATGAGGATGAGCTGTATTCCTACTATTCCTCCAATAAGACAGCGGGTCTTTTCGTAAATGACAGGGAATGGACAACCGGTGAAAGCTTTCGAAATGAACTTGTGGTGCTGCCGGGAGAGCAGTTCCGGTACGGGGTGGTGAAGCAGATGCAGTCGTGGGATGTGCATCCTCCGCTTTATTATTATCTGCTTCATACGGTGTGCTCCCTGACACCCGGGATTTTCAGCAAATGGCAGGGAATCAGCGTAAATCTTGCAGGGTTTGTGATTTCCTTTATCCTGCTTGCCTATGCCGCTTATCTTACAGCGGTATATCCTATCAGCAGGCAGCCGGAGCCATCAGACAGTCAGAAGCAGGCTTACCGGAAAAGGGGATATGCCCTTGCCGGAACGGTCTGTGCGATGTGGGGCTTTGGCGCTGCGGTGATTTCGGGCGTGATGTTTATCCGGATGTACCAGTGGCTGACCGTGTTTGTACTGTTATGCCTGTGCCTGCATCTGTGTGCCCTTGTCCGGAAAAGGGAGAACTGGAAGTTTTATCTGCTGCTTGCCGTTACGGTGTTTCTCGGATTCCTGACACAGTATTATTATATTATTTTTCATTTCTTCCTGGGAGCCGGATTCTGCCTGTATCTTTTGAAGGAAAAGAAATGGAAGAGCCTTGTGGCTTATGTGGGAACGTGTGCAGCAGCCCTTGGGGCAGCGCTTGTTTATTATCCTTCGGCACTTTCCCATATTTTCAAGGGATACCGTGGAACGGAGGCGGTCGGTGAGTTTACCAATGCTTCCAATACCCTGGAACGAATACAGTTTTTTGTCGGACTGTTTGATAAATATATGATGGGCGGTTTTCTGGCAATCTGGCTTCTTTTGATCTGTCTGATTGCCGTGACCAACCGGTTTTTACAGAAAAGGGCGAAAAGGTCAGGGAGAGAACAGAGGCGGGAGAGGATTCTGACACCGCCGGTCGGTCTTTTACTGTTTACCGCAGCAGGATATTTTTTCACGGTTGCGAAGACGGCACTGCTGCTTGGAGAAACTTCAAACCGCTATGAACTTCCGGTCTACGGAGTCCTGGTTCTCCTGCTGGTATATAGCCTGTATATGGTGCAGAAAGAGATGGAACAGGGAAATACACAGGCTGCTGAACGGATCGCATTGATGGCATCCCCAAATCTGCCGCAGGAAGAGATCAGGAAACAGAGTGTACCGGGTAAGTGGCAGAAAATCAAAGGTAAAGAGGCAGTGCTTGTAGTAGTATTGATGGCGGCACTGAATCTGACCGGTAATAAAGTATTTTTCCTTTATCCGGAGGAAGCAGAGGTGCAGGAATTTGTCCGCCAGAATGAAACAACGCCGGTGATTGTTCTGTATAATGAAGCTTCCGAAACGCATATCTGGTGGCTGTTGGACGAACTGAGTGAGTATGAGAATATTTACCTTGCCTCCATTTCGGGAGAGGGAGAGATTCTTACCGGTGAGAACTTCCTGAATGGAAATGCCGCAGAGTCTCAGAAATACATTATTTATATGGCAGACTGTGAAAATCAGGGAGAGGAGCTGCAACGGCTTCTCGGGACAGAATTTCCGGATGGCTCCGATGCTTCCGGGGAGATTTCATATCAAGAAGTCGCCCGGAAGAATATGTGGACGATCTATGAAATCTGTTCAGTTGAATAAGGATTATGCTAAGGGGTCTGGGGTCTGCCAGTTAGTGTTTGAAGTTATCACAGATATGTGATAAGATATAAGCGTATGTACAGCGAATAGTAAGGAGATTTAAATTATGTTATTGGATGACAAGACCATACTGATTACCGGAGGAACAGGATCTTTTGGTAAATGTTTTACGAAATATGTGCTGACTCATTATCATCCGAAGAAGATTATTATTTATTCCAGAGATGAATTTAAGCAGTTTATCATGGCAAATGAATTTAAGGAATATGCGGACAGGCTTCGTTTCTTCATCGGAGATGTGCGTGATAAGGAACGCATGATGCGTGCCTTTGAGGGTGTGGATTATGTCATTCATGCTGCAGCCTTAAAGCAGGTTCCTGCATGTGAATACAATCCGAACGAGGCAATTAAGACCAATATCCATGGTGCCCAGAATGTCATTGACTGTGCACTGGATTCCGATGTGAAGAAGGTGGTTGCTTTGTCTACCGATAAGGCGGTCAATCCGGTGAACCTTTATGGTGGTACGAAGCTGGTTTCGGATAAGCTGTTTATTGCAGCGAACGCGTATGCCGGTTCTAAGGACATTAACTTTTCCATCGTGCGTTATGGAAATGTGGCAGGAAGCCGCGGCTCCATTATTCCGTTTTTCCATAACATCATTAAAAATGGCGGTAACGAGCTGCCGATCACCGATTACCGCATGACCCGTTTCTGGATCAGTCTGACGGAGGGCGTAGAGCTTGTGATCAAGGCTCTTGAGGAAGCAACCGGTGGGGAAACCTTCATCAGCAAGATCCCATCCTTTAAGATTACTGATCTTGCAGAAGCAATGCTTCCCGGATGTAAGATGCCGGAGGTTGGTATCCGTCCCGGTGAGAAGCTGCATGAAATCATGGTAACCACGGAGGATTCTGCTACCACCTATGAATATGACAAGCATTTCATCGTATATCCGCAGGTAGTGTGGAATGATAAGCAGAAGATCAACGAAAGCGGCCGCAAGGTAGAAGACGGCTTTTCCTACAGCTCCGGTAACAACACCGAATGGCTCAGTGTTGAGGACATCCGGAAATTACTGGAAACACTGGATCTGGAAAAGTAGGATTTGCGGAACAGAAAGACTTGCAGAACGGAGAGATTTGCAGGAATAGAGATAAGACAAAAAGATAAGATGTTTAATGCCAGACACCCTCATGAAAGTCCTATATTGCAGGAGAGAATGACAAAGATACCACATGCAGTGAGATTGAGCGGCTGTGGAAGGAAATTGAAGGGGCACAATAGTAAGTGACCGGTTGTAGATAAAGTTCCCAAAGAACATGAAAACGAATAAAGGACGTTTCGGAAGGACATCTGCTTTGGCAGGTATCCTTCCTGCATTACAGTACAATCTCATATGTTTCTTATTTCTATATTGACCTATTGACCTTTACGTAAGGACAATGTTTATAATGGAGATAATCTTATTATAAAGATATTGAACAGTTACAGATAAGCAGAGGGAAGGGGAAATTGGAAACAGAATGGAAGAAAAGAAGATCTATACTGCAGGAGAGCTTGGCAGACTTACGGGTGTGTCTGCACGAACCATCCGGTTTTATGATAAGAAGGCATTGCTGAAGCCGGTTGGTTATTCGGACAGTGGATACCGGCTTTATAATCAGGAATCTAGCAGGCTGGCAGAGGAGCACCGTGCATCTTTTAAAGAATATGAACAGAAGCTGAAAAGGGAATGGGAGGATTACGCTGCGTGGGAAGCCGAAATAATCACCCCATTATACCGATGCTTTGCCCAAAGCAAATAAGCGGGAAACAAGGAGAAAGAAATGAAACTGGCAGTTTTATCAGATATCCATGGAAATGATATTGCTTTTGAAGCATGTCTTTCCTATCTCAAACAGCAGGACATAGATGCCTATTGTCTCTTGGGAGATTATATCGGAGAACTTCCGGGCATACGCCATACCATGGAGATGTTATACCGGCTCATGGAAGAAGAGTGTTGCTATATCATCCGCGGTAATAAGGAAGAGTATCAGTTAGGAAGTCTCGTGGAGGAGCATCCTGAGTGGGATGCCTATCCCAGCACGGTCGGGATGTTGCGGTATGGAAAAACACAGTTGCAGTCCAAAGATCTGGATTTTCTTAAAAGACTGCCCATAAGCAGGATCGTAAGAATAGAGGGTCTGCCGGAACTGATGCTTTGCCATGGCTCTCCGCATAATGTGCGGGAAGATCTTTATGCTCATAATGAGAAGAATGGGGAGATCTTCAAGGAGATAAAGCAGACCTATATTTTAAGTGGACATACACATCGCACGACCAGCTTTGAAGAGCATGGAAAACTCGTTTTCAATCCCGGGGCGGTTGGACTTCCTGTCCATGGTGCAAAAGGGGCACAGATCATGATTCTTCATGGTGACAGAGGAACCTGGGTGCCGGAATTCCTTACCGTTGATTATGCTGTGGAGGACGTGATCAGGGAGATGCACCAGAAGCATTTATATGAAATTGCCCCTTACTGGACCAGAATTACGGAATGGATGCTTCGGGGAGCTGATTCCTCACATGGAAGCCTCCTTGCACAGGCCATGGAATTGTGTACCCGGAAGTATGGCAGGTGCCAATGGCCCATGATTCCGGAGGAGTGCTGGCAGGAGGTTTACGAAAGGTTCATGGCTGCGAAGGATTTACCAGTATAGCTTCATATCTTCCCGAGCTTCGTCATCGGATAAGGAAAAGCTGTCTTTGATACGGGTGAGCGTGTTTTCAAAGTTACAGCCAAAGTCCTTGCAGACGAGGATCAGGGCCTGGATGCCTTGATTCCGGCCTTCGATCAGGCCGGAATTATGTCCTTCGTTATAATAAGAATTAATTAAATCACACACGGTAGATTCTCCTTTCTTAGCAGGTGAAGTAAATAGTGGAATAGAGTTTAAATATTGATCATCGCCGGTCAGAGCATGGAGCATCCGGATCACCT
>Ga0129312_1000220_pt1 | contig 57406 bp, 53 predicted proteins | sample O827metagenome_FD_94434 | JGI IMG/M metagenome (GOLD analysis project Ga0129312, IMG submission 94434) | Orangutan group fecal microbial communities from Wisconsin, USA - O827 metagenome | ecosystem: Host-associated > Mammals > Digestive system > Large intestine > Fecal | place: USA: Wisconsin... | reverse complement strand
TTTTCGCAAGCTCAAGACTTCGTCTTTCGCTCACGTCCGATTTCACAATGCTTCGCATTGTACGCAGCTTTCCGCATGCCGGCTGATGAGTAAGCTCCTCGCCGTCATTCAAAAATCTGCTCCGGCGCTTCGCGTCTGGGAAATCTTTTCGTGAATTTTCAGGGTTGCATTACTGTTTATTTGTCAAGGTTCAAATGATGAACTCTTGCGAGCCACCAAACGGAGAAGGAGGGATTTGAACCCTCGCGCCGCTATTAACGACCTGCACCCTTTCCAGGGGTGTCCCTTCAGCCTCTTGGGTACTTCTCCATACTAAGCTGATTCATCAATCTATTAATCTGTCGGCGGAGAGAAATCTCAGTCTCCAGCGGAGAGAGTGGGATTCGAACCCACGCGCCCTTGCGGACAAACGGTTTTCAAGACCGCCTCGTTATGACCACTTCGATATCTCTCCAAGCGTATTCCGCTGTTTCAGCGGCAAGGACTATTCTAACAAAAACAATTCACTCTGTCAACAACTTTTTACACTTTTTTTTAATTAAAATAACATGCTGCCATACCGTACATAAACTATCGAAATATGCGTCCTCGCAATCTCTTTAATTTAACGAAGAAATGTCTCCGCTACCTCCAAATCCTCAGGGGTGGTAATCTTAATATTTTCATAGGAGCCCTCCACCAGCTTTACCCGTGTCTTTGTAAAAAGCTCCACCACGCTTGCATCGTCCGTCACTATAATTCCTTCTTCATTTAAGCTTGGCAATTCCCTTTCAAGGCGCTCGTATGCCTCCACAATCAGCCTTGTGTCAAACACCTGAGGCGTTTGGATACTCCATACCAGTTTTCTTTCCGGTGTCTGCACCGCAAAGCCTTCCCTATCCGCTATTTTGACCGTGTCCTTGGAGGGCATGGCAGCCACGCACGCATGATATTTTTGCACCGCCTGATAGGTATCTTGCAAAATCTGCTCCGTCAAAAAGGGGCGCGCTCCGTCATGAATAAATACATAACCATCTCTATTGGGTATCTGCAGGGCATCATCGGCAAGTACACGCATTGCCTTTGCCACAGATGCATAGCGCTCAGCTCCACCGGCAATAATCCTATCCACCTTATGAAACTGATATTTATTCACTATCTCTTTTTGGACAAAATCAATATCCTCCGCACCGGTCACGAGAATACAATCATCAATAATATGTGACTGCTCCACTGCATTTAGCGCATACCAAATAAGAGGTTTTCCCATTAATGGCATAAATTGCTTGGCAACCGTGCTTTTCATACGGCTCCCGCTTCCTGCCGCCAGCACAATGGCGGTACATCTCTTTTTACTCATCAGGCTAACGCTCCCCCAGCTTTAAATTAGGCACGGCATTCAAATCATACCCGCTCCGCACACCCTTAATATACTCGTAATAGCCTGCCACTCCTATCATCGCCGCATTATCCGTACAGAAAATGGGGGACGGGTGATAAAACTTAATCTTTTCTGCTGCACAGGCTTCCTCAAGGGCAGCCCGCAGGGAGGAATTGGAGGCAACGCCGCCTGCTATGGCAAACCTGTCAAAGCCGTAAGCTTTTACCGCGTGAAGAGAATGCTCCACCAGCACATCAATCACCGCCTTTTGAAAGGACGCCGCCACATCTGCCTCGCATACAGGCTCCCCCTTCATCTGACAGCCGTTCAGATAATTCAACACCGCCGACTTTAAGCCGCTGAAGCTGAAATCATATTCATTTTCTGCCACCTTCGCCCGCGGGAAGGGAATCGCGTCAGGATTGCCCTCCTTGGCAAGCTTATCAATCTTAGGTCCTCCCGGATAGCCCAGCCCAATGGCGCGCGCCACCTTGTCAAATGCTTCTCCAGCCGCATCATCTCTGGTTCGTCCGATAATCTCATACTCACCATAATCCTTCACCACCACAAGATGGGAATGACCGCCGGAAGCCACCAGACAGATAAAGGGCGGCTCCAGCTCTTTATTTTCAATATAATTGGCACTGATATGTCCTTCTATATGATGCACGCCTACCAACGGTATCCCCGTTGCAAAGCTGATTGCCTTTGCCTCCGAAACGCCTACCAGTAAGGCTCCCACCAGCCCCGGTCCATAGGTAACTGCAATGGCAGTAATATCCTTAAGCGTAACCCCTGCCTCTCTCAAGGCTTCCTCTATCACCTGATTTATCTTCTCGATATGCTTTCTTGAAGCTATCTCCGGCACTACGCCTCCGTAGAGGGTATGTAGGTCAATCTGCGAAAAAATCACATTGGATAACACTTCTCTGCCGTTTTTTACAACGGAAGCCGCCGTCTCGTCACAGGAGCTTTCGATTGCCAGTATCAAAACCTCTTCCTTCATAATTCTCCTCATTTCCGCACTGTCATAGCAGCATTCCTAATCATTTGCTACAGTTACATTCTCTGCCAAATCCCAGCCGTAAATTTTCCACCTCTTCTGGTCGTCCTTGCGCAGTAAATAGACCAATACCGAGGACTTATTGGTCCCTGCGTCCATAATGTCATAACCGCTGCGAATGCGGGCAAAATCAAAGCCATCCTGTGAGAAAAAATCAACACTGGTGCTTGCTGCCACTGCCATATTGGTGATGCGGCGGTTGTTTTTCTTAAAATCGCCTATGTCCTCTCTGAGGCGAATCAAATAAGTACCCAGTTCATTCTGCTCCAACAGCTCTGCGTCATAAAGCTCTCTTGCTTTATGACCCAAATCGTCAATTTCCTCGTCCGTACACTCTTCGTTATAGAAGCATTTCAGAATATCGTTATAATATTTAATTACTTCCTTGGGGGTTGCAGGATAGTCATTTTTCAAATCCCTGCTCAGGGTGCTTTGCACCATGGTCATAGCACCTTCCATACGGCTCTCCCTGCTTTTGTTGGACAGATAAGCATAATACCCGACTACTATGGCAATCAGACATATAATAATAACTGCTATTCTGGTTGTAGACTTTTTCATACTGCCGGCTCAGTCCTCCTCAAAATGTAACTCCACTGTTCTTCCGTCCTTTGCGGCAACTGCCATGGGAAAAATCTTCCTTACCTCACTCATATACTGCTCAGGATACATAAGCGAAGGGCTATAATGAGTCAGCCAAAGGCTTGGCACTCCCGCCTGTTTGGCAATTTTCGCTGCCTCATACATTGTCATATGCTTATTTTCCTTTGCCTTAGCAAGCTTATCCGGCTCCCCGTACATTCCCTCTAAAATCAGCAAATCCGCTTCCCTTGCATTTTCAAGGATACTGTTGGCAGGTCGGGTGTCCGTACAGTAAGTGACTTTAATCCCCTTTCGCGCCGCACCCAAAACCATTTCCGGCGTGAAGATTCTGCCGTCCTGCTCAATTATCTCACCCTTTTGCAGTCTGCTCCATAGCTTCATGGGGATTGCCTGCTCTACGGCTCTATCCCGGTCAAACTTCCCGGTTCTTTCGATGGACAGGCTATAACCATAGCATACCACATTATGATTCACCTTGAAAGCCCTGATACAAAAACCGTCAAATAAAAAATCCTGCGTATCCTCCGTAATCTCTCTGCACTCTATGGGAAACGGCAGCTCCGGCGCTATCACACGCAGCGCCGCAACCACTTTATTCAAGCCCTTTGGTCCAATCAATAAAAGAGGTGACCTGCGCTCAGCATTTCCCATGGTAAGAAGCATACCCGGCAGACCGCTGATATGGTCGGCATGATAATGGGTAAAGCATATAATATCAATAGGCTTGGGGCTCCAGCCCTTTTCCTTCATGGCAATCTGGGTACCCTCCCCGCAATCAATCAAGATACTTTTACCATTATAACGCATCATAAGAGATGTGAGCCAGCGATAAGGCAGCGGCATCATTCCTCCTGTTCCCAGCAAGCAAACGTCTAACATTCTTTTTTCCAACCTTCCGACTTGTCCGTCTTATTTTCCCTTGGCACCTGCTCCACCGCTACAAAAGCTCTTTGTCACGAGCTACCTCCACAGGTATCTGAAACTGCGCCACTATTTTATCATAGCACTCCTCACACAAATCAAACCGTTGTCTGGTGCCGTCCTTTTCACTGAAATACCCAAAGGCATAATCAACACTGAAGCATCCTTCCTTTAAATATCCCTTTTCTGACTTTAATTCCTTACTGCATTGATTGCAGATTACCTTGTTGTGTTTACGCATTTTATCCTCCATCCTTACCACCTATACATACTGTTACATTATATAAGTATATAGGAAAAAAGTCTTGCCGGGCGTGGTAATTCTTCCCTATTCACCCTGTTTCCACACTTATTCACTTACTTTTCGCCGCCACATAATCATGGCGTCCTCAGTAGGTCTCTCATAGAAATTCGGACGTATTCCCTCTGACACAAAGCCCTGCTTTTCGTATACATGAATGGCGGCACTGTTGCTGACACGCACCTCAAGAGTGTATGCCTCCACTCCCTGTGCATCTCCTCTGGCAATCAGCTGCCGCAAAAGCTCTCCGGCAATTCCCCTGCCGCGAAATGCCTCTGCCACCACCACGTTATCGATATTTCCCTCGTTACAAATATTTGTCATGCCGCAACAGCCTGCCACTTGTCCGTCCACTTCCGCCACCAGATACATACAATAATCATGCTTTAACAAATCTGCAAAATCCTGTGCCGACCATGGCATACTGAAGGAAGCCGCCTCGATACGGCTAAGAGCCTCAATATCCCCTTCCTGCAATTCTCTGATTGTTAGTCTGCTTTCCATTCAAACCTCATTTCACAAACCTATCATGAATGCGCTCCTGCTGCCTCTTCCCTTTCTCTCTCTGCCTGACTTTTTCGCAAGTATTCCGGCTGATGCTGTGCCGCATTGATAATCCTGCCCTGCGCAAAATAGACTGCACCTAAGGCTGCCACACTTGCCGCTCTCTGACAGTTATTGCTTGCAGGAGCAAAGCCAAAGGGAACCTTCACCCCTGACAAAATAGCCTCCCGATAGACCGGAACTCCGTCTCCCAAGAAAACAACCGCTCTTCCCAGATTATTAATTCTGTCTATTATGTCTGTTATTTCTACCGCGCACTGCTCTATCACACTGCCAAGGGCAAAATCCTGCCCCTCCGGCACAAACTCATAAACACCGGTATACACCTGATTCCTGCGGGCGTCCATCAACGGACACACGAAACGGTCCGTGCCGCATAGATTATAGGCAAGTCCCTCCAGCGTAGGAACCTCCACCAAAGGCTTATCAAGAGCAAGCCCCAACCCCTTTGCCGTAGCCGCCCCAATTCGAAGCCCCGTAAAGGAACCCGGTCCTGCTGAAGTAGCAATGGCATCAATGCTGTTCAAATCCAGCTCAATCATATGTTTCAGCTCATCCAACATGGGAAGCAGGGTCTGCGAATGGGTCTTTTTATAATTGGTAGTATATTCTGCAAGCAGCCTGCCGTCCTCCACAACAGCCACGCCTGCAACCAGCCCCGAGCTATCCAATCCCAATATTTTCATTCTTATTTCTCCGTTTCAAAGCATCACTAATTCTTATATTTCTTCTATTGTTATCTTACGATAGTCAAAACCCTTTTCCAAGTCCTTTTCTATGGTAATACGCCTGTAATGGGCGGGCAATATTTCTTCAATGAGATTCGCCCACTCAATCAGGCACAGGCCCTTTCCATAAAAATAGTCATCATAGCCCACTTCCTCCATTTCCTCTACATCGCTAATTCGATACACGTCAAAATGATAAAAGGGCATTCTTCCCCCCTCATAAACCTGTACAATAGTAAAGGTCGGACTATTCACCGCCTCCGTAATACCTAACCCCTTTGCAACTCCCTGCGTAAAAACCGTCTTACCCACTCCCAAATCACCGATAAGCGTATAAAGCTGTCCGGGAATGCTTTCTCTTCCGATTTGTTCACCGAAAGCGAAGGTCTCCTCGGGAGTAAAGGTCTCAACAACCTGTTTTTTTTCCATATTCATAGTATATCTGTATTCCTCTTACTTTTCTTTATTTCATGACCTTATCTTCACCTTTTCCGGTGGCATGTGGGTAGAAATCATTTCTATCACATATGCTCTTTTATCACCCAGCTGGCTCTTAGGGAAAATAGTGGCATTCACCCTTGAGGTGTAAAGAATAATGCTTCGTGAGGTAGAAACTGCCTTTACCATATTCTCCCACTCCTGATGCTCGCTCAGTTCTCCCTGCGAAATGGTCACTCCCGTATCGTCCAGCACATAGTGCAGGGGCTCCTGAAAACCGGGGTTACTTAGCGCCTGCTGCCTGCTCTTTAAAAACAAAGTCCACGGAAGATATAAAAGCAAAATAATTCCCGCTATCAAAAATATCCACTGCTTTGTGGAAAATGCCACAATAATTGCCACCGCACCTATCCCTGTACCCATAATGCCTCCCACGCTGTTGTAGGAATGCATCAGCATATAATCGTACAAATCTCCCGCTCCGATTTTAATATCCAGTTCTACCATATTACCTCTCATTCCGGCCAAGCGACCACCGTTTCGGCACAGTCGCAGAGCATTCGATTTTCTAAAAATGCAACGCAATAGAAGCACCCACAATATTGCAGGTGCTTCTATTATATGTTTTTCGAGACAAAATCGCAAGTTTTATTTACTCGTGACGCAGTGCCTCGATAGGACTGAGCTTTGCCGCTCTTTTAGCCGGATAAATACCAAAGAAAATACCCACTGCCGAGGAGAAAAGGCTGGCTCCCAGCACCGTTCCCACACTGATGGTAGCTGTAAAGCCCATAAGTGAACAGACTAGCTTGGCACCCAGTACTCCCAACAGAATACCGATTAAGCCGCCTAAAAGCGTAATAATTGCTGACTCAGACAAAAATTGCAGCAGTATGGAGCCTGTTCTTGCTCCCAAAGATTTGCGGATACCGATTTCTCTTGTCCTTTCGGTGACGGACACCAGCATGATATTCATAACGCCGATACCTCCTACCAACAGGGAAATCGCTGCCACAAATACAATAAATACTGTAATCATACTTAGTATTTCATTCATTTGACTCATGTAGTCATTGAAGTTTTCTACATGAATAGCACCTTTACCTCGCACATCATGCCTGTTCTCCATAAGACGCACTACATCTCTCGCCACCTGACTGGCATTATCAGCTCCATCACTGATAATCAGCAAATCATTCATTGTGACATAGAAGCCATAATCAGATGACACTACTGACAGGGGAGCCTCCATAGAAACCGTATTGCTTGTCATCATTCCTGCCAGCATGGAAGCATTGTCCTGTCTGATACCGATAATGGTAAAATCCTGCGACACTCCATACATGGTAAATTCAAATGTCATTCCCACTACATTAGTTGTTCCAAACAAGAGCTTGGCGCTGCTTTCCGTGAGAATGCATACCTTGTTCGCCGCATAATAATCATTTTCCGTAAAATATCTTCCCTTAATGACAGGGTCATTGTTGGCATATTCCATTCCCGGCATACCAAAGGTTGCACTGGCTCCTACAACTCCCTTTCTTCCGGTTGCCGTGCCGTTAAAGCCCCACTGAGGGGTCACTGCCTTCACATTCGGCACCTTCTCCATAATAGCCGATATGTCCTCCTCGGTAAATTCCACCTGTATTCCCTCGTCATTATCGCCATAGGAATAAATATACAGCTGTCCTCCTGCCATAGCATTCAGCTCACTGTTGACGCCGCCCTTGATTCCGTCACCAATGGAAATAACCATAATGACGGAGGAAATACCAATAATAATACCCAACATAGTCAGAAAGGAGCGTCCCTTATTACTTCTGATATTCATAAGGGCAATTTTTATGTATTCCCAAACCTGTGCCATAAAAATCCTCCTAATTTGCTGGCATAGCCGCCACTGCCATACCCTCTTCAATATCAGTTAAGGCTGTGAGAACAATTTGATCCGCTTCAGTGATACCCTCCAAAACCTCTGTGTAGATGTCGGAGGAAATACCGCATACAATAGGTTTTCTCGCTATCACGCCGTTCTCCACCACATACAGAAAATCTCCATCCTTGTCTGCATTGATTGCCTCCACAGGAATCAACAACGCATTTTCAACACTTTCAGTATAAATCTCCAGCTTGGCATCAAGCCCCAGAATAATCTTGTCATCCGGATTCTTAATATGGACCTGCACTCCTACCATAGGCGTTCCTGATGCGTTCGCCTGTGCCATACGGTTAATTTTACTGACCTCTCCCTCATACACCTTATCAAGAATCTTCACGTCCACCTTCTGCCCTATAGCAAGCTTTGCCACGTCCGTCTTGGTAACGGAAAAGCTTACTCTTACATCATTGCTGCTTTCCAACGTCAAAATCTGCATACCCTCGGTAACAGCAGCACCGGACACTGCAATACACTCCGTGACAATTCCGTCAAACTCAGCGCATATGCCTTCCTTTGCCTTGTTATAATCCTCCTCAGCGTCCTCATAGCTCATGACTGACATCTGATTATCCACAGTATACTGCTCCTTTGCATAGGAATCCATCACAGAGGCCTCACTGGTGCTTTTCTGTGCCTCCATTTTTGCCTTGTATTCCTCGCAGGCGGCAATATGTTCCTGTACCTCTGCAATAGCGTTTTGCTTTTCTGCCACATAATCGGTAGAGCCCGCTATCTGCTGTAGATATTGATTCTGCGACTGCTTGCTTCTGATGTCCTCCAGCTGATTTGTCTTATCCTCATATTCCTGAGAGCCGGGAGTAAGAGCAGCCAATTCCTTCTCCAGCTGGGTAGCCTGATTGCTTAAATTAAAGGACTCGCCCGCCAACCCGTTTCCTGTATTTCGCTGACTGTCTGCAAGTTCCTTCTCCAGCTTTTTTAGCTGTGCCTTGTAATCCGTAAGCTGCTTTTCCAAAATTTCAAGATTGGTATTTGCCTCCTTTAGCCTTGTCTGGCTCTTGGCATTATCAGCCATAGCGCCATTGTAGACGGCACTGCTCTTAGCCTGCTGAAGCCTTGCCTGTTCTAACAGCTTATCCATTTCTTCCATGTCATAGCTGACCAAAATATCACCATTTCTTACAGCATCACCCGCCTGAACCTTAACCTCCTCGATTTTGCCGTTTACCTGAGCAAACACCACTTTTTTCTCTTCGCTTTCAACTGTTCCGCTGGTGTTTACACTATCCTGCAAATCTCCACGGATAGCTGTTGTAGTAGTCACCACTGCCATCTGTGCCGGTGTGAACGCACAGCTTACCAGCCTTATTGCCACAATTATAATTACAATAATGCCAATAATAATAGGAGCTTTCTTTCTTTTTTTCTTATTTTTCATGTTCTCTTCCTCATTTCTATTATGCCAAACACACTGAATCCGCCTCAATATGTCCGTCCTTGATTTTGATAATACGCTTTGCCTGCGCTGCAATTTCATTGTCATGGGTAATCAGAATCACTGTTCTGCCTTCACTATGTAAATTTTGAAGTATACTCATAATCTCCTTACTGGAATTGGAGTCCAGATTACCTGTAGGCTCATCTGCCAAAATAATGGGCGGGGCCTGGGCAATGGCTCTGGCAATGGCAACTCTCTGCTGCTGTCCCCCTGACATCTCCGAGGGCTTATGCCCAATACGATTCTCCAAGCCTACCTTCTCCAGCGCCTTCTTCGACAGCTCCACCCGCTTGGTTCTTCCCACTCCGCGATAAATAAGGGGAAGCTCCACATTTTCCAATGCCGTCAAATTAGGAATCAGGTTAAAGCCCTGAAAGATAAATCCAATCTCACGATTACGGATATCTGAAAGCTCATTGTCATCTAAATCCGAAACGTCCTGACCATGCAGCATATAGCTTCCGCTGGTTGGTACGTCCAAACAGCCCAGCATATTCATCAGCGTGGATTTGCCGCTTCCCGACTGCCCTATAATCGCTACAAATTCTCCTTCATCAATAGTAACACTCACATGGTCAAGTGCCCGCACCTCATTCTCCCCCGGGTTGTAAACCTTGCATACGTCCTTGATTTCCACTAATGCGCCCATAAAATCTTTTCTCCTTCCTCAGCGCGTACTATGTACTATCCATATCACCAAAGCTTCTATTATTACCTCTTCTCTTTTGTGTTATATTGTATTGTTGTACTGTTTGCATAATACAATAATTATCATGCAATGTCAATACACTTAGTTAAAAAATTTACAGGGCTTGGCAAACTAATTGCAGACCCTTCAATAACAAATAGCCATGCAGGACTACGGCTCTCAATAATCATATAGAAGAAAGCTGAAAAAAATGTGACGAAAATTCAAAATATTTTCTTTAGATATACCAAAAAGAAGGCCGCCTGCAAACACAGACGGCACTCTTTTTACAAACTATTCTACTTTTCTCAACCGAATTGCCATATAGGGTCGCCCCGGCAAATCAATTTGAAACTTTCCCTGAAATACACCAACCTTGTCAATGGTCATATTCCATGTATCAATAACCTCTACCTCATATTTGTCCTCAAAGGAAAACTTCTTGTAGGACGGCTGCATAAAGCTGTAATAATAAATAAAATATGTCTTATTTTCACGCTCTGTATCGTCCTGAGGAACTCCCAGCACCCCATTATAGTCGAGGGCAGAATCGGAAGTCAGTCCCAGTCCGGGCGTTTCACACAAAATATCATGCAGGAATTTAAAACGCTTCCAGCTCTCTCCGCGAAGCTTTCCTCCATGTGACCACCACAACACATTATCCTCACTCATATAGGTTTCCCCATGCCCCGGATAACCGCCGCGCATCGCACACTCCCAAAAGCGCCTTACCATCTCCTGAGCAGTAATACTTCCCCAGAAATGAGGAATATTTCCCTCGTATGCCATCTCATCTATCACCACAGGCTTTTGATAAGTATTTCGCCACTCATTGGTGAATTCTACTGTCTTATAAATATCCTGTCGTTGGATTGAGCAATGGGTTATCCACGGGCGGGTATAGTCATAAAAAGGAATACAGTTATGTATGGAACGAAGATGCCCATAAGGGTCCTTCTCACACAAAATTTCTCCAAATCTGTCCCAATCGGCTTCTGTTTTCTCCAAAATGTCATATTCATTGGCAAGAGACCACCATATATTATGAAATGCCGAAAAACGCGCTGCAATATATTTTACATATAAGTCGTCCTCTTCCTTGCTCATTTTGGAAAAGCCCCATCTGTCATAAGGATGAAACATAATCAGGTCTGCCTGAATCCCCAGTTTTCCCAACTTTGCAATACACCATTCAATATGTCTGAAATGCGCAGGGCAAAACCGTGTGAAATCCCATTGATTATTCTCATGAGGATTCTTGGTATAATCCCAAAAATTATCCTCCGTAAGCACGGAATTATCCATTGGCGTTCCTTCATAGGGATAGGAACGGGGCTCCTTAAAATTATAATCATAATGCTTAGGGAAAATGCAAAAACGTATTTTATTAAAGCCTGTTTGGGAAAGACTGTTAAGCGTCTCTGCAATTCGTTCATCATTCTCCAGCTCCCATACATAGCAGGTAGTACCAACAGAATAATAAGGCGTTCCGTCTGCATATCTGAAATGATAGGTATCTGCCACATGCACAGGACCGTGATTTCCTTCCTTTGCAGGCAAAACCATAAAATCGCCTGTGACAGGCTCCTCATCATCTGTGTAGCTTCCTGTTATTGAATAGTGATAGACGCCTTCATAGGAGGGCATAAAACGTACCCTATAAACACCCTCACCATCATAAAAGCCTTCGACCCTTACATCTTCCTTTTCTCCGGTAAAAACTCCTTCAATGGTATAATCCGTAAAAGGATTCCCCCCTGTTTTACCTGAAAGCATTACCTCAAAAACTTCCCATTTACCGATTGCTTCCTGTGTACTCATTGTTATACCCACACCTTTCCCGCTTGGGCTTTCCCATGCGGGAACAGACCCAAATAATTTTATTTGATTATACCAAAATAACGGGCGCCTGTATACTATACCTTTTAAGCCTTTTTAAAAATGATATATCACAGATTTCCTTTGGTGCTGCTCTGTCCGCTCTTGATAATAGGACTTAAGGGTTTATAGATAAGAAGCGTAACAACCGAGGCTATCGTTCCCTTAATCAGATTTAGCGGCGCTACGCAGGCTACCACAAAGCTTACAATACTGCCCTCCGTAACCATTGGATTCACCTTGGCTCCCATAGACAGTATGCTCTCTAACGGCATGCCATACAGCTTGGAAAACGCGGGCAGAAGATAAACTGCATTAAAGGCAGTTCCAAAAACCGTAAGAGTAAGCGTTCCCACCACACAGGCAATCATGGCGCTCTTTTTATTTTTACGAAAGGCATATATCACGGAAGCCGGAAGAATAAAGCTGCACCCCACTGCAAAATTTGCCAAATCTCCTACAAAGGCTGTAGAGGTTCCTTTAACAAAAAGCTTCAATAAAATTTTTACAAATTCCATCATAACTCCCGCTGCCGGTCCAAAGGCAAAGGTACCTATCAAGATAGGAAGCTCGCTAAAGTCCAGTCTATAAAAATCCGGTGCAAAAGGAAGCGGAAAATCAAAAAGATGTAAAATCATGGCAATGGCAGAAAACATTCCAATCATTGCCACCTTTCTGGTGTTAAAAATGGGCTCCTTCACTCCCCTCTTCCTCTGCGCCAGCTTTTCCAACAGCACTGCCACAATAAACAGTGCAAGAATCACCACCAAAAATTCTAAAACAAAGACCAAGTTTTCTGTTACATCATTTAACAAATCCTTCATTATCTTTTCCTCCATAAAAAACCCCGAATTCCTAGGAATTCGGGGAAATCAACTCGCAGCACACGCTTGTTAAGCTAAAAAACTGACCTTCTTCTCTCATCCGGACTTTACCGTTGGTCTCGGACTTGCACCGAGTCAGCCGTAAAAGCATCTGCCCTGCAAATACCTTCACGGGTCGCGGACTTTACCGCCAGTAGGGAATTACACCCAACCCCGAAGAATTTTTATCTTTTAGTATATTACGCTTTTGTCGTGGGATTGTCAACATGATTTATCTTCATCGTAAGCCCAATCCTCTTTTTCGGAACGTCCACCGTAAGCACCTGTACATCAACCACATCTCCCACACTGACAGCCTCCAGCGGATGCTTGATGAATCGGTCGGTAATCTGGGAAATATGCACCAAGCCGTCCTGATGAACACCGATGTCCACAAACACGCCAAAGTCAATCACATTGCGGACGGTTCCCTTCAAAATCATGCCGGGCTTCAAATCCTTCATATCCAATACATCACTGCGAAGAATAGGCTTAGGCATATCGTCTCTGGGGTCGCGGGCCGGCTTTTCCAGCTCCTTTAAAATATCCGTCAGAGTAATCTCACCAATACCAAGCTCCTCCGCCAAAAGCTTTTTATTCTTAATGCGCTTTTCCAAACCGGACACACTTCCCTCATTACCCTTAGCCGGCTTCTCTTCAAGAACCATATCCTTCATTGCCGCAGCAAGCGCTTTGCCCATGGCAGTGTTGGTATTGCGCACCCTTATTCTGCCTGTGCTTTCCTGATTTGCAGCCTGCTTCACGGTTCCCTTATTCCCTGCTTCTGCCTTAGCAGCTGCTCCGGAAGCCTTCTCCGCTCCCTTCTGCGCTGCAGCCTTTTTCTGAGCTTCTTTCACGTTCTCCATGGTAAGCCCCAGCTTATCGAGAAGCTTTTCTGCTGCCTCATAGGACTCCGGATGTACGCTGGTAGCGTCAAGAGGATTATCCCCATCCAGAATACGCATAAAGCCTGCGCACTGCTCATATGCCTTAGGTCCCAGCTTTGCCACCTTAAGCAGCTGCTTTCTATTGGTGAAGCGACCATTCTGTTCCCTATAGTCTACAATATTTTTGGCGATGGTTTTGTTGATTCCCGAAATATATTCCAGCAGAGAGGCCGAAGCGGTATTTAAATCAACTCCAACCTTATTTACACTGTCCTCCACCACGCCGTTTAGAGCATCGCTTAGCTTCTTCTGATTCATGTCATGCTGATACTGACCCACACCTATGGATTTAGGGTCTATTTTGACCAACTCAGCCAACGGGTCCTGCAACCTGCGGGCTATTGACGCTGCACTTCTCTGTCCTACATCAAACTGGGGAAATTCCTCAGTAGCAAGCTTACTTGCGGAATACACGGAAGCACCCGCCTCATTTACAATCACATACTGCACAGGTCTGTCCAGCTCCTTTAACAGCTCTACAATAACCTGTTCTGACTCTCTTGACGCAGTACCATTTCCAACAGATATTAAATCTACATTATACTTCTTGATTAACTTTTTCAGCTCCGCCTTGGATTCCTCCACCTTATTCTGGGGCGCAGTAGGGTAAATAACCTTGGTATCCAATACCTTACCCGTGGGGTCAACCACTGCCAGCTTACAGCCGGTTCTGAATGCAGGGTCCCACCCCAGCACAACCTTGCCTGTAATAGGCGGCTGTAACAGAAGCTGCTCCAGATTCTTGCCAAATACATTGATGGCTCCGTCCTCCGCCTTCTCAGTCAAATCATTGCGGATTTCCCGCTCAATCGCAGGTGCTATCAATCTGTCATAGCTGTCAGCCACCGCTTCCTGCAACACAGGTGTCGTAAATACATTGTCTGACAGGATTGTCTTTTTCTCCAAAAAGCGAAGAATTCTCTCTGTGGGTGCGTTGACCTTAATAGTCAACATCTTTTCCGCCTCACCGCGATTTAATGCAAGCACACGATGCCCTGCAATTTTTTTCACAGGCTCCTCAAACTGATAATACATCTCATAAACGCTCTCTGCCTTCTCGTCCTTGGCAGTGCTTGTAATGGTTCCCTCTTCCACAGTAATGTTGCGGATATAGAGACGGTAATCGGCTTCATCGGAAATAGTCTCCGCAATAATATCCTTTGCACCCTGAAGTGCCTCCTCCGCACTTGTCACACCCTTCTCCTCAGATACATATTTTGCCGCTTCCTCCGTTAAAGGCTTCTCGGCATTCTGCGCCAGAATAAAATCTGCCAGTCCCTCCAAGCCCTTTTCCTTTGCTATGCCGGCACGTGTCTTTCTCTTGGGCCGGTAAGGGCGGTACAAGTCCTCAACCACCACAAGAGTCTGGGCTGCCAGAATCTTCTCTCTCAATTCTTCGGTAAGCTTTCCCTGCTCCTCTATACTGCCAAGCACCTGTTCCTTCTTCTCCTCAAGATTGCGCAGGTACAAAAGACGTTCATGCAGATTACGAAGCTGCTCATCATTTAAAGACCCTGTTGCCTCCTTGCGGTAACGGGAGATAAAGGGAATTGTGTTTCCCTCATCTATCAGCTTTACGGCTGCCTCCACCTGCCATTTTTCAACCTGCAATTCTTCTTTTAATGTTTGTAAAATGTCCATTCTGTCAATATTCCTCTCAATTTCTTGTATATGGATTTCATGCTCCGGCACTGCCACTTCCCATTGCAATCCGGTCAAATTACATTATACCTGTGGACAGACGGGTTTTCAAATATTTTTCACATTTTTCATAGGATATTTATTTGCTTAATTTATAAAAAAATGATACAGTACAAGTATAATAAACATGACATAAGAAAGGCTGTATATAAATATGGACTACTATCAAAATACAAATAAGACAAGCGGCTTTTCCATTGCTGCCATAATCTGCGGTATACTTTCTTTGGCTACTGTGTGTACCGGTATTCTGCCTATTCCTTTAGGTGCTTTGGGTATCCTGTTTGCGGTTCTGACCTATAGGAAGGGAAAAAAGCTGCCGTCACTAAGCCGCACAGGCATATGTCTTTCCTGTATTGGCATGGTTTTGGGCGTTCTTCTGACTATATATGCAGTAGCTACAGTAATGCCCTTGTTTACCAACCCGGAATATCGCCAGGAGCTTAATACCTATTATGAATCCATCTATGGCATCAGCCTTGACGAGCTGTTGGGCGAGTTTTAGCAAAAAGGAGGCGTTTGGCATGATGAATTTCGGCATACAACCCCTAGGTACTCCCTCGCAGGAGTCCTATTATTCTGCTACAGGAAACATTTCTAATCAATCCCAAAAAGCTCCGGCTGAGGAATGTCAAACCTGTAAAAAGCGTAAATATCAGGACAGCTCCGATGAAATGGTATCCTTTAAAAGTGCTGCCCACATCTCTCCCGAAAGCGCCGGCACAGCCGTACGCGCCCACGAGCAGGAGCATGTGCGCAATGCCTATGCCAAGGCTGCCAACAAGAATGGTAAAGTACTTTCTACCAGCGTCACCCTACAAACAGCCATCTGTCCGGAGTGCGGGCGTTCTTATGTGTCGGGCGGCACTACCCGAACACAGATTAAATACTACAACGAGGAAAATCCTTATCAACAGGCCTTGAAGGCCTCAGACCACAATAAATACAGCGGCATGCACGCTGACTATACTGTTTAATATAATTATCGGAGATGAAAGGCTATGAATCAATTTCAATCAAGAGCAGAATTAAAGAATACCGCAAAGGATATCCTGACAGGGAAATATAGCCCTTCCATATTAATTTTTCTTTTGAAAAGCACCCTGACAATGTTTTTCCTAAGTCTGATTCTTTCACTGGACTTACAGCTTACTTCACTGATAACGGCATTTACCCATACCGCGGATAATCCCATGGCTTCCATTGTATCTCAGCTGATAGCCCTGCTATCCTCTATCCTTTTTAACATTTTTAATGTTGGAGTCTGCCTGTTCTTTTTAAATGCCGCCTGCGGCAGACCCTTTTCTGCTGCCAACCTGTTCTATGGCTTCCAGCAGGACTGCGGAAAGTCTTTCTGTATTTCCGCAGTGACCGTTTTACTCAACCAAATATGTTCCTGCCCCGCAGATATTATGATATATTTTTATCAAAAAAACGGAAGCCTGGATACGCTTCTGTTATCCAAGCTTCTGCTTGCTTCCGTTATCGGACTTATTATTTATACTCCTATATCCTTGGGCTTGTCACAATGCTACTTCCTAATGCTGGACTTTCCGCAGTATAGCGCTGGAAAAATCATAAAGCTGAGCTTTCAAATTATGAAAGGGCAGAAGCTTCGATTGTTCTGTCTGCAACTAAGCTTTCTGCCCCTTATGCTCTTGTGCGTTGCCTCCTTCGGCATTGGAATGCTGTGGCTTTTGCCCTACATGAATATGGTTTACGCCCTCTTCTTCCTAGACCTTATGAAGAAGCAGCTACACTAATCCATTTCAGATAGCCATTGATAAAGATATCCAAGGCTCCGTCCAATACCGCGTCCACATTTCCGGTTTCCACATCTGTTCTGTGGTCCTTTACCATAGTATAGGGCTGCAGAACATAGGAACGTATCTGATTACCCCAACCGATTTCCTTTACCTCGCCGCGAATATCGGAAAGCTTTTCCACATTTGCCTCCTGCTTAAGCAGATACAGCTTTGCCTTCAGCATCTGCATAGCTTTGTCCTTGTTTTGGAACTGGCTTCGCTCATTCTGACACTGTACCACCGTTCCTGTGGGAATATGGGTGATACGAATTGCCGAGGAGGTCTTGTTGATGTGCTGACCGCCCGCACCGCTGCTTCGATAGGTATCAATGCGCAAATCCTTCTCATCGATTTCCACATCCAAATCCTCCTCAATGTCCGGCATGACATCAAGGGAAACAAAGGAGGTCTGGCGCTTCCCCTGCGCATTAAAGGGCGATATCCTCACCAGCCTGTGCACACCCTTTTCTGATTTCAGATAACCGTAGGCATTGACCCCATTGACCTGAAAAGTCACTGACTTAATGCCCGCCTCATCACCGTCCAGATAATCCAAAACCTCTACCGAAAAGCCCTTTCTCTCTGCCCAGCGGGTATACATACGATACAGCATACCGCACCAGTCGCAGCTCTCCGTACCGCCTGCACCTGCATTCAGCTTCAAAATAGCATTGTTCTTATCATACTCACCGGAGAGCAGCGTGCTGATACGCAGCTCCTCAAATTCCTTGATAAATTCGTCCAGCTCTCCTCGAATCTCAGGAATCATGGACTCATCATTCTCCTCGTAGCCCATCTCTATCAGCGTGAGGATATCCTCATACTGCGTGGAAAGCTTATCGCATTCTCCCACCGTGTCCTTAAGATTCTTAAGCTCCTTCATCTTCTGATTAGAGCGGTCAGGGTCATCCCAAAAGCCGGGAGCCTCCATCTCCATCTCCAATTCTTCAATTCGCTTTGACTTGTTAGCTAAGTCAAAGTGAATCCCTCACTTCCGCTAATGGAGTTTCATAGGTCATAATCTCTGATTTCATCTGGTCTAATTCTACCACTTAACGTCACCCTCTTTCATTATTATTTTCAAACATCTGCCTCATCGCTGCATTCTTCCTGTCAGGGCAGCTTACCTTCTTCAGCTGCTACCTTTACTGTACCTTCCGTCTGCTATGCCTTCCGTCCACAGCACTGCTTATACTTCTTGCCGCTTCCACAGGGGCAGGGATCATTGGGATATACCTTGGCATTACTTCTCTTAACCGGAGCCTTCACAGCAGAATCGTCCTTATTAGTACCGGTAATCTGCGCCTGCTGCTCACGCTCCACCTTCTGCTCAATCTTTACATGGAACAGTAAGCGGACAGTCTCCTCCCTGATATTCTGGGTCATCTCATCAAACATATCATATCCGCTCATCTTGTACTCTACAAGCGGGTCTCTCTGTCCGTATGCCTGCAGACCGATACCCTGACGAAGCTGCTCCATATCGTCAATATGATCCATCCACTTGCGGTCAATTACCTTAAGTAAAATCACACGCTCCAGCTCTCTGATTGCCTCAGGCTCCGGAAATTCAGCCTCCTTGCTCTCATAGAGCTTTACAGCCTCTTCCTTAAGCTGTTGCTTTAAGCTGTTCTTCTTGGGCTTTTGTACTCTCTCTGCATTTACGGGCTGTATGGGTATGGTAGGAATTAACAGCGTATTCAGCTCGTTGAAATTCCACTCCTGCACCTCAGCATCATCATTGATACTGATATCCACACAGTTCTCCGTAATATCCGTAATCATCTTGTAAATTACATCTCTCATGCTCTCTCCGTTCAGAACGCGGCGGCGCTCATCATAAATGATTTCACGCTGCTCGCTCATAACACGGTCGTACTCAAGCAGGTTCTTACGAATACCGAAGTTGTTATTCTCAATCTTCTTCTGAGCAGATTCAATGGCATTGGTCAGCGCCTTATGCTCAATCTCCTGACCCTCAGGAATTCCCAAGGTGTTAAACATACTAATCAGACGCTCAGAACCAAACAGTCTCATCAAATCGTCCTGTAAGGAAATATAGAACTTAGACTCACCGGGGTCTCCCTGACGTCCGGAACGACCTCGCAGCTGATTGTCAATACGTCTGGATTCATGCCGCTCCGTACCGATAATCTTAAGGCCTCCTGCTGCCTTTGCCTCCTCGTCCAGCTTAATATCCGTACCACGTCCTGCCATGTTGGTGGCAATGGTAACAGCACCATGCACACCGGCATCGGCTACAATTTCTGCCTCCAGCTCGTGGAACTTTGCATTCAATACCTTGTGCTGAATGCCCCGCTTGGTAAGCAGACGACTGATTTCCTCACTGGCCTCAATGGTAATGGTACCTACTAACACCGGCTGTCCCTTGGCATGAGCCTCTTCTACCGCATTTACAATGGCGTTAAGCTTCTCTGCCTTTGTCTTATAGACTGCATCCTGCAAATCCTTACGGATAACAGGTCTGTTGGTGGGAATTTCCACCACGTCCATTCCGTAAATCTCTCTAAACTCATTCTCCTCGGTAAGAGCAGTACCTGTCATACCGCATTTCTTCTTAAACAGATTAAAGAAATTCTGGAAGGTAATGGAGGCAAGTGTCTTACTCTCGCGCTTTACCTTCACATGCTCCTTTGCCTCAATCGCCTGATGAAGGCCATCAGAATAGCGACGTCCCGGCATAATACGTCCGGTAAATTCATCTACAATCAACACCTGATCGTCCTTTACCACATAATCCTGATCTCTGAACATCAGATTATGGGCGCGAAGAGCCAGTATAATGTTGTGCTGAATTTCAAGGTTCTCAGGGTCTGCAAAGTTATCAATGTGGAAGAAGCGTTCTACCTTCTCCACGCCCGCCTCTGTCAGATTGATAACCTTATCCTTTTCGTTGACAATAAAATCGCCTGTCTCCTCCTGTACCACGCCCATGATAGCGTCCATCTTGGACAGCTCCTGCATGTCCTCTCCACGCTTCATCTGACGTGCCAGCAAATCACACATCTCATAGAGAGCCGTGGACTTACCGCTCTGTCCTGAAATAATCAAGGGTGTTCTCGCCTCATCAATCAACACAGAGTCAACCTCATCAATAATACAGTAATTCAAATCACGAAGCACAAGCTGCTCCTTGTAGATAACCATATTGTCACGCAGGTAATCAAAGCCCAGCTCATTGTTGGTTACATAAGTAATGTCACAGGCATATGCCGCCTGTCTCTCCTCCGGGGTCATGCTGTTTAATACCACGCCCACCTTCAGACCTAAGAATTCGTGTATCTGCCCCATCCACTCGGCATCACGCTTTGCCAGATAGTCATTGACGGTTACCACATGCACGCCCTTGCCCTCTAAGGCATTCAGGTATGCAGGAAGCGTAGATACCAGTGTCTTACCTTCTCCGGTACGCATCTCGGCAATACGGCCCTGATGCAGAATAACACCACCGATAAGCTGTACTCTGTAATGCTCCATATTAAGCACACGCTTTGCTGCCTCTCTTACGGTTGCAAACGCCTCCGGCAAAAGGTCGTCCAGCGTCTCACCTTCACTCAAACGCTTCTTGTACTCCTCTGTCTTAGCCTTAAGCTCCTCATCGGAAAGAGCCTGCATGGAAGGACGCAGCTCTTCAATCCTGTCTATCAAAGGCTCAATGCGTTTCAATTCTCTTGTACTGTGTGTACCAAATATTTTCTCTATTACTTTCATATTCTTCCTTACCCATCCGTACACGATAATGTGTACTTGTTTTTACATAATCTAAAGCCTATTGTAACAGATTTGCAGCACAGATTCAACCTAAAGCTGATCACAAGGTATTAACAAATTGTGAAGAATATGTAAAAATTGACACCGGGTGGAAAAAAAAGTATAATTAGGATAGTAGAAACGAATGTAAAATGAGCTGAAGCATAAGATAGAAAGGGTACGATCATTTGAAAAAGCTATCGACCTTACAATTAGTTCCCGGCATGGTGGTGGCTGAAGATGTCCTCAGCTACAGTCACCAGCTTATTCTTTCTCAGGGAACCGTTTTAACAGACAACTTAATTACCAAGCTGGATTTATACGGCATTTTAACTGTGTATGTGGAAGATACGGCAGCAGATGCCCCTAAGTCTCCTATTGTGCCCAAGGAGCTATCCTACTCTGAGCGCGTCAAAAGCTCACCTGAATTTCAAGCCTTTAGAGAAGAATACGAAATAAATGTAGACAGCTTCCGCAGTGCCATGAACAAGGTAGTGGAGAAAAACATTCAGCTGGACGTCAGCACCCTGCTTAAAAATTCTCTGGACCTGATAACCTCCCGGTATGGACATATCGGGATTTTGGATATGCTGCAGAATATGCGTGAATATGACGATTCCACCTATACCCACAGCATGAATGTGGCTTTAATTTGCAATATTCTTGCCACATGGCTGAAAATGGACGAGCAGGAGGTTGAACTTGCTACTGCCTGCGGTCTGTTCCATGATGTGGGCAAGCTTTTGGTGCCGCCGGACATTATTTCCAAGCCCAGCAAGCTGTCCGAATATGAATTCAGTCAAATCCGTAAGCACCCCATTGCGGGCTATCAGCTTTTGCTCTCACAGGACGTGGACGACCATGTGCGAAATGCTGCTCTTATGCATCATGAGCGCAGTGATGCCTCCGGCTATCCCATGCACCTTAAGGGCAATCAGATAGATAAATATGCCCGCATCGTAGCCATTGCCGATGTCTATGATGCCATGACTGCTGCCAGAGTGTACCGCGGTCCCCTATGTCCTTTCCATGTTATTGAAAACTTTGAAGCGGAAGGCTTCCAGAAATATGATGTGGGCTTTTTACTGCCCTTCCTTGAAAATGTTGTAAACACCTATCTGCGCAACCGCTGTCTGTTAAGCGATGGCAGAGAGGGTGATATTATCTTTATCAATAAGGATAAGCTGTCAAGACCCGTAATACAATGCGGCACACAATATGTAGATTTGGCACAAACGCCCAATCTTCACATTGTATGCCTGCTGTAGTGTCGCACCGCCGTATGCAGGCGGTGTTTATTTCCCTAACAATGTTTTCAGGAGACCTCTCTTTAGCACCTGCGCTCCCGTATTAATCAGCTGTCTCTCTATCTGCGCCTTGCGCCGTTCAGCTGCTTTTTCCTGTTTTTTGCGGGCTGCCTCCTCTTCCTTCTCTTTTCTTTTCTGTGCTGCAAGCTCCTCCTTTTGCTTCTTTGCCTCAAACGCTGCCTTTTCCTTTTCAAGCTGCTCTCTCTCTGCTCTGAGCTGCTCCTTTGCCGCCTCCTGCTCTGCCTGTCCATTCAGTATTTCGTAAGCCGATTCGCGGTCAAACGCCATGTCATACTTTGCCATGCCGTCCTGCTCCATAAGATTTTTTATCACCGCCTCACTTGCCGGTGCCATAAGGCTTTGAGGACAGATAATCGCTGTTCTCTGCGCTATGGAGGGTACACCGTTCTCGTCCAAGAAGGAGGTCAGCGCTTCTCCCACGCCCAGCTCCATAATTACTTCCTCTGCCTTAAATGCCGGATTGGGACGCAAGGACTGTGCCGCCGCCCGAACCGCCTTCTGCTCTGAGGGAGTGTAGGCACGCAGCGCATGCTGTACACGGTTGCTCAGCTGTGCCAGCACACTGTCGGGAATATCGCTGGGGCTTTGGGTTACAAAGTAAATGCCCACACCCTTGGAACGAATCAGCTTCACCACCTGTTCAATCTTCTGCACCAGCACCTTGGGTGCATCGGCAAACAGCATATGCGCCTCATCAAAGAAAAACACCAGCTTAGGCTTCTCCATATCTCCTGCCTCGGGAAGACGTTCAAACAGCTCCGACATCATCCACAAAAGAAAGCTTGCATACAACGTAGGATTCTGCACGAGCCTTACACAATTTAACAGATTTACCACGCCCTTCCCACCGGAATCCGTGCGAATCCAATCCATTATATCCAGAGCCGGCTCTCCGAAAAATCTATCGCCTCCCTGATTCTCCAAGGGCAGCAATGCCCGGAGAATTCCACCGGCAGACTGTGCGGTAATATTGCCATAGGTGGATATATAATCCTCCCTATGCTCGCTCACATAGCTGATTAAGGCTCTCAAATCCTTCAAATCAATGAGCAGAAGACCCTTATCGTCAGCAATCCTGAAAATAATATGCAGCACGCCCTCCTGAGCAGGCGTAAGCCCCAAAATACGGGCTAAAAGCTCAGGCCCCATGTCCGAAATGGTGGCTCTTACCGCATGACCGCCCTCCTCATAAATATCCCAAAAGCACACCGGATAACCCTTATAGGTAAAGCTGTCCCGAATGCCGAATTTGTCAATACGCTTCTCCATGCTTTGGGTCTGTTCACCGGGCATGGCAAGACCGGAAACATCACCCTTCACGTCACACAAAAACACAGGAACCCCCGCATCGGAAAAGGACTCTGCCAGTGCCTTCATGGTAATGGTTTTACCAGTACCGCTGGCTCCCGCAATCAGCCCGTGTCGGTTGCTCATATTCAACTGCATGGTGACTCTCTCATTCCCTGCAAGCCCCACATAAATGCTTCCATTGGTATACATAGCCTTCCTCTTTTCCATGCGCCTTATCCGCACTTCTCTTCTTTTGCTACAACTATATCACAATACAATCCTTGCGTGCAACTTCTATATATTAAAGCTTGAAAAAAGCCATCTCTTTCGCTATAATGCATATTAGGCATAATTCCATTTTACGAGGTTTTGGAGCATGACTATTTATGATATTTCTGAAAAGGCCGGTGTCTCCATTGCAACTGTCTCCAGAGTGCTGAATGGCAGCAGCAATGTAAGTGAAGCAACCAAGCAGAAGGTGCTGGCAGTAATTGAACAATACGGTTATACCCCCAATGCCTTCGCCAGAGGGCTTGGACTTAACACCATGAAAACCATTGGTATCATGTGTGCTGACAGCTCAGACCTCTATCTTGCTAAGGCTATTTATTACATAGAGCGTGAGCTGCGTGCCAACGGCTATGACAGTCTGCTATGCTGCTCCGGCTATGATTTGGAGACCAAAATCAGTTCCATGAACCTACTGATTACCAAAAAGGTGGACAGCATTATTCTTGTAGGCTCCAACTTTATCTATGAGACAGAGGAAGAGAATAAGTACATCTGTGATGCTGCGCTGCAGGTTCCCGTCATGCTGCTCAATGCCACCTTGGACACCCCCAATGTATACAGCATTTTGTCAGATGACCGGGCTTCCACCTATGAGGCAACATTGCAGATGATAGCGTCAGGTATAACCGATATATTATATTTTTACAATTCTCAAACCTACAGCGGACAAAAAAAGCTGTCAGGCTTTTTAACTGCCATGGAAGAGAAAAAGCTCTTGGACGAGGGAATCCATACCCTCTTCTATCATGGCTCCCATGAGGACATTCCCGCCATGGCAAAGCAGCTTTTGGAATTCCATCAGAGCGGAGCCGTTTTCCATGGCATTATAGCCGCAGATGACTACCTTGCTTTAGGAGCAATCAAATATGCCAAGGAGCTGGGTCTGACAATTCCCGATGAGCTTTCGATTATAGGACATAACAACTCCATGCTGGCTACCTGCTGTGACCCGGAGCTTACATCTGTTGACGACAGGCTGGAGCGTCTCTGTAATCACCTTACCACCACTCTTATGGAAGTGCTAAATGGCAACACTGTACCGCAAACAACCGTATTCTCCGGTAAAATCGTTAAAAGAGGTACTACAAAATAGTTTATGGAGGAAGAAAAATGAAAGCATTTATGGACAAGGACTTTCTGCTTGAGACTGAAACCGCTAAAAAGCTGTTCCATGACTACGCAGAAAAGACTCCTATACTGGATTATCACTGTCATATCAATCCCAAGGAGATTGCGCAGAATCGTCAATTTGACAATATCGCACAGGTATGGCTGGGCGGCGACCATTATAAATGGCGTTTTATGCGCTCCTGCGGTGTAGAAGAAAAATATATTACAGGCGATGCCTCAGACTATGACAAATTTGTAAAGTGGGCTGAATGTATGGGCAAAGCAATCGGCAATCCCCTCTTTCACTGGAGCCACCTGGAGCTGCAAAGATATTTTGGCTATACCGGTGTGTTAAACAGCAAAACCGCTGACGAGGTTTGGGAGCTGTGCAACGAAAAGCTCAGACAGCCCTCCATGAGCGCCCGCAATCTGATTAAGCAAAGCAATGTAACCCTGATTTGTACTACTGATGACCCTATTGATTCTCTGGAATGGCATAAGATGATTGCCGAGGACGAAAGCTTTGATGTAAAGGTTCTCCCTGCATGGAGACCCGATAAGGCAATGAATATTGAAAAGCCTGATTACCTTGAGTATTTGGACAAGCTGGCTGCTGCCGCAGGCATGGAAGAAATCAATTCCTTTGCTGCCTTAAAGCAGGCTTTGTCAAACCGCATGGCATTTTTTGCCTCCATGGGCTGCAATGTATCAGATCACGGCTTAGAGTTCGTAATGTATCGCCCTGCAAGCGATGATGAAATTGAAGAAATTTTCTTAAAAAGATTAAACAGACTGGTTCTCACCAAGGAGGAGGAGCTGAAATTCAAGACAGCATTTATGCTTTTTGTGGGCAGGGAATACCATAAACTAGACTGGGCTATGCAGCTTCACTATGGCTGCAAACGCGATAACAACACTGCTCAATATGAAAAGCTGGGTCCTGATACCGGTTATGACTGCATCAACAATTATGCTCCCTCCTCAGAAATGGCAGATTTTCTGAATGCATTGGCTTTAACAGATGAGCTTCCCCGCACCGTGCTGTACAGCCTGAATCCCAACGACAATCAGGCAATCGGTACTATTTTAGGTTGTTTTCAGGATTCCACTGCTTTGGCTAAAATCCAACAGGGAAGTGCATGGTGGTTCAACGACCACAAGGCCGGAATGCTGGAGCAGATGACCTCCCTGGCAAATTTGGGCAACCTGTCCGGCTTTATCGGTATGCTGACAGATTCCCGCAGCTTCCTGTCCTACACCAGACACGAGTATTTCAGACGTATTCTCTGTAATCTGCTTGGCGGTTGGGTGGAGAACGGTGAGTTCCCTGCTGATATGGATATTTTATCTGAGATTGTGACAGACATTTCCTACAACAACGCAAAGAGATATTTTAAATTTCCACTGAAGTAATGAATCTGCAATAAAAAATCCGGGAGTAGCAGCTCCCGGATTTTTTATATCTTATTATCATATGGTTATGTCAAATTTTGAATATCCTCTATCGTACCCATAACCATAACGCTCTCGTCCTCCTCAAACACATGATTGGGGTGAGGAAGCGGGAAAATTTTGCCCTGCTTCTTTGTCGCCATAACACTGACATGATACTTGGTACGAATGGACAGCTCTACCATACTCTTTCCCTTCCACTTATCAGGAATGGCAATCTCATAAATACCGATTTCAGGAGTCAGCTCCAAATAATCAAAAATATTATCAGCTCCGAATTTAATTGCCAGTCGCTCCGCCACCTCACGCTCCGCATAGACAACATAATCTGCACCGTTGCGCAGAAGAAGCTTCTTATGCACATCTCTGGTAGCTCTCGCCACAATATACTTACAGCCCAAATCCTTTAACAGCACGGTAATCTCAAGAACCGTCTGGAAATTCTCCCCGATTGCAATGACAGCCAAGTCAAAATTGCTTACGCCAAGGCTTTCCATAAACCGCTCCTCGGTAGCATCTCCTATCATAATCTGCTGAATGCTTCCCACTGCGTCATCGGCTCTGTCCTCATTATTGTCAATCGCCATAACCTCATTGCCGTTTTCTATAAACTTTTGTGCCATATGACGTCCAAAGCGTCCCAGCCCGATAATTAAAATAGATTTCATTCTTATCTCCTATCTGCGTACCCGCATATATATTAACCAACCTGAATTTTTTCCAAAGGCAGCCTGGAATTTGTCACACGCTTCTCAGAGGAAAAAGCAAGCAGCATGGTAATCGACCCTACTCTCCCGCACAGCATTAAAAAAGCAAGCAGAAGCTTTGATACCATTCCCAATCCGGGGGTAATTCCCAGCGTCAAGCCCACCGTTGCCATGGCAGAAACCGACTCAAAGAGGGTTGTCAGAATAGGCAGACCTTCTATTGCCGAAATCAATACTGCCACCGTCGCAGTCAGAATCAGATATGTCATAAAGACGCAGGAGGCTGTCCTTGTGATACTCTCCTCCATTCTCCGTCCAAAGGCTTCAACATTTTTCTTGCGTCTGAAGGTAGTAAAAATACTGACGCACAATACCCAAAAGGTGGTGGTCTTGATACCGCCTGCGGTTGAGCCTGTGGAGCCACCGATAAACATCAGGCAAATCATAACAAAAATGCCCGCCTCCGTCATCTTCGTCAAATCTGCCGAATTAAATCCTGCCGTTCTTGCAGTGACCGACTGAAAAAGGCTTGCCAGTATTTTATCTCCAATAGGCATTTCTGCAAGCATACCGTTATGGTACTCCAGCACAAAAAATGCTACCGCTCCGATAATCACCAGACTTACGCTAATGCTCAAAACCATTTTGCTCTGCAAATTAAGGTTCTTAAGCTTCATTCTCTTTGTACCGATATCATGCCAGACAAAAAAGCCAAGTCCGCCAATAAAAATCAAAAGCATTACCACAAAGCTTACATACCAGTCGTTTACAGCCCCTGTCAAAGACGAAAATTCTCCGGTAGTACCGCCCATCAGGTCAAAGCCCGCATTACAGAACGCCGATATGGAATGAAATATGGAAAACCATATACCCTTTATGGGGCCGAAGCGGGGAATAAAGGAAAAGCTTAAAAGCAATGCTCCCAATGCTTCAAACACAAGGGTACCCAACGCAATAAATTTCGTCATTCGAACAATTCCGCCTATTTGCGGCGCCGAAATGGAATTCTGCATAATGGAACGTTGGCTTAAGCTGATTTTACGCTTTGCCAGCACCAGCACCAAAATAGCGATAGTCATAAAACCCACACCGCCTATCTGAATCAGCCCTAAAATAACAAGCTGACCAAACAAGGTCCAATGCTGAAAGGTATCATAACGTACCAGCCCTGTAACACAGGTGGCTGATGTCGCCGTAAAAAAGCAATCTGTTACAGGCGTGCCTCCCGCCCCTCTTGTGGCTATCGGCAGCGCAAGCAACAGAGTTCCTATCAGAATTATCATGCAATATCCGCTTAGAATCAATTTCATGGGGGATATGCTCTGCCACATACTATGTTTTACTTTCACAACAGTCCTCACTTTAACTATAACCGTATTATACGATTCCATAAATCAGAAAGAGCCATACGGTAATATTTTATTACAGTATGGCTCTTTTGTACACACATTAATACTGCATTGCCTTCTCTTCGCCATTTAACACGCGAAGGGCACCCTGTGCCAATGCCAACAGCTCGTCCTCACCCGGATATACCGTAAAGGGAGCAATAAAGCCTGCTCTCTCCTTCAGAACCTCAACCACCTGCGGATTGTAGGCAATACCTCCGGTTACAATAATCTGATCCACCTTACCGTTTAATACGCAGGCCATAGAGCCAATATCCTTTGCCACCTGAAGCAGGAAAGCATCTCTTGCCATAGCTGCCTTCTCATCGCCTTCATCTGCCCTCTTTGTCACCTCTCTCATATCGTTGGTGCCAAGATAGGCATTAAAGCCGCCCTTACCTACAATCTTACTGTATACTTCCTTCTCGGTATACTGACCTGAGAAGCACATTTTAATCAAAGCACCGCTGGGCACTGCTCCCGCACGCTCCGGAGAGAATGCTCCGTCACCGTCAAGTGCATTAAACACATCGACCACCTTGCCATACTCATGAGCGCCCACAGATACACCACCGCCCATATGAACCACAATCAGACGTAAGGACTCATATGCCTTGCCGATTTCCTTTGCATATCTCTTGGCAACTGCCTTCTGATTCAATGCGTGGAACACGCTGGTGCGGGGAAGCTCAGGCACACCGCTGTAGCGTGCAATAGGCATCAGCTCATCAACCACAACAGGGTCTACAATAAAGGAGGGCACACCGATGGAATCACCGATTTCTCTCGCCAGAATACCACCCAGATTGGAAGCGTGCTGCCCCTGCCTGCCAATCTTTAAATCATTCAATAAATCATCTGTAACGGCATAGGTGCCGCCGGGAATGGGCTTTAACATACCGCCACGTCCCACAACCACGTTTAAATCCTTTAAATCAAATTTCTTTTCCTCTAATAAATCAGTGATAATCTTCTTACGGAAATCCTTTTGGTCAACAATACTTGCATATTGACTGATTTCCTCGGTAGAATGTCTTAAGGTCTCCTCAAATAACAGGTTCTCGTCCTCAAACACACCTATTTTGGTGGAGGTGGAACCGGGATTAATAATCAGACTCTTGAGCGCCATGTGTCTTTTCCTCCTGATTTTTCTGTTTTTTCTTTTTCTTTTCTTTCCTATTTCCTGCGAATTCTTCTCCTAAACCTGCCGCAAGCTCTATAGACAATTCCGTCACAAGCTCTACAATGTCATCCCACATTTTAAGCCTGCGCCTTTTTCATCTCTTCCGCTACAACTGCTGCCAAAGCGATGGAGTTTACCTTAGTCTCAAAGGTATCGGAACGGCTGGTCAAAATAACGGGAACCTTGGTACCTGTCAAAATACAACCATTCTTTACCTTAACCATATGTACAATTGCCTTATATACAAGATTGCCTGCATGGATATCCGGGAACAAAAGTACATCTGCATCGCCCTGAATCTTACGGTCGGTAGCTCCCTTATGCTTTGCAGCCTCAGGGTCAATCGCCAAGTCAAGTGATAAGGGGCCGTCAATAACACAGTCTGTCAGCTCACCTGCCTCGCACATGCGGGTAAGCTCTGCCGCCTCTACGGTAACAGGCATCTTGGGGTTTACCACCTCTACCGCTGCCAAGGGCGCAATCTTAGGCACTGCAACACCGCACGCCTTGCAGACAGGCAGTGTATTTTTAATAATATTCACCTTGTCCTCCAAGGTAGGATAGGTCATAAAAGCTACGTCAGTTAGGAAAAGCAATCTGTCAATACCGGGAATTTCAAACACACCTACATGAGAAAGCACGCCGCCGGTACGCAGACCCACCTCCTTATCCAATACGCTCTTTAAGAAGTTCTTGGTGTCAATCAGACCCTTCATATACATATCTGCCTTGCCGTCATGTGCCAGCTTAACAGCCTTAAGAGAAGCCTGAATCATATCCAGCTCGTCAATGATTTCAAAGCCTGCTAAATCCATATCGATAGAAGCAGCGATTTCCCTAATCTTTGCTTCGTCACCCACTAAAATTGCATCTGCAATACCGCGCTTCTTTGCTTCCTTCACTGCCTCTAATACGGCAGAATCCTGAGCAACGGACACAGCAACCTTCTTCATGCCGCACTCCTTTACCTTTGCTACAATGTCGTCAAAACCCTGTTTCATGTTCCTTATCCCTTTCTGCCCTGTAAGGGGCATCTTTTATTTATCTGAATGGTTCGATTTATCCATATCGTTAAAATAATAACACCCTCACAAACAAAAATCAAGAGGTGTTACGGTTATGCTCCCTATTCCGTTGCCTCTTTTGTCAGGATTGTTACCGGATATTCTTTTCCGTCCACCGAAAGCTTTTGGACTGTCTCATTTGCGCTAAAAATTTCTTCATTTACATAATAAAACTTACTTGGAGTTTTACCTGCCTCCAACAATTCAATAATAGCCTTAACCCGAGGCCCATGCAGGGGATTACACTCTGCAATGAAGCTAATCTTGTCCTGCAATACATAATCCATTGCATCCTCCTTCACGCCGTCAAAGGATATCACCATGATTTCACCGTCTGCAATATCCGAGCCTACTGTCCTTCCGGCAGCCTCTATGGCTTCTATTGCGCCAAATGCCTCGTTGTCATTCTCACAGTAAACTACATTGATATTGTCATATTGCTTGAGAAAGGATTCCATAACCTCCTTGCCCTTCGCCTGTGTAAAGTCACCTGTCACCTCTGCCAAAAGCTCCCAGCCGTTCGCCTTTGCAGCATCGGCAAGTCCCTTCGTCCGTCCTATCTGAGCAGATGCCCCGATTGTACCCTGTATATTCACAATATGAAGCTCTCCGGGTGCAATCCCCTGAGCCGTTGCATATTGATTCAGCCATTCTGCCGCTTTTTTCCCCTCTAACTCAAAATCCGAGCCCACCCAGCAGGTAAACAGACTTTCATCTGAGACATCTACCATACGGTCTACGATAATAACCGGAATGCCCGCGTCCTTTGTCTCCTGAAGAACCGTATCCCAGCCCTTCTCTGTAACAGGTGCCAGCACTATATAATCTACCTCCTGCTGAATAAAGGTGCGGATTGCTGTTATCTGATTCGCCTGCTTCTGCTGACCGTCCTCAAAAATCAATTTATACCCGTTTTCCGCCGTAAATGTAGCCTTCATGGATTCCGTATTGGCACTTCTCCAGTCAGACTCGGCACCCAGCTGTGAAAAGCCTACTACAATACACTCCCCGGCGGTGCTTTCCTGCGTACCTACAGGCTCACCCGATGAGGAAAGACCTCCGTCACAGCTGACTACCGATATGCAGAGTATTAAAATACATATGACAATTACAGACTTTTTCAACTTCCTTCTCCTTATCAGCTTCTATATCATTCTATATACAACAGAAGCCCTGCACATGTCAATCATGAAAATAAGCTACGGACTCCTCCAGTTCCTTCGCTATATCGCTCATTATCTCACAATTATTGCTGACTGTCTGCACCTCAGATATAATTTTCGTGATATTGACATCTACCTCTTCATTGTTTGCAGTATTCTCCTTGCTGATAGCTGCTAATTCCTGTACATTCTTAATCACTCTTTCCTTATAATCGGTCAGATAAAGAGTTTTATCGGAAATAGACCTGATTTCGTCAACAGACTGATTAATGTCCTGACTTAGCTTTGCATATTTATCCTGTGTCTGAGACACATTTTCCTGCTCTGTCAAAATCAGCTTCTGCACTCCGTCAGCAAGCTCCACGGACTTCTTTGATTTTTCTGTGATAACCTTTGCCAGATTCTTAATCATTTCAGCCCCCTCCGCACTCTGCTGGGACAGACTTCCTATTTCCTCAGCAACCACGGCAAAGCCTCTTCCATGAACACCTGCCCTTGCCGCCTCAATAGAGGCATTCAGACTCAAAAGCCTTGTCTGCTGAGAAATGGCAAGTATCAGCTCTACTGCCCTGTCAATCTCCGTTATGGAGGTATTTGTCTCCCGTATCTGCGAAGCAATATCCCTTACAGCACCCACAGAGCGTCTGCTGCTCTCCATAATAGTGTTCATATGCTGCTTGGCTTCATCATTTGTCTGCAAAATATTTTCGGAGCTGTTATTCAAATGCTCCACACTCTCAGATATGTCATTTACACAATTCTCAATTTCTGACATTTGCACATTAATATCCTGAACATTATTTGACATTTCCAAGGCAGAGGCAGACAATGCCTCCATAGCTGTGGTAATCTGCTTTGCCCTGTCGGAGCTGCTCTTACTTAACCCTACAGCCTCAGCTATATTTTCCACCAGTCTTTTTGAAACATTCTTTGCCTTGCCTATTGTTTCAGATAAATTCTCTTGCAACAAGCCTGTTGCCTGTAAAAGAGTATCCATTTCCTTTACAAGGCTTACATACTCCTTTTGCTTCCCCAGACTTCCCTTTGACAGCGCGTATACATTCTTATCTACTGCTTCAAAGGATTCCAGAAGACGCTTATTGAGAATCAGCATAATGACTGCAAACAGAACAATTAAAAGACCCGCAACCGCCACAAAAATAATCACTATACTCTTTGTTGCTCCCGTCACATTGCTTTGAAGCTCTCCCGCAAATGCCATTCCCGACGTCTCGCCATTTACAATAATAGGCATATAATAGGCACAGTATATCTTATCATTGATGACTACATGATTGTCAAAATATCCCGTTGCAGCTTCCTCCATGCAGTCTATTTCTCTGATTCGATAGTCGTTTTCATTTTTAATAGAGGTAACACAGGTACCATCATTCAATATAATAGCCATTTCAATATTATTTTCCTTCAGGCTATCCAAATAATAGTAATAATCTCCTGCATTCATAGCAGTAATCTCATTTTCATTACAATGATTTGCCAAATTATTTGCAACAATAAAAAGCGTGTCCTTTGCACTCTTTTCCAAATTATTCTTTGTTATACACAGAGATGTCACACTGATAATAGCAATGGATAATATCAGCGGTATTAGTGAAAACACAATCAAAATAGAAAACAAACGGAATCTAATTTTCTTTTCTTTCATTTACAATAGCCTTCCTTTCGAACACTGATACTCATTGTTTACAGATACGTGGTAAAAAGAGGTCGCCGCCTCCCCGGACGGCTACCTCTTTTAAGTGGCCCTCAAATATTTTTTTCTTATCCTTATTTTGCCTTTATAGCTCTCTTCTTGCGCGCCATAACAACGCTTTGGACAACCAAGAACAGACACAGCATGGCAGCGATGGTAATTCCTGTCCACCAAGCCTCATCAAGTCCGGCAGAGGATACAATATTCTGTATAGTGCTCAGGGAAAGCACTCCGAACAATGTACCGATAATATTGCCCACACCTCCCGTCAGCATAGTGCCACCGATAATGGAGGAAGCAATAGCGTTCATCTCCATGCCGCTTGCATGAGATGCAGAGCCGGAGCCTACATGCATGAAATAGACAAAGCCGCCAACGCCTGCCAAAAGCCCGCAAATCAAATGGGAAAGGAATTTGGTTCTTCTTACGTTAATACCCAGCATCAATGCGCTCTGACTGTTGCCGCCCACCGCATAAAATGCACGTCCGGGCTTTGTCCATCTGAGTACACAGAAAAGCACTAAAACTACCAAAAGCGCTACTACAACTCCGATTTCTATGTAGGCATCAACATAATTTCCAAGCTTATTTACGGAGCCCAGACCCGGTATCACAATACGAGTTTCCTTCAATGCAACAAACTCTTCATTTGTTACATTAAAGGGCGTGGTGTTTACAATCGTTGTCATACCACGGGCAAAGAACATTCCTGCCAGTGTGACAATAAAGGGCTGGATATCCAGATACGCAACCAAAAAGCCCTGTACTATACCAAAGGCAAGACCGATTGCCAAAGCAATAAGCGCTGCCACAAACACATTACCGCCCTTGAAATCCAAATAAACCGCACAGCACATGCTGACTAACGCAGTCACACCTCCCACTGAAATATCAATGCCTCCTGTAATCATCACAAGGCTCATTCCGCATGACAGAATAATCAATGCAGCATTGGCATTCAGAATATTAAGGAAGGTCTGAGGCTTTAAAAAGCCCTTTCCCAAAAACAGGATTGCACCAAGGTACATACCTATGAAGGCTACTATTGTTATGAGCAATAACAAATTTGTATCAGTAAGACCCTTTAAAGATACTTTTTTCTTTGATGACATACTAAGCAACCTCCTTTACATGCTGCTTTGCTTTCAGCTTTTTCCAAGAGGACGAAAGGAAATCCCGTACAATGGGTGTACTCATAACCACCAGCACAATTACAACAACTGCCTTGTAAGCAGGAAGTGCATCTGACTGTACCTTATACTTATAAAGTGTAGTTGTCAAAAACTGAATAACATAAGCGCCTAAAACAGATGCTGCCATATTGAATTTACCACCGCTTAAGGCATTGCCTCCCAGCGCAACCGCAAGAATTGCGTCCATCTCAATATCCTTTGCAATAACAGAATAATTGATGGTAGAGAAACGGCTCACCTTAATCAAGCCCGCAACTGCAACACATAAGCCAAGAACCACAAAGGTCAGGAACTTAATAAACGCCGGATTCAAGCCGTTCAGCCTTGAGGAGCTTTCATTAATACCTACCGACTGTACATACAAACCAAGATTGGTAAAACGCAGCACCAAAGTAATCACAAGCATACATGCCAACGCAATGAAAAACGGCGTAGGAATGGGTATGCCCGGAATAAAATTACCAAAATATCCAAAGGAGGGTTCACTGATAATGGGAAGCTCATTATTGTTAATCCACGCTGCAATGGAACGCCCTGCCGTAAACAGGATAAGCGTTGCCACCATGGGCTGTATCTTAAAATACGCTACCAAAACTCCATTGAAGGCACCAAACAGCATTGCAACCACACAGCTAACCAAAAATGCAACAATGATGGGAGCCTGAAGTGTCTCCGGTCTGGAATCGCTGCCGCAAAGCACCCGCAGAATAACGCTTCCGCTGATTGCAATGGTAGCGCCCACACTGATATCCTGACCGCCTGACGCCGCTGTAACCAACGTCATACCGATTGCCAGAATAGCCAGCTCCGAACCATTATCCAAAATTGTCATCAGGTAGCCGGACAGAACCGGATTTCCCGCGCTGTTGTAATCCAATGTAATCTTATAAAAGGACGGGTCCATAATTAAATTGAACAGACCAAGTATCACTAAAGCAGCCAACGGGATAAATATCTGTCTTTTAAATAATTTCTTAAAAAAGTCTGCCGCTTTTGATTTTTTCAGCTCTTTTGTTTCCATTATTTCTTGTCACCTCCAGCAATAGTGCTCATTATCATGTTCTGAGTCAAATCATTGCCCGAAAGCTCGCCTACTACCTTGCGGTCCCTCATGACAACCAATCTTGAACAGGTACGAAGCATTTCATCTGTCTCGGAAGAAATAAACGTAACGCTCATACCCTCCGATGCAAGCTTAAGCACTAATTTCTGTATATCAATCTTAGTACCCACATCAATACCACGGGTGGGTTCGTCCAAAATCAGATATTCCGGATGAGTGAGCAGCCAGCGGGCAAGAATTACCTTCTGCTGATTACCGCCGGAAAGTGACTTGATAGGTGTGTCGGCGGAGGCTGTCTTAATTCCTAAAAGCTTGATATACTCATCTGCAAACTTATTTGCCTCTGCCTTTGTAAAGGGCTTAAAGAAGCCCTTAAGCACCTGCAGGGCAAGTATAATATTGTCGCGAACCGAAAGGTCACCTATGATACCATCTCTCTTGCGATCCTCAGGAAGATATGCGATACCATTTCTCATAGCATCAATAGGCTTTGTAATCTTAATCACCTTTCCGTTCTTTTTCACAGTTCCGCCCAGCACTCTGTCCGCACCAAATATTGCCCTGACACACTCGCTTCGACCCGAACCCAAAAGACCCGTAAAGCCGTTGACCTCACCCTTTCTGATATAAAAATCAAAGGGCTTAATACCTGCGTTGCTTACCAGTCCCTCCGTCTCAAATACCGGAACGTCAGCATCCTTCTTATCGTACTGTGGCTGCTCGCCCTTGATATCCGACATATCATCTAAGTCCTTGCCCAGCATCTTTGATACAAGCTGCACTCGCGGCAAATCCTTTATCTCGTACTCACCCACAAATTGACCGTCACGCAAAACCGTAATCTTGTCACACACCTCATATACCTGATCCAAAAAATGTGTAACGAAGATAATCCCCACACCTCTTGCCTTCAAATCACGCATCAGCTTAAACAGCTTTTCAACCTCCTGCTCGTCAAGGGAAGAGGTAGGCTCATCCAAAATCAGTACCTTACAGTCCATATCTACCGCACGGGCAATGGCAACCATCTGCTGAACTGCAATGGAACAGCTTGCCAGCTGCTGTGTTGCCTTTGCAGGTATGTCAAGAGACTCAAGTATCTTATCTGCTGCCTCATTCATCTTCTTCCAGTTCTGATAAATGCCGGCATCTCTTCCTATGTACATATTCTCAGCAACCGAAAGATTGGGACAAAGCGTAATCTCCTGATATACGGTACTGATTCCAAGCCGCTGCGCTTCCTGTGGGGAATGTATTGTTACTGCTTTCTCTCTGCCCTTAATAAAAATCTGACCCTCGTCCTTTGAATAAACTCCTGTCAGAACCTTAATTAAGGTTGATTTTCCGGCACCGTTTTCGCCCATCAGTGCATGGATTTCACCCTCACGCAGTGTAAAATCCACTCCCTGCAAGGCACGTACGCCGGGAAAGCTTTTGTGAATATTTCTCATTTGCAATACTTCATTATCCTTCACCAGTGTATTCACCCCTTAAAAGTATTTTTTTAGAAAAAAAGCGCGGGCAAGCGTAGGATTCATCATTTACGCCGCGCCGCGCCTTTTAAACAGTTACTGATAATCAGATCTGCTTAAATGCCATACTTGTCAACATCTTCCTGTGTGATGGTAGTAGCATCGAAGCCCTTCTCATCCATAATGATAACCTTCTCGGGAAGAGTCTCACCCTTCTCAAGAGTCTGGATAATGTCATTGATGTAAGAAGCCTGGAAAGGATTACACTGTCCATCGTAGTTCCAGTTCTGATTCAAAAGCTCTTCCAATGCCCATTTGTTGCAATCAAAGCCCATAACGATAACGTCCTTGCCAACGCCGTGAGAAATGTTAGCCTTGTCAAGAGCTGCTACAGCGCCCTTAGCCATATCATCATTTTCTGCATAGATTACGTTGAAGCTTTCGCCGGAGTCAATTACAGACTGTACAATCTGCTGAGCCTTCTCAGCATTCCATTCAGCTGTCTGCTGCGTAACAATTGTCCAGCCTTCAGCTGCTGCCGTGTCAGTTAAAGCGCCGCTACGACCCTGCTGAGCTGCATTACCCAAAACGCCCTGAATATGAATAATCTTGTATTCGCTAAGATTCTGACCCTTCAGCCAGTCAACAGCGGTCTGGCCTTCCTTCTCCATATCAGAAAGTACGGAAGCCTCATACAGACCGGAATCGGCATCAATAGTACGGTCATATAAGATAACTCTGATGCCTGCATCCTTTGCATCCTTCAAAACAGAATCCCAGCCGGCTGTATCTGCTGCGGAAAGAAGAAGATAATCAACACCGTCCTGAATGAACTTCTGTGCATATGTAATCTGCTCATCATTCTTAAGGCTGTAAGCAAAGGAAGCGTCATATCCGTTCTCCTTTGTGAACATTGCCTTCATGTCCTTGTCGTTAGCGGTACGATAACCGGACTCATTCGGATCGTTGTTGATAATACCAACCTTAATCAAGCCGTCTGAACTGCCAGAAGCAGGCTTGGAACCGCAGGCTGCTAAGCCGAATACCATTGTTGCCACCATAAGGGCAGCTAAAATCTTCTTTTTCATCATTATTCCTCCCAAAATAAATATGGTTTTTCAAAGAACTATTCCTTTGATGCTCTTATTTTATTCCTTACCCTTCCGAAAATCCATTCAGATAAATCACACAAAAGTTGGTTTTTTTATTTGGGTTTAGAAAAAGTTGATTTTTTTACTTAAAAAGTAGATTTTTTTACTTTTGCTCCATATATGGCAGCCGCACACTTACAACAGTTCCCTCGCCATAAACACTTTCAATAGAAATGCCGAATTTTTCTCCAAAATTCAGGCGAATGCGCTCATTTACATTATACAGTCCATAAATATCCTTTTCCGTAGGTACCTTATGCCAGATTCCCTCCTCCACCTGCCGAAGCCGCTCCTCGCTCATACCGATGCCGTTATCTATAATCTCAAGCACCAAAAAGTCCTTTTCCTCTTTTCCGCTGATTACAATACTGCCAAAGCCCCGCTTATTTTTGATTCCATGATACAGTGCATTTTCCACAAGGGGCTGAATGGTAATCTTAGGAATCAGATACTTCTGAAGCTCCTCCGGCACATGGATTTCGTATTTCAAAATGTCCTGATATCTTATCTGCTGAATTTCCAGATAGCTCCTTACATGCTGCAGCTCTTCCCTGATGGAGATAATATCCTTTCCCTGATTCAGAGAGGTACGGAAAAACTCAGACAGGCTGCCTACCATGCTGACTACCTTCTTCTGCTCACCGGATTCTGCCAGCCATACAATGGCATCAAGGGTATTATACAGAAAATGGGGATTAATCTGAGACTGCAAAAGCTCAAACTCTGCCTTCCTCAGTCTTCTCTGCTCCTTTGTAACCTGCTCCAGCAATTCATTAATCTTGTCAATCATGGTATTCAGGGAATCACTGAGCATACTGACCTCTGCACCTGTCCTTACATCAGAGCGGACAGCCAGATTCCCCTTTGTCACCTGGTCCGTCACCTCGCTCAGCTGTCGAATTGGCTGGGTAATGCTTAAGGGTATCTGATAGGAAAGCAATATAATCAGTATGACAATACAGGCAAAGGCAATGAGGGAGAATCTTATTATCGTAAAAAAGAAATCCTGATATTCGCTGCGCGATTCCTGAATATCCCTGATTTCATAATAAATATACTGGAAAATAGTCTCTCTCAGTAATGATGTAACGATTTGTACATCATTCTCCCATATCTCAATATTATCCTCGTATTTATTTCCCTCTGACAGATTCTGCTCAATACGGTTTACATAATTCTCTAAATTCTTTAGATATTTCTTAGCACTGTTCAATCGCTGAACATTTTCCGGAGACTCCGTAAGCTCCTCTAAGCCCGTCACGATACGACGGCCTTCACCCAGCATATCCTTAAGCTTTGACTCCTCCACGGATTTATTCCCCACAATCAGAAGGTAGGTCTCATAGTCAAAATCCTTCTTAAAATCAAGGCTGAATTCACTGGCTACCACCGCAGAATGAACCATGTCCTCATAATTGCGGTTTACAGCCCATAAATTGTAAAAGCAAAACAGCAGAAACAGTACAATAGGAACCAAAAGCACCATATAAGAGCAGCGTATTTTGGTAGCAAGCGTTGAATGATTGTAAATTTGTCGCAGCCGCTCCTTCATCTATTCGTCTCCTTCCGAGCCTTTTCCGCCACGGTACTGTGTGGGGGTCATGCCCTGCGTCTTCTTAAACAAATAGGAAAAATAGTGGGGATCCTTGTAGCCTACCTCCTGACTGATTTCACTGCTCCTTTTTCCCGTACAGCGAAGCAGCTCCTTCGCTTTATTCATTCTGTAATCAGTCAAGTACTTAATAAATGTCTGCCCTGTCTGCTGGCTGAAAATCATGCTGAGATGATTGGGTGAGAAATTTACATGTGATGCCAGCAGATTCAGAGACAGCTCTTCGTCTGCATAATTTTTTTCGATATATCGTATTGCCTCCTCCACAATATCTCCATAACGGTTGCTGGAGGTCTTTTCCCTAAGCTCCAATGCTTTTTCTATGATAGTGACCACATATTGCATGGCGCCCTCCCTGCTTTGCAGAGTTGCCGAGGTAACGTCAAGAGGCTCAATCTCTTCTCTCGAAAGCTGCAGACTCTCCAAGAAGTCAACCACGCAGAAATAAACGTCCATCGTAATATATTGTCTGAATATGTTGGACTTCATTGCACTGCTACTCAGCTCTTTGAAAAATTCCTCTGCAAAATAAACTGCCTCTCCCTTGTCTCCGAATTTCAGAAATTCCCGAATTTTGCTTCTGTCCAGCTGTTTTGGATCCACATCGCTGATGTTAAACTCTTCCCTTTCCTGATAAACTCCCTGCTCCAGCTCATTGCAGTTCAGCATGAGACTTTCCTTGACAAGATAACGATGTGCAAATGCATGACTTGCCTTCTCAAACGAGACAGGCAGCTGCATCAAACGATTTACCGGCATACCGATTCCGCCAAAATACCGTACATGCCCATAGTCCGCCAGTATTTCCTTCATTCTGTCCAAATAATCATTTTGAAGCTGCTCCAGCTCTTCCTTAGAATCCGCCTTGAAAATAAGCGCCTTGCCCTCCAGATTCCTGTCAAAGGTCAACAGATGGGTCTTATCGTCCAGTTCCTTTAATTTTTCCTCTATTTCAATGAGGCTGTTGGAATATTCGCCATGAGCGTGATTGCCCGACTGCATTTTAATCAGGACAATATTATACCACATGGAAGAAAGGTCAATGTCCAGCTTATTGGCAAGCTCCAATAATTCCGGCACCTCCTTGGTGCCTGTAACCAGATATTGAAACAGCTCCTTGCGTTCCTCAAGGAAATTTTCTTCCATTTCCTTTAAGTATTTTTCTCTGTTTTCCCGTTCCTTACGCTTTTCTTCTATTTTGACGGCAAGAGCATCCACCTCACGCAGCAGTTCTTCTCCGTTAATGGGCTTGGAAAGGTATTCGGCTATACCGATTTTGATTGCTTCCTTTGCATACTCAAACTCCTGATACCCTGTCAGAATAATGATTTCAGTCCACGGAAGCTCCTTTTTTATCAGCTTGCTCAATGAAAGCCCGTCCATAAACGGCATTCTGATATCCGTAATCACAATGTCAGGCTTCAGCTTCTGAATCATGGGAAAGGCAATTTCTCCGTCACTCGCCTCTCCGCAGAACTCGTATCCGTGGGCTTTCCAATCAATATTATTTTTTATGCCTTCTCGCACAACAAACTCGTCTTCCACTAAAAATATCTTTAACATAGCTGCCCCCTTGTCATGTTACAGATAGCATTATAGCATTGATTTCCTCTTTTCATCAATCCCTAAAGCATCTACCTCTACAGATATTCAGGTATCTGCGCCAACGAATCCACGCAGGCATAGAGATACTGTTCCAGCTCCTTATCCGGCTTTGTCTGATCCGGTACCATAATGACCCTTAATCCGGCACGATAGGCAGATATCACCCCGTTGGGAGAGTCCTCCACGGCAATGCATTCTTCCGGAGGAAGACCTAACTGTCTGCACGCATATAAATAAATATCAGGCGCCGGCTTCCCCTCCTTTACCATGGTCGCGCTGATTAGCTTATCAAAATAGGGCAACAGCTCCACTCTTTTCAGATATTTTTCTGTCCTCTCCAAATCCGAAGCGGTAGCTATGGCGGCAGTAATTTTCTTCCTCCTCAGGTACATAAGCAGTTCCTCTGCTCCGGGTTTTTTCTGAATTCCATCACGCATCAGGGCTTCCTCCATCATATCCTTTCTACGCTGCCTGACCTTCAGATAATCAAAGTCCTCCCCAAACCATTCCTTAAATAATGCAGGGGCAAAGGGTCTTCCAAGACTGCGCAGTAAAAGCGCCCGCTCATCGGTGAGAGTATAGCCGAATTCAGCCAATGCCTTTGGCCAAAAAATGCGATAATATTTTTCCGTATCAATCAGGGTTCCGTCCAAATCAAATATCACTGCGCTTACCATAAGTACCTCTTTTGTCTGTCTTTACTATGATTTATTTTCTTTATTTATCCTATCACAGTTTGACATACCTTTACAAGTCTTGTGTTTCCTTACAAGCACAAGCAACAATGTAAGCAGCAATACTCCGGCTGCTACCCATATTTTCCAAGCACTGCTCCCCTCCTGAGCCTGCACGATGCGAAAGGTTCCCGGCTTTTCCATGTCAAACACCAGATAGCTTCCCTTATTCTCCGAAGCCACCTTCTGATATCCCCCCTCCGAAAGCACCTCCACTACCGCATTATCCATATTCTCACAAAGGGCTCTCACCTGAATGGGCTGATGCTCGTCACCCTCTCCTTTAAGAGAAAGAGTGTAGACATCGCCTTCTCGTTCCACCTGTAACTCCGTGTCCGGATAAAATTTTCCCTCCACCAAAATCATGGGCTTTCCGGTTTTGTCACATTCTTCGTCTGCCAAGGTGGTAATCCATTTGTTATATTGTACCTCCAGCACCTTGTTACCCGTAACATGGTTCAGGTCATACTCCTGCCATACTCCATAATACCCTTCCTTGACCGGAATTTCCGGAATTTGGTCTTCCCCTATCGCATCTCCATATTTGCATTGGACTGCTGCCAGCTCCTTTCCCTCTGCCATAAAGATAATGACAAAATCAGAAAATGCCGCCGGCACAGACTCGTGACTTATAAATTCCTCATAGGAAAGAGGTGTTGCACCTCCACTGTAACCGATACCGTCAACACCGCCCAAGTCGCCTGCCACATAGTAATTGCCGTACAGTATTCCCTCGTCCTCCAGCTGCCCGGCTATGGCCCCTGCATTCTCCCCGGTTCTTTCGATACTGTTGTAGGCATAGCTGTAGAAAATATCGCAGCCCCTTCCTACAATACCGCCCACATAATCCTTTCCTGACAGCTCACCCATAGTATAGCAGCTTCTCACTGCATAGCTCGCCGCCCCTGCGATGCCGCCCACACAGCTTCCGTCCGTACTGGTAACTGTACCGTAGGACTCGCAGGAAATAATGGCTCCATGCTCTGCCTTACCGACTACACCGCCTACACAATCCTTTTTGCCTACAACATCTCCCAGATTACGGCTCTCCCGCACGACAGCCTTGACTGTCTGCTCAATATCAAAGCTTTCAGCGCCTGTTACCGTAATATCGTCTTCCGGGTCTATATCATATTCTGTGGCAATCTGCCCCACAATGCCTCCTACATTAGTGTCCGCCTCAATCAGTCCCTGATTGACACAGCGCGTTATTTTCCCTTTCTGAAAGGAGGTTGTATCATAATACGCTTCTTCCTCGCCTTCCTTCGCTGTAAGCTCACCGGCGCCCAATTCAGTAAGCTCTCCGCCTGCTGCCTCGTCAGAATTGTCCTCCACCGCAATTCCCTCATACCGGAACAAATCGTCCCTTATTTCCGAAAGCAAACCACGCAGCACCTTTGCCTGCTCCACCACGGCATCGATGTCTCCACTCACAGCATCTGTGCCTTCCTCCAAAATTGTCGTAAGCTGCTCTAAGCCATTCCCGGCGGACTCCATGCTGCTGTTAATGATTTGCAGATTATCCCGGATTCCACCTGTGCGGTCATTCGTAGCAGATGTTATTTTATCCAAATGTTCACCGGTGCTGTCTCCAAATCTCCGTAGGGCAGCTTTATAGCTCTCTGTGTCATCAGGCACCTGAACTGTAAGTCTGTCACTGGCATTTCCGGTGTCGACATTAGTGTCATTTCGTATGTCATCTAATATGTCACCTATATTTCCCGAGCTTACTGTCACATCTGAAGTGCTCCCCTGCTCCGTATCCGCTTCACTCTCATTCTTCAAATCCTGATTCAAGGTCTTCAAATCATTGTTAATGCCGGTCAGCTCCTGATTATATATATACCATAAGTCCATAGAGGTATTCGAAAGCGCACTTCCCGCCTGATTAACCTTTTTTAAGTCTGCCGTGATACCCTTTGCCGTAGTAGAAGCCGACTTGCCATAGCTGCTCAAATCCTTGTGCGCCGCATCCAGCAGGTCAATGAATTTGTCTGCTTCCCTGTCCAGTCTTTGCAGGCTCTCCCCCAGATACTGAACCTCCAAGAAAGGCTCCAGCTGGCCTGCAATTCCACCTACGTCCTTTCTTCCCATAACATGACCAGAATTGGTACAATTCTGCAAATATCCCTGAGAAAGCCTCCCCACAATTCCGCCTGCATTATATCCCACATGATGATAACCCACTGTGCCCGTGTTGGCACAGTAATATATTTTACCTGATGAAAGACCGGCAATGCCACCACTGTCCGTATGAGCCGCCACATTGGAGGTACTGTTAATATCCTCAAGGCTTTCAACGGTAATATCGTCCAAATTGTAGGAGACCTCCGTATTGTAGATGTTAATTGCCCCCGAATTGCTACAGTTATTCAATACCCCGTAATTGTTTCCCGCAATACCTCCCGTTGAATGATTCCCTATAACGGTAGCATAGGATTTGCAGCTGCGGATTGTTCCTCCGTCGGCATTTACACCCGCAATACCGCCCACCTCATTATCCCCTGTGACCAAGCCCCCAACGCTGCAATTCTCAATATTGCCATAGTTTACCCCCACAATTCCACCTACCTGACTCCGGCTGCCGGAAGGGTTGACCATTCCGGTCACTGTCAGTTTTCTAATCACTCCTCCCTTTTGAAGATAACGAAACAGCCCTATTGCGGAGCCTGTCTCAGTAATATTGATACCTTCTATCTTATGTCCGTTCCCTTCAAAGATTCCTCCAAAGCTGGGAATAACTATATTTTTCTGCCGACTCAAAGCGATATCTGCGTCCAGAATCACCCTTTTGTCCTCAGACCAGCTATCTAAACGGCAATTTTCCGCCAATGCTGCCAGCTCCTCCTCTGTGGAAATATGTATTTCCGTATAAATAGTCTCCTTCGCGCCTGTCTGTTTTTCAAGTGAGCCGGCACGATATTCCTCAAAGGATGTGCCTTCTGCTGCAGCCATCACGGCCAATGGCTGCTGTAATACCAATAAACTCCCCAGACAAATCAAAAACGCTCTCCTACTGTTCATCTGATGCCGCCTCGCTTTCTGCTTCTGCACTGCTCTCTGCTTCTACCTTGCTCTCTGCTTCTTCACTGCCCTCTGCTTCTACCTTGCTCTCTGCTTCTTCACTGCCCTCTGCGTTCTCCACAATATCTCTCGCCCGCACTACAGCACCCATTTCTCCTTCAATCATACCGGAGAATTCTCCGTCAATGACACCGTTCACATAGCCTCTGATATGACCATTCATGCGAATTCTTCCATTTACCGGCAATGGCTTTGCCACCTCTCTCTTTAAGGTAAAGGCTGTCCTCTCAATGATGATATCACCTGTTAAAAGAGTCTGGGGCAATACCAGTAGTACCAGCGCAATAGATGTCAGCGTACCTCTTCCCAACGCCAGCCCAATAGCGGCAACCACCGCATTGGAGGATACATTGCTGATGATAAAGCCCGCTGCCACCAGCATGGAACCGCTTGTAACAATGGTGGGGAAGGCCTGATTCAATGTCTCCACAATAGCCTTCTTTATAGGCATATAGCTCTTCAAAACCATATATCTGCTTGTGATGACAATGGCATAATCAATGGTAGCACCCATCTGGATTGCCGATACTACCAAATAGCCCAAAAAGTAAACCGGCTCCGACAGCAGATAAGGCAATGAGAAATTCATCCAAATGCTTCCCTGAATTGTCATAACAAGCAGCACCGGCAGTCCGGCGGACTGAAAGGTAAACAATAGGATAATCATGACAAACAATGCCGTTAATACTGTAATAATGGTATTGTCCGTTCCAAAGGAAGCACTCAAATCCTTATTACTGGTTGCATTACCTACCAGATAAATATCCTCTATAGGATAATACCGCGCAACGATAGCTCTGATTTTATCCAAGGTCGCATATGTCTCCTCCCCCTCTGCAGGTACATTTAACTCCAATACAAAACGACTGTATTCCTCCCCCAAAAGCTGATTTTTAGCAATGCTTATCTGGTCATAGGCATCTGTCAACGCCTCCTCCAAATCCTCTTCAAGTGTAATGTTTCCGCTCTCCTTTTGGTCATAAATAAAAAGGAACATATCAACTAACGGCACCCTGTATTCTCCCAAGCCGCCTGCCAACGCTCCGTAATTGCTGTCGTCAACAGCATATACGGTATACAATAGCTCAGCCACCTCCACATCAACGTCAATCAGCTCAGAAAACTCTCTGGGGGTTAAGGGTTGTGTTAAAACATAGCCGTCCATCGCCTCAATATTGGCAAGCCCCATACAGGAATCTACCTCTTCCAGCTTCTCTAATGCCCTTAACACCTTCCCTTCCTTTTCATAATCACCGCATGGCACCAGCACTGCAAGCTGATTTACGGTTCCGAACTCATTATTTACCATACTTACAGAGAACTTATTGTCACTCATGTTCTTTGATTCCAAAGTATTTACATCATATACATAATTGGCTTTGGACGAATAATAAAAGGAAATCACCAGCATTACCACCAAAACAGGCGGCATAATATAGCGGGTAGCCACACAAAATTTTCCAACCGCCGTAATGTTTGGCACAAAGCTTCTATGGTGAGAATTATCAATCGCTTTAGAGAAAGTAAGCAATAGTCCGGGCATCAACAAAAATACGGACAGCAAGCTCAAAATAATTGCCTTTGCCAGTACAATTCCCATATCATAGCCTATTCGGAACTGCATAAACATCATAGCAACCATACCTGAAACAGTGGTCAGCGAGCTGGAGGATATTTCCGGTATAGCTTTACTCAGGGCGACTATAACCGCCTCACGGGCGTCCTTATCCTCATGCTCCTCCATAAATCTATGGCAGAGAATAATGGCATAGTCCACCGCCAGCGCAAGCTGCAGCACTACCGCAATCGAATCTGTTACAAAGCTGATGGTCCCAAACAGGAAATTAGTTCCCTTATTTAATATTGCCGCCACAATAAAGGTCATTAAGAACACCGGTATTTCTGCGTAGGTGGTGGAGGTAAACAGCAAAACTGCCACAATAACTACACCCGCCAGCAGCAGTATCAATATCATATCATTGCTTAAATCAGCGGCATCTCTCTCCTCCTGTCCTATATCAGAGCTGTAATACACATCATAGTCAGACAGATAATTCAACACATTGCTTAAGTACACCTGCGTATCCGGTTCATCTGCCTCCCCATCAAAGGTAACGGAAAACATGGCTTCCATATGACGATAATGCTCCTGCGTATCATCAAAATCCAACATACTGACCCCTTCCAGCTTCTTGATAGCCTCCGAAAGCTTCTCTGCCTCATCATAGGTTACATTACACACCATAATACGGGCAGTGCCATATGTAATAAACTGCTCATTCATGAGATTCATACCCTGCCTTGTCTCCGTAGTGTCAGGCAGATAGGTGGTCAGGTCATTATTTACCTTAACCTTGTTCATTGACAGCAGGCTGAAAATAATCAGCATAATAAATATCAGATAAAAACCCTTGCGCTTATCAACAATTAATGTTGAAAGCTTTATCATAAAAGAATCGTTCTTTTTTTCCTTTGCCATAAGTACTATATCCTTCCTATGCTTTAATCCCACCAAGGCAGTGTTCCGTTACGCCCCATATAACAATGCTGACAGACAAATACTACAAGCATTTCCATAGAGGTAATGCCCCTCAAAAAAAATAATGGGTAGAAATATAACCATTATCAGTATCGGCGTTTTTTAATGAACACTTGTTGATTTTCTTGGTAAGGCTAATTATAATGAAAGAAAGCAAAAAGACAATATTCACTTTTTGTTTTCATGTACATTTATAGACAAAAATGCTTAGATTGTTCAGTATTTATAAATTGTTTAGATTTTACAGGAGGTACTTGCCATGGCTTCTGCAAAGCAGGACCGCAGAGTCCGCAAAACACGCGCTCTATTATTAAAGGGCTTAATACAGCTGATGAGCCAAAAGGATATTAAAGATATTTCAGTGAAGGAATTAGCTGATTTGGTGGATATTAACAGAGGCACCTTTTACCTCCATTACAATGACATCTACGATATGCTGGAAAAGATAGAGGACGAGCTTTTTCTGGAATTTAATGAATTTCTGAATCGCAATCTGGCAGAGGGTGGGCAGCTTTTGTCACCCTATTCCACCATGCTTGATTTGTTTACCCTTTTGGAAGGGCATAAGGATTTGGCAAAGGTTCTGATAGGCAGCCACGGAGATTTAGCCTTTGTAAACCGTCTGAAGGCCTTAGTGGAGGAACGGCTGCGCCATCTGTTTGAGACAGCGCACAACACACCTGCCTATGAGTATTGCTATCCCTTTATTGTGTCCGGCTGCGTGGGCATTATTGAAGCATGGCTAAACCACCCAGCCCCCCTTTCTCCTGAGGAAATGGCCGGTCTGTGCAGCACCATGCTGAATCATGGTCTTGCCGGAATGCAGTGATGCAGACAGTATTTCAACAGCCCCTCGCACCCCCTGACCACATCACGATACGTTGTATCAAAGTCGCCGGTATACCATGGGTCTGCAACGGAAGCAGAAGAATCGGCGTATTCAAGAAGCTTATGGATTTTCCCTTCCGGGTCGCCGCCTGCAATCCTTGTCATATTGCGAATATTGGCATCATCCATTCCAATCAGGTAATCATATTTAGCATAATCTTTCTTGGTCATCTGCACCGCCCTGTGGGGAATGACCGGAATGCCAACCTCCCGCAGCTTCCCCACCGTACCATAATGAGGCGGATTGCCTATTTCCTCCGTACTGGTTGCGGCTGATGCTATCAGAAAATGCTGCTCTAAATTTTTTTGTTTCACCATATGGGTCATGACGCTTTCCGCCATGGTGCTGCGGCAGATGTTGCCGTGGCAGATGAAAAGTATTTTAATCATATATTTCTTCCTTTCCGGATTGCTCTAAACTGCCCTATTTTGCCCAGTTTTAGCGACTTTTTCGTCTATCTTCCTGTTTGTTAGGAAATCTACATTTTTAGCAAAATGAGGCAAAATTATGCAAGTTACAGCCATGTGTAGTAGTAAAAACGTAGTAGAAATCGAGGGCTTTTACTACTCTGATATTTTAGCACAGATGGGGTGTGTTTTGAAGATGTGTGAAACCTTTTAACGATGAACACCCTTTATCGGTTGCTGACTACTTAAGTATTTTGGGTATTAACCTATCAGACAAAGTATCTTTGTCAAAGCCAACACTTGCAATTTCATAAAAACATGTTCCGGGCTTTGAATAAATACTTACATCATTTATCTTTACAAAAATAGGTGTTTTAATCGCTTCAATGTTGTTCTTAACCCATTCATCATTTTCCACATGACTGTTCCAAAAGATATCTAATGTGTTTTTAGTTTCTGATACTATTTTCTTTAAATATTCTATTGATTTGTCACTTGAATCAATCTTGTATACACTATGTAATAGGTGGTTTTCTTCAAGCCACTTTATTGGTTCGTTTATTTCAGATTCCTCACGAAATATTACCATTATTTCAAAATGCGGATGCATATCATTCCAGCAAAAATCTTTGTGTTTACTAATAATCCGTTCAATACATTCTGAAGAACCCGGAATACTTACAAATTTGTTATATATTTTTTCGAAAGAAATACAAGCATTACTCAAATCTGCTTCATCCGCAAACTTGATATCTTTCTCTTTCTTCATTTCTGTTTCAATGTCTTGGTCTAATTGCAAACCCTTTATACAACTTATGTTTTGAGAAAGAGAACTTAAAATATGTAATACTAATTGCATATCGAGAGCATTTTGGTTTTCCAATAAACCCATTAAACATCCACATATATTTATCATTTTAATCAATACATCATGATACTTACCCGGGAAGAAATGTGTTCTCATGACGCTGCTAATTTCTGATACCAAATTATATATGAATTCTCGATCAGCCTCATTATTACTTTTATCCAAAATAGGAACAGAATAAAATTGAGGTGATGTCCAGCAAAACTCTTCTTTCAGCGGAATACTGTACTTTTTGTCATCGTATGGTGGCATAGCTGGAATTACTATATTATAAGCACACCATTCACTTGTCCACATGTTTGTGTCTACACAAGTAAAATATTCAATTCCTTGAATCTTTGAACTATTTCGTTGTACCCATTGCATAATCATCTGTGGAATAATATACTCTTGCTTATATGGCACTTTCCCGCTCTGATTAACAAAAGAACAAGCCAATATCAAAGGATAGGTTTTTAAATATCTTGTTATCACTTCAAGCCATAGTGCAAAATTATTATATTTCACCGATGTTCCCCAAATAGCAATCTCATTTGGCGAATATAATAAAAGAAATTTCAACTCATTCTCAAGTTTTCTTTTCCCGGAATTCAAATCCACACTATATTTATACTGATATTCTGAATAATAATATTTTTGCGGATATCCACATTCCTGCCAAGCCAACGGCAGCATAGTTGATAAATATAAGCTAGGAAAACCAACCAAACTAAATCGTTCATTATTAGAATATGCTCGCTTAGAAAGCGGAATATGAAAAAGCTCATCTGCATTTTTTTGAATTGCTGATGATTCATAGTCAACAGCTCTCACCCTAAAGAATCTATAACCAGGATTCAACCTAAACCTTGTATAATAATTCTTCCCATCACAATTTATGCACACTCGATCATCAATTGAGCCAGTAAAAATATCTTGCTCCAATCGACTCATGAGTCCATCTATCAGTTCTTGTGCCTTTTTGTAATCAGCATTTTCATAGCACTCAAAAATTTCTAAAATCATATTTGAAATATCATCTGCAACTTGTATAACCTGAGATATTTTTTTCTCTATTTGCAATTTTTTGTCATCATCAAATTCCTCACCTTTACACTGCCTGATAAGAGATAAGAACTTTTCCTTTTCTTCACTGAATTTTTCCGAAATAATAAAGTTATTGTTGAAATATCTTTTAGGCAACTCTATTTTCCTCATTAAATCTTCTATTTTTAAATTCATCCTACATCCTCCAATATATACCGTAATATTATCATGAACCGAATTCCTCATACCATGTTTTTTATTCTACCATAATCCATGAAATTTGAGGAGTAGGGAATGCAGAAAAGCGCCCTGCCAGAGCAGAGCGTCAAATCCGTTTCCATATTAAATTACTTTAAACATCTTCTGCGACACTGGCTTTTCTCCCTGTGTTTTTTCCAGTTCCTTTCGTGCCGCTTCTAATTCCTGCAGTCGCTTAAGCTCGTCCGTTGCATCGTCCAATCCTAGATGTGTATATGTGTTAAGCGTTACCCCGATGTCACTATGTCCCATCAGGTACTGCAGCGTCTTTGGATTCATTCCTGCCTTTGCCATGTTACTGCAGTAAGTATGACGACAGACATGAGGCGTAATATTCGGAATCTGCACCCGGTAGATTTCATTGTAGCGTTTCACCATATTATTGAATCGATGTTCCCAATGCATTGCTATCAATGGCATTCCATTCTTATCCAGAAACAAGAAACCAGAATATCCGTCAACAACCTTTTCAATCTTTGTTCTCTATCCTCATTAATTGCCTGAAAACATCTGAACACATCTTCTGTCATAGGAAGTTTCCTTGTTCCGGCATTGGTCTTCGTAGCTTCGACAACATATTTCATTTCTGACATTCGAAGCAGCTGATGGTCAATATTGATGATTCGGTTCTTCATTACTTCGTAACCAAAGAGTCTGTCCGGTTCCCCAGCCTGTAAAGAAGGCTGCCATAAATACTGACCGTTTTCATCTTTCAGCTTACGAAGTGCCGCAATCGTCGCATCATTCATAATGAACTTTGCTTTCTTACGGTATCACGTTTTGTTTCCACGAAAGCCTTAGCAGCTTCCCACGCTTTGTTTCTCTTTTCTCTCAGTTCTAAAATAGTTATAGTAGATTACCTCCAATTTTTTAATAAATTAAGCCGACTCATCAGCGAATCGGCTATGACTTTGTTACTGTTTTCAGTTTCATTTTTCTGCTGTATCTTGCATTTCTCAGCAACTTTATCCATTAAGGAATTAACCACCGCTGTCTTTGAATACAGCATGGATACCTGTGGCACTTCCAACTCGTCCACAGCACCCTTTCTCTGGATGACTTCATCTGCAAAGCCAAGTTCAACCGCCTTGTTTGCGTCCATCCACATTTCAGCATCCATCAGATGTGCCAGTTTTGTTCTGGGCATTCCGGTTTTCAGCTCATAGGCATTGATGATGGAATCTTTTACGCTTTTCGTCATGTCAATGGCTCTCTGCATCTCCCCAGAATCACCAAAAGCAATCGTCATCGGATTGTGGACCATCATCATGGATACCGGAGACATCAGCACCGTATCACCGGCCATGGCAATAACCGAAGCTGCGGATGCCGCAATACCGTCAATCTTGACTGTAACCTTACCCTCATACTCACGGAGCATGTTGTAAATCTGGGCTGCTGCCACACAGTCTCCACCCAGCGAATTGATCCAGACCGTGATGTTTCCACTTCCATCCATCAATTCTTCCTTGAACATCTGCGGTGTTACGTCATCATCAAACCAGCTATCCTCTGCGATGGTGCCGTTTAGGAACAGTGTTCTCTCCACCGTTTCCATCTGTGTCTCCTGATTCAGAACCTTGTGGTTCTTCCACTTCCAAAACTTCTTCATTCGGTTCGCTCTCCTTTCCCGCAAATATTCCTGCGTCTTTTAATTTGGTCATATTCCCGTTGATAAGGTACATATCTCCACCTTCCTCTTCCGGAATACGGTCAAGATTTTCAAGTTCCCTGATATCATTGGCACTCATCCAGCCGTTCTGTCTGCCGATGGCATAACCATTCATTCGGCTCTGATAATCGCCACGGAGCAACCCATCCACATTGAACTTGACGAAGTATTGTGTTTTTTCATCCGCAGAAAATAAGGAACGGACAATGGCCTGTTCCCACCTTGCAACCCAAGGGTCTAAGGTATATTTCACGAACTCCAAAGACTGCTACTCTATATTAGAAAAGCTCGACTTTTCCAAATCCCCGACCATATGTGGCGGCACTCGGAAAATTCGAGCTATTTCATTTATCTGGAATTTTCTTGTTTCTAAAAACTGTGACTGTTCCGGACTAATGGAAATTGGTGTGTACTTCATCCCTTCTTCCAGAACTGCCACCTTATTGGCATTGGAACTTCCACCAAAGGCGGATGTCCAACTTTCCCTTACCCTCTGTGGGTCCTTTACGGTTCCCGGATGTTCCAGAATACCGCCCAGTGTGGCGCCATTTGCAAAGAACTTAGCACCATACTCTTCACAGGCAATCGCCATTCCTATCGCATTCTTTGCCATTGCAATCGGAGAATATCCAACCAACCCATCAAATCCAAGACCAGGGATGTGAAGCACATCCGAAGGTTTCAGATTGACCATGCTCCCTTTCATGGTCGGTGCATCATCCTTACTTGTGTTGTACTGATAACAAAGCTGTCCTTTATCATCTCTGTCCACCGTCATTCGGTTCGGCATCAGCGGATACAATGCCATGATTTCTCCCTTTCCATTACGGATAATCTGGGCATATGCATTCCCCCACAGGAGCAAATGCGTCATCAATGTTTCCCTAAATACAAAGGAAGTTATCTCCGGGTTCGGCTCATCATGGAGCAAAAAATAAAGCGGATGTTTTACCGCCTTCTCCTTACCACCATCTCTGTTGTATTTATAAACATGAGGCGGAAGACTCGCCACCGCCTCTGATAAGATACGCACACAGGAATACACCGCTGTCATCTGCATCGCAGAACGCTCATTGACATTCTTGCCACTGGAACTGCCACCGATAAAGAATCGGTATGCACTACCAGATGTTGCATTCTGTGGTTTATCCCTCGATTTGAATATATTTGATAATACTCCCATTGAAACCTCCTTCAAGTTCTCAAGTAAATTTTAGCGTAATAAAAGAGCCGATTTCTCGACTCTTGCGTTGGATATAATATTGGGGAGCAAATCCTGCAACTAACAGCAAAATTTGTTTCCCAATTCTACATAATAAAAGGACCATGTATTTCTACACGATCCTATCGAAACATTCTATGTACTTAAATCCAATCTCGTCTGTCTTTATTCCACTGACGATTAAATTCTTTATTCTGTTCTATTGCCTCCACAATCGGCATCAAAAGCTTCTTAGATTGCTCTATTGCTTCTGCAAATTCAACTTTCATCATTGCTTTCTTTTTCTTGATGAATGCTCGCCATCTTCCCTGTCTTACAGAATCTTCTGTAAAATCAGTCTCAAAAGCAACTATATCATCAAATCCAGTTTCTCTATGAGTAAACGTCTCTATGATTGCATTTTTCAGTTCATTACCATCCAGATCATAGTTTGCGGACAATACATAAATATCATAAAAATCCTTGTATCTTCCATTCGCAAGGCCAAGGGAAACAAAGGCTTCAAACTTTTCTGCAATTACAGAATAAATTGAATAGGCATATACTTCCGGCGCCTCCATATCAAGCAATACCGGAAAGTTCATTCGCATACGCTCTGGATAAATCACATCCCCAAAGCCAATATCAATAGATACCGGCACTCTTGTGCGGTCCAAATATCCCATGATGGAAACATTTACGCCATGATACTCTTTAAATTCAGTAATGTTGATTACATCCAATGAATCCAAATCGAATCGCAATGCATCATCACATTCTATAGAAAAAATATTATGGAACACTTTCTTCATCTCTTCAGAATCATTAGAAATATGGTGAGCAAGAAGGTCTATATCCATTGTTGCCCTCGCAAAATTCCCGTCAAACAATGCATACAGAAAGATACCACCTTTTAAGGTAAATCGCTCTGCATATTCTGAAACTGACAACCTATAAATTACTCTCTCCAACCCATAGGTCACTAATTCATCCTGCATCGTTCTTCCATCTTCTTTTGCTTGATTTTTCAATCTGTCCTTTACTGATATTGCGCTTATCATACAAGTACCTCCAGATATGTTTTCATAACTTCTCCGCATTTAAGCAACTCCGCATAACGCAGCAGTCTGTTGAGATTTCTATCCTTTCGTCTAAGGTAATTCACAAGAATTTCCTTCGTTTCCTCGATTCCTACCTTTTCACGGAAGAAAACTATGTCCACAACCGTTTTTTCAACATCATAGATTTTGAATTGATTTTTACCTTCCCTTACCGTCTCGACTCCCATTTCGAAGCGGTCATCTGCATAATAATACACAGACAGTGCTGGCCAATCTGGCATCGTAGAAATCTTGGCTTTTCTCTGAATAGCCACATCTATAGAATCTGGTCTGTAGGTCGTCAGATTATAATAAGATGCTGCACTCATAAGACAAACTACACCTTTGGGAGCATATGCCGGAACATAGTATAAATCCGATTCTTCCCCCTGATAGCTTGTATTCTCATAATATTTCTTATTCAGTTTTAGCAGTGTCCCATCCTCAACCAGCTGATTGATTTTGTAATGGGAAAAACCTGCCGCTTTTAGTTCATCAACTGAAAAAATCATCTGATCTTCAGGTAGCCTAAGCTCATTATCCATTCATATCACCTCAATTGAAGCATTCCCATTTTTCAGAATTATATTTTAACGTTTTTCGGCATTTTTTGTATTCTGCCGAATTTCATTAAAATTATATCTCTGAACAACAGATATGTCAATCATGAAGTGAAATATTCCTGATCAGATAAACAAAATACCTCGTTCGTCATAGACACTGGCACTTACATCGTTTCCACGTCGAATTGCCCTGTCTAATCCCATAATCGTTGCAATAGCACCTTCAATCTTCTCCGTAGATTTTTCTTTATCTGCTTTAATATTTCCAGCCGGATCGTTTCGGATATAGATGTTATCCATCATCCAACGAAGGACCGCATGACCACCATGAGCCAACTTCTTTTCTAATGTCAGTTTCATCAGTTCCTTTGTCGGCGGAGACATATCCTTAAATCCCTGTCCGAAAGGCACTACTGTAAATCCCATACCTCCCAGATTCTGCACCATCTGAACAGCACCCAACGGTCAAATGCAATCTCCCGGATGTTAAATCGCTCTCCTAATCGTTCAATGAATTTTTCAATGTATCCATAATGAACCACGTTCCCTTCCGTGGTCTGCAGATATCCCTGTCTTTCCCAGACATCATACGGAACATGATCTCTGCGTGCCCTTAATTCCAGAGTATCTTCCGGAATCCAAAAGTAAGGCAGAACAGCAAACTTGTCTTCTTCAGCCCTTGGCGGAAAGACCAATACAAAAGCCGTAATGTCTGTGGTGGATGATAAGTCCAAACCACCGTAATATACACGGCCTTCCAAATCGTCTTCATTTACCGGGAATGCACAGTCATCCCACTTCTCCATTGGCATCCAACGGACCGCCTGTTTCACCCATTGGTTCAGTCGTAGCTGCCGGAATGCATTCTCTTCTCCCGGATTCTGTTTCGCCGACTCACACGCTGCCTGCACCTTATCGATACTAACTGTAATTCCAAGGGAATGATTTGCTTTTTTCCATACCTTCGGATCAGTCCAATCATCATTTTCATCTGCACCAAAATCACAGGATAAAATGTCGGGTGTGAATGGCATAATAAAAATACCCACTTTTGGCGGAGAAAATTCCCACTTTGTTATGCCAGTTTTAAACCATTCGTTATACTGAAAGCGTAACAAATATAACTCCCCATAAGGAGCATTCCTGTTAAGTAACAAATAGCGGGTTTGCAAAAAATGAGTGCCTACCATAGAATAATGATTGTTAACTTGGCGGTTAATAAAAATCATTGTTCAGAGGAGACACCCACAAAT
>Ga0129312_1000219_pt1 | contig 57412 bp, 53 predicted proteins | sample O827metagenome_FD_94434 | JGI IMG/M metagenome (GOLD analysis project Ga0129312, IMG submission 94434) | Orangutan group fecal microbial communities from Wisconsin, USA - O827 metagenome | ecosystem: Host-associated > Mammals > Digestive system > Large intestine > Fecal | place: USA: Wisconsin... | reverse complement strand
TTAACTCCACAGGAGTATTATGAAAACCATCTGCTGGAAGCAGCATAAAAACTGCCCGGCATAACACCGGGCAGAAAATATTTTTTGTTTTTTTAATTGTCTACTTGACGGGTAGCACACCATATTAAAGGCTTAGCAGAATATGTTAAGAATACTATATATGAAAAGGCAAACAACGTATTGCTTTTGTCTATTATTGAGGCTATAGGGATGAATTATCAAAAAGAAATGCCGGGGTATGCATTAGAATTAGCATCCAGTATGGAATTAATATATTTTGATATTCATCGTAGTGGCGAATTTATTTCTAATCCGACAAAAGAATTGTTGGAAAAACAGATTATGCTATCGATGGGAGTTCCAGAAATAACCAGACGGTATGAGAGGGACGAAAAGTGTGCGTGTAATTTGCAACAATATTTTGCTAATTCATATCTTTATGGAGATGATGGAATAAAAAATAGATGTCATGTTATTTTAGATTACTTATATTCTATATACGATGAAAAAACGTATTCTAATGAGAATTTGCAGATCCAAAAAATGGATTTTCGCGATGCTGCTATGACGGCAATAGACGAAAAGACAATAATGATCGAGCCGCAGATCAAGGGGGAAGCACAAAAGATTATTAAGAACAATGAAGATGCAAACGAACCAATATTACATTTGAATGAAACCATAAATCATCTGATAGAGGATATAAATGAGAAAAAAGCTAATGCTGACCGAATTATTACAGTGATTGATACTCTTTGTGAAAAGATGAAGGGTGATTATCGTATTGAAATGCAGTTTGAATCAATACTTGTTACGTTGATTGCTTCAGCTTTGATAATGCCAGATGTTACGGAAGAACAGCGAAATAAACTAGTCGAGGAATGGATTAAGCGTGTAAAGAAAATATTTTTAAATCAATCTTATGTAGCTGAAGTTAATATGGTAATTGCATTGTGGGAACAATTGAATAAGGATATAAATAACAATCTTAAGCAGCAGATATTGTTAATGATGTTAGAGAGTATTATTAATGATGAAAATTCAGGATTAATTAGGGAATTAGCAGAATTAACAAATTATTTTTTAGCAAAAAATAAGAATTATGCATGTAGTATTTTTAATACAATTGTTATGCTTGCTGAAGATGAGATGAACCATCAGAAGTTTAATGCTGCATTTATAAAAGAAAATCGTAATGATGCTGAGTATCAATTTATTCCAAATATGGTTCCTAAATTACGTGGCGTGGACCGTTGGATTCAAGAAAATAATGGAAATGAATATCAAAATAAGAGGTCCGAGATAATTCAAGAATATTTGTATGATGGTAAGGGGATAGATCTTTCTGAGTTTGATATCAGTTATTATGATATAGACCTTCTCTGTAATATTGCATGTTGTGGATTGGATACAGCAGATGAGAGATTTGTCATAGTTATTAATTCGATTGTGCAATGTATGATTGAAATATGGCATAAAAACTGTAAAGAAATGCGGGCTCATGAAATAATTGACACATTTCAAGAACATAAAGTATCCTCTTATTTTCAAAGAGAATTGAATATGACAGGACGAAATCCAGAAGCTGTTTATGATATTATGTTTAAAGGAACTGACTTTTCGATATTTACCAGAGATACAGTGGATTTTTATGAAGATGTTCTTAGTGGCTTTTTGTGGGCATATGTTAATGGATTTAGTGAGAAGGGTAAGAGAGATGACATTGAGAAGAAGATTCGAATTCTTGAAACTTATGTAAATAATATTCCAGAGGACTATGTAAGAAATATTCTTGAAAAGAGATTGTTCCTTTGTAAAGGGAGATATAGCAGATGGGATGTAAATAAAGTAAAGGCAGAATATAATTATAAAGATAAGTGTTTTTTGAATGCACAAATTGAAAAGTATGGCTCTAATCATTTGATGGATGTTCTATATACAGTATATTTGCTTAATATTGGTGAGCTATTACCAGAAATTTTGATATCTATTAGTTCGTGCTTTACAAAAGCTATTAGAAATAACAAAGAGCAGTTTGCAAAAGAGATAAAAGATTCACAAGTGATAGTTGATATGATTATCTTAAAATCCTTTATATTCTATAGCGATGAAATAAAAAAGGATGAGAAGCTGATTAATGCATATGAGGACATACTATTAGCATTGACAGAAATAAGAAATGAGAAGGCTGCTGTACTATTAGATGAATTCCGAATTCATTGATTTCAATGTAAAGATTGGAAGATAGAATTGGGATGTTAAAAGGAATTGGACGGAGTTATATCGTTGGATCATTTGGAAGAAATTAGTGATGATTAAAAAAAGGCAGTGAAATATATATTAGAGAAATGGTAAATCTTAGTCTCACCAGTCTCAAATTACTATGAGACTGGTGAGACTAAGATGAGATTAACCAAAATAGAATACTTCCTCAACTTGGGGAACAATTAATTAAACTCATTCATAGCATCCACAAAATCCTGCAATCCGTTTTCCTTCAATACTAGTTTGGCATACAGCAGAGGAGTTTCCTCTGCCAGCCGGTACAGATATACAATATCATTCGGGTCATCAAAGATAACAGAGGAATTGCATTCTTTACAACGGATAACAAGAATGGAGTTCTCTCCGGTATTGACGATAATAGAGTCTGTGGCGGGTTCATACTTACCTAACCGGAAATTAAGATTGTTGTTCATGACAGTCTCCTTCCCACAGATATTTTGCACCATCTAGTAGGTCGATAATAGCTGTTAGCATATTGGTGTATTCGGTCTGTAATTCCTTAATGGCTTCCGAAGAAGGCAGTGTATTTGAAGTGTTGCCGGTTGCGGTAAATACCTTTTGCATTTCAAGTAATTGCAGATACAACGCATTTACAGTTTGTACCAAAGGATATATAGTTTCTTTCTTACCAACAACACAGATGCGGTTATAGATGCAGGAACGGACAAAGTAATCTTTCTTCATCATTCCGCTGGCAAGAATACATGCTTCGATTTGTTTTCGTTCAGCGTCAGTTATTCTGAAGCTGATGGTTGGATTTTTATGTTGATTGCTCATAGTAATGCTCCTTTCGTTTTAGCTGTGGCAGCAGGTGCAATAGATAACCTGACAGCCACAGGAATTTATTCATTGTGAGTAATAAAAAAGTAGATTATATCAAGCCGATGGAAAATTATCGGTGCAGATACTGCAACTAATTTGCTACTAAAAAAATTAAAAACGATGTGAAAAGAGCGATATTTGGTGAACTAGATATGCTTGGAATGCAGGAAATATCAGCATTTATGAATTGCCGATAAAAACCTCGGGAGGAGTTTGAATAACGGACAGAAATGCCGAAAGCCTGTATTTATGTGGGCTTACGGCATTTGTTTTATGAAATAACTCTACTTTGGCTCTATTTTTGAGAGGGGTAATGAAATAAAGAAATAAATGTTTATAAAATTTTCATTTTAGAAAGGTATAGTGTGATATGGAGCGATTATTTGCCAGGAATGAGACAGAAAATAATGAAATTGTATCGAAGTTGTTTATAGGTATATTTATATTTGTTTTATTTGTATGGATGCTTTGCTGGTGTGGTGTGTTTGATTTTGATATACAAGTAGCATCTATCTTTTTATGTATATCAGCGATATTTTTATTAACTCCTTATGTTTTCATTTATGTATTTCATTTAAATTCTAAAGGCATGAAATATATTTTGATTCTTAATTTATCATTATGTATAGGAGTCTGTTATTATATTTTTACTTTTCAAATGGTGATTATGCTGATACTTCCGTTTTTAGTAGCAATGTTATATATGAATAAGAGGCTTCTGTATTTTTCGGGTGCTATTAATTTTATTATTGTTGTGGCAGCACATTTTGTTTCTGCATTATTTGTGTTACAACCTTTGTTAGAACCATTTATTGGGATTAAAGATGTGATTCGATTTGATTTGATTCCAAGAATTATGCAATTAGGTATATGTTTTGTATTGCTTTTAGTAATGATGAACAGAATGTTAGCTTATATGCAACAGTTAAAATGTGTTAATGAAGAATTAATGAATGAGGTTAGCTTGACTAACAAAAATCATAGTGGGGATAGAAAAGAGTTGGAAGGGTATTTGTCTTGTTTGACAGATAGGGAAAAAGAGATATTTATACAGATGCTTCAGGGCAATACAAATATGCAGATTGCAGAAAGGTTATGCCTTTCAAGTGGAACAGTTAAAAATTATGTTTCAGCTGTATATGATAAAATCGGTATGAAAGAGCGAAACTATCTTATTCTTAAATTTGGGCATATAATAGCGGATTATGACCAAAGTAATGAGAAAAAATGACCGTAGTTACTTCACAATTTTTGATATATTAGTTATTTTTTGCTTAATATCGAAAGGAGTGGTGTGAAAATGAAATTTTTTAATGGTAATGAAAGTGGGGAGAAAAAGAGTGGGAAAAAAGAAAGTTTGCAGATATATTCTGGGAGCTATCATATGTCTGTGTCTTATCTGTTTTATTAATTTTATGCCTACTTTTAATTTAGAAACATCTGATATGTCTTTGCTGGAAGGAAAATGGGTAAATGTATATTATGAGACAGAAAAAGATGCGGCTGAGGATGTGTTTCAATATGCAGATGCTAAAACAGAGGATATTGCTGAAAAGTTGGGCTTTGACAAAAAACAAAATATCAATATATACATATATGATCATCAAAGCACAATGCAAAAAAAGAAATATGGTTATATTGGTCCAATGTTAGGTCTGGATTGGTATATTGGGGATAATATCGGAACAGATGTAATTTTAACATCACCGGCAAATCCCGGAAAGGTACACGATTATGATAATAACAAATATGCGGTTCTTCATGAAATTGTACATGCATACATTAGTGTGAAAAATCCTGATATTCATTTATGGCTGACCGAAGGAATGGCTTTATATTTGAGCAATGGCGAGGAATTTTATAAAGAGTATTTAGAAGAAATGAAAAATCCGACATATGAAGATACATGTACAAGGAATCCTATCCGCTTTTCAAATTGCGGAGGATATACATTTGCGAATACCTACATAGAATATTTGGAATCAACATATGGTTGGAGCAAAGTTTTAGAAATAATTGAGACGGAGAATTATGAGCAGGTATTTGGGAAGAGTTCAGAGGAGATATATGATGAGTGGGTTTTGTATTTGAACAACTATTATCGGTAATTCTCTTGTACAGGAAAATAAATTTGTGATGCAATACGATTTAAGGAAAGTACCCATGACAGGGCGTTAAGCGTCCGTGGACGTTTGTTTAGCGAGGACCGAAGCGTAGCGTAGATGGTGGCGCCGATGACAGCTTATGAGATTATTTCGATTCGCGCTTGGCATATTAGCTTTGCTGATGTCCTTTAGAAACAGTTTGTGATTGGCAGGATTAATCTTTTGCAGAAGTTTATGGAGTGGATCGGGGAGAGGAAGGTGACAAACTTTGCCACCTTCTCTTCAATTTTGTATAGATTATGTTTCATAATCCTTTAAAGTCATCCCTTGTAGATTTCGCCAAGCTGTTCTACCGTTTATACTATTACCAGAAATGATACTTGCAGCAGTAGATGGACTACTAAAAATATAGTCTTTAGTAAATGTATAAGATGAATCTATTACATTTTCGGACATTAATTTATTGCGCTTATCAAGAAGACTTTTGGTGAGAGAAGAATTTGCCTTTTTTGAAACAAGTGATTCCCTAAAGACTACAAATCCATCAGCTGTAGTGGTTCCTTTTGCTTTATAATCCTTTCCTTCAAATATAAAAATTTCGGTGCTATTTTCTACTGAAGGAATAGCGGTTGATTCAAGGACTTTATGTCCGACAGCACTCAATAAAAGCTTAGCATTATATATAAATTCTTCCATTTCAGCTTGGTCAGCCTCGGATAGAGAGGACTGAGTGGGAATATTGGAATTCTCAAGCTGATATCGACTAGCTTCTTTAGCAAGCGTATACATGCGATTTTCTAAATATTTTACATGAGCCTTATTTAAATTATTGTCTTTACTAATAAAAGCGACACATTCATACCAAAAATCTTTTTCTTTTAAATGAGTTAATAAACGCTCATAAATATTTTCGGCTTCGCCTATGTATACTCGGTAAGTATCTGTTTCATCTGATTTTCCAAATAAAAAGTATATGCCAGTATTTTTTAACTCTGCACGATCGGAACTTTCTTTTACACGATTTCTAGGTATTTTATAAGCTTTTCCTGTCCAATTTGATAATTCGCACATCCACCGTCCATCAGCTATACCTTCTATAAGAAACAATCTGATTGATTTTCCATAATTCATATTTTACACCTTTCCTTTGTTGATTTTTCTCGCAAAGCAATTAAATAAATATCTTTATATGTACCATAAATATTTTGCATTTGGATTATATTTCGGGTGATTCTTATTGTCTTGGCATGTATATTTCACGGCAGGCGGAGTGTTTCTGCAAATTCTATATATAATTTGATCTATTTCCTGTTCGGATATGATAAAGGTACGTATCCATCCATGAATATATAATGATGGAGGGTCAAAGGTACTCTTTCCACCATATCCAATGTCTTGTTCAATTATGAATAATTGAGCTAATATAGCAGTGATATCGATTGGATTGATATATTGTGTAAAACGTATGTGAGTTAGTGGCTTAATTGCGTCTAAAGGATTCACACCATAAAAGATTTTGTCAAATGCTGTAAGTAGTTCTTCTTTAGATTGTGAAAGTTCTCTAGCACGCAATTTTAAATCAATGAGTAGGCGTAAGTGATTTGGACGAAATGGTTTGTCATCACCTATTCTAAGAAAAATTTGAAAATTTGTATTAACATCATAGTTCTTGAATCGTTTAGATAATGTGCTGGGACGATAAATTAGAATTGCTTGCTCTCCGTTGTTATAGACTTCGGTCATAGTATCAAAAGGAAGGTCTAAAACAATTTTTCTCATTTCATCATAGGTCATTTGATATCTACCTCCTTAAAAAATTCACTAATCTCAACACCAAGTACATTTGCAATTTGATTTAATACAGATATAGAAAGACTTTTATCACATCCCGCAGCTTCGATTTTGGAGAGATAGCTGATGCTGATTTTAGCCTGTTCTGCAAGTTGTACCTGTGTTAATTTTGCCTGTTCTCTGTAATATTTTATATTTGCACCTATAACACGATATAGGTAAGTATCATTATCAAAATGCATATATTTACCTCTTTCACTATTTGTGAATATTATCTCATGAGATGCAGACTATATAAATTCACTTATAGTGAAAGAAAATTGCTGTGGATTTTTGTGAAAATATGGGTTATAATATAACAATCATATAAGAAGGAGGCATGGCTTATAAGTATACAACCAAATAGTTTTAGGCTTGAACCAACAACCGTCTGGTCGTTCCCAGACAGAGGAAGTTGGGCAACGCATTCAGGAAAGTATCGAGGAAATTGGTCACCATATGTACCAAGAAATCTGATACTTCGCTATTCTAATCCCGGTAATTGGGTCTTAGATCAATTTATGGGTAGTGGAACAACCTTAGTAGAGGCAAAGCTACTCAATCGTCATGCGGTAGGTGTTGACATCAATCCGCAATCTGTTTCAATCTCTGAAACGAATTTACAATTCCAATGTGAAACAAATTCAAAAATCTTTACACTAAATGGAAATGCTACAGATTTACATTTTATAAAAGATAGTCACATTGATTTTATTTGTACGCATCCGCCATATTCCAATATCATCAAATACAGTAAAGGAATAGAAGGGGATATTTCATTGCTTGGTGTGGCAGAGTTTTTAGATGAGATGAAGAAGGTTGCAAATGAAGCATATCGTGTTTTGAAAAAAGGAAAAATGAGTGCTGTAATGATTGGGGATGTAAGAAAATATGGAAAGGTCATTCCGTTAGGGTTTCGTATGATGGAATGCTTTTTACAGGTAGGATTTACGAATAAAGAAATTATAATTAAAGAGCAGCATAATTGTCGTTCTACTGATTATTGGGAAAAACAAAACAACAATTTTCTGCTTCTGGCACATGAGTATATATTTGTATTTCAGAAGTAGATTGATTCACAAAGAGTGAAAGTTTTGGTTGTTATTTTGTGTGTTTGCAAGTATAATGGATATGTAAAAGATTGTCCTTTTGCGGACATAGAGAAGAGGAATCAAAATGAGTAATTCAAGTATCGCTCCATTTGTGAAATGGGCTGGCGGTAAGCGACAGTTAATTCCACAAATAAAGGAGAGAATGCCTGAAAAATATAATAATTATTATGAGCCATTTGTGGGTGGCGGTGCAGTCACATTCGAATTGCTACCTACAAATGCTCTCATAAATGATATTAACAAAGCACTAATAAATGCATACAAGAAGATATGTGATGAGCCTGAAGCATTTCTGAAGGCAGTAAATAAACTTGATGCGGAAATGTGGGAGGATGGTAAAAAATATTATTATTCTCTCAGAGAACATTACAATGATAAGCTTATGAAAGCAGAGTATGATGTGGAGTTGGCTGCATTGTTTGTATTTATCAATAAGCATTGTTTTAATGGCTTGTATCGGGTAAATGGCAAAGGATTATTTAATGTTCCGTATAACAACAGCCGGAGAGCTTCTGTTGATGAAGATGTCATTATGGAGATTTCGAAATATCTTCAGGGGGTAACTATTATCAATGGAGATTTCGAGGAAGCATGCAAGAGTGCAAAGAAAGGCGATTTTGTATTTATTGACAGTCCATATGCACCATTGAATCCTACTTCTTTTGAGTCATACACAAAAGAAGGATTTGATATAGAAAGCCATAAGCGTTTAGCAAAACTTTATGATGAATTAACAACCAGAGGTTGTTACTGTATGCTCACAAACCATAATACAGACTTGATAAATGAGTTGTATAGTAACAAAGGTTATAAAATAGATGTTGTAAGTGTAAAACGTATGATTAATTCAGATGCATCTAACAGAGTTGGTGAGGAAGTAATTATATGCAATTATTAGAGGAGTCGAAATAATGGAGAGCTTATTTGCAAAAAAAGTGCCATTATATTTCGAGACAGAAGAATCGCAGTTAATATTAGGCGATTCCTTTAAGATTCTAACAAAAATGGAACCGGAATCTGTTGATATGATCTTTGCAGATCCACCTTATTTTTTAAGTAATGACGGCATTACCTGTCAGGGCGGAAAGATGGTTTCGGTAAATAAAGGCTCATGGGATAAACTTTCGGAAAGTGGAACCGGCGTCGAAGAAAAACACAAGTTTAACAGAAAGTGGATTAAGTTATGTAAGAGAATACTAAAGCCGAATGGCACGATTTGGATATCAGGAACATTGCACAATATATATTCGATTGGTATGGCACTGGAGCAGGAAGGCTTCAAGATAATCAATAACATAACATGGCAGAAAACAAATCCACCACCAAACTTAGCATGTCGATGCTTCACACATTCTACGGAAACCATTTTATGGGCAAAGAAGGATGATAAGAAGTCTCGGCATTTTTTTGATTATCAGAAGATGAAAGAAATGAACGGTGGAAAGCAGATGAAGGATGTGTGGACAGGTGCACTGACAAAACCATCGGAGAAAACAGAAGGCAAGCATCCTACACAGAAACCGGAATATCTGTTGGAAAAAATTGTATTGGCATCTACGGAGGAAGGACAAGTTATCTTGGATCCTTTTTGTGGTTCGGGAACTACCGGAGTAGAGGCGGTACGATTTGGACGGAAGTTTATTGGGGTAGATGTGAGCGAAGAATACTTGGAGATATCCAAGAGGAGATTGGAGAGGGCATTTAATGAAGTGGTCTGAAGAAAAAATACAAAAACAAAAAAGCTATTTTAAAGAACAGAGAATTAATCCGACAGGAAATTTTACAGAGTTTGTAGTTCGGACATTTTACTATCTTTATAAAAACTGTAAAGAATCAGATAACGGATTAGTAAAAAGCAATATTACGAATAGAAAAGAACTGGTCTTAACAGTATATAGTGGAATTTATGCTGAGCCAGATCATATGGGACATGAGGTGGTCAATGATTGCGTTAAAAATTTAAAGGAGTTAGGTTATATAGGATTTAGGAAGATTGAAAATGTATGGTATATATTCATAAAAAAGGAATTGGATTTTTTAAAACCTGGAGAACATCAAGAATATATGAAAAAATATTCTATAGGAGAGGAAGTATATGAACAGAAGAAATTTTGATGAATGGTTGAGTAAGTTCAGACCGAGTATATCAAGTTATGATTACTATATTGACTTTGAAAAGGTCGTAAGAAATGTAGAAGAGATTAAGGTGGAATTGAATATTTTGAATTCCCTTATTGGTTCAAAAAGTATTGAGGAAGACTTTGAAAGGATTGTTTTGAAGTATCCGGAAACTTTGCAATGTATACCACTACTTATTGCAGTAAGAGGATATGAAATTTATGCACAGGACGAAGATGGTGCATTTTTGTATAATTTCAAAAAGATGAATTATAGTGTGAAACAGTACAAGGTATTTATGCGTAAGACAGGATTGTTTGATATGATTGCAAATCGCTTGGTAAATAATCTTGTGGATTATGCTTTGGGAATCGAAACCGGACTAGATTCAAATGGTCGCAAGAATCGTGGCGGTCACCAGATGGAAGACTTGGTTGAAAAGTATATCGTGGCAGCAGGATTTGAAAAGGATGTAAACTATTTTAAGGAAATGTACTTAAAGGATATTGAAGAAAAGTGGAATATTGATTTATCAGCATTATCTAATCAAGGCAAGGCAACTAAGAGATTCGATTTTGTAATCAAGACAGATAAGATGATTTATGGTATCGAAACAAACTTCTATGGCGGTGGTGGTTCAAAGCTCAACGAAACTGCACGAAGCTATAAAATGCTTTCACAGGAGGCTGATACCATAGAGGGATTTACATTTGCGTGGTTTACGGATGGAATTGGATGGAAGAGCGCCAGAGGTAATTTGAGAGAGACATTCGAGGTCATGGATACGATTTATAGTATTAATGATATGGAGAATGGGGTAATAGAAAAAGTGTTTGTGTAAGAGGGCAAAAGTTTGAAACAGAGAGGTGGCGGATAGAGAAAGATTTGAAGGCAACATAAACAAGCCATCTTTTGGTGGCTTCAAAAAGAAAATATAGATACAACACCTAATCAGGTAATTGGAACAGCATCATCTTTTATAGTATATCCTCGTTGTTTAAGTAGATTAAGTGCCTGTGAAGTAGTCAGTATCTTAGATTCGTTCACAGGATGTGACTCAAGAAAGCCCTCTGGTGTATATGGCTTTAAATCTGTAAGTATATGCCAGATAGCGGTCAGGATCATACGACAGATGGCAATAATAGCTTTCTTGTGACTACGGCGTGTTTTTATACGTCGGTAGCGGGTGGTAAATTCAGGATGTCTCTTTGATTTGGTTAATGCATTTGCAACTTGCATCATAACTGGTTTAAAATAATAAGAACCGGCACGGGAAATCCTAGTGGATTTGATTTTTTGATTGCTTTGATCATTGCGCAGACAGCATCCTGCCCATGAAACGAGGTTTTTAGCTGTGGGGAAAACAGACATGTCACCTCCGATTTCAGAGGGCACCTGAATCGCAATCATTGGGTTCTTATCGAATCCTAGAACGGTTCGAATAAGATTAAAGAATTCTTCGTATTTATCACTGAGACGAAAGATTTCCCGTTCTATTTCTGCCTGATGCTTTTCTAATTCATCGATGCGATTAAGACATTGTCTAAGTTTCACAGCTTGTTCAGTAGAGATGGCACCATCAACAGCAGCCTGCATTTCTACGATAGGAGTTTTACACCTGCCATCCACAAAAGGTGCTTCATCAAAAGTTTCCCCAGGTGTTGTAAAATCAGTTTCGTAATGGAACGAGAAGATTTGCCAAATATATCAGAAAACACTTCATCCAGCTTAAAGTTAGAGACAGTAAGACAGTTATGTACACGATTCTTCTCACCGGTAATCATACAAGTGAGCTTGAAATAGTATCTTACTAAATCTCTTAACTTACGGAAATCAGCTGGGGGAATAAAAGAAGGCTTGACCATGCCACACATATATAGATCGCAGGTTCATTTGGCATTTTTACGGTCAGTCTTATTACCTTTTTGGGGATTGGTATATTTGGGATGAGAAAGAGTACCCCACAAGTTATTCTTCTCTAAGATATTGAAAACCGGAATCCAATACTTGCCGGTAGATTCCATGCAAACATTGTTACAGCTATATTTAGCAAGCCAGTCACACAACTCTTGCAAACCTTATATGAAGGAAGAAAAGCGAGCTTGCTTATACTCGGTACGTCTGTTGGAATCAGTAATACCAATGAAGGCATAGATCCAGTTTTGTGGACATCAAGCCCACAATAATTGCATTTGAGAATTTTAAACGACAATAACATGAAATATGGAGGTAGGTAAGATGCTTCGACAGGCAATAGGAGACTACCGGGTTGGAATCAGGCGATATGAGACGGAAGAAATCGGAGATATTTCCCATAGAAGAAGAGTACCGATGACCGTTTATTATCCGGCTGAGTCATGGACAAAGGAATACCCTTATATGGAGGAACAATATCAGCGCAGCGCTCCCGATGTGATTGACAATGGTGTTCAGACGTATTGTGGAACGGAACCTGAATTCAAAACTACAATAGAAAAGGCGAAGGTTGTATTAATGAATCACGGCTTGTGTGGATATGAAATGGAAAGCACGGTGTTGTGTGCAGACCTGGCATCATCAGGTTATGTAGTAGTGAGCATCGGACATCCCTATGGTGCAGGAATAGTAACCTATACGGATGGGGAACGGTTTGAAAGCCCGGAATCCTTTGATTGTATGAGAAAAAAGCTGGATCAGATTGAACCACTTTGGTATGAAGATATTGTTACAGTGATGGAGTGGCTTGCATGTGCGAATGCTTCCAATTCTTTTTGGAAGGGAAAGCTCGAGCTTGCCGGCATGGGGTCTATTGGAGTCTCCTTTGGCGGCTGTTGCAGCATTTTTGCCGTGTTAAAAAATGATAGCCTGCGGTATGCTGTGAATCTGGATGGAGCACTCTTTGGAAAACCGGAAATCGGGAATAGGGAGAAGCCAATCTTGGTTCTTTGCAGTCCATTAAATTATAAAGCACACGCAATCCTGACGAAGGAAGGGTGCACCGGCGTTACGGTAAAAAAGATAAGGAAAGTAACCCATTGGGAGTTTTCTGATGGCATTTATCTTAGCGAGAGAGGAAAGAAAAACCCTGCATGGGCAGATGAAGCTAGTAAAAAAAGAGCAAACATGATACTGGAATTTATACGGACGCATATATAGGTCCTTATCCCAATACAGTCAGAAGGTATGAGGAATGGGGGCTGCAGGTACCCAAGCGAAGACCAAATGGATACCGTGTCTATACAAATATTCATATCAAGCAGTTCAAGGTTGGTAAAAAGGCATTGCAGAGTGTAGTGGTGCAGGTAGGGCTCCGCAAAATGATGGTAGATACAGTAAAGCTGTCAGCTCAGTACCGTTATGATGAAGCCATACGGATGCACTTTATATGTACTAGAATTGTCTGACGGATAGTATTTATGATTATAAAAATGCTTGACCACAACGAAATTAGTTGCTTGAGTTTAAGGATTAAGGTATATTATATTACAAAAGTTACATGAAAAGGTACATTTATAAGAAGAATTTACTGTATTTACAAGAAGGTAAAATATATTTGTTATCACAAGGTATGTATATATTTAGCGAAGCACTCTCCGAAATTTTTTGTGTATTATTGTCTATTTATTTAAAAAGAATTGTTTTTCTAGAGTATTATCCGCCAAAGCAAATGAAAATTATAAAGAAGATGATACTGGTATGTGCTGTGGGCTTTTTTGTTATCGACATTATTATGGGCATGAATATTAGTTCCATATGCACAGACATTTGCGGATACAGTGCTATAGTGCTGCTTTGCATACCGATTATTTATAGCTCTGCAGTCGGGAGAAAACGTGCAAAATGGCTGGCGGTAATTATGCCGATTGTATTTTATGGATATTGGTTATCCTTTCAGATTTTTGTAGAGACGATACCTAAAGTACTGCATATGACCGAGCTGGGAACCGCCATATACAGCACCATAGTATACGCAGCACTGTTAATACTTATCGCACTTGGCTATTATAAAAAACCTAAATTTATTCAGAATCTTGAACGAGATATTGGGAGGAGACGCTTAAAGCCTAGTGAAGAAATAATTATCTGGCTTTTTGCTTTTTGGCAGCTTTATAACGGCTTTTTAATGATTTGGCTGGGTGTAAATATCGATATATTTTCGATTTCCTATTGTATGACAAGCTTTGTGTGTACGATAGCCGTTATTCTGCTGGTACTTGATTCAAACTATCGTACATACTACCACAAGCAGAATATGGATTTGCAAAAATCTTTGATTACTACAATGGCAGATATGGTGGAAAACCGTGATGAAAATACCGGCGGTCACATTCAGCGTACTGCAAAATATGTAGAGATTATTGCAAAGAAATTAAGAAGCCAAAATAAATTCACCAAGATATTGACAGACAAATATATCGAAGATATGGTTATAGCCGCTCCGCTACATGATGTGGGAAAAATCCATATTTCGGATGCTGTACTTAATAAACCGGCAAAATTGGACGATGCCGAATTCAACACTATGAAGACGCATGCACAAGCAGGTGCAGTCATAATCAATAAAGTGGAAGCTTCTGTGGGGGAACTTCAATATCTTGTCCTGGCAAAGCAAATGGCAGAATTTCACCATGAAAGAATAGACGGTAAAGGTTATCCGCATGGATTGACGGGTTCCGAAATTCCACTCTGTGCTAAAATTCTTGCCGTAGCTGACGTATTTGATGCTCTTATTTCAAAACGTTGCTACAAGCCTGCTATGCCGATTGAACAAGCTTTTGCCATCATTAGGGAAGAAACGGGCACACATTTTGATGTTGATGTTGCAAATGCGTTTTTAGATTCAAAGGATGAGATTGAAAGATACCTGAGTGAATGTATGGAATAGCTTAAAATTTATTGGACCTGAGCCCGATTGTACGATACTATTACATGAACAGAGGATAAAAGAATATGGAAGGTGGACTTATGGATAATTTGCTTTTTCTTTGGCTTATACTCTGATTATAGAAAAAATCAATTCGATGTATGAAGAGAATAATCCTCTTTTAGTAGTAACAGCAATTTCCTCCGTTTTTGTGATATTAACTGTCTGTATAGGCTTTCATTATATTATACGGAATACTATTGTGATTAGAGAACTGGAAAAAGATGCCGAATATGTGATGCATGAATCATAAAAGCAGGAAAAAGTGGTGCGTATTCGCATAAAGCTTATAAAAATGCAGTTAAGGATAATAAAGAATACTCCGAGCTTTAGTATGTACCCGATGCATGAACATATCCTGAAATACAACCAATTAACTTGTTTAGATATCGAGCGGCTGCCATTATAATTGAAGATGGCTGTGTATTGTTTACAGGAAATGAGCATGATAATTTTTCAATGAAAACAGCGGTAGTTATACCAGTTTTGGGGATAGAGCATATTATTACAGAATGTCATTAGGATTAAGGCGTGGAATGGTAAAATTAGAATCCTGCTTAGGTGGAGGTAGCAAATGAAGATATTAGTTATCGGTGGCACTAGATATTTTGGAATTCATATGGTGAATAAGCTTTTAGAACAAGGACATAATGTGACAATTGCAACAAGAGGCAAAGCTCAGGATACTTATGGAAATAGGGTTGAAAGAATTGTATTAGAGAGAACCAATCAGGATAGTGTTAGGGAAGCACTTAGTGGAAAGCATTTTGATGTGGTGATTGATAAAATCGCATATTGTTCCAATGATATTAAATATGTTATGGATGTGGTGGATTGTGACAAATATATCTATATGTCCAGTACATCTGTATATGAACCTAAGATTATCAATACGAAAGAAAATGATTTTGACGCAGTGTCAAAAGAACTTATATGGTGCGATAGAAAAGTATTTCCATATGAAGAAATAAAAAGGCAGGCGGAATGTGCATTATGGCAGGCATATTCGGATAAAAACTGGATTGCAGTAAGATATCCATTTGTAATTGGAACGGATGATTATACCAAGAGATTACTGTTCTATGTGGAGCATGTGATAAGGTCACAGGCGATGTATATAGACAATATTGATTGTCAGATGGGGTATATCCGTTCTGATGAAGCCGGAGATTTTATTGCATACTTGGTGGATAAGGACATTAAGGGTGCTATTAATGGAAGTACAAAAGGTACTATTTCGCTTCGTGAAATGCTTGAGTATGTAGAGGAAAAGACAGGACATAAAGCAATTTTAAGCGAAAATGGAGAACCGGCACCTTATAATGGGGAGCCGGAATATAGTATCAATACAGAGAAGGCAGAAGGATTAGGATATAGGTTTTCTGCGTTAAGAGATTGGATATATGAACTGCTGGATTTTTATATAGAACAAGCTCAGACGGAGCGTTTCCATGAGCATAGGCGATAATCTCTTTAACCAAGTTTTGAATGCTGTCCGAAGTGATATCTTCCTCCTTATGAGAAGCTAATTTGAGGAATTTGTGAATACCAGTCGTCCATGAATTCTGAGAAATTTTATGATACGCCATTCGGGTGTTCATGGAGTTCCACTAACGAAAAAGAAGATTGAATTGAATATAAGCCATATCGCGGAAGAGCTTGGAACAAATATGCCGTCACAGCTCATACCACAAAATTTCCGGTTGCCAAATTCACTCATTTTGCTTATAATTTTCATAGGTGAGTCTGCAATTCACCCAAACTACACACAACGCTAAAAATACGCTGATATAGGCTGGGTACGAATATTTTGTGAAACGAAGAAAATGGCAGGTGGTCTCTAAGATTGCCTGCTGTCTTTACATTATGGGTTAATGGATAAAGCTAAGCTTATAGAGCCCGGGATTTATGGACGAAGCTATGGAGGAAATGGAATGGGACTATTTATTAATTGTCTTGCTGTGGTATGTAGTACAGTTATTGCAATTTGCGGCATTAGTTATTTCATGCGGGAAAAGAACGCAGGGAGTTTACGGTATTATATGCTTATCATGGGCTTTTTCGGGGCTTTATGGAGTGGTGGCTATGGTATTATGGGATTTACGGAAACGGCAGAGCAAGCAGTTATATTTCGGGCAGTTGGATTGGTAGGTATTGTGGGTTTTCTGATGACCGAAGCGCTGATGGTTGTTTATATGATTCAGCTTCCTAAATGGCTGTTTCGTGCGTATGCAGCAGTATTTGGAATTTTTGCAGCTGTGGATTTGTTTTTTTTCATACCTGATTGTTATACCTTTGTGCGGATAAACGGAAGAATGTGCTATTATGCAACAAATAGCTTTGCAAGAATAATACATAATTCATTTTTAGTATTTGTGGCTGTGACAATGGTGGGGATTGCCATTCTTTGGGTGTATAAGGAGAAGCGGACACGTCAGGTCTATTATGTCAGGGCAGTTATTCTGTCTAACCTGGCAATTTTGTTTTCCAGCATTCCGGACACAATTTTGCCAATATTAGGAAAGCCTTCTTTTCCAAGCTCCGCTTATGGTATGTTTCTGACCTATATGATTACATGGTTTTGGGCCACCAAGTTTAATGCATTCAGTATCACAGTGAGTAATTTGAGCCAATATATTTACGATTCTGCGAACACCGCTATATTGATTTTTGACGAATACTTCCGCCTTGTTTTGGTGAATAATTATGGGAAGAAACTTTTGGGAATTGAAAAGATTGAAAATCAGAAGCTTTCCGGGTTGTTTCAGAGTACAGAAGAGGAAGTCGAGAGGCTGCTTGGTACGATTTTACAGGATAACAAAGGAGTGGCGGAGCTCAAATCCACACATGGAGAAATCAGCTGTTCACTGAATTTTTCTGTTGCAAGAGACTTTCATGAAAATCCATACTGCATCGTGTGCTTTGTGTATGACCTTACAAAGGAAAAAAATATGTTACAGGAGCTTGTTCGGGCAAACGAAGCAAAAAGCCAGTTCCTTGCCAATATGTCTCATGAAATCCGTACTCCAATCAATGGCATTCTGGGTATGAATAGCATGCTTTTAAAAGAATGTAAAGATGAGAACTTAAGGGAATATGCAAAAAATATTCAGAGTGCAGGGCAATCACTGCTTTCAATTATCAATGATATTTTAGATATATCCAAGATTGAGTCCGGTAAACTGGCAATTCTTCCCACAAAATATCAGCTTTTTTCCATATTAAATGACTGTTATAACTTAACAAAAGCAAAAATGGGAAATAAGCCGGTTGAGTTTGTAATACAGATTAATGAAAATCTGCCTTCATGGTTATATGGTGATGAGGTTCGGATTAGACAGATTATCAACAATTTTCTGTCCAATGCGGTGAAATATACGAAAGAGGGAAAAGTTACCTTCTGTTTGGATTACGAGGAAAAATCGGAAGAGCAGATACTGCTAATCATATCAGTTGCCGATACAGGAATCGGAATCAGGGAGGAGGATTTGGGAAAGCTGTTTGAATCCTTTACCCGGATAGAAGAAAAGCGCAATCGTAATATAGAAGGAACGGGTCTGGGGCTGAACCTTACGAAAAATCTGGTGGATTTGATGGGTGGGGAGGTTTCAGTGGATAGTACCTATGGAAAAGGCTCCTGCTTTACTGCCAAAATACCACAGAAAATAGTAGATGCAAAGCCAATGGGGGATTTTAGCAAACGTTATCAGCAATACCTGAATACTTCAGATGACAGCACGCTGACTTTTGTGGCACCGGAAGCAAAGATTCTTATTGTGGATGATGTGGAGATGAATTTAAAGGTAGTAAAGGGGCTTCTGAAAGAAACAAAAATACAGATTGATACGGCAGTTAGTGGCAGAGAATGTCTGGAATGTGTACAAAAGAAGCAGTACGATATTGTTTTTCTGGATCATATGATGCCTGAGATGGATGGCATTGAAACACTGCAGAATATGAAGCTGCTTGCGGACAGCCCTAACAGGGAAATACCGGTTATCATGCTGACAGCAAATGCTATTGCAGGAGCAAAAGAAGAATACATGGAGGCGGGATTCACCGATTATCTGACAAAGCCGATTCAGGAAACGGCGTTATTGGAGATGCTCCTAAAATATCTGCCGGGGGAACTTATTTGTAAACAGGAAGAAATAAAGAATTCTAAAGATATGGTACAGTCAGAACCGAAAGAGCACATAGATGAGTCAGAAACAGGGCAAATACAGCAGCTGGAAAAACTGGAAGGGCTGGACGTGCAGACTGGGCTTGGTTACTGCATGAATGAGGAAGAATTTTATGTTGAAATGCTGAAGGAATATTTAAAAGCGGATAAAGTGTCAAAGATAAAACAATTTTATGCTGAGGAGGATTGGAATAATTACACAACCATTGTGCATGCACTAAAAAGCACCTCCCTTACGATAGGCGCTGTTCATTTGTCTGAGGAGGCAAAAGCACTGGAAATGGCAGCAAAAGAGGGAGATGTGGATTATATCCGGTTACATCATAAGGGTGTACTGGAAGAATACATAGGGCTGACAAACAGAATGAAAGATATACTGGGAGATGGGGTGGACGTATAATACGGCTTTTGACCTTGACAGATATGTTCAAAAGAAGGCTTTGAAGGTGTTGTAATCTTTGGAGGACCTGATGCAGTGTGGCTTCAGATTATGCACACAGGAGTATTGAGAGGGAATAATGGTGTCCCCGCCGGCCGATAATGAAACGGGCTGGCGGGGGAATACATTGATTGTTCTATTAAATCTGTCTTTTGTTCATAATAGGAATACTTGCCGCAATGCATATCACGCATAAAACAACTGTTATAACAACTGCTTTCACATAGGCGTCCAGTCCTTCTGAGCCGGACAATAATGAAGCGGTATTTATCAGCAAGGTGGGTGTATATTGCTGCAGCTTTGGAAAGAACCCTGCAAAATATGATGCCAAAACGATTGCTCCTGTACCCAAAATCACACTTGTGTTACTTGACGACAGAGCTGAGAAAATCACAATCAGGCTTATCACCCACACACCGAACAGCCACCAGTTTGCTGCGGCAGGAAGCAGGTGGCAGGCAATGCTGTTATCCCAAAAGTAGGCATTGTAGCCATAGGTAACAGCAAAAGAGAGCAAGTAGCAGAAGGTCCAAAAAAGCAGCATAAGGGCAGCCTTGGAAAGAACCACTCTGCATCGCGCTAAGCCCTTTGTCAGCATCAATACCAAAGTTCCGGATTGATATTCCTTTGTAAAGGTATTGCTGTAAATCAGGACAAAGGCAATGAGTCCAATCGGAATATTTTTAAAAAACTGTGTCCATGAGGTGAGGGCATCTACCTGAACAGCAGTAACTATCATGCCTGCTTCGGCAAGAGAGTCTGCCAGCGTTTCCATTAGCCATGGCGTCAGCTTTGCAACTGCCGGATTCATGATACCAAACAGTGCAAATAGGATTACAAGAATCACAATTTTTCCGCTACGAACCGTTTCAAGCCATTCTTTTTTCATAAAAGCAAATAAGGATTTCATTGTTTTGCCACCTCCAAAAATAGAGCTTCCAATGTGGATTCTATCCGCTCCACCTTCTGCACCGGGATTTTGTTCTCAGTTATATAGCGCAGCACAGCAAACATCCGGTCCTCAGTTCCGCTAAAGGTAAGTACATTCTTCTCTGTCTGCATGACATGGTCAAATGTCTGCATAAGCTTTTTGACGGCTTCTGCATTTATGACCTCCACCATAAATTCCTCAGTGGCATGCAAGCTCTTTATTTCAGAAACAGTGCCCTGCATGGCAATTTTACCTTCGTTTAAAAAGGCAACATCTGTACAAATGCGTTCCACATCTGAAAGGATATGAGTGGAAAAGAGTACGGTAGTATGCTCCTTCACAGCGAGAAGGATATCCATAATTTCCTTTCTACCTACGGGGTCAAGGGCCGATGTGGGTTCATCGCAAATAAGCAGCTTTGGAGCATGAAGCAGTGCCTGGGCTATACCAAGCCGCTGCTTCATGCCTCTTGAAAAGCCCTTGATGCGGTGTCGTTCATCTGCAAGCCCTACAAGCTCAAGCAGACAGGCAGCTTTTGTCTGTATGTCAGCTTGTTTCATTCCGCAGACCTGACCGCAGAGACTTAGGTACTCATAGGGGGTCATGAAGGAATAGAATTCAGGTACATCCGGCAGGTAGCCGATATATTGGTTGTTTTTTGTCTGCCCGTAGACAACTCTTTCACCTGATACAAAGATTTCTCCGGCATCAGGCTTTAGAAGTCCAAGTATTGCCTTCATTGTAGTTGTTTTCCCGGCACCGTTTCTGCCAATAAAGCCAAATACGCTGTGCTCGGGTACAGACAGATTAAGCCCACAGAGCACGTCTTTTTCGCCAAAGCTTTTATTCAGATTTGTTATTGTCAGCATATCCATATTACGCATCTTCCTTTCCTAACAGGAAATACAGAATAGGTCCCACAAACTGCATTCCAACAATGGCAACCACAAGCCAAATACCGCGGGTTCCTCTCTTATAGTGCTTATGCGTTAAAATATGGTGCAGTGTATAACCAAGCAACGCCAGCTCAACAATAATAAGAGGAATCAAAAAGGGTAGAAATTCTGTCATATTATCCATTCTTTTCCGGCTCCTTTCCATAAGTCTCCACGCAGAAGCCGTGATGGTCACAGGCAGGGCAGGTTAGTTTTCTTGTGCTTGGCGTGTGCCTTGACCAAAAGGACTGCTTAAAGGTGGGCTTGAATACGGTATGGCATTTAGGGCAAATGTAGGCGACTCTTTTAAAATAGTAAGAGGAAATCCATATACCCGTTGCCACAACACCGCACATGCAGATGGCAAAGGGAAGCCAGATACCCTTTACAATCCATAGAATCAGCGTGCTGATTTCCGCGATATCCATAAGGATGCCTACAGCAAGCATAATCAGGTGGACTCTGCGCAGCTTTTTCTTATTTTCCATAATATGTGCTACGTCTCCGATGGATTCAACGGAGAAATGCTCCAGCCATTTAAGAGACTGTTTCAGCTCCTCCAGTTTGTCAAGCTTTGACCGTCGCTCATTGATTTCCCCACGAAGCGTCTTTTCCTGCTCGTCCAGCAGAAGGGAAATAACATTTTCGGGGTGCTCCTCTGAAAGCAGTTCACCTATGCTGTTTATGGGTAAACCAAGCTCACGGAGAAAGCAGATAATTTTCATTCGTCTTAAGTCTTCATCAGAATAAAGACGTCTTCCACCCTCGGTGAGCTTGCTGGGCACAAGAATGCCGCGGGAGTCGTAGTACTGAACTGTTCGAACCGATACATTGCAGAGCTTTGAGATTTCTCCTGTTGTATATTTTGACATAGCGTTTCACCTCCTTATACAGTTGTTTTACAACATTACGCAGCGTTACAAGCAATAGGTTACGCAAGGGGATTTTTTATAAGTTGACTGATACTCTATCATTTTTGGGTGTAAAAGTCAATTTTTCCGGTTCCCGACAAAACTAGATAATTATGGCAAATATCGCAAAAAAAAATGGATAACCATGGCTCAATAAGTTATAATGTAGCCTAGAAGAATAATTTTACGAAAGGCTGAAGATAAAGAATGGATTATGTAATTTTGGTAGTAGATGATGATACTGCAAATCTGATGCTGGCACAGAAACTGCTTGGAAAAGAATATCGGATTGCTGCGGCGAATTCAGGTGCTGCAGCTTTCAAATATTTGGAAAACAACAGACCGGATTTGATTTTGCTTGATATAAATATGCCTGAAATGGATGGTTTTCAGGTGATGGAGCGTTTGAAGGCAGAGGAGCGTTTTGCATCTGTTCCGGTTATTTTTTTGACGGCAGATAAGGATGCAGATACAGAGACACGATGCTTTGAGGTGGGAGCGATTGACTTTGTAGGAAAGCCATTTATCCCGGATGTTCTACGAAGCAGAGTACGGAGGACACTGGAGCTGGAAAAGTATCATACGAGCTTGGAGACAATGGTAAAGGAGCAGACAGAAATCATTACGGCAAGAACCCGCCGTATCAGTGAGATACAGGAGCAGGTCATCATGGGGATGGCGACGCTGATAGAGACCCGTGACAATAGTACCGGAAGGCATGTCAAAAGTACGCGTATGTATGTAGAAATGATTGCGCATGCTTTGAAAGAGAGGGGGCTGTTCTCAAATACATTAAGTGATGAGTACATACTGAATTTAAGCAAAGCAGCACCACTACATGATGTTGGAAAGATAAAAATTAACGATGCAATTTTAAGAAAGCCGGGAAAACTGACGGATGAAGAATATAGTGAAATGAAGAGGCATACGGAGTTCGGAGGAAATGTAGTGCGGGAAATTATCGGCGGTGTGGAGGATACCGAGTATGTGAAGATAGCCGTAGAAATTGCCTCCTATCATCACGAACGTTGGGATGGTAAAGGATACCCGAAGGGGCTTGCAGGAGAAGAAATCCCACTGTGTGCAAGAATTATGGCAGTTGCAGATGTGTTTGATGCTCTGTATGCGGAACGCTGTTATAAGGAACCGATTCGTCCGGTGGATAAAGTACTGGATATTATCAAGGAAGGACGAGGAACACAGTTTGATCCTGTCATTGCAGATGTATTTGTGGAAATGAAGCCGGAAATAAAGAAAGTACTTGGAGAGAAAGATTAAAGGAGGAGAGAGGGTTGGAAGATAAGAACTATTTGGAAAAGAATCAAAGGGGTATTGAACGAATCATCCTTATTGTTTATTCGCTTTACACCATTGCAATGACAGTGGTTTCCCGGACCCTGCAATGGCCGGATTGGGTTGTGCTGGTGATTTTGTTGGGAATGATGCTGTGTTGGGCTGCCTATTTAAGAGAGGATAAAAGCTATCGGTTTCGCGCTTTTCTGATATCGGGTATGGCACTCATGAATTTTGCAATTTACGCTGTGTTTTCGGATGAATTTGTCGGTATTCTGTCTACGTTTGCCGCACTTATCATTCTTCTTGGTATTTTTAATGTTTTGGAAATTATATATTTGGAGGTGTTGTTTGCAATATTCCTCGTTTTCTATCATGGTTTTATATGTCATACGATTCCGTTTGACACTGGGGTAGAACAGCTTCGCTCCATGCTACATATTATTTCGGTCTTTACTGTAGAGGGCGTCACATATTATCTGATTAAGACGCACCAAGAGATGCAGCAAAAGCTTTTTAATGTGATTGAGGATTTAACCCGTGCTGAACAGAGCAAGAGCGACTTTCTTGCAAATATTTCCCATGAAATCCGTACGCCTATTAATACAGTCTGCGGTATGAGCGAAATGATTCTGCGCGAGGATATATCGGATACCATCAGAGAGGATACATTTAATATCCAGGCAGCAGGAAGAAATCTTCTTTCGATTGTAAGTGATGTACTTGATTTTTCCGAGCTGGAATCTGGGAAAATGGAGCTGGTGGAGGAGCCGTATAATCTAACCTCCACTATTAATGATGTGATTAATATGGCTATTGCCCAAAAGGGACAAAAGAAGATAGAGCTGATTGTGGATTGCGATGCCAAAATTCCATATACTTTGTTCGGTGATGAGCAAAAGCTACGCCGAGTCATTTTAAGCCTTGTCAACAATGCCATTAAATTTACGGAGGCGGGCTGTATTTCGCTTGTCATTACCGGAAGAAAGGAGGACTATGGCATCAATCTTTCTGTTACTGTGAAGGATACGGGCATCGGCATTGCGGAAGAAAATCAGGAAAAGCTGTTCCATTGTTTTAATCAGGTGGATACAAAGCGCAATCGTCAGGAGGGTGGAATTGGAATCGGTCTTGCGATTGCAAAGGAAATCGTCAACAAAATGGGCGGGTTCATCAGTGTAAAGAGTAAGCCGGGAAAGGGAAGCGAATTTCGTTTTGTTGTGCCTCAGAGGGTTATTGATGAAAGACCGATGGTTGCGGTAAATGAACCGCAGATATTGAATATCATCAGCTACATAAACAGTGAAAAGTACAGCTTTGCAGAAATCCGGGACGACTACATGGCAAGCATTCGTCATATGGTGGAAAGTCTTGAACTCAGATATCAGCCATGCAGAAATCTACAGGAGTTTAAGCGCAGAATGGAAAAGGAAATTTTTACACATGCCTTTATCACGGTAGATGAGTATCAGGAGGACAGGGAATATTTTGACCGGCTTTCTGAACAGATGTCGGTAATTATGATACAAGACAGAGAGCAGGTTGTTGAGGCGGGAGAAAACATCCGCTCTGTATACAAGCCGTTCTATGTGCTGTCGATTGCAGCTGTCTTAAACGGTGAACATGTGGTTCAACGTCTGGATGGCAGCCATTATTAGGAAAAGAAATTTATTGCACCGGAGGCATGTGTGCTTGTGGTGGACGACAACCTGATGAACCTAAAGGTAGTAGAAGGACTGTTGCGTCCGTATAAGATTAAGGTATTTGTGGCAACCAGCGGAAAAGAAGCACTGGCAAAGCTGGACACAATGACTTATGATATTATTTTCATGGATCATATGATGCCGGAAATGGATGGTGTCGAGACTGCGCACAAGATTCGCAGCAAGCCGGGCATTTACTATCAGAATGTGCCGATTGTGGCGCTGACCGCAAATGCTATTGGTGGAGCAAGGGAAATGTTCCTGTCTGAGGGCTTTCAGGATTATGTGGCAAAGCCCATTGAAATATCCCGCTTGGAGCGTGTTTTACGAAAGTACATTCCGGAGAATAAGATGGAGAAGCCGAAGGAACTGGATATTCTGGAACCGGTACATACGGAGTGGAAAGCGACAGAAGAACTAAACAGACAGGAGAAATCCCTATCGGAAAGAATAGACCGGGCAAGGGGAATCCGTTACTGCGGCGGAAGCAGGGAAGATTATGAAGAGGTTGTGCAGGTTTATTATTCTACCGGGCTTAAGAAGCTGAAAGAAATTCAACAAATGTATGAAGACAAGGACTGGAAAAACTATACGATTCTTGTACATGCATTAAAGAGTACATCGCTTGGTATCGGGGCAACAGAGCTTGGCGAGCGGGCGAAGGCGCTGGAAACGGCTGGCAAGGAAGAGAATATTGCTTATATTACAGAGCATCATGAAGAGGTAATGCAGGAATATGAGGCAGTTTTAAAGGAAATTGGCGGTGAGGAGGCATTTGCTGAGGCAACGGAGAATTCTCTGAGGCAAGAAGAGGTGGAGGATACCGCGCAGGATATCATAGAAGAGATAGGAGCTACGGCAGGTCGGGAGCTTTCCAAAGAAGAATACGAAGCTTACCTGTCTGAGACTGCATCACTGTTAGATACCTTTGAAATGGAAAGTGTCGTGCAGAAGATAGAGGAGGGTGCCAACTACTGCTATCGTGGAGAGCCGCTTAAAAACAGCCTAAAAACGGTTAGGGAAAGGGTGGAGCAGTTTGATTTTTGCGGAGCAGCTGAAGAATTGGAGGCATTGCGCGAGGAAGGAGGAAACGACTGATGTGGAGACGGTGGATGCGTAAATTTTATGATTCCGGAGAAACAAGGGAAGTCAGGATGTTTCAGGTGATTGCGATTGGAGGAATCATAGCGTCCGGGCTTGGAACCATTACTTCCGCAGTAACAGGACTTCCGTTGGTGGTTTTGGTAGGAACCCTGCTTGGAGGTGTGGTGCTTTATGCTTTGATGCATATTGTAAGACGCACTCAGAAGACACAGCTGTGTTCCTGTATTCTGATTGTGGGATTGAACGTATTTCTCATTCCAATCTCATATTTTTCGGGCGGGGGTATACGGAGCGGTCTCGGTGTATGGTTTGTGCTGGGTATTTTTATCACGTTTCTGTTGCTCAAGGGAGTAGCATTTTGGCTGATGTCAGTAGTTTCATTCACCAGCATGATAGTAACCTACGTCGTTTCATATCTGCATCCTGAGCTTGTGGTTCCGTTTGAGTCGGAGCTTATGTCTTATCAGGATATGGTATTCAGTATTCTGATTGTGGCGCTGGTTGTGGGTCTGGTTATCCGCTTCCAAAATTACATTTATGAAGAGGAACAGAAGAAGGTTGTTGCGCAGAAGGAGGAATTGGAGCGGGTTTACGAGACAAAGAATAGATTTTTTGCCAATATGAGCCATGAGATTAGAACACCCATTAACACAATTATTGGTCTGAATGAAATGATTTTAAGGGAAGATGTTTCAGATGAAATTGCCGAAAATGCCATACATATTCAGGAAGCAAGTAAAATGCTTTTGGCGCTGATTAATGATGTTCTTGATATGTCCAAAATTGAATCCGGAAAGATGGAAATTGTGCCGGTGCAGTACGAGACAGGCGCCATGTTCAGCGAACTTGTCAATATCATTTGGATTCGTGCGCATGAAAAGAAGCTGGAGTTTAAGATTGATATTTCGCAGGAAATTCCGTCGATGCTTTACGGTGATGAAGTGCGAATCAAGCAGATAGTGACCAATCTGCTGACCAATGCGGTAAAATATACGCAGAAGGGATACGTGACATTGACGGCAAGAGGCGAACAGATTGGCAACAACCGCATTTTGCTGACGATATCGGTTAAGGACTCCGGTATAGGAATTAAAAAAGAGGATATGCAGTATCTGTTCCAGTCTTTTAAGCGTGTGGATGAAGGAAAAAATTCACACATTGAAGGTACCGGGCTCGGACTTTCCATTTCCAGTCAGCTTGTAAGCATGATGGGTGGAAAAATTACGGTTGACAGCATTTATCAACAGGGCTCTGTTTTCACGGTACAGATTGAGCAGGATATCGTAGATATCAATCCGATGGGACGTATGGATTTTATGAGCAGGGGAACCGTACAGAAGCGGAAGAGGTATCAGCAGAGCTTTGAAGCACCGGATGCTAAAGTGCTGATAGTGGATGATAATGAAATGAATCTGATTGTGGCAAAGAAACTGCTTCGTGGTACAAAAATACAGGTGGATTTGGCAAAAAGCGGGAAAGAGTGCTTGGACTGCACAAAGCATAAGCTCTATAATGTTATTTTTATGGATCATATGATGCCGCAGATGGATGGTGTAGAAACTCTTTCTAAGCTTCGTGTGCAGAAAAACGGCTTGTGCCGCGAGACACCGGTCATTGCCTTAACGGCAAATGTAGTGCCGGGGGCAGATAAGATTTATCGGGACATGGGCTTTCAGGGCTATCTGGCAAAGCCAATCACCGGTTCTCTGCTGGAGGCTATACTGTTGAAGTATCTGCCAAAGGAGCTGGTAGAATATAACGCACTTTCGGAGGAAGAGGAGGATGACGAACAACTGATTCGATTGGTGTCGTCAAAGAGAAAAAAGAAAGTTTATATTACAACGGACTGCGTCTGTGATTTGCCGGAAGAAGCGTTCAAACAGTATGAAATTGGAGATATGTATTATTATGTGGGTACAGGAACGGCAAGATTCTGTGATATCAGTGAAATTACATCCGGCAACCTGTTGGAATATTTGGGAACACAAAAGGAGCATGTGAAAACGCAGTGCGCATCCGTAGAGGAGTATGAGACTTTCTTTGCAAATGCACTTGGTATCGGCGAGCAGGTTATTCATATTTCTATGGCGCAGTATGCCAGTGCCGGCTATAAAACTGCCTTGGCAGCGGCACAGGGCTTTGACAATGTTACAGTTGTGGATTCGGGACATCTCTCAAGCGGCTTGGGACTTATGGTGCTTTATGCTGCAGATTTGGCAAAGAAGGGACATCAGGCAAAGGAAATCCTCGATGAATTGGAAAGGTTAAAGACTAGAATTTCCACCAGCTTTATTGTACCGTCTCCTGATTGTCTGTACCGGAGCGGAAGAATCGGAAAACAGGTGCGGGATATCTGTGAGATGTTGAAGCTGCATCCGGTGCTTAAGCTGAAACGGAGTAAAATTGTGGTAGGCGGTATCAAGAGTGGTAGCATAAGGCAGTCTTATGCCAGCTATATCCGAAATATGCTGAAGGGAAAGAAGAACATTGATACGCGGGTTCTGTTTGTTACCTATGCCGGCTGTACAGTGCGCCAGCAGAAGGAATTTATTGAGGAGGTAAACAAGTACCAAAAGTTTGATAAAATTATTTTGCAGAAGGCTTCTGCTACCATATCGAGTAATTGTGGACTAGGAGCCATGGGTATTATATTTATGGAGCAGGAGAAAAAATAAACAGGCTGACAAACAGAAATCACATATGAGGATATGCATGAGTGCACGGTTGCCAGAAACGGCTTTTTAGTGTATCTTTATTTATAAAATGGGAACTGCTATTAAGGGCAAAAGACAGACGAGAATGGCAGCAGACTAATTATGTGACAGGAGTTTGTTAGATGGAAAAGAGAGAAAAATTTGGTTCAAGGCTTGGATTTATATTGGTATCGGCAGGCTGTGCTGTGGGGCTTGGAAATGTGTGGAAGTTTCCGTATATGTGTGGACAGTACGGTGGTGCGGCATTTATTTTGATATACTTGGTGTTTTTGGCAATATTGGGCTTTCCCATTATGGTCTGTGAGTTCTCGGTGGGAAGAGGAAGCCAAAAAAGCTGTGCAACCTCCTTTCGGGTGCTGGAGCCGGAGGGAACAAGATGGCATCACTTCGGGTATTTCGGCATGGCGGGCAATTATCTGCTGATGATGTTCTATACCATGGTGGCAGGTTGGATGATGTATTATTGCTATCGTTGTCTGTCCGGTGAATTCACCAGCATGGCGCTAAGTCCGGAGGCGGTGGCTGCTAAGTTCGACGAGATGACGGGCTCCGCGGGCACAATGGTGGCATGGACGGTGCTGGCAATCCTTTTGGCGTTTGGTATTTGCTCTTTAGGTGTGCAGAAGGGCGTTGAGAAGATTACCAAGGTGATGATGCTGTGTCTTCTGGTGTTGATAGCAGTGCTGGCGGTGCATTCCCTGATGCTTCCCGGTGCTATGGAGGGTGTGAAATTTTATCTGCTTCCTGATTTTAAGAATATGGCGGAAAAGGGAATCGGTAATGTGGTGTTTGCGGCTATGTCTCAGGCATTCTTTACCCTGAGTATTGGTGTGGGTTCCATGGCGATTTTCGGAAGCTATTTGGATAAAAGCCGTTCTCTCACCGGAGAGACGGTAAGTATTACACTGTTGGATACCTTTGTGGCTCTGATGGCGGGGCTTATTATTATTCCGGCGTGCTTTTCCTTTGGAATTGAGCCGGGCGCAGGTCCGTCTCTGATTTTTATTACCCTGCCCAATATATTTAATCAAATGGCAGGCGGGAGAATCTGGGGAACCTTGTTTTTCCTGTTTCTGTCCTTTGCGGCATTGTCTACGGTAGTAGCGGTATTTGAAAACATTATTTCCTTTGCCATTGATTTGTGGGGCTGGGAAAGGAAAAAGGCTGTGGCTGTAAATATTGTGGCTATTATTTTGTTATCCCTTCCGTGTATTTTGGGCTTTAATGTATTTTCGGGTATTCAGCCTTTAGGACCGAAAAGCGGCATTATGGACTTGGAGGATTTTCTTGTGTCCAATAATCTTCTTCCGTTAGGCTGCCTTGTCTACCTGACATTTTGTACTACCAAAAACGGCTGGGGCTGGGATAACTTTATAAAGGAAGCCAACAGCGGCAAGGGCATGGGTTTTCCAAAGAAATTAAGATGGTATATGACCTATGTGCTTCCGCTTATTGTGGTGGTAATCTATTTAAAGGGCTATTATGATATGTTTTACAGCAAGGGAATGACGTATTTTATTCCGTGGATGATTGTGGCAGCAGCATTCTTGGGGTTAATTGGCTGGCTGGTATTTGGCAGGCAAAGGAGAAAGTAGGATAATTTTCATATGATAAGGCTTACCATTGAGAATTTTGACGGAACACAGATATGCCGGTCAGGACAGTGCTTTCGCATGAGTGAAATGTCTTGCGGGCATTTCAGTGTGGTTGCAGGAAGACGATATCTGGAATTTGAGCAGCAGGGAAAAGAATGTACCTTTTATTGTGACGAGACACAGTTTTATGATTTCTGGAAAGGATATTTTGACTTGGAGGAGGATTATGCTGCTTACATAGAGAGGATTTCTCCGAAGGATATTTATTTGAAGAATGCGGCAGAGTTTGGCTGCGGTATCAGAATTTTGCGGCAGGATTTGTGGGAGATGATAGTTTCCTTTCTGATTTCCCAGCAGAATCATATTATGCGTATTCGCAGGTGTATCGGGAATATCTGTGAAAAATACGGGGAGAGGCTGATAAATGACCAAGAAGAGGAATATTATGCCTTTCCTGCGCCGGAGGCACTTGCAGGCTTGGAGGAGGATGCACTCAAGGAGTGCAATCTTGGTTATCGCAGTAAATATGTGGTGCGTGCGGCGAAAAGTGTGGTAAACGGAGAATGTGATTTAGAGGCAATTTCGCAGATGTCCTATCAAGGGGCAAGGGAGGAGCTTCTGAAATTATTTGGAGTGGGTGAGAAGGTGGCAGATTGTATCTGCCTTTTTGCGTTGCATCACTTGGAAGCATTTCCTGTGGATACGCATATTCATCAGGCACTGCAGAAGCATTATAGGCGGGGATTCCCCAAGAGACGCTACAAGGACTGTCAGGGTGTGCTGCAACAGTACATCTTTTATTATGAGTTGGCGGCTAAAGGAGGAGAACTCCCTGAATAGGGTGATAACATTATAGTTTTTTGAATCATGAAATGACAATTAAAGAGGTTGAAAAAGCTTTGGAGCTTCCGAGAGCAACCATACGTTTTTATGAAAAAGAAGGTCTTATTAATCCACAAAGAGAAGGCAATGGATATCGTGATTCTTGCAATGGGAGTAACCTATTGTCTCATTGAGAAAGAATGGAGTCTGACGAACCTTTCATTTGGACTAAGAGGAGTATTGATTATTACTACTCTTGGATTTTGGCATTTTATACAGGAAATCAGGCAGCTTATGTCTTGAGGGATTGCTTGGTTATGGCATAAATGTTATGGTGTACATACGACAAGGGGTGGTGTTTTGAAAATTACAATCAATATAGAAGAAGACAGGACGGATACTGAAATTGCCATAGCCTGTAATCAGTTGACACCTGAGATAGAAAAAATCATAGCCACACTGCGGATTTTGAATCAGCAGCTCGTGGTAGTCAAAAATGATGAAACGCATATCATTGATGTGTCTCAAATTATTTATATAGAATCAGTGGATAGGAAAACCTTTGTGTACACCTGCGATAATTTTTTTGAGTCAAAGCTTAAGCTGTATGAAATTGAGGAGAGACTTTGCCAATGTGGATTTTTTCGTGCCAGTAAATCCTGTATTGTCCAGCTGAGACATATTAAGTCCTTAAAGGCTGATATTGACAGAAAAATAAGGCTTACTCTGGAGAGTGGTGAACAGATTATGGTTTCCAGACAGTATGCGGACGAGCTGAAAAAGAGACTGGGGGTAAAATAATGGAACGAAAAGAGACGGTTTTTGATTATCTGGAGCAGATTTTTATTATTTTTGGAATTACCATTGCTGTGTTGAATATATTCTGCCTGATGTTTGGGGAGGAGGCAAAGGCATTTTCGTCCATGTTTGCACTTGGAAAAAATGGACTGAGTGTTCCTACCATGGTGCAATTCTTTTTTGTGTCAGTGATTATTGCCACCCTGCGTTTTATACTTTTTACGGATGGACTGATAAAAAATATTTCAATCATCATACGAATTATCAGTATGTTTGGGTTGGTGCTTGTCACAATTATTACATTCATTTTTTGCTTTCATTGGTTTCCTACGGATATGTGGCAGGCATGGGCAATGTTTTTCCTTTGTTTTGGTATAAGCGTGGGGCTTAGTACATGGATTGCCACTTTGAAAGAAAGAAAGGAAAATCAGAAAATGGAGGAAGCCTTACAACGATTTAAGATGGAGGAGCAGGCAGGTGGAAAGTGCAATTAGTGTTTTGGATATCGGACACAAATTTGAAAACAGAGTGGTGTTAGAGCATATCAATCTGGAAATTGCCAAGGGCGAGATTTTTGGACTTCTGGGTCCGTCAGGAGCGGGTAAGACAACTCTGATTAAGCTTTTGACAGGTCAGTTAAAGCCTGTCACAGGCAGGGCAGTCATATTGGGAAGGGACGCCTCAAAGCTGTCAGGGCAGGACTATAGTCAGATAGGGATTATGATGGATCATTTCGGATTATATGACAGACTCAGCTGTTATGATAATCTGAAGCTTTTTGCAAAGATATATAATATTCCCAAGGAGAAAATAGGGGAGGCTTTGGAGCGGGTTGGTTTAGCAGATGCCGGGAAAACTACGGTGATGAATTTGTCAAAGGGTATGCGCAGCAGACTGTTGTTTGCGAGAGCCCTTATGAGAAGTCCGTCAATTCTTTTTCTGGATGAACCTACAAGCGGACTTGACCCATTGACGGCGCAGGAGCTGCATAAGCTGATTCTGCAGCAAAGAAAAGACGGAGTGGCTGTCTTTCTGACTACCCATAATATGGCGGAGGCAGAAAAACTATGCGATAATATTGCCTTACTGCATCAGGGCAGAATTGTGGAGCAGGGCAGTCCCGTAGAGATATGCAGAAGGTATAATCACCAGAAAAAAATAAGGATTCATTTACAAGACGGTACAGATATGGAATTGCCTCATGATAAATCAATTACTTCGGTTTTGGAGAATTACTTGAAAAAGGGAGTGTTGGAGACGATTCATTCTACGGAACCTAATTTGGAGACCGTGTTTATGGAGCTGACAGGAGGCTTGAATAGGTTATGAATCATATGCTTGCTGTTTTGGAAAAACAGGTGAAGGACACTCTGAAAAATAAGACTGTTTTTATTCAGTTCATTATGTTTCCTGTACTGACACTTATCATGGAAAACACAGTAAAAATAGAGGGAATGCCTGCTCATTTTTTTGCAAACCTTTTTGCAGTGATGTATATCGGCATGGCACCGCTTACTGCTATGGCGGCGATTATTTCAGAGGAAAAAGAAAAAAATACCCTGCGGGTATTGCTCATGTCAAATGTAAGCCCTATAGAGTATTTGTTTGGTATTGGCAGCTATATTTGGACCATTTGCATGGCGGGTGCCTTTATCATTGGTCTTGGAGGAAAATACTATGGCGCATTCCTGTTACGATTTCTATTGATTATGGCAGTGGGAATACTGATATCAGTTTTGCTGGGAGCAGTCATAGGTATCAGGAGTAAAAATCAAATGGCTGCAACCTCTGTTACAGTTCCGGTAATGATGATTTTTTCTTTTCTACCCATGCTGTCTATGTTTAATGAAGCCATTGAGAAAATTGCGCAGGTAACATACTCTTACAGGCTTCATATGCTGATGAATCAGATGGAGAACGGAAAAATAAGCGCGGAGAGCCTTGTTGTGATTGGGCTTAATATGGTTGTGGCAATGGTATTGTTTGGGATTGTGTACAGAAGGGAAGGGCTTGCTAAGTAAGTGCAGTTTGTCTAATGCTATTTCTTTTCATAATTATGCGGTTGTGATAGAATGAGAGTAATTGACAATTGAAATTTAGAAAGGAGAACGAAAAATGATAATTGATAGTTTTGACAGTAAATCTGAATCGAAAATAAATCCGTACCTCAAAGAAGATGCTTCGGTAGTAGATGCTTGTATAGTTACCTTTTCATACATTATTGAAAAGTATGTGCAGGATAATTATGATTTGAAGCAAATTGGGCAATCTGTAGCTGTTACGGGCAATTTGCCAATATATCAGCTTCGCCATAACGGGAAAACGTTCGCCTTTTTAAAAACCTATGCAGGAGCTCCGGCCTGTGTAGCCACAATAGAAGATACTTTATCGGAAATCAAAACAGATAAATACATAGTTTTTGGTGGAAGTGGATGTCTGAATAAAGAGATTGCTCATGGAAAGGTGATGCTTCCCACGGAGGCATATAGAGATGAAGGTACTTCATACCATTATGCACCCCCTTCTGATTATATCACGATAAAAAATGCTGATGTTGTTGCGGAGTTTATGAAAGAAAGTGGAATCCCTTTCGTCAAAGGGAAAACATGGACAACTGATTCTTTTTATAGGGAAACAATCAATAATTTTGAAAAAAGAAAAGCAGATGGTTGCATATCTGTAGAAATGGAATGTTCTGCCATACAAGCCATGTGCGATTTTAGAAATCTAAATTTATATATGTTTCTTACATGTGGAGATTTATTGGATGCACCAAAGCATATATATAGAAATGGAGACGGACAGTATAAGGGAACACAGCATGATGTAAGTCATTTTGAAATTGCATTGTCACTTGCTGATTATGTAACGGGAAAAAGTGTTTAGAGAAAACTTAATTTTGTTGTCAGGATATATTATTATGTACAAACGCAGGAACTGGCAGAAAGGAACACACCATGAAAAGAATCGTAGTTTATCAAAGCGCTACAGGCTTTACTGCAAAATACGCAGGCTGGATAGCGACAGAGCTTCATTGTGAGGCAAAGGAATTAAAGCAAACTAACTTAAGTGATTTATCAGCATATGATATGGTGATTTATGGCGGCTGGATTTGTGCCAATATGATTTCCGGCTATAACAAAATAAAAGCGCTGAATCTAAGCAACGTGGTTGTATTCGGGGTAGGTATGTCGCCTTGCAGCACCGAGGTGGCTGCAAGACTTGTAGAGCAGAATGGGCTTGATGCCCAACGCTTCTTCTATTTTGAAGGCGGTTATAAGCCTGAGAAGGTTGGCTTTGTAAAAAAGCTGATGATGAATATGATAAAGAAATCCCTTGAGAAGAAGGAAGAGAAGTCGGAGGAGGACCTTTATATGCTGGCGACCTTTAAGGGCGCCGACCATACGAATAAAGAAGCAATAAAGGAACTGCTTAATTATTGCCTGTAAGGATATTCTTTTTACAGGAGCTGACAGGATACCATTGGCAGCCGTCACAAATATCGTCCATACGTTGTGAGGTCATCTGACTGTTGATTTTTTGAATAAGCTCCTGATAAATATAGGTTTTCTCTTCCAAACCGAAATATTCTGCTGTTTTACGGTCGAAGCGTTTAACCTTCTCCTGAGAGGTACATAAATCCGTGCCCACCATATTGGGGCAATGGGCACAGAGATCGTCCGTGGAGAAGACAACAGTAATTTCTGTTGCCTTCTCCGTACGGAGGCGTCTAACAATTTCATTCATGTTTTCTACGAATTCCTGATTATAGCCTTTTCCGGAATATCCTTGTGTACATAGTAAATGGTGAGGCCTTAATTTTATTTGCATATTGCAGGTACCACCTTTTGTCTTATGGGTAAACCGATTGCAACGGCCAAAACTGCCTTGATAATGGCGGTGGGAATGAAGGGCAGCACGCATGCGGTGAAGCCTGTCATAAAGCTGCTTTTTGTAACAAAGCAGAACCAGAGAATGCCGGCGATGTAGTTGACAACGGTTCCGGCAATGACACCCGCTATCAACAGTGCCTTATTTTTTTTGTAATAATCCATTCCAAGACCAATCAGTAGTGCCATAATGGGAAAGGACATCAAAAACCCTCCTGTGGGTCCGATAACCTTATCGTAGCCAGCGGAGAAATTTGCAAATATGGGAACTCCCACAGCACCCAACAATATATAAATCAAGCAGGCGATGGCGCTTTTTTTCCCGCCTAATATGATTGCGGCAAGCGTGATTGCAAAGGTCTGCATTGTCATGGGTACTCCCAAGGGCATGGGAATGGAAAGCTGCGCCATAATGGCTATAATTGCAGTGAACATACCAATCATGCACATGTCTTGTATGGATAGTTTCGAAGTTTTCATATGTATCTCCTCCTTACGTTGTCTTTAGGTAGTATATAAGAAAATGGTTGAAAAGTCAACCATATAATTTGGTAGGTTGACAATCATGGATTTTCCAAATTAATTGTGGACCTTTGGACATATACAGCATTTTTCAAAAATTACCCCTAAATTTAAGCGTTTTTTTACCTTATAAATATGCTTTTGGACATATACAAATTAATTTGAAAATACAGCCAGCATTTTAATGATTTTTTTGGCGCTATTTCTAAAAAAGTTTGTATATGTCCAAAGGAAAGGATTCCCACTAATAAGACATTAAAAGATAGGATATTTTCAAAAGAAAATTTGCTATATGTCCAACAGCATGGCATTTCAGAAAGCCAGGTATCGATACCATAATCTGTGCAGATTATGAAAAATTTCAAGAGGAAAAGGGTGCATTGTTTTCAAATATTTGTTATAATCTTTAACTGGAAGTAAATGGTTGAAAGGTATGGTTAATGAGATGATTTATAATAATATACTGGAAGCAATGGGCAATACGCCTATGATAAGGCTTTCTCATATGGGAGTCCCGGAGGGAGCAGAAATACTGGTAAAATTTGAGGGCTTGAACGTAGGCGGCTCTATCAAGACCAGAACAGCCTATAACATGATTTGTGAGGCCGAGAAGCAGGGGCTTATCCATGAGAATACCATTATTGTGGAGCCTACCAGCGGCAATCAGGGAATCGGTTTGGCGCTGGTGGGTGCTGTGCGTGGCTATAAGACCCGGATTATTATGCCGGATTCTGTCAGCGAGGAGCGAAAGAAGCTGGTAGAGCATTATGGTGCAGAGGCGATTTTGATTCATGATGCAGGCAATATCGGCGAGTGTATTGAGGAATGTTTGGCACTTGCGTTGAAAATGCAGAGAGAGAATCCCAATGTGTTTGTGCCGCAGCAGTTTGAAAATCCTGCAAATCCGTCCATACAGAGGACTCAGACTGCTGTTGAGATTCTAGAGCAGGTGTCTGGTCCCATTCATGGCTTCTGTTCGGGAATCGGAACGGGCGGAACCATTACAGGAATCGGCGAAGCTTTAAAGGAAAAGAATCCGGATATGGAAATATGGGCGGTTGAGCCGGAGCATGCCGCTATTTTGTCGGGCGGTTCCATAGGAACCCATGTACAGATGGGAATAGGCGATGGGGTAATTCCGGCTATTTTAAATCAGAGTATTTATGATGATATTTGTATTGTAAAGGATGAAGATGCCATAAGAACCTCCAAAGAGCTTGCCTCCAAGGAGGGTATCATGTGCGGAATCTCCAGTGGAACCAATGTGGCAGCGGCAATTAAGCTGGCTCAAAAATTAGGAAAAGGGAAGACTGTGGTGACAATCCTCCCTGATACGGCGGAGAGATATTTCTCCACGCCCCTATTTGATAATGACGGATATTCCGATAAAAGATAAATGATATGACTGTACGGAACGCACAGTTTCTTGCCCTTAAGCTGTTTGCTTGAGGGCATTTTTAAAAATTGCCTTAAACACGGTTCGCACAAAGGGCTGAATAAAGAACAGCTGTGTAAAAAAGGCGAAGGGAAAGTTAAAGCAAACAAGCTTCAGCCAAGAGGCAAGCAGCTTAATCATGTGGAAGCCCTCATAGTAGGGATAGTACAAAAAGGCGGCAATCAGGCTCATGGCAGGGCACATAAGTCCAACCGTTGCGCAGATAATGGCGGTTTCGAAAATCATAGGATGATTCTTCCGGGGGTCAAATATACGGCTTGCCAGCTTGAAGGACAGAGGGCTGCCCATAAGTACCTCAAGTACATAGGCAAAGCAGAACTCCACTAGGACAACAGCCCAGATGGGGAGGAAGCGCCCAAACATATAGACGCCGCCCTGTTTGTTAATGGCTTCAATAACGCCGCCTGCGTTGTTGAGCGTCATCAGTGTGGAGCCATTGATGACATAGAGACTGTAAAATACATAGGCATGTACTGTTACCACTACAGTAATAAGAGCGAATATCATTCGTTGAAATTGGTTTCTTGGCATAATTTTTCTCCTTTATCTGCACAAAAAAACACAAGGGGCGTTTGCATGAAATCTTAAAATACATAGGTACCGTAATCAGATTTACGTGCAATGCACTACTTGTGTCGTTTATGCGTTGTATATTTTTTTGTCAGGTCAAAATATAACATAAATGAAAGAAAAAAGCAAATAATTTCTTTGAAGCAAGGCTTTGCATCCGACGCCGCATTGCGGCTCATCTTTTATTTCATTTGAGGGCGCTCCGCTCATAAAATGACAGTTCGAAAATGCTTTGTGCGCAAGCACCCATGCATTTTCGACCATCATTTTATGGCTGAACTGTTACTTCACAAAACTGGTATGGTTAAAAATATATAATTTGGATATATGAATAGTGCCAGATTTAGGTATAATGATTTCCATACTATTGATTGGAGGTTATAGGCTATGGAAAATCGTTATGAGTTGAATAAGCAGCTGGCACAGATGTTAAAGGGTGGAGTGATTATGGACGTCACTACCCCTGAGCAGGCTAAAATCGCAGAGGAGGCAGGTGCCTGTGCTGTTATGGCACTTGAGAAGATACCTGCGGATATTCGTGCGGCAGGGGGCGTGGCAAGAATGAGCGACCCGAAAATGATTAAAGGAATTCAGGAGGCTGTTTCCATTCCTGTTATGGCAAAGTGCCGCATCGGACATGAGCTGGAGGCAAGAATACTGGAAGCTATTGAGATTGACTATATTGATGAGAGCGAGGTACTTTCGCCGGCTGATGATGTGTACCATATAAATAAAAGAAAATTTTCAGTGCCTTTTGTGTGTGGTGCAAAGGATTTGTCGGAGGCGCTTCGAAGAATCGCAGAGGGGGCAACTATGATTCGTACCAAGGGGGAGCCGGGAACCGGCGACGTGGTACAGGCAGTGCGTCATATGCGTATGATGAACCGTCAAATCAGACAGCTGGTGTCCATGAATGAGGATGAGCTGTTTGAGGCTGCCAAGCAACTGCAGGTTCCCCTTGATTTAGTGGAGTATGTGCATGACAACGGCAGACTTCCGGTGGTGAATTTTGCTGCGGGAGGAGTGGCTACCCCTGCTGACGCGGCATTGATGATGGAGCTTGGTGCGGAAGGTGTGTTTGTGGGCTCCGGTATTTTTAAGTCCGGCGACCCTGCCAAGAGAGCGGCAGCTATTGTGAAGGCAGTAACCAATTATAAGGATTATAAGATGATTGCCGAACTGTCGGAGGATTTGGGAGAAGCCATGGTGGGAATCAACGAACAGGAAATAGCACTATTAATGGCAGAGAGAGGCAAATAACCACAGGCAGCTTGTACAGGAGGAAAAACCTTGAAGACCGGACAGACAAAGAGAATAGGCGTTTTGGCGTTGCAGGGAGCCTTTGCGGAGCATGAAATCATGCTTCACAGGCTGGGGGCAGAGACAATACAATTAAGACAGAGGAAGGATTTAGAGCAGCCCATTGACGGACTTGTGCTACCGGGCGGTGAGAGCACCGTTCAAGCAAAGCTGTTGCATGAGCTGGGAATGTTTGAAATCCTGCAAAAGCAGATACAGGAAGGGCTTCCGGTGCTTGCCACCTGTGCAGGAATGATTCTTCTTGCAAGTCATTTTCAGACTTTTCCGGGGCAGGTTAAGAGAAATGCCTATGGAAGACAGCTTGGAAGCTTTCAATGTGTGGCGCAGCTTAAGGGTATAGGTGAAATCCCCATGACATTTATCAGGGCACCGTATTTTACGGAGGTTGGAAATCAGGCACAGGTGTTGGCAAAGGTGGACGGGCGCATTGTAGCTGCAAAATATCAAAATCAGCTGGCGTTGGCATTTCACCCGGAGGTCACGGACAATGACAGCGTACACAGATACTTTTTGGAGACTTTTCATTCTCCAAAAGGAAGCAGCTCCCGCAGGGAAGGATAAAAATATATTGGTATTGAAGGGTGAAGCGTAAGCGAAGCAAACGCATTGAAGGTAAAGCCGACTATGTGGAGTCTGGTCCCGGCAGGGGGAACTCTCCTATAGTCGGTTTTTGTTTTGTCTCCTTGCATATGTACAAAAAAGAGCCTATAATGGTTACGAAAATGCAAAGCATTTAGAGTTTTGAATGGCATAGCTGAGCTACAGGGTATGGATATTTGCAAAAAGGAGAGAAACACAAATGACTCTGAATGAATTAGGTATAGGAAAAACGGCTGTAATTCTTTCCGTTGGTGGAAATGGTGCCTTAAGGCAGCATTTTCTCGATATGGGATTGATTCAGGGCGCAGAGGTTACGGTGGTAAAATATGCCCCCATGGGAGATCCTATTGAATTGCAGATTCGCGGATATGAATTGACAATCAGACTGGAGGATGCCAGAAAAATAGAAATCAGTCAGGTGCAGGAGGAAAGGGCTCATGCCTCAAAGGAAGTGACGGTGCCCACAAAGGAAGGCGGCAGGAGGGCTGCCCATCCGGGCTATGGTGAGGGGGGAAAGTACCATGTAAAGGCAGATGAAAATCCCCTGCCGGAGGGTGAGCTTTTGACCTTTGCGTTGGTGGGCAATCAGAATTGCGGAAAAACTACACTGTTTAATCAGCTGACAGGCTCCAATCAGCATGTGGGCAATTTTCCGGGTGTTACGGTGGACAGGAAGGACGGAGTGATTAAAGGGTATAAAAACACTCTGATTACTGACTTGCCGGGCATCTATTCCATGTCACCCTACAGTAGTGAGGAGGTTGTCACCAGAGAATTTTTATTAAAGGACAGACCGAAGGGTATCATCAACATTGTAGATGCTACCAATATTGAGAGAAATCTTTACCTCACCATGCAGCTTATGGAGCTGAATATACCTATGGTGGTGGCACTAAATATGATGGATGAGGTTCGGGAAAATGGCGGCTCTATTCTAGTGAATGAAATGGAGGAGCTGCTTGGGGTGCCGGTGATTCCCATTTCTGCGGCAAAGGGAGAGGGAATTAACGAGGTGGTAGACCATGCTGTGCATGTGGCCAAGTATCAGGAGTGTCCGGGCAGGGTGGATTTTTGCAGCCCGGAGGACGAGGCTAGCGCTGTACATAGGTGTATTCACGCTATTATGCATTTGATAGAGGATCATGCCGGACAGGCACAAATTCCGGTGCGCTTTGCAGCCAGTAAGCTGGCGGAGGGTGACAAGCTGATTTTAGAGAGCCTGCAGCTTAGCCGGAATGAAAAGGAAATGCTGGAGCATATTATTCTGCAAATGGAGGAGGAGTGTGGAATGGACTGCGCATCGGCGATTGCCGATATGCGCTTTCGATACATTCAGAAGACTTGCAGTGCTACCGTAGTAAAGCCGAAGGAGAGTAAGGAGCATATAAGGAGCAAAAGAATTGACAGGCTTTTGACCGGAAAATATACGGCAATTCCTTCTTTTGTGCTGATTATGGGACTGGTTTTCTGGCTTACCTTTAATGTGATAGGTGCGGTGCTTTCGGATATTTTGGAAAGTGGCATTGGGGCAGTTGTAGAGCTTGCGGACAGGGCGTTGACGATGGCGCATGTAAATACTGTGCTGCATTCTTTGGTGATAGACGGTATTTTTAGCGGTGTGGGAAGCGTGTTAAGTTTTTTGCCCATTATTGTAACCCTGTTTTTCTTTTTGTCCATGCTGGAGGACAGCGGATATATGGCGAGAGTTGCCTTTATTATGGATAAATTGTTGAGGAAAATTGGTTTGTCGGGGCGCAGCATTGTACCTATGCTGATTGGCTTTGGCTGCACAGTGCCCGGAGTAATGGCAAGCAGAACCTTATCCTCGGAAAGAGACAGAAAGATGACAATTCTGCTCACGCCCTTTATGAGCTGTTCAGCAAAGCTTCCTATATATGCTTTTTTTACGGCGGCATTTTTCCCGAAAAATGGTGCCATCGTAATGATTGCTCTTTACTTTATTGGAATACTGTTGGGAGTGCTGATGGCACTTCTTCTTAAGGCAACCCGGTTTAGAGGAGAGCCGGTTCCCTTTGTAATGGAGCTACCCAATTATCGTATGCCGGGTGCGCGAAATGTAGGACAGTTATTGTGGGAAAAGGCGAAGGACTTTTTGCAGAGAGCATTTACAGTGATTTTTTTGGCAAGTATAGTCATTTGGTTTTTACAGAACTTTGATGTGAGATTAAATGTAGTTTCTGATTCTCAGGAGAGTATCCTTGCCAGTCTTGCGGGTATGCTGGCACCGGTATTTGCACCCTTAGGATTTGGCGACTGGAGAATATCCACGGCATTGATTACCGGTTTTATGGCAAAGGAAAGCGTAGTCTCTACTCTGACGGTACTCTTTGGCTCCACCGAGGCTCTTTTAGGGGTTCTGACTACTGCGGGAGCAGCAGCACTTTTGATATTTTGTCTGCTGTACACGCCCTGTGTGGCAGCGATTGCGGCAATCAGGCGTGAGCTTGGAGGCAGATGGGCAGCGGCAGTGGCTATAGGACAATGTGTGATAGCGTGGCTGGCAGCCTTTGGAATTTATTCAATATTGGGATAATAATAGGGTTAAAAAATAAAACAAGATTTAATATTTTAAAAATACCGTTGAACCGTTATAAACAGCTGAATGACAAAAAATAACATGAGTTATTTGTGAAAATGCAACTGCCGGGTGACGAATTTCCCAGCGCACTTGGTGGTTGTCAACCGGAAAACTTGTTAAGCTGGCTATGTTGGTAATGGTTCAGAGCCGATTACCTGCAACAATATTGTAAAAAGAAAGGTTGGTAGCTTTATGATTTTGGCAGAAAAGATTATTGCACTGAGAAAGAAGAATGGTTGGTCGCAGGAGGAGCTGGCAGATAAAATGAATATCTCCAGACAGTCTGTGTCTAAATGGGAGAGCGGAGGTTCTATTCCCGATTTGGATAAGATTATCAAGCTGAGCGGACTGTTTGGTGTAAGTACGGATTATTTATTGAAGGATGAGCTGGAGGAAATCTCATATTCCGAAACAGATGAAGATAAGGATGCAGCTGTGAAAAGTGTTTCTTTGGAGGAGGCAAATACCTTTATGGATTTAACCAAAAGCACGGCGAAATGGATTGCCTTGGGAGTCAGCATTTGCATTACCTCGCCTGTTTTCTTGCTTTTGCTGGCAGGACTACAGGAATATGGGAAGCTGGGAATTACGGAGGATATGGCAGGAGGACTTGGGGTGTGTATCCTTTTGATGTTTATTGCCGTTGGTGTGGGAATTCTTATTTTAAACGGAATGAAGCTTGAGAAGTACAAGTATATAGAAGAGAAAAGCATTACATTGCAATACGGAGTGGACGGAATTGCCCGTATGAAAAAGGAGGCGTTTGCCAATACCTACAGAACCTGTATTGTGATAGGAGTTATCCTTTGTATTTTAAGTGTGATGCCTCTTATGCTGTCGGTAGGCTTAAATTTGGGAGAATTTGTAATGACCTGCTGTATATCCATTCTGCTTGTTATTATTGCAATAGGCGTATATTTGCTGATTTGGGCAGGAACTATTTACGGAAGCTTTCAAAAGCTGCTGCAGGAGGGGGATTACACGGAGGAGAATAAAATGCTGGAGCGCAAAACATCATTTTTCCCGGGAATCTACTGGACGCTTACAACGGCATTGTTTCTGTATATCAGCTTCCGCTATGACAGCTGGAAAACCTCATGGATTGTCTGGCCGGTGGCAGCCCTAATCTTTGTGGCAATTTATGGGATAATCAAGGCAGTAGTTCGTTCAAAAAAGAAAAGTGATTAAATCTAAATTTAACACAAAAACCGTTTATAGCCTCATGCGTACCGTTCATCTAAAATCTATTTTCATGTAGGCAGGAAGCTGATATGCTTCAACTATGGGAGCTGTCGGGAGAACTGACAGCTATCAGCTTTCACCTAAAATGAAAACAGAAGGGAGAAACGGTATGGCAGAGGCTATTATTAATTTGCGAAATGTAACGAAGAGGTATGGCGGTTGTACTGCTGTAAAGGAATGCAGTCTCACATTGGAACGAGGAAAAATATATGGGCTGGTAGGTAAGAATGGAGCGGGAAAAACCACAATCATGCGTATGATTACAGGCTTAAGCCTGCCTGACAGCGGACAAATTGAGCTGTTCGGAAAAGCTGAAATCGGGACACTGATTGAGGCACCCAGCTTAAACGGCAGCATGACAGCAAAGGAAAACCTGAAATTTTATAGAATGCTGTCAGATAAAAACGGGTGTTATGAAACGGATGAGGAGTTGCTTGCACTGGTAGGACTTTCAGATATTAAAAGGAAAAGAGTAAAGGATTATTCATTGGGTATGCGGCAGCGTCTGGGTATTGCAGTAGCGCTTCTAACGAAGCCGGAATTTGTAATGCTGGACGAGCCGGTGAACGGACTTGACCCCATTGGTGTGGTAGAAATAAGGAAGCTGGTTAAAAGGCTTGCGGAGGAGGAAGGCATGACCTTTCTCATTTCCAGCCACAATCTTCCGGAGCTTTACCAGACGGCTACGGATTACATTATTATCGACAAGGGTATGGTGAAAAAGGAAATTTCTCAGGAGGAGCTGGAGAAGGAGCAGCATGAGAGCTTAGAGGAATATTTCCTTTCGGTAATCGGTGAACAATAGAAGGGACACAGTGCCGGCACCTGATTTGGGAGATTGCAGGCGGAATGGAGAATAATATGAAAAGAATGTTTTGCGCAACCTTATATAGAATGTGGAAATCAACAGGAGCTAGAGTTGCATTTTTTATTACCTATATTGCAGCCATACTGTATTTTGTGCTGGCTCGTATGGTGGGAACAGGCAGAATAGAAGCAGCACAGGCGGGAAGCGTCAGTGGTCTGGGAGATGCCATGGTGATATGGCTGTGTGGTTCTTTGATAATAGGTATTCTGGTAGGCTCAGATTTTGAAAATAAGACCATACACGGCGTCATTGGATTTGGAAGAAAGAAAATAATCGGCAATTACGTGGCAGTGTTTGCGGTTCTTGTGCTTATGCTGGTATTGCCCTACACCATAGGCTCCCTCGTGTGTATTTTGGCAGGGGTTGATATGTCGGGAGCAGAGCAGACGGCAATTTCCATATATATGGGAAATGTGCTGGGGTATACTGATGATATTGCCCTTGGGAAGCTTGTGCTATCTTATCTGTCCTATTCAACTGTCTATGTAGGGCAGCTTAGTATTTGTATTCCGGTGGCTGTCAAGCTGAAGAAACCGGTAGCAGTCACTGCCTTTGGATTTTTCTTCGGAATGCTTTCGGCACTGCTTAGCACTCTTGCATCTAAGGTGGAAATATTAGATAATATATACAGGCTTACGCCTTATAACTATAATATGGAGCAGCTTGGATTGAATGGCTCCTACAGTGATATGCTGCTTGCCATGATGGTAAGTATTGCTTTTGTTGGGCTTATGGGGCTGTTGGCATGGGCCTTGTTCCGCAGGGCAGAGATTAAATAGGGAGGCAGTTGTCAGAATTTATTATGCTGGTTAAGACGAAGATAAGTGACGCCTATAAGGAAATTGAAGTACATGTTTGTAATTATGAAATGAATTGTCAGGTGGAGGAGGTTGCCGCCCAAATTTCCCATATGGTAAATGATACGATAACGGGAACGGATAAGAATGGTATAAGATTGCTTCAGACCAGTGAGGTTATTCGGTTTTTTGCGGAAAATCAGCGGGTGCTGGCACAGGACGCACAGGGGCTTTGCACTATTCATCAAAAGCTTTATGAGCTGGAGCAGCTTTTGGACAGCGAACAATTCCTAAGGATTTCCAAATCGGAAATTGTGAATCTTCGAAAAATACAAAGGCTGGATATGAATCTTGCAGGCACCATCAAGGTGATTCTTTGTGACGGCACGCAGACATATACCTCCAGACGCAATATCCCGCGCTTGAAAAAAGCACTGGGGATTTACTGAGGTAATATGGCGAAATAGTAGTAAGGAATTTGTGCAGATGTCCGGATTGGCGGGCGGTGGGCAGCAGGGAGGCTTGACGGGGTAATGAAGATATGGATAAAAAGATGCGGGAGCAGCTTTGGAATCTCCGCTATATGCGGACTTTTGGTTAATATGTTGATTGAGATAATTGTGCGCAGTGTCGGGAATGATGACAGCTTTATACCGCTTGCGCCGGAATTTGTGGCTCTTTTTCCATCAGAAACAATAGCCATGGAGGTCAATATTTTGTTGTATGGTGTGATAGGAGCGGCATTTTCTGCTGCAGCATGGGTGTATGAGCAGGAGAAGCTGGGCTTTGTTTTGCAGAGTATATTCTATTTTCTGCTGACAAGCATTGTATGGATACCTATTGTGATTTTGGTGTGGCAGCTGCAAAAGTACCCTCAGGCATTGATTTCTACCTTGGCGGGTTTTGCAGGAACCTATGCAATCATGTCGGTAGTGGGCTATCGCATAACCAAAAGTGATGTGGACAGAATCAATCGGGTTTTGGAACAGAAAAGCTTGTAGGATTTGAAGCTTCCGAATTCTGCCATTTATCTACACATTATTGACCAATAATGTTCTGCTTGATATAATTAAAGTAATCAAAGAAGCATGATAACAGTGAAAATGTGGCAGGGCATTATATGAGTGTAGATAGAGAGGAACAGGTCGAAATCAGTGAAGTTAACGAATTGATACATACGATTAACGGATTGATAGAGCTGGCAAATGGTGAGCTGATAGAGACGGATGATGGCGGTCTGGTAGAGGCAGAGCAGGTTGATTGGCAGGCAATCAATGAAATGGGATTGTTTGAATCTCAGCTTCAGGAGATAGAGCTTGGTCTGAAGCAAAATCTGCCTGTAGGAATTTATGCGAAGGATTGCTACAACTGGAAGCAGATGCGTGAAATCAGATGCGGTCTGCTGTCTAAGGTTGATGTGGGAATTTATAAAAATCCGCTGTATTCAGATGAACAAATGAAGGAGATAAGGCTTGGTTTAGAGGCGCAGTTAGATGTTTCTTCCTATGCCAATCTGCTCTATTCTGCAACCGATATGCTTCATAAGCGCCGTAAGCTTCTTACAGAAAGCTATAGTATGGGAATCGGTGCATGGGCGCAGAAAATACAGGATGATGATACGGGAATCTGGATTCGCATAAATAATGATTGTATGGAAGCCTTCATGATGATTCCCCATGATGTAAATCGAACCTTTTCTGTCATGGAGCTTAAGAGATTTTTAAAAAAATATGAGATTGTATACGGGCTTTTGGAGGAGAATCTGCAAAAGCTTGTGGTTTCCCAAATTAGGGATAAGGAGATTAAAGTAGCTCAGGGTACGCTGCCCCTGACGGGTAAGGACGGCTATTACAAGCTGATGTTCCAAAGAAATTTACCGGGTCTGCCTAAGGTACTGCCGGACGGCAGGGTGGATTATACCCATGTTGTTGTGGCAGATACTGTTTTAGCAGGGCAGGTAATTGCTAAATATATTGCAAGCGAGCGGGGAGAAGACGGAACAACAGTGACAGGAATAAGGGTGGCGGGGAAAAATGGGAAGGATTTACCGCCTCTTACAGGTCAGGGCTTTAAAGCAGATGAAGAAAATAAAACCTATTGGGCTGAATATAAGGGATATGTATCCTATAATGAGCCGACAGGTGAATTGAATGTATGGAACACCTATATGGCTGATGGGGATGTGAACCGGTATTCCGGCAGCGTTGTGTTTGACGGTACAGTACATATTAAGGGTTCCGTGTACGATATGGCAGTTGTAAAGGCTTCGGGCGATGTTATTATTGATGGCTTTGTTTCGGGGGCTATGATACAGGCGGGCAATAATGTTATGATACGAGGCGGGGTAAATGCTGCCGGAAAAGGTAAAATAGAAGCGGCAGGAAGAATTATCGGCAACTTCTTTGAGACGGTAACCTTGGCAGCACAGGGGTCAATAGAAGGTAATTACTTCCTGAACTGTGATATTGAGACGGACGAAAAGCTGATTGCCCGAGGCGGTAAGGCCAAAATAATGGGAGGTAACATCGTGGCATTGGGCGGTGTGGAATCGGCTATTATCGGAAACAGCGCAAATAACAGGACAAGCCTGTCTGTGGGCGATATGGACCTGATTGATCAAAAGGAACAAAGACTTAACAGTAGCCTGAAAAAGGCAACAAGGGAAAAAGAAATGCTTGAGGAGGGCAGGGAAAGGCTAATTGATTTGTTGGGGGAGGAAGTGGTAAGGGAAAATTCCATTTTCCAAAGAACCTGCCTTGCTATAGAGACAAAGGCAGAGGAATGTGTAAATTTGGAAAAGCAGCTGGAGCATTTAGGCAAGATTAGACTAAAGGCAGAGAGGGCGACTATACGGGCGTCAAAGGAGCTGCAGCCGGGTGTGCTTATCAGCATTAACGGCAGGAAAAAAGAAAATCAGAATCTGATAACCTCTGCAAATCTGACAAAGGATACATGGTACACAGGGAAAGAGGACCAAAAGTGATTTGTGTGCAGGGAAGCACGGAAGGGAGGCGCAGTATGAGAAAAACAGTTTTAATTGCTGATGAAGAACGCTTGGGAAGTGAACTGTTAAAGCAGATATTTCAGAATGATTATGATATTTTGGTAGTTGAAGACGGAAAACAGACCTTGCAGACAGTTCTTCAGAAGGAAAATGAAATTGCGCTTATTTTTCTGGACTGGAATTTGCCTTTGATGAGTGGTTATCAGGTGCTTCAAATCTTGCAATCTAAGGAAATCACAGAGAGGATTCCCATTATGATTACTACTGCTAAGGAGGAAGGACAAATTGAGCTGATGGCTTACTCCATGGGAGCAATGGCGGTCCTCAAAAAGCCATATGCTGCGGCTGTGGTTCGGAAAAGAGCGGTGCGAATGATTGAATTGTATGCGCATATGGGAAAATTGCAGGATACTGTTTTGGAACAGGAGAAGGAGTTAAAGGAAAAGCACAGCCAGCTGAATATTTTTTACGAGAAGCTTTTAGATGGAATAAGTACGATTGTTGAATACAGAAGCCCTGAATCGGAGCGGCATGTTAAAAGGGTAAAGGGCTTTACAAAAATAATGGCAGAGGTTTATAAAACCCTGTATCCGGAGGCTGAGCTGTCAAAGGAGCAGATAGAAATTTTAGTTCGTGCCTCAGCGATTCATGACATCGGCAAGATTGCCATACCCGACAGCATTTTGTTAAAGCCTGCGAAGCTGACAGAGGAGGAGCGTCAGGTAATGATGAGTCACACCACACGAGGCTGTGAAGTGCTAAGCTTACTGGCGGATATTCAAGAGGAAGAACAGTATAAGGTTTCCTATGAGGTATGCAGATATCACCATGAAAGGCATGATGGGAAAGGCTATCCTGATGGGCTGGTGGGAGATGAAATCCCTTTGTCGGCACGAATAGTATCGCTCACGGACGTGTATGATGCACTGGTGAGTGAACGAATTTACAAAAAACCATATGATAAGGATACAGCATATCATATGATTATGAATGGCGAGTGTGGTTCATTTTCACCTGATATTTTGCATTGCTTTGAAAAGGCGAGGAAGCTGTTAGAGCATTTTTCAGACAGCAATTAAGCAATAAGGTACATTCCCAATGACGGAAGTGTTGCAAAATGTGGAATACAAAAAAGAGTTCATTGTGAACTCTTTTTTGTATTCTTTACTGAATCGGAAATTGCGATTGCGGCAGAAATGCTTTTTACACGGTAATAACAGTACCTGTCTTACCCTTGATAGCGTCCTTGACACACTTCATGGAGGTAATCAGAACTCTGCCGTCAGGAACCTTTTCCAGATAAGCAACGGCGGCTTCTATCTTGGGAAGCATGGTACCTGCCTCAAACTCACCTGCTTCTATGGCTGCTTTTGCCTCAGCAACTGTCAGAGAGCTTAGGGGTGCCTGATTTTCCATGCCGAAATTCTTATAAACACAATCCACTCCTGTTAAGATAATCAATTCATCGGTCTTTAAATCGGCAGCCAGCTTGCCGGCAATGGCGTCCTTTTCGATAACCGCAGAAGCGCCCTTTAAAGCATGCTTCTGTTCAATGACGGGAATACCGCCGCCGCCGCAGGCAATCACCACCTGGTCTGCGTCCGCAAGGGTGCGGATGGCTTCAATTTCTACAATATCAATAGGCTTGGGAGCAGCAACTACACGTCGAAAGCCCTTGCCCACATCTTCCTTTACATAATTGCCCTTTTTCACCTCGACCTCAGCGTCCTCCTTGGACATATATCGTCCGATTACCTTGGTGGGTTCATAAAATGCCTCGTCATAGGGGTCCACTGTAACCTGTGTAAGAATGGTACTCACGGGCTTGGAGATGCCGCGGTCTAAAAGCTCGGCTCTCAGGGCATTCTGAATATCATAGCCCACATAGCCCTGGCTCATAGCGGAACACACGCACATGGGGGCGGGAGTGTAGTCGATGTATACACGGCGAAGCTCGGTCATAGCCTTGTGAATCATGCTGACCTGAGGACCGTTGCTGTGAGTGATGGTGAGCTGATAATCCTCCTCAATCAAATCAGCCAAAGCCTTTGCTGTTATCTTTACTGCGTCCCATTGTTCCATGGTGGTATAGCCAAGGGCATCATGTCCAAGGGAGACAACTACTTTCTTCTTGCTCATAGAAACCTCTCATTCTGCCGTAAAATGCGGCATCTTCAATCTTCTTTGCTGTAAGTATAGCATAAATTAAAGCTTGTGTATAGCATTTTCCAATACCTGAAAATAGTTTTCAAAGGTTTTGCGGCAGCAGGAGGGGTTGGCAATGACGATGCCCTCACTGCGAAGCCCTATCAGGGAAAAGCCCATTGCCATACGGTGGTCGTCATAGGTTTCCACAAGGGAGGGCTTTGGCTTGCCGGGGTAGATAGTAATAGAGCTTTCTGTTTCCTCACAGTGAATTCCCATTTTGGTAAGCTCTGTCACAATGGCGGCTATGCGGTTGCTTTCCTGAAAACGGATATGTCCGATGCCGGTAATTGTGGTGGGAGTCTGAGCAAAGGGTGCTATGGCAGCCAGTGTGATGGCCTGATCGGAGCAGGCAGACATATCTACAGTAATTCCTTCAAAGGCTCCGCCCGCAGGGGGAAGTACCAAAATCCCCTCAGGCTTATCGGTAATACTACAGCCCATTCTTTCTAATATCCGTAAAAATTCTATGTCGCCCTGCATAGAAGAAAAATGTACATGCTCCACCAAAACGGGAATGCCTAAAAGGGGTGCCATTGCGTAGAAATAGCAGGCAGCGGACACATCAGGCTCTATCCGGTAATCCAAGGCATGATAGTGCTGTCCTGCCTTGGTAAAAAAACAGTCGGGGGCAGTGCGTCTGGTTAAAACTCCAAACTGCTCCATCATTTTACGGGTTATTTCAATATAAGACATACCGTGAGTACCCTCTACCCTGATGGTGAAATCCTCTGTGGACAGACAGGAAGAAATCAGTAGAGCACTCAAAAACTGGCTGCTGTGTTCGATGTCAACGGTAATATGATTCTGCGCAAAGCCGTGGCTCTTTAGGGTGAAGGGAAAATATCCCTCTCTGCTGTTTGGCATGTCGGAGGTGTTGAGGGCAGGCTTGTCTGTAGTTTCGGTATCATAAATGATTTCACAGCCCAGTTCCTCTAAACATGCAAGCAGAGGTGCCATAGGGCGTTTTCGCATCTGCTCTGAGGCATCCATGTGATAGACACCGCAGGATACTCCCAGATAGGCAGTCAGAAAGCGAGCGGCAGTGCCGGCGCTTCCTACATATTGCTTTGCCTCCTTAAAAGGGACCTCGCCTCCCCGCCCGGTGACGGTAATCATCTTATTCTCTTCGTCTACGGTGGTTTCAAATCCCAAATCCTGCACGCATCTCAGAAAATGTCTGGAATCGTCACTGAAAAGAACATTTCTGAGAGTGGAGGTTCCGTCTGCCAATGTTGCCAAAAGTAAGGCTCGGTTGGTGATGCTTTTGGAACCGGGTACATCCACTGTAAGGGGCTTGTCGCAGGTGACCTTGGCAGGGTGACCGGCGAGGGAAATACAGGGAACCTTGTAGGTTTCTGTAATTGTTGAGTGTAATTTGGATTTATTTGAAGATGTCATATTTTGCCTCCGGATTGCTGGCGGCAGGTTCGGCGTTTGACCGCAGGCTGCCGCCATTTTGCTTCGTAAATATGTCAACGTCCGGTGGAAATAGAGCGCTGCACGTGCTTATTATAGCATGATATCTGTGAAACTTCAACGTGGTGAAGTGTAACGGTAAAATTTAGGCTTTGTATATTTGCGATAATGTGATACAATAAGAAAAAGGTGATTGCAACAACGAAGAAAGTATAGAGAGATACAGATGAAGAGAAAGCTGGCAGTTTTTGCAAACGGGTGGGGAACCGAATATTTACGGGAAGTTGTTACCGGCATCTATGAGGTTGCTAAGGAGGCTGACATAGATGTGTTCACTTTTGTGGATTTTTCCAGCTTCTCCGAGCAGGAAAGAACAAATAACAGTGAGTTCAATATATTCCGGCTTCCTGAAATAAGGGATTTTGATTGCGCGGTTCTCATGGCAAATTCCTTCAATATGCAGGAGGAAATAGACTATGTGTATAAAATTGTGAAAGAATCTGGAATTCCTGCTGTCAGCATAGAGTATGATTTTGATGGTATTACAACGATTAATACCGACAACTATAATGGAATGTATGAATTGGCAAAGCATGTGGTACAGGAGCATGGCGCCAGACATATTGTGTTTGTGGGTGGACCTAAGGAGCATTTGGAGAGCAATATCAGATTGCGGGCAGTTCATGATGTGGCTCGCGAAAGCGGCTTTTCTTTGCGGGAAGAGGATATTTTGTACGGAGACTGGGCGAGAAATATGCCTAAAGCTCTGGCAAAGGAGTGGATAGATTGTCATAAATGTCTGCCGGATATTTTTATCTGTGCTAATGATGTCATGGCGATGGGAGTCTGTGACGAGATGAAGGAGCTGGGCTATAAGGTGCCTGAGGACGTGATGGTTACAGGCTATGATTGCGTCAAGCTGGGACAGGAATATGAACCTACCATTGCCTCGGTGAATCACGAATGGTGTAGCATGGGTGTTAAGGCGATGCAGCTTTTGCTGGATAAAATGGCAGGCATAGCTACGGAAGCCTCCGTCACCATGAAAACCAGATTTGTTTCAGGCGGAAGCTGCGGTTGCGATTCGGGTGAGGGAATCGGTTATCCTTCTCGCAAGATTGACAGCCTTCTTAGTGATTCACATTTCAGGCATATTTATCTGGCAGTGAGAAAGGCAGAGAATGCCGATGATTTGAACAGAAGCCTTGACAGTCTCTTTCAGGAAGAGTACTGGATGGAGGGCGATAATTTCATGCTTTGTCTCGAACGGGAATTTTTTAATATTGAGGAGCAGGATGAAAATCTGCGAACCCAAGGGTACAGCGACAGTATGGACGTAATCTGCTCTCTCAAAAATGGTATACCGAGACCTCATCAGATTATGAAGTGCAGAGAAGCAATGTTCCGTGTGGCAGATGAGAATCCACAGCCGGATGTATATATTTTCGTACCCCTGTACAATGAGGGGAGTACCTATGGGTTTGCAATGCTGACCAGAGATATTGATATTGTTGAGGATAATTATCTCTACATTTGGACCAGACATATGAATCAGTATTTGGAGCAGGTACGACGCAATATTACGATTACAGATTTGACAAGGAAGCTTACAATGCTTTCTGTAACAGATGTGCTGACAGGGGTGTACAACCGGGCAGGCTGCGAGAGAATTGCCTATCCGATGCTGGAGGAATGGCATAAGGCAGGCGGAACCGGGGCTGTCATGATTGCAGATGTTGACAGAATGAAGACTATTAATGATAAATATGGTCATGCCAGCGGCGATTTGGCATTGCGTACCGTGGCAGCAGTTTTAAAAGCCCAGTTGCCCGAAGATTGGATTATATCCAGATTTGGCGGAGATGAATTTTTTGTGGGAGGAAAGCTCCAAGAGGGAATGGATTTAGAGACGCTTCGAAATTCTATTTTGCAGAAGCTGGCGCTGGAGGTGGAAAGAAGGCAGATTCCCTTTGATTTGCGTCTGAGTATTGGCTGTGTGAAGCTGGAGCCGGAGGGAGAAATTGATTTGGAGGGCGAATTGCGTCGGGCAGACCGGCTTATGTATGCTACTAAAGAAGAGCATCATAAAGAGATTGATAATAAATGAAGCAGAATTATAATTAGCGCTGCCCCTAAATAAGGGGCAGCGTGCTTTGTTTAAGCATTGTTGCGGGTTCTGGCAGTGATAATCCAGGGAGCAGGCTCCTGCTTGAAGGTATTATTGCTGCCTAACTTGGATATGGATATTTGTATGGTATCAATGTCTGCCAAACCTAAAGTCTGTAGGGTGCTTGTGATGTTGGCTGCAACCTTAAAATCCAAGGTATAGATGACTACATTAATATTCGGATTGATGTGTGTAAGGTAGGAAAGCTCCTGCTCTGTACTGGCAGATGCCACTAAGAATACCAGCGAGGGTATAGGGCAATCCTTCATGCTGTCAGCGTCTATGTGGTCAATGATTTTGATATTATGTAAATCAAAATGTGCCACATTATCCTCTAAGGTAGCCCGGTCCTCATGACTGTATTCAACGGCGATTACAGAGCCTTCAGGAGCCATCAGTGCCGCCTCGATGGCAATACTTTCGCCGCCGATTACACAGATATCATCCTGAGGAGCTACCATCATTTTATTTAATATAATCGCACGGATTTCACTGCCCACATAATGAATGGAGCCACGCTGAAACATTTCGTTGCTAAGTCCGATTTTGGCCGTGTTTCGGGCGTTGGGATTCACAATCAGCATGCCTGCGGAGGCATTGATGCCACGGTCAATCATGTCCTTAATCTGTTGGTGAAAAATTTCACCGGAGGGGTCGGAGCCTTCGTTGTACCAGACCTCGCATTCCCCTAGCCCGGCATTCCACAGCCGATAAAAAATATCATCAATGCCGGCATTGGTAAACACCAAAGTGGTTTTATGAGCTTCAACGGTAGGAATAATATTCTTGTTTTTCTTGGTGATGTCAATAATTTTTACATGCTCTAAGTCTAACGTAGTGTTTTTGGCATAATACTGGAGCCATGACAAGATAACTTCATTGGTAAAAATTTGCTGTTCCATAGATTTGTCTCCCTTTGTTAGCTGCTTCTTGGTCTTTTGTTATTATTTGCTATTATATCACCTTTTCCTATATTTGTAAAAATCTTGATGTAAAATTTTGTAACACTTCCGCATGGCTGAACTGATACCATCTTGGAGGATAAATATGGTAAAAGCCCTTGACAAAGGTGAACAATAGTAGTAACATACATTCCATAATAATCCTATTAAGATACTAGGAATAGGATGGAAGCGGAACAGTGTATACATAACACAATAACAATTAGAGATGGAGGAACGGATATGAGTAGAATTTTTACAAAATCGACACAGTTAATCGGGCATACCCCTTTGTTAAGGGTAGAGAATTATATGAAGGCAGAGGGCATAGAGGGCGTGGAGCTGCTTGCCAAGCTGGAGTATCTGAATCCGGCGGGAAGCGTGAAGGACAGGGTGGCGCTTTCCATGGTGGAGGACGCGGAGAAAAAGGGTATTTTAAAACCGGGCGCAACCATTATAGAGCCCACCTCCGGCAATACCGGAATCGGTCTGGCAAGTGTAGCGGCTGCAAAGGGCTATCGTACTGTGCTGACCCTGCCTGATACCATGAGCGTGGAACGCAGAAATTTATTAAAAGCATATGGCGCAGAACTGGTGCTTACAGAGGGTGCCAAGGGGATGAAGGGTGCTATTGAGAAGGCGCAGGAGCTGGAGAAGAGTATTCCCGGTGCCGTAATTTTGGGGCAGTTTGATAATCCTGCCAATCCGGCAGTTCATGCGGCAACTACCGGACCGGAAATTTGGGAGGATACTGATGGCAAGGTGGATATTTTTGTGGCAGGCGTTGGCACCGGCGGTACAGTGACAGGAATCGGTACTTATTTAAAATCTAAGAATCCCGCAGTGAAGATTGTGGCAGTGGAGCCTGCGGATTCGCCTGTTTTGTCCGGCGGAAAGCCCGGACCTCACAAGCTGCAGGGGATTGGAGCAGGCTTTGTACCTTCCATACTGAATACGCAGGTTTATGATGAAATTATTACTGTAACTACAGATGAGGCGTTTACCACAGGCCGTCTCATTGCACACAAGGAAGGTATTTTAGTAGGAATCACCTCCGGTGCGGCTCTTTATGCAGCTGCGCAGCTTGCAAGGCGTCCGGAGAATGAAGGCAAGACCATTGTGGCACTTTTGCCGGATTCCGGTGACAGATATCTTTCCACACCTATGTTTACAGAAGAATAGGTTATGTGGTAAACTAAGGTTACTAT
>Ga0129312_1000215_pt1 | contig 58947 bp, 52 predicted proteins | sample O827metagenome_FD_94434 | JGI IMG/M metagenome (GOLD analysis project Ga0129312, IMG submission 94434) | Orangutan group fecal microbial communities from Wisconsin, USA - O827 metagenome | ecosystem: Host-associated > Mammals > Digestive system > Large intestine > Fecal | place: USA: Wisconsin... | reverse complement strand
CTGACATCATTTATCAAGCAGTTCTACGCGGGAACACCATATATACCGCGAGAGATCATGCTCCAGACAGATATCGATGATCGGGAAGTCATCGAGGAATGGCTCAGCAGGCGCAAAGGGCAGCGCGTATATCTGCGCGTGCCCAAACGTGGTGCCAAGGAGAAGCTGGTCGAACTCGCAGAGAAAAATGCGATGATCGTGCTGACGCAGGACCGGGAGAAGATCAAGCGCGAAGAGGGCAGAACGATTGGAGCGGTCAAGGAACTGGCGGATCTGCTCTCACTGCCCCGCGAACAGCTCCACCGGCTGGAAGCCTACGATATCTCCAATACGAACGGCTTTGAATCGGTCGGCTCGATGGTCGTGTACGAAAAGGGACGGCCGAGCCGCAGTGATTACCGTAAGTTCAAGCTGCGGACAGTCGCAGGCCCGGATGATTATGCATCGATGCATGAGGTGCTGACCAGGCGCTTTGAACACGGCCTGAAGGAGCGTGAGGAGCGGCGGGAGCGTGAACTGGAGGACGAATACGGCAGTTTTACGAGATTTCCGGATCTGATCCTCATGGACGGAGGCCGTGGACAGGTCAATATCGCGCTGCAGGTATTGGATGAACTGCATCTGAATATTCCGGTCTGTGGTATGGTAAAGGATGATAATCACCGCACGAGAGGGTTATACTATAATAATGTGGAGGTGCCGATCGACCGCCACAGCGAGGCATTCCGCCTGATCACGCGGATTCAGGATGAAGCGCACCGCTTTGCGATCGAGTATCACCGCTCACTGCGCAGCAAGGAACAGGTACATTCGGTGCTCGACGATATACCGGGCATCGGGCCCGCGAGGAGAAAGGCGCTCATGCGCACGTTCCAGTCACTGGATGCGATCCGGGCGGCTTCGGTAGAAGAACTGGCGGCTGCCGACAGCATGAACGAGCGCTCCGCACAGGCGGTATATGATTTCTTTCATGCGCAGGAGCAACCGGAACAAAAATGACCTTGCAGATTTGAATAGGGTAAATTATTATAGGATTAGAACAGTTAGAAACTGTGATACAATGTATAGGTATAGGGGGAACACATGATGACAAAAAAAGAGGTATCAGTCGCTAAACTGGCGCGATTATTGAATTTGAATAATTTTACGGAGCAGGTGAACCTGAAACAGAAAAAGGTATGTATCTCCGAGATCAACCGCCCCGCACTGCAGCTGCACGGCTATTTTGAGCATTTCGCAGAGGGACGCGTACAGATCATCGGAATGGTAGAGTTCGCATATCTGCAGCAGGTAGCCAAGGAGCGCAAGAGAGAGGCATATGACAAGTTCATGAGTTTCGACATCCCGTGTGTCGTATTCTGCAGAGGCTTCCAGCCGGATGAGGATTTTCTGGATGCTGCGACGAGATATAATGTAGCGGTTCTCGGCACCGAGCGCGCGACTTCAGCGCTTACAGCAGAACTGATCCGAACATTAAACGAGGAACTGGCACCGTGTATCACGATCCACGGTGTATTGGTAGATGTCTATGGTGAGGGACTGCTGATCATGGGTGAGAGCGGTATCGGAAAGAGTGAGGCCGCATTGGAGCTGATCCGGCGCGGACACCGTCTCGTGACCGATGATGCGGTAGAGATCAAGCGTATCGATGACCGGACGCTGATCGGTACATCTCCGGCGATCACCAGACATTTTATCGAACTGCGAGGTATCGGTATCATCGATGTAAAGTCTCTGTACGGTGTCGAGTGTGTCAAGGACAAACAGCAGATCGATCTCGTGATCAAGCTCGAAGACTGGCATAAGGATAAAGAGTATGACCGTCTCGGCATGGAGCAGGAATACACCGAATTTTTAGGAAATAAAGTCGTCTGTCATTCACTGCCGATCCGTCCCGGACGTAATCTGGCCGTCATCTGCGAGACAGCAGCGGTCAACCACAGACAGAAAAAGATGGGCTACAATGCGGCGCAGGAGCTGTACCGCCGTGTACAGGCCAACATCGCCAAGGGCTCAAACCCGGATGATGATGACGAATAAGAGTAATATAGTAGTTTAAGGAGTGTGATCAGAATGGAACGAAATAATGCATGGGATGCTTATCCCGGGGACAAGAAACAACAAGTCTATGATTTTGCAGAACAGTACCGTGCCTTTTTATCGGAAAATAAGACCGAGCGGGAATGTGTTAAAACATTTGTACAGCAGGCAGAGCAGGCCGGATATGTCGATCTGAAGAAGGTGATCAGCGAAGGCCGCAGCCTGCAGCCGGGCGATAAAGTCTATGCGGATCACATGGGCAAATCCCTCGCTTTGTTTGTAGTCGGCAAAGCGCCAATCAGTGAGGGAATGAATATTTTAGGAGCGCACATCGACTCGCCCAGACTGGATCTCAAGCAGAATCCGATGTACGAGGACAATGACATGGTATTGCTCGATACGCACTATTATGGCGGAGTCAAGAAATACCAGTGGGTGACACTGCCGCTGGCATTGCACGGAGTCGTTGCCAAAAAAGACGGTACCGTTGTAGAGATCAGTATCGGTGAAGATGCCTCAGATCCGGTTGTAGGAGTGAGCGATCTGCTCATCCATCTGGCTGGTGAACAGCTTGAAAAGAAAGGCAATAAGGTCGTAGAGGGAGAAAATCTCGATGTTTTGATCGGTAATCTGCCCGCAGATAAAAAAGATGATGAAAAGAGCGAGAAGGAGCGTGTCAAGGCACAGATCCTGCAGCTGTTAAAACAGAAATATGATATCGAAGAAGAGGATTTCCTGTCTGCTGAGATCGAGGTCGTACCCGCGGGAGCAGCCAGGGATTACGGACTGGACCGCAGCATGATCATGGGATACGGACATGATGACCGTGTCTGCGCATATCCCTCATTTGAGGCTATTTTACAGATGGAAGCGCCGGAGCGCACGAGCGTGTGTCTGCTCGTAGACAAGGAGGAGATCGGCAGTGTCGGAGCGACCGGTATGCAGTCCAGATTTTTTGAAAATACGGTCGCAGAGGTATTAGACCGCTGTGGCAGCTACTCAGATCTCGCATTGCGCCGCGCATTGCAGAATTCCAGAATGTTATCTTCGGATGTGAGTGCCGCATACGATCCGAACTATCCTTCTGTATCCGAGAAGAAAAATGCGGCATATTTCGGCAGAGGTATCGTATTTAATAAATATACCGGATCACGTGGAAAATCAGGATCCAACGATGCCAACGCGGAATATATCGCTGCTTTACGCCGCATCTTTGATAACAACGGTGTGGCATTCCAGACCTCAGAGCTGGGCAAGGTCGATCAGGGCGGCGGCGGAACGATCGCATATATTCTGGCCAACTACGGAATGGAAGTCATCGACAGCGGAGTAGCCGTACTGAATATGCATGCGCCGTGGGAGATCATCAGCAAAGTCGATCTCTATGAGGCATATAAGGGCTACATGGCATTTTTGAGGGAAGCATAATGCAGGATAGACAACAATTTGAGCAGGAACTGGCGGCGGTTTTACACCCGGAGCAGATCTATAGGGAAGAACCGCTCAGCCGTCATACGACATTCCGTGTCGGAGGACCCGCAGAGTATCTCGTGACACCTGAGATCTCACAGATTCCGCAGGTCGTAGAACTGAGCAGACGCTGTGAACTGCCACTCACCGTGATCGGAAACGGCAGTAATCTGCTGATCGCAGATCAGGGTCTGCGCGGAGTCGTCATGGAGATCGGAAAGGCAGCAGCCGGGATACGAATCATCGACGGAGAGGATCTGGTCGTATCGGCGGGCACATTATTATCAGAGACAGCAGCTTTTGCAGCCAGGGAGGGCTTGGCCGGCATGGAATTTGCAGCCGGGATCCCTGGTTCACTCGGCGGGGCAGTCGTGATGAATGCAGGTGCTTATGGCGGTGAGATGAAGGATATCTTATCTGGAGTCCGCGTGCTGACGCAGGACGGAGAGATCCGCGTGCGTCCGGCAGACGAACTGGAGTTGTCCTACCGTCACAGCCGCATGATGGATGAGCAGGAGATCGTGCTGGAGGCGCGGCTGAATCTGACACAGGACAGCACGGCAGTGATCCGTGCACGTATGGACGAGTTAAAGAAAAAGCGTGTGGAAAAGCAGCCGCTCGAATATCCGAGCGCAGGCAGCACGTTCAAGCGCCCGGAAGGGTATTTTGCAGGCAAACTGATCGAGGACGCGGGTCTGCGGGGCTTCCGTGTAGGGGATGCGCAGGTATCGGAAAAACATTGCGGATTTGTGATCAACCGTGGGGCGGCTACCGCAGCGCAGATCCTAGAGCTCATGCACGAGGTGCAGAGACGGGTCATGGAACACAGTGGGGTAGAACTGGAGCCGGAAGTACGGCTGCTGGGTTTTTAGACGCTGTCCGGCATATAATCAGGTGGTTGGGATATATAGGGGCATGTGAGCACAAGTTTCTGGAACATGCAGCTCCCGCAAGCAGATCTGACTTTTGCTTTATTGCACGGGGCATTCCGATGAGCCTTGATAAAATCCGAATCGTGTTCAGCAGAGGCTTTCACGATTCGCAAGTCTCATCTCCATCGTGCAAAGGCAGCAAAATCAGACATGACTTGCTCGCGCTGCTGATATTCTATATGGTGCATTCGTGCTCGCATGCCCCAATCTACGCAGTGAATATGTTTCGTGGACAGTATGTAGCGCGGGGCTGGCGGCTGCAGTTGCAGCAGATTCCGTCAGTTGCGACTTTTGTCCGGCGAAGTGCGAGCGAATGGATAACGTTGCTCATGTCATAGCTGAAAGCCGCAGGCTATGTGTGCGAAGGACACATCGAGCCAAGGCTGAAGAGACAGCGAGGCACCGCCCGGGCAACCGGAGCAATCTGATCGGGATACTGCTGTGACTGTAGCCAGACAGCCCGAGGATATCTAAATGTAATCACAGGGAGGGGTTTTGTATGCGATGTGTCATTTTGACCGGAATGTCCGGCTCAGGTAAGAGCACGGCACTCAAGATGATCGAAGATATGGGATATTATTGTGTCGGCAATCTGCCGATCTCACTTGTAGAGAGCTTTGTCGATCTGGCAGAGAACGACCCTGAGCTGGAAAAGGTAGCGATCAACGTCGATATCCGCAGCGGACAGAACATCGGAGATCTGACAGCCGTATTAGACCGTCTGCAGGAGCGGGGCAAGACATTCGAGATGCTGTTTCTGGAGAGCGAGGATACCGTCATCATCAAGCGTTACAAGGAGACGCGCCGCACGCATCCGCTTGCGGAAGGCGGCAGAGTCGAGCAGGCGATCGAGCGTGAGCGGGAACGTTTACAGCCGATCAAACGCCGCGCAGACTATATTCTGGACACGAGCCAGCTGCTCACGAGAGAGCTGCAGGCCGAACTAAAAAAGATGTTCGTAGAGAACCAGACATATAAGAACCTGTATATCACGGTACTTTCCTTCGGATTCAAATACGGCATACCTACGGATGCAGATCTCGTGTTTGATGTGCGTTTTCTGCCGAATCCGTACTATGTAGAGGGACTGCGTCCGCTGACCGGACTGGACGAGCGGATCCAGAACTATGTCATGGAGGGCGGTCAGTATGCAGCCTTTATGGAAAAATTGGAGGACATGATCCGTTTTCTGGTGCCCAACTATGTATCAGAAGGCAAAAACCAGTTAGTCATCGCGATCGGATGTACCGGAGGCAAGCACCGGTCGGTCACAGTGGCGCAGGGGTTGTATGAACGGCTGAGTGCGCAGGAGGATTACGGACTGCGCATCGAGCACAGAGATATAGAAAAAGATGCCCAGCGGGGCAAATAACAGGAGAACGCAATGTCATTTTCGAGTGAAGTAAAGGCAGAACTGGCCAGACAGAGCGACAGCAAACGGCATTGCCAGCTGGCAGAACTGGCGGCGCTGGAGATACTGGCACCGGATCACGCGCATTTGTCTGAGAAGCGGGCGGCACTGGCCAGGCGTCTGTACGGAGATATCCGTCAAGAGGAACTGCACGAACAGATGATAGCGCAGGTCCGCGAGCATCGGGAACAGCTGCTGGGACGCACCTGCTGCAAGCGGGCATTTTTGCGAGGCGCATTCTTAGCATCCGGCTCGATCAGCGATCCGGCGAAATCCTATCATTTTGAGATCGTCTGTCAGCAGCAGGAGCAGGCGGAGCTGTTAAAGGAACTGTTGGAATCCTTTGAACTGGATGCCAAGATCGTCCAGCGCAAAAAATATCATATCGTATATCTGAAGGAGGGCGCACAGATCGTCGATGCGCTCAATGTGATGGGTGCGTATGTATCACTCATGAATCTGGAAAATGTGCGCATCCTAAAAGAAATGCGTGGCTCGGTCAACCGCATCGTCAACTGCGAGACCGCCAACATCAATAAAGTCGTCGGTGCTGCGTGCAGACAGGTCGAAGATATCCGCTATATCCAGAGCCGGATCGGACTGGACGAGCTGCCGCCGGCATTGCGGGAGATGGCATTGCTCCGGCTGGAGTATCCCGATACATCGCTCAAGGATCTGGGGGAGCTATGTGATCCGCCGGTAGGGAAATCCGGAGTCAACCATCGACTGCGCAAGCTCGGTGAACTGGCGAAAAAATTAGGAAGGTGATCGAACAATGGGCAGTCAGAGGTTATTATTTATATACAATCCACATTCAGGAGTCGGTAAAGTAAAAACACAGTTGTCAGATATTCTGGAGACTATGGTGCAGGCAGGCTACGAGGTGACGGTGCATCCGACGCAGGCTGCGGGAGATGCGACACGCGTAGCGGCACAGCAGGCCGGTGAGTATGACCTTGTCGTCTGTTGTGGTGGAGACGGGACACTGGACGAGACCGTATCCGGGCTGATGACAGGTGATAGTAAAGTACCGCTCGGTTATATCCCGGCGGGCAGTACCAACGATTTTGCGGCATCCTTGGATCTCCCGAAAAATATGAAAAAAGCGGCAGAAGTCGCAGTGAGCGGACGCGATTTTCCGTGTGACGTCGGTTTATTTGAGGACAAGCATTTTATCTATGTGGCAGCATTCGGGCTGTTTACGGAAGTGTCTTATCAGACGAAGCAGGAACTGAAAAATGTGCTGGGTCATGCGGCATATATTTTAGAGGGTGTCAAGAGTATCGGCAACCATCCGAGCTACCGCATGCGCGTCGAGTATGAGGGTGGCTGTATCGAAGATGATTTTATATATGGAATGATCACAAATTCACTGTCGGTCGGCGGTATCAAGGGCATGACCGGGGACAATGTGGCGCTCAATGACGGTTTATTCGAAGTGATGCTGGTCAAAACACCGAAAAATATCGTTGAGCGCAACGAGATCGTTGCGGCACTCACGAAACTACGGCCGGAATCAGATATGATCTACACATTTAAGACAAAGGAATTGCAGATTTCACCATATCAGGTGATCCCGTGGACATTAGATGGCGAGTTTGGCGGTGACCGGACCCAGATCCATCTGAAGAATCTGCACCGGGCGCTGACGATCCGTGTGCCCGGTGAACAGAGCCGGCCGTAGGCGGTACAGAGGTCGAATTCGGACGCTTGTGCTTTACATTTACAGGCGTTCGTGTTATATTTATCAAAGATATGGGTCAAAAACCCACACACTCACAATCTATAAGAAAAACGGAGGAATTCACATGTTAGTATCTGCAAAAGAAATGTTAGAGAAAGCAAAAGCAGGACATTATGCAGTCGGACAGTTCAACATCAACAACCTTGAGTGGACAAAGGCTGTTCTGTTAACTGCACAGGAGCTGAACTCACCCGTGATCCTTGGTGTATCTGAGGGCGCAGGCAAGTATATGACAGGCTTCAAGACAGTCGCTGCTATGGTAAAGGCTATGGATGAGGAGCTTGGAATCACAGTTCCCGTTGCATTACATTTGGATCATGGTACCTACGAAGGATGCTATAAGTGTATCAAGGCCGGATTCACATCTATCATGTTTGACGGATCTCATTATCCGATCGAGGAGAACATCGCCAAGACTACCGAGTTAGTACATGTAGCACATGCAATGGGTATGTCTATCGAGGCAGAGGTAGGATCTATCGGTGGAGAAGAAGACGGCGTCATCGGAATGGGCGAGTGTGCTGATCCAGACGAGTGTAAGGCAGTTGCTGACCTGGGCGTAGATATGCTGGCAGCAGGCATCGGTAATATCCATGGAAAATACCCTGCAAACTGGGCAGGACTCAGCTTTGAGACACTGGATGCGATCCAGCAGAAGACAGGTATCATGCCGCTCGTACTTCACGGTGGTACAGGTATCCCTTCAGATATGATCAAGAAAGCGATCGATCTGGGAGTATCTAAGATCAATGTTAATACAGAGTGCCAGTTATCTTTCGCAGACGCTACACGTAAATATGTAGAGGCTGGAAAAGACCTCGAGGGCAAGGGATTTGATCCCCGTAAGCTGTTAGCTCCCGGAACAGAGGCTATCAAGGCTACTGTTAAGGAGAAGATGGAGCTCTTCGGATCTGTTGGAAAGGCTTAATAAAATTAAGAATTCAAAAAAACTAAAATTTGCTATTGCTTTTTCACAGAAATAGGAGTATTTTAGTTGGCAGAGAAGCGAACGAGGGTGTTCCATATGAGGTGCACCCTCGTTCGCTATTTTAAACTATAAAAGGGAAAGGATAAGTGACTATTCAGTCAGAGCAGACTGAAGGGTTGCAGGGATGAACGTTATGAGTGAAACGGAAAAATTCAGCGTATCAGAGATCTTTGGCGAAAATGTATTTAACGATGCAGTCATGCAGGAGCGTCTTCCGAAAAAGACTTATAAGAGACTGCGTGAGGTGATCGAAGGCGGACACGATCTGGATCCGGCAACTGCAGATGTAGTCGCACATGAGATGAAGGAATGGGCGATCGAGCAGGGCGCTACACATTATACACACTGGTTCCAGCCGTTGACCGGAGTGACTGCCGAGAAGCACGATTCATTTATCACCGCTCCGATGGAGAATGGTAAGGTGCTCATGAGCTTTTCGGGAAAAGAGCTGATCAAGGGAGAGCCGGATGCGTCTTCATTCCCTTCAGGCGGACTGAGAGCTACTTTTGAGGCGAGAGGATATACCGCATGGGATTGCACCTCACCTGCATTCGTACGACACGATGCAGCAGGAGCTACACTGTGCATTCCTACCGCATTCTGTTCCTACACAGGAGAGGCGCTTGACCAGAAGACACCGTTACTGAGATCAATGGAAGCGATTAATGAGCAGTCGATTCGTCTGCTTCGGTTATTCGGAAATACAACTTCCAAGAGAGTGATACCGTCAGTCGGTGCAGAGCAGGAATATTTCATTGTAGACCGTGAAAAATATTTAAAGAGAAAAGATCTGATCTTTACCGGACGCACCTTGTTCGGAGCAATGCCTCCGAAGGGACAGGAGATGGATGACCATTATTTTGGTGCGATCCGCGAGCGCATTGGCGCATATATGAGAGATGTCAATAAAGAACTGTGGAAGCTGGGCGTATCTGCCAAGACGCAGCATAACGAGGTGGCTCCCGCACAGCACGAGCTGGCTCCGATCTATGCAGAGTGCAACGTGGCTACCGACCATAACCAGCTCATGATGGAGACATTGAAAAAGGTTGCAGGACGCCATGGACTGCAGTGCCTGTTACATGAGAAGCCGTTTGCCGGCGTGAACGGTTCCGGAAAACACAACAACTGGTCCATCACCACAGATGATGGTATCAACCTGTTAGATCCCGGTTCAACACCGCATGAGAACATCCAGTTCCTGCTCGTGCTGACCTGTATCCTGAAAGCAGTCGATGAGCATGCAGACCTGCTCCGTGCATCTGCAGCAGATGTCGGCAACGATCACAGATTAGGAGCCAACGAGGCACCGCCCGCGATCCTGTCTGTATTCCTTGGCGAGCAGTTAGAGGATGTCCTCACACAGCTCATCAGCACCGGAAGCGCAACACACTCTCTCAAGGGCGAAAAGCTCGAGACAGGTGTCAAGACACTGCCCGACTTCATGCGTGATGCAACCGACAGAAACCGTACATCACCGTTCGCATTTACCGGAAACAAGTTCGAGTTCCGTATGGTAGGTTCACAGGCTTCCATCGCACAGCCGAATGTCGTATTGAATACGATCGTGGCAGATGCGTTTGCAGAGGCATGTGATGCATTGGAAAAGGCAGACAACTTTGAGGATGCCGTGCATGACCTGATCAAGAAATATGCGACCGAGCATCAGCGTATCGTCTTCAATGGAAACGGATATTCCGATGAGTGGGTAGCTGAAGCAGAGAAGAGAGGATTGCCGAATATTAAGTCCATGGTAGAGGCTATTCCGGCATACGCTACTGATAAGGCTGTGACATTATTTGAGAAATATCACGTATTTACTAAGGTTGAGCTGGAGTCCCGTGTAGAGATCGAGTACGAGACCTATGCAAAGACGATCAATATCGAGGCAAAGGCGATGATCGATATCGCAAGCAAGCAGATCATCCCTGCCGTTATCAGATATACGACCAATCTGGCGAACTCTATCAATGCTGTCAAGGCAGCAGGCGTAGATGCATCTGTACAGACCGAGCTTCTCGCAGAGGCGACCGGATACCTCACAGCAGTGAAGGCAGCACTTGCCAAGCTGATTGAAGTAACCGAGAAAGGCAGCGAGATGGCAGAGGGCAAGGAGCAGGCTACCTACTACAGAGATGTCGTAAAGGCAGCCATGGATGAACTCCGTGCACCGGTTGACAAGCTGGAGATGATCGTAGATAAAGACTTATGGCCGATGCCGTCATACGGCGACCTGATCTTTGAGGTATAGTACCTCACTTATAAGTATGGCTAATCGTTAGATTAGTATTTATCTAATCCCCTTTAGAGTATAGGGAAAAACCCCCGGCTTGGGTCGGGGGTTTTTCCTGTATATCATAAAAATCATATTAAAAGATCATTACTTCACCGTCTACGATCGCATATTCAACTTCATCACCGGGCTCCATAGCTGCCTGTCCACTCGTGCCCTGCGTGATATCATTCTGCAGCGCGGCGAGCTGATCGGAAGGAACCATCGTATGGATGCAGACACCATCCGTATACTCGGTATCGAGGATCGTGATACCGGCTCCGGCGAGCAGATACTGGATCTTGCCGAGGTTTGTGTAGTCTGTCCGGATCGACAGCTTTGCACCATGACGGCGTTCGATGATGACCGAGTTGGCGAGCCCCTCCTGTACGGACTTCTGGTAGGCACGGACGAGACCACCTGTGCCGAGCAGTGTGCCGCCAAAATAGCGGGTCACGACGACTGCCACATTGTGAATGTCTTCGCGTAGCAATACATCGAGCATCGGTCGTCCGGCTGTCCCGGACGGTTCGCCATCGTCATTGCAGCGCGTGTTCTCATGTTTGGTTCCGATCGTAAACGCGGTACAGTTATGTCTGGCATCCCAGTATTCCTTTTTCTTCTTATTGAAAAAGGCGATCGCCTCCTCCTCGGAGGTCACCGGTTCAACAGATGCGATAAAGCGTGATTTTTTCTCTTCAATTTCTCCGACACCGCCACGATAGACGGTCTTATATCCTGCATTTTCCATGCCTACGAGTATAGCATGATATGCCAAAGTTTACAAGTGCACAAAATAATGGTATACTAAGCCAATATGAAGGCAACGCAACATGCAGGAGGAAAACTATGAACTATGGAAAAGAGGGAGCGAAAAAGCAGGTAAAAAAGCTATCTGCAAAATCCCCCAAAGTCTTACGAAAGTTCAAAGTAGTATGCTATAAACTCTTACTCGTGGCAGCCTTTGCATTGGTCGTGGGTGTAGGATTTACCGGATTTGGTATCTACAAAGGAATCATAGATTCCTCGCCGACGATCGACGCCATGGATGTCACTCCGACAGGCTATTTGTCTACGGTACTCGATACTGAGGGCAACACGACGGCGACGCTGGTCGCATCGGGCTCCAACCGTGTCTATGTCACGATCGATGAGATCCCGCTCGATCTGCAGCACGCTTTTGTGGCGATCGAGGATGCCCGTTTTTACGAGCACAACGGAATCGACATCAAGGGTATCATCCGTGCCGGAGTCAAGGGTATTTTATCCGGTGGACATTTCTCACAGGGAGCATCTACGATCACGCAGCAGTTATTGAAAAATAACGTATTTACGACATGGACGACTGATAAAGGTTTTGCCAAGGTCGTGCGTAAGCTGCAGGAACAATATCTGGCGGTCCAGCTGGAGAAGAAAGTCAATAACAAGGACTGGATTCTGGAGAATTACCTGAATACAGTCAATTTAGGGCAGAATTCGCTCGGTGTACAGGCTGCGGCCATGCGTTATTTTAACAAGGATGTGTCCGAACTGACATTGTCCGAGTGTGCCGTGATCGCAGGCATTACCAAGAGCCCGGAGGGACTCAACCCGATCAGCCATCCGGAGGAAAATGCGAAGCGGCGTGAAGAAGTCTTAGACAAGATGGAGGAGCAGGGTTATATCACGCTCGAGCAAAAGGAAGATGCGCTCGCGGATAAAGTGTACAAGCGTATCAAAAAGGTCAATATCAAAAAGACCGAGGAGAGCAGCCAGATCAATTCCTATTTTGTGGACGAGCTGACCAACCAGGTGCTTGAAGACCTGCAGACGATCAAGGGTTATACCAAGGCAGAGGCATACCGCGCACTCTACAACAGTGGATTGACGATCATGTCTACGCAGGACCCTAAGATACAGAAGATCTGTGACGAGGAAGTCAATAATATCGAGAACTATCCGACACAGCCCAAGGTATCCTTCAGCTACCGGCTGAGCATCCAGAAAGCAGACGGCAGCATCGCTAACTATGACGAGCATACGATGCTGGCATACTATCAGGCGGCAAATGCGGATTATTCGATCAACTATGCAACGCAGGAAGATGCTGCGGCAGCGATCGAGGCATACAAACAGGAGATCATGGAGCCGGGCGATACGATCGTAGAGGGTGGCGAATATGTGAATTATACGTTGCAGCCGCAGGCAGCGCTGACGATCATCGATCAGAGCACCGGCGAAGTCAAGGCGATCGTAGGCGGTCGTGGAGATAAGGTGGCGAACCGTACGTTAAACCGTGCGACGGATTCGACCCGCCAGCCGGGATCTACGTTCAAGGTGTTGGCAGCCTATGCCCCGGCACTGGACGGAGCAGGCATGACGCTGGCAACCGTAGAGGATGATGCGCCTTACACTTATGCAAACGGCACATCGCTGCGCAACTATGATAACCGTTACCGGGGATTCACGAATTTCCGTACAGCGATCACCTATTCCATCAACGTCGTGACTGTCAAATGTCTGACGGATATCGGTGTAGATAACGGATATTCATATCTGCAGGATTTTGGATTTACGACATTAAAGGACAGCGACCGTGTCCAGTCTCTCGCACTCGGCGGAGTGACCGACGGTGTCACCAACCTGGAACTGACAGCGGCATATGCGACGATCGCGAACGGTGGTACTTATACCAAACCGCGATTCTATACAAAGATTCTCGATCATGATGGAAACGTATTGATCGACAACACACCGCAGACGAAGAGTGTGCTCAAGGAGACGACTGCGTGGCTTTTGACCGATGCGATGAAGGATGTCATCACAGTCGGCACCGGTAAGCTGTGTAATTTCGACGGAATGACGCTCGCCGGCAAGAGTGGTACGACGACGAAGAACAGGGATGCGCTGTTTGCGGGATATTCGCCGTATTACAGCTGTGTCGTATGGGGCGGTTATGATGACAATGCACCGCAGGCCAGCGGAACGACCAGCTATCCCAAGCTGATCTGGAGATCTGTGATGCAGCGGATCCATGAGGGACTTGAAAATAAAGATTTTGAGAAACCGGCGGGGATCGTGTCTGTTCAGGTATGTAAGAAATCCGGAAAACTCGCAGTCGCAGGAGTGTGTGACAGTGATCCGCGCGGTTCGCAGGTGACGACCGAATATTTTGCGGCAGGTACAGAGCCGACCGAATCCTGTGACAAACATGTATTGGTGACGATCTGTGAGGCATCCGGCAAACCGGCAGGGCCGTACTGTCCGGAAGACCAGCTCAAAAAGACCGCCTATATCAGCGGTGGTTCTGCAGGCACAGAGGATTCACCGTATCTGTTACCGTCGAACCTAAGCACCGGAAAATGTCCGGTCCATGAGACACCGGATATCGATCCGATAGACATCACAGGCGATACCGGTAGAACAGACGAACCGGAGGAACCGGATACAACGGTGATACCGGGAGACGGCGAGGGAGATACCCCCGATGATTCGCATACCGGACTGGATGATGCGGATCAGGTACTGATCGAACCGGGAGATATATCAGAGTAAAAAAACGTGGAAAGCAAAGTGCTTTCCACGTTTTTGGTTATCAGGGATTATTGATTGGGATTACTTTTCTTCGTCGGTATCACAAAATCGGGGTGTTCGCCGAGCCATGTCGTCTGCGGCATACAGCTGAGCATCCACAGGTCGTCCTCAGATAGTGCAAAGTCGAAGATATTGGCATTGGCTGCCATATGCTCATAGGAAGAAGCCTTCGGAATCGGCAGAATGCCCTTCTGTACGAGGAAACGTAAGCAGATCTGTGCGATCGAGCGGTCATACTTTTTGGCGAGACGATCGAGGATCGCATTGCCTGCCAGCGCATTTTCGCGGCCTCTGCCGAGCGGGCTCCATGCCATGGGTACGATGTCGTGTGCCTGACAGTAAGCTACGGCAGCCTCCTGCGAATAGCCCGGATGCAGTTCGAGCTGGTCTACCACCGGCTTGATCCGGCAGTTGCCCAGCAGATTCTGCAGATGATGTGGCAGGAAATTGCTGCAGCCGAGCGCGCGGACTTTGCCCTCATCGACGAGCTCTTCGAGTGCGCGCCATGTCTCCAGATCCAGTTCCTTCCAGTTCTCATCATCCGCTCCGGTCTGACGCGGCCAATGGATCATATACAGATCCACATAGTCCATTTGCAGACGATCCAGTGAAGCAGCCAGAGCCTTTTTTGCGTTGTCATAACCCATCTCATCGATCCACAGCTTAGTCTCGATGATGAAGTCCTCGCGCGGCAGACCGCTCTCCTTGATCGCAGCACCGAGCACACGCTCCGTCTCATAGAGAGAAGCAGCATCAAAGAAACGGTATCCTGCGCGGATCGCATCGAGAATGATCGCTTTTCCGTCCCCATCAATTGTCTGATATGTTCCGAAACCGACACAGGGCAGTTTCATACCATTATTTAAAGTGTAACAGTCCCGAATAGAATTCATATGTATGTACCTCCGGATGAATATTTGATAATCCTATTTTAAAAGTACTGGGAATGGAATGCAAGGGAAAGTCTAGACAATGCAGAAAAATCATGTTAGAGTAAACACAAGCAAAGGTCAGCTTCTTAAAATATTCATTTATTAATATCTTATGTGCGTAGTCGTATCGAAATACTGCGCATCTCTATATATGATCGAAAAGAAACAACTCTTGCTTAAAATCCAATAACAAACAAAAAAGCAGGAGATGTGAACAGATACGCCCGGAAACACTCCTGCACAAAAGGAGGAATGCGAATGGGCAAAAGCAACAGAAGAAAAGGAACTACCGGGATCACGGCGCAGAATAAGGATGTCGTATCAAAGTGGTTTGGCGAAACAATGAAAAATCGGTCCTTATCCGTATATGGCATCCATGTGCCAAGGATCGTAGATGTAAGACCCACGAATCTGCCTGCAATAGAGACAAACGAAAAACGGATGGATATATCGAAGGTACGGTTAAGGATCATCATTATCTACACAGCAGATGTCACAAGGACGCAAACACAGGATATGTTAAATGTAGGTGATGTGATCGTCTCTACGACAGAGGCATTTCTGTTGGAGCTTGCATCAGAAGAAGTGAAAGAGCGGATTCAGAAAAAGGTGCAGGAGAAGAAGGCGTTAGACGAGCGGGATCTGATGGAACTCATAGTGCTGCCGCTAACCTATAAGGGAAAAGAAAAACAGAGAAGTGCAGCGCAGGAAGCAGTCAATATCGCAAAAGAGATCGAAGACGAAGTAATGCAGGAAATGGCGCTGGCAGGTATATTGAGCTTTTCGGATAAGATCATCGATAAAAAGTTAGCAAATGAGATCAGGAGGTGTCTGAGTATGACAAAGGTCGGAGCAATCATAGCAAAGGAAATGGAAGAAAGCGAAGCGAAGGGAATTGTAAAAGGTCGAGTAGAAGGAAGAGAGCAAGAAAAGTCGTTAAGAATTAAGTCTATGCTGTTAAGACAAAAAACACCCGAGGAGATAGCAGATTTTTGCGGATACGATCTTCAGGAAGTGAAAGACGTGCAAGAAAATATTGCTAATCACTATTGATAATAACAGTTGACGAGTTTGTACTGAATGTAGATTTTTGGCATCTCAGACGCATGCGGCTGTGCGGAACAGTTACGTGCGCACAAAAAATATAACGGGAGGATACTGGAAATGAAAGCTAAGAAATGGTTGGCAAAACCTCTGGCACTGGGATTAGCTATAGCGACAGCAGTGACATCTATGGGTGTACCGGGTGGACTGTTCACACCGCAGACAGCGTATGCGGCAGAAGAAGATGGCAGTCTTGTGCTGGATGATCTGGGCAAGGAGAATATGACCATTGGCAAAAAAGCCACCGGACACGAGCACTGTGGGATTATCACAGAGCATGTCAGGTGGCTTTTTGGGGCTTTGGCATTTTATTGGATGTCATAGTTGTCTCGTCAGGACAAGGTGCATCACCAGCTTCTGATCCGGGGTGGGCGCGAAGCCGGCTATACATATTCAGGTATTCCGTCAGCAATGCGATCTCCTGCTCATCCCGCGAGTGGAAGATCTCCACCATCGTCGGCGGAAAATTAAGCTGTGGATCATCTGTGGGCAGCCCGCGCACCAGATAATCCAGCGACACATCAAAGATCTCACAGATATCCAGCAGGCGCTCCAGAGAAAACATCGACACGCCGCGCTCACATTCGCTCAGGTGCTTCACGGATACATCCAGTTCCCCACACAGTTCCAACTGCCCCATGCCGTGAGCCTTCCGAAGCCCGGCAATCCGCTTACCGATTGCCGTCTGTAAATCAATCGAAGAAATTGCCATCTTCATAGGTTAAGTACCTCCTATTTCTTTTAATCATAAAATTTCCATATTTATTCATACTCAACCAAATAAGTGTTGTAAAGTAAACCTGATAAGTTTTCTCGGCATACAGTTTGTGTGCGAAAGAGTGATATGATACGCTTTATATCGCACAAAAATAAACTTACGAGGTATTGCAAACTAAACCCAATGGGTTTATAATTACGGTAAAATTTCATATGGTAAAGCATAAAACAAAATACAAGGAGGGTTTTAGGAATGAAACGTAATGAAATATTGGCAAAATCCCTGACACTGGGACTTGCCGTAGCGACAGCAGCGACATCCATGAGTGTACCGGGAGGATTGCTGGCACCGGAGACCGTGTATGCGGAGGAGAATGACGCGACAACGACAGTTGGGGGACAGGAGGCAACTACATCTGTTACGTTAACTGGAATGAGTGATGGTGTGTATGGGACATGCTCATGGGAAGGACATCCATCGAGTGTAAATGATTTTGGTACGTTTACATTTACACCGGCAGGGAACACTATTACAGTAACTGGAACTGCAAAGTATATAAAAGGATTTACAGGGTTTAATACGGCAGTCGAGGAGCAACAGAGTGGGCATTATGTTGCATGGCAGTTTGCTGTACCAGCAGAAAAAAAGAACACGGCCGTTTGTTATTTAGAAAGTGCTCCGGCAGACAATGTAACAGAGACATTAGACGGACATGATGGGAAGGTATATAAAAAATTAGACAAAAGTGCATTGGATACTGTAGAGGGGCAGTCATATTTTTCTGCATTGACGCGTGTGGATGGCGTTACATCCAGAGAACTTGTTGTTGATTGGGATGGGAATAAAAATAATCTGGTCACATATACAATCGACTATTCAAAGCTTACATTAGCAAAACAGGAAGTAACATTAAAGTCGCCTAAAGAATTGACAACGTCATGGGCATCAGTGGAAACTGCAACAGCAGAGAGTGGTGGCATAGCTGATACATTTACAAAAGCAAAGTTTGCAACCGATGTAGCTAGTCAGCCGACTGTAACTTGGTATGAGGGAACGGTAACATCAAAAGAGGATCTTGCAACGGCAAAAAACGTAGATGATATTTCCAAGATCACAAAAGCCGGTGTATATTCTTATGTAGTTGCTTATGCGGATGACGCAGACTATACAAGTGAACCGTTGTTTGGAACAATTACAGTAGGTACAGATCTTAGCAAAGCAACTGTGAAGTTGAAAAAAGACGAGACAGAGACAACAAGTTTTTCATATACCGGAAAAGCGGTAGAACCGACGGTAGAGGTAACAGGTGTGGAGATAGCGAATTATACCGTAAGCTACGCAGACAAAGACGGTAACGCTATTGATGCACCTTCGGAAATAGGAAGTTATAAACTGGTTATTACACCTTCGGAAGCTGGAGCAGGAACTTGTTATGGTAAAGTTGAAAAAGAATTTAGCATCACTGCAGTTAAGGTAACAACTACAGAGGATCTGCTGAAATATGTCGACTTTGGTGTCATTCCCACACTGACCTATAACAATCAAAACCAGTCCGACACGGTTCGTGAAAAAGTAACGGTAAAAAAAGAGTATGAGAATGACACATCCATTACCTCGATCAGTTTTAAGAAAAAAAATGCAGATGTAGATATGGTCGGTGCCGGAACTTATGATATTTATGTTGCATTAGAAGGAAAATATGCGACCGAAGATCCTGTAAAGATCGGTACAGCAGAGATCAATAAGTATCAGCCGAATGTAGGTGATATTGTCGTTCTTAATCAGAATCAGACCTATACCGGATCTAAGATCGACGCAGAGATGAAGAGTGCTTCTTATTTATTGAATGGAAAAAATGTAAAGATCACTTATAAGCAGGCTGGTAAGGATGTTGCAGAGCCGATCAACGCCGGAACTTATGATATTTATGTCGCTTATACGGGAGATGATAACTGTGAGGCATTAGTTGAAACAAAGAAAAACTCAACTCTGACGATTGAGAAGGCAACTGACCATTCAGCATTTAGTCCGCTTGTTGTTAAAAAAGATACTGAGGACAACGCTGAGTATGATCTGACTGATGCAGTAGCTAAGTGGACACTGTCAGGAACAGATATAAATGTTAAACCAACAGTAAAGGTAGATGACGCATATGCATCGTATATTGAAGCACTAAACTATGCTGAGGGCAAAGTCTCCTTTAAGCTGTCAGATGCAGGAAAAGCTTTAACTGAGCAGACAGAGTTCGCTATCCACGTAGATTTCGGCGAGAGCTTCACGAACTATAATGTCGCATTTGATCTTCCGGTTGTCATTACTGATAAGAGTCCGGTTAGCATTACTATCAACGGAGCTGAGGATTTAACTTATGATGGCAATGCGAAAACATTGACCTACAAGGTTACTGGTGAAGAAGGATTTACAGAAGATAAGAGCAAGCTTGAGGTAAGGATTACCAAAGATGGCAAAAAAGTATCTGAGATCAAGAATGCCGGCACATATGTTGTAACAGCAGAATATGCATCTGATACCAATTATGGCAAGTTAGTTCAGGAGATCATTGTTGCACCGAAAGAAATAAGTACTACTGAGGAACTGAAGAAGTACTTTACGATTGGTGGCTTGAACCTGACCTATGACATGACAGATCATTTTGATGCTATTTTTGATGCTGTAGGTATCGTAGAGGAATCAGGAATCGAGAATAATGATTATGATGTGCGCATTGTGGGAGATACAGTAAATGCTGGAGATGCTATTGCTGTAAGCATCGATACATGGGGTGGTAATTATTATACCGATGGCTATGTAGCGCTTGGTAATGTTACGATTGCAAAGGGAACGATAGCGCTGACGGTAACTGCTACCAATAAGGGTGAAGTGACTGTAAAAGTCGGAGATAAGGTCATTCCGAATGGCAACAACGTAACTATTGATTATTACAAAGGTGATGCCAAACTGGATGCAAAGCCGACAGAACCCGGCGATTACAAGGTAAAAGTAACCTATACAGATGAGGAAAACCTGACAGCTCCGGCAACAGGAGAAGCTACCTTTACCATCTCTGGCAGCTCCTCTGGCGGCAGCTCTTCCGGCGGCAGCACCTCCGGCGGTTCATCAGCAGGTGGCGGTGCAGCGACTACTCCGTCCAAGGATGACACGAAGAAGGATGATACGAAGAAGGATAATACCACCAAGACCGAGACCAAGCCGGACGGAACAAAGGTGACAACGACTGAGACAAAGGCAGCAGATGGTTCGGTACAGACAAAGATCGAGTTGAAGAACGATGCCGCAGGTGTAGACGCTACCGTGAATGTAGCAAAGGATGCACAGGGCAAGGTTACAGGTGTGACTGCAGATGTGAACCAGACAGCCACTGGCAAGCAGACAGCGATTTCGGCTGCAACCGTTGCGCAGATCACAGAGGCAGCAGGTACAAAGGATGTTGCGATCACGACGAAGACAGTCGATGCAAACGGCAAGACCGTGCGCGAGGTGACTGTCAACGCATCCGATCTGACTGCTGGCAAGAAGCTGAAAGTCGTTGCCATAGATCCGAAGACCGGAGAAAAGACTCTGGTGAATAAGACTACTTATAAGGTAGCAGCGGACGGTAGTCTGGCACTCAATAATCTGGGCAATGACAGCTATGAGGTAGTGACTCCGGCTGAGGAAAAGGCACTGACCAAAGAGATCTTAGCCAGCATTCGGCCTGAAAAGACGAAGCAGAATGTGACTGCAGGCAAAAAAGCTGAATTTGCGTTAGATGATGCTTTGAGCATGGACAATGTTGCAAAGATTATCTACAAGACAGGCAAGAAGTCTGTAGCTACAGTCAATGCAGATGGAACGATTACAGCAAAGAAAGCCGGAAAAGTGACGATCAAGGCTGTCGTTACACTCAACAACGGCAAGAAAAAGACTGTTAAGATGACTATAACTGTCAAGAAAAAGAAATAATCTGTAAAACGCATTTTAGCAGATAGTATTATCCCCCTGACAATTGTGTGTCGCGGATGACAATGAGCATTCGCATTGCATGAGTCAGGGGGATTTTTTTATATATGAAGATTCTGGTATCCGTTGAAATTCAACTATGCCGTCAATGCATTCTCTGGAAGAACATGTTATGCTAGATGAGGATATTGAAATATACGTGAAACGGCGTATAATAAAAATATCAACTTTTCCCTGTTATCATTGATATATGGCTTTGTATGAGAAAGAGAGGTACTATGGGAAAAATTGATGCGAGGGCAAAAGAGTATTTTTCCGACAATAAGAGATTTGCGGATCTTTGTAATTTTATTTTGTTTGATGGGCAACCGGTGATTGAGCCGAAATTGCTGGTAGAGAAAGATACAACCGAAGTGTTGTCCGTATTTGGCGCGGATCCCAAACAGATACATATACAGAAATGGAGAGATCTGCTCCGGGGGACAGTCGTCCGATCGTTTGGTGATGTCTGTCTGGTGCTGATTGGCATGGAAGCACAGGCCAACATACACTATGCGATGCCGGTAAAAAATATGATCTATGATGCGTTGAACTATGGCTATCAGGTGAAGGAAGCGGTCAGAAAGCATAGAGCATGTGGAGAATATGCAGATGCAGAGGAGTTCCTGTCGGGCTTTAAGGCCAGCGATAAACTGACACCGGTGATAACGATCACTGTATATTTAGGCGGAGAAGAATGGAACGCACCGAGAAAGCTGTCAGATATGTATGGCAAGATAGATGATCGCCTGCAGCCATTTTTGCAGGATTTTGATGCACATGTACTTGTACCGAGAGAGATCGCAGACTTTGATGGATTTCACACCAGTTTAAAGCAGATGTTTGAGATACTTGGAACTTCGACAGACAGAGATGCCATGGAAGCGATGATCACATCGGATAAGGCATTTCGTGAACTGGACAATGAGACAGTTCACGCGATCAACGATTTTATTGATGCAAAGATTCCTGTTAATAAGGAGGGAAAGGTGACTGATATGTGTAAGGCGTGGAAAGAGCAAATGCAGATGGGTGTCGAGCAGGGCATTGAGCGCGGTATTGAACAAGGCATCGAGCAGGGTCGCAGATCAGAGCGCCTAGCTGCCATCTGCAATATGATAGAGCTTGGTCTGACCAAGGAACAGATCTTACAGAAGTATTCTGAGGAGGACTACACAGAGGCAGAACAGAGCATGCTGGTTCAGGCATAGAATCAAGCATCAAAGATTCCCCCCTGACAATTGTGTGCTGCGGATGACAATGAGTATTCGCACTGCACATGTCAGGGGGATTTTTATGCGGCTATTATGCCAGCTCGTCTGAGTCCAGCACGATCGTAAACGGACCATCATTGGTGAGTGATATCTGCATGTCGGCGCCGAATATTCCGGTCTGCACATCGGGCACCTGTTCCCGGCATTTTGCGATGATATATTTATACAGATGATTGGCGAGATCGGGGTTTCCGGCGTTGATAAAGGACGGGCGATTTCCCTTGCGGCAATTCGCATAGAGTGTAAATTGCGAGATCAGCAGCAGTGCGCCGTCTACATCAGCCAGAGCCAGATTCGTCTTGCCGTCCGCATCGGCGAAGATGCGCATGCCGAGCAATTTCCGGATCATTTTATCCGCGATCTCCTCCGTATCGCTTTCTGCGACACCGATCAATACACAGTAACCGAGACCGATCTGACCGGTGATCTGTCCTTCTACTTCACATTTTGCGTTAGTTACACGCTGGATTACAAATTTCATATCTGTTTGATCTCCTTTTTCGATTCTGGAATCCAAATTAAAAATATTGTATAATATCTCATGCTGGGAGTAAAGCGGAAGATAGAGAGAAACCATAAAATACGGAGAATGATATGAAATTACAACAGTTATACAGTCAGGTCCGGCGTGCGGTCGATGATTATGGCATGATTACAGATGGAGATAAGATCGCGATCGGGATATCCGGTGGCAAGGATTCGCTGACGTTGCTCTATGCACTTGCGGGCTTGCGCAGATTTTACCCGGAAAAGTTTGAACTGGTAGCGATCTCTGTAGATCTGGGTATCGCGCCCGTCGATATGAGTGGGATCCGGGCGTTGTGCCTGGAACTGGAGGTGCCGCTCACATTGATCCCGACACAGATCGGGCCGATCATATTTGAAGAACGGCAGGAAAGCTCACCCTGTTCCCTGTGTGCGAAGATGCGAAAGGGAGCATTGAATGATGCTGCGCTGCGTCTCGGCTGTAATAAGATCGCCTACGCGCATCATATGGATGACATCATCGAAACAATGTTTCTATCCATGATCTACGAGGGCAAATTCTATACGTTCCCGCCGGTGACACATCTGGATCAGACAGATCTGACAGTGATCCGCCCGCTCATGTATGTGCTGGAAGCGGATGTGATTGGTTTTAAAAATAAATACAGCCTTCCGGTGGTCAAAAATCCCTGCCCGGTGGACGGCGCGACGAGACGCGAATATGTCAAGCAGCTGATCCGGCAGATCAACCGTGACAATCCGGGTGTCAAAAAACGATTGTTCCATGCGATTACGACCGGCAGTATTGAGGACTGGCAACAGCTTTTATGAGCATGACTATCCCCCCTGGGGGCTTGCGGATTCTGCTGTCTATGGTAAAATGAACGACAAATGCTGGTTGCGTGAGGCATGACCAGAGAGGAAAACGGTGAGTTACAGGAGGAAATAGTTATGCATATGGCAGATGCGCTGGTCACACCGGCAGTCGCAGGTACGATGTACGTTTGCTCGGCGGCGGTGGCAGCATATTCAGTAAAAAAAGTACGGGAGGAGAATGACCCGAAGAAAGTGTCGCTCATGGGTGTGATGGGAGCGTTCGTATTCGCAACGCAGATGATCAATTTCACGATTCCGGGAACCGGATCGAGCGGACATCTGTGCGGAGGCATGTTGTTGTCATCACTGCTCGGACCGTATGCGGGATTTCTGACCATGATCGGCGTACTGCTCATCCAGTGTCTGTTTTTTGCGGACGGAGGCTTGCTCGCACTCGGATGTAATGTATGGAATATGGCATTTTACGGATGCTTTATCGGAACGCTGATCTGGCGTTATGTGAATAAAAAAGAATTTTCCAAGCGGCGTATCGCGCTCGCATCGGTGCTGGGCTGCGTATTGACGCTGCAGCTGGGCGCGTTCAGTGTGACGCTCGAGACACTTGCATCGGGGATCACGGAACTGCCGTTTGGTGTATTCGTAGCTACGATGCAGCCGATCCATCTGGCGATCGGGGCAGTCGAGGGACTGATCACAGCGGCGGTACTCGTATTTATCTATGAGGCGAGACCGGAATTATTATATGGAAGCAACGCAGAGCGGACAGCAGCCGGAAAGCTGTCTTTTCGTAAAACATTGGTAGTGCTTGCACTCGCCGCAGTAGTGATCGGCGGAGGCCTGTCGCTGGCGGCATCCCAGTATCCGGATGGATTGGAATGGTCGATGGAACAGATAGCAGGAACCGCAGAACTTGAAGCGGACGGAGATGCCTACGAGACGGCAGCAGCGGTACAGGATGCGACCGCGTTTTTGCCGGATTATGCATTCCAGTCATCTGATACAGCAGCCGGAACGGTTGTATCCGGTATCGTAGGCTGCGCGATCGTGGTAGCGGTATGCGTGGGTGCGTGCCATGCATTTCGCTTTTTCAGGAGAAAACAGACAGCATGAGTCGGACAGGAACGGCAATTTATGAGATAAATGCGATGGAGACACTCGCAGAGAGAGACCAGTGGATGAATCATATACATCCACTGGTTAAATTTATATTGACGGTCGGTTATATCGCGGTGGTGGTATCATTCCACAAATATGATCTGATCGGTCTGCTGGGAATGGTAGTATATCCGGTCGCCGGTTTTCTGCTGGCAGAATTGTCATTTGGCAGATGCCTGCGGCAGCTGCGCGTGGTATTGCCACTGGTGTGCATGGTCGGACTGGTCAATCCTTTTTTTGACCGCGTTCCGGTGTGGATCGGTGGGCTGTGCATCCGTGCCGGTGTGATCTCGATGCTCACGCTGATGCTGAAAGGGACGTTTGCAGTGCTGGCATCGTATCTGCTCATTGCGACGACTACGCTGGAACAGATCTGTTACGCGCTGCAGCTGCTGCATGTGCCACGCATCATCGTGACGCAGATCCTGCTGACCGGGCGGTATCTGACCTTGCTGCTCGGAGAGGTCAATCGCATGACACAGGCATATGCACTGCGTGCACCCAGTCAGAAGGGTGTGCACTACAAGGTATGGGGTTCGCTGACCGGACAGCTGTTGCTGCGCAGTATTGACCGGGCAAACGAGTTGTATGAGAGCATGCTGTTGCGCGGCTATGATGGGGATTTTGCCTATCTGGGCGCACATATACGGCTGAGAGGCCGGGATCTCGTATACATGGCAGTCTGGTGTGTGCTGTTTGTATTATTACGACGTGTACCGGTCATTTTGTGGGTCGGCAGGATAGTGACAGGAGTATAAGTATATGGATATTCGAATGGAGGATGTCTCTTTTTCTTATGAACAGAGATCAGAGAGTGGAGCAGAGACGTTGCGGCATCTGTCGTTTGAGGTACGTGGACAGGAGTCTGTCGGGCTCATCGGTGCCAACGGAGCAGGCAAATCGACGTTGCTCAAATTGATGGTGGGATTAAATACGGCTGATTCCGGTACGATCCGGATTGGAGAATGGCCGGTGAAGAAGGAATATCTGCCGCAGATCCGCGCGAAGCTGGGCTATGTGTTTCAGGATTCGGACAGCCAGCTGTTCATGTCCACGGTGTATGAGGATCTTGCGTTTGCACCGAGAAATTATGGGATGACATCACAGGAGACGGATCAGCGTGTAGCGCATGCGTTAGAACTCGCGGGGATCAGCCATTTGAGGGATCGCCAGATCCACAGACTCTCCGGTGGGGAGAAAAAACTGGTCTCTATCGCTACAATCCTGTCTATGACGCCGGAAGCACTGCTGCTCGATGAGCCGTCGATCGCGCTCGATCCGCGCAACCGGCGTAATCTGATACGGATCCTGAACTCACTGGATGAGTTAAAGATCATCGCGTCGCATGATCTGGATATGATCTTAGAGACCTGTACACGCACGATCCTGCTCGCGCACGGCGAGATCATCTGTGATGGTCCGACCAGAGAGATATTGCAAGATAGGGAATTGCTGGAAGCTAATGGTCTGGAACTACCCTTATGCATGCAGAAAATCGATCGTTAAGCTTGTATTAAAAAACCGCGAAAAAAAATAAAAATAGTTGTTGACAAATGACATATAGGTGCGTATAATAATCAGTGTTGCGGAACAAAAGCAACTAATAAAATAAAGCGCTATCGCCAAATGGTAAGGCAACGGACTCTGACTCCGTCATTTCCAGGTTCGAGCCCTGGTAGCGCTGCTAAATAAAAGGCATCCGATCATTCGGATGCCTTTTTTCATTCATTTAACTTAGTAGCCCAGTGTCTCGCCGACCAGGATCACGTGGATACGGTCTTCGGTATAGCATCTGCGGGTGATGACCGTGTGGCTGCACATACATTCCGGAGAGAGACAGTCATGGCAGAAACCGGTGACTGCACAGGGTGTAGATTTGCCGAGGCGTACACCGTTGGCAGAAGCCGCGATGTCATGGACCCGGCGGATGCCATCGTCCACATCCGATACGACTTTGTTCATGCCGACGACGAGAACGACATGATCCGGACCATAGATCAGTGCAGCGATGCGGTTGCCGTTGCCATCGATATTGATCAGTTCGCCGTCTTTGGTGATGGCATTCGAACTCATAAAATATACATCACTGCTCAGGGCGTCGTGATAGATCTGTTTGGTCTCCGCGGCATCTTTTGCAGTGCTGCGGTCTAACAGGGTGATGTCCGTACGCGTTTTCAGCATGTCCATGATCCCGCTCTCGAACAGTGTCATGGAACCGCCGAATGATACGGTGCTTCCGGCGGGAGTGAGTGTTCTGGCCAGTTCGACAGCATCCGCGCGATCCGCGCAATAGTAGCCCTTCATATTTCTTTTTTCCAGAGCCTTGATGATCTCGGCGGCCTGGTGTTCATAGTTTGTTTTTACGATCTCTGATATATTTGACATTTGTTTATCCTCCTTTATACGCCGGCTTTCTTGCAGATATCAGCGCAACAGCAGCGTTCACAGTGCGGTGTTGTACGTGCGGTGCAGACATCCCTGCCGTGGCAGACGAGACGGTGACAAAAGTCGCTGCCCTCCTCCGGTGGTATGAGTTTCCATAGTTCCATCTCGACTTTTTTCGGGTCTTTGATGCCATCCACGAGCCCCATACGGTTGACGAGACGGATGCAATGCGTATCCGTGACGATCGCAGGCTTGCCGAATACATCTCCCATGATCAGGTTGGCGCTCTTTCTGCCGACACCGGGCAGGGAGAGCAGCGCATCGAAATCATCCGGTACACGGCCGCCAAAATCATCGCGCAGCATCTTCATACATGCGCTGATATCGCGGGCTTTGCTGTGACCGAGACCGCAGGGCTTGACGATCGCTTCGATATCTGTGACATCCGCATCAGCGAGAGCTTCCACAGACGGATATTTTGCAAATAATCCCTGTACGACGACATTGACGCGGGCATCTGTGCATTGTGCGGCGAGCCGGACGCTGACGAGCAGCTTCCATGCCTCATTATAATCCAGAGTGCATCCGGCATCCGGGTATTCCTGTTTCAGACATTCAATGAGCGCGAGTGCGCGTTCTTTCTTTCGCATAATATGTTTCCTCGTATGTGTGATATAGGTCAAGTATAGCGCTTTTTATCTTGTAGTACAATGTGGAAATTTACAAGCCAGACCGGAGAAGGGGTTTGCAAAAACTATAAAAAAGTATAAAATACGTTCAAAAGTATAAAAAGCATAACTGCGAAATAAAACAAACGATGGAGAGACTACGGAAAGAATACATGACGAGCGCACAGGAACACACAGACATGAAAATTACAGTGATCCGCTCCGGCAGAAAAACGATCGCACTTGAGGTGAAGCCGGATCTGACGGTTACGGAACTGAATGAACTGGCGGAGAAGGCCGCCGCAGGTGATCGATTATGTTGTTGTACATGAACTGTGTCACCGGATAGAGATGAATCATTCGAAGGCATTCTGGAACAAGGTAGAACAGGTGTTGCCGGATTATAAGGAGTCACGGAAGTGGCTGAGAGACAAAGGAGCGATGATCATATGCAGAATACAGTAGATACGTCTTTTTTTACGATCATGAGTACAGAGAAATTCAGAGAAAAAAGGGAGCAGTTCGCATATCATAAAGAGATGCTGCACAGCCTGAGCTCGATCCGTTATTGTAAAGCGGAGCTGTTCAAGGACTGCATGATAGGGACGATCCGCCTGCCGCAGAAGAACGATCATAAAAAGGTACAGCTCGCATTCGGATTTTATCTGACGGTCGATAAAGTATATTTTATCGAGGACGAAGGAAAACTGAAACCGTGGATCGAAAAGCGGGTGGAAACATTCCGGAAGGCAGATACCCCTGTCCAGCTCATGCTGCAGATGATGGAGTATATGATAGAGGAGGACAGCATGTTTTTCTCACATATGGAGTCCTTGGTGGATCAGCTGGAAGAGAAGATCGGTGCCAGCTCGGGGGCGGATAATGACATGTTCCTGTCACTGACCAGATACCGGCAAAAATTGTCGGAGTTTAATATATATTATGAACAGTTGATAGATATCGGAGAACTCTGTAGTACTTATAGTGGCTGCACAGAACAGGACATCCAGGCGTGGAACCGTTTTATGCATCGCGCGGAGCGTCTGCAGAATCACGTACAGCTCCTGCGTGAGAATGTGCTGGAGATACGTGAACTCTACCAGTCGATGAAGGACGCACAGGGCAATAAGATCATGGGCATCATCACGATCATTACGACGATCTTCTTTCCGCTCACGTTAGTCACGGGCTGGTATGGCATGAATTTCGCCTATATGCCGGAACTGAAATGGCGTTACGGTTATGTGGCGGTGATCATTGCGGTGCTGGTGATCGTAGTGCTGGAGATCGTGTATTTTAAAAAGAAAAAATTCTTTTAGTTATGGCATAAACCTGTGAATAAGTGTACAATCAAGTATAAAATCAGCATTGAAATGAACAATAAACAATATGAACTGTATCCTGAGGAGCATTGCCTGAAAGCGCCGGAACTGCTGCGCGAAGGCGGAGTCGGCGAGGACATCATACATGCGGTATGTTCACATGGATATGGGATCACGGCAGGCTGCGATCGCGGAGTGATCGAGCGCGGTGCCGAGCAGTTAGGCTGGGAGCTGGACAAGCTGCTCACGATGACGCTGCAGGCGATGGCTGCGACAGAGGATGAGATCCAGGCGCAGGTGGCAGCACTGTAGAGTTATAAAATGCCCACAAAATAAAAAGGAGTAAAAATGATGAATATTGAAGAAATGTTAGAGATCCATGACTGCCCGCTGTGTGAGGGCGGTGCATTGCTGGAGGAGGATAATGGCTCAGGATATTATGTGATGTGTCTGGAGTGCGGATGCCATTCCGTGACGATCGATTTCCATTCTGAGGAGGAGCGTCTGGACGCTGCCAAGCGGACCGTGATGCTGTGGAATACCGGAAAGGTCATCTCCAGCAGCCCCGGAGAATGATCGTGTACACGCGTATCTCCGAAGCGTAGAGTGGATTCTATGCAGCGTAGGTTGCGTAGAGTGGGATTCTTTTGTATGATCCGTGTATCAGATCTGCGGGAGTTCTTTTTTGATCTGTTTTATTTTGAGGAAAGAAGTAGTGGAGGAAGTTTTATGAGTAACAATCAAATTGGATCTTTTATCCAGTTAAGCAGAAAAGAAAAAGGGATGACGCAGAAGGATCTGGCGGAGCAGATCGGAGTGAGTGACAAGACGATATCAAAATGGGAAAACGGAAACAGCGTTCCCGATACAGAGATACTGACATCTCTGTGTCAGGCGCTGGACATTACCGTCAATGAGCTTCTCTCCGGTGAGAAACTGCCCGTAGAAAACTATTCTATGAAAGCGGAGGAGAACATGATGAATCTATTAAAAGAGAATGAGAACAATCGGAAAAATTCTGTAGGGCAGTTAGTGATCGGGTGTGTATTAGGGGTTCTCACACTGGTACTGCTGTTTTGCTCCATGTATGGCTCGCGGCCAAACATGCTTACCTTTTTTGTGGATGCACCGTCATTACTCGGAGTCGTATTGGTCTGCGTATCCCTGACGATGATGTCCGGTGCCAAGGGTAAGAAGGAAGTATTACAGGTTGTACAGAAGGCGCTGATCCCGGCTGGCGTATTTGTTGCTTTGATCGCAGTTGTGGTGCTCATGGGCAATCTGGAGGATCCGTCTACGATAGGCCCCAATCTGGCAGTCGCGGTGTTATCGATCGTATATGCTGTATTCTTTTATCTGATCCTGATTCCGGTCAATCATCGGCTGGAAAAAAAGGATTCATAAAAAATTATAAATCAATTGACAGAATCCGTAAATCAGTGCAACATAACAGTGTTATTGAACGTAACGTTGTTATGTTGCACTTTTTTAAATCTGCAGGAGGAATCGCATGCCGGAACGAAAGGTTCACGATCGGGAGACGAAGGCGCGGCCGTGTGTCTGCCGCTGTCCAAGCTGCTCATGGATCAGGCATATCCGTTTATGGTGTCCAATGTCAACTGTGGGATCGATCTCACTTATGAGCCGTGGCTGTGGATCGTGTTGTATGCGGCGATCCTGCTGTTATATCTTGTGATCAACCGCGTGCTGGTAGGCAGACTGGACCGGATCGTTCCGGCAGAGGTATTAAAAAACAGAGAATAATAAAAATATTGTAGCGGAAATCATGGAATGGTGTTAAAATAATAACAGATTATCCGTTCGAAGAGAGGGCGGCTGCTTGCAGCCGTCCAATCCACGACACTTTTTTCAATAGCGTAGGCTTAGCGGTGCATTCGTGTGATTGCGGATAATTGATGCAGGGTTTGTACATCGGTAGTACATCAGCTTCCCAAGCTGAGGAGGCGGGTTCGACTCCCGTACCCTGCTTTTTTCTTTTTCAGGGTATGGGAGGATGAACAGACGATGGAGGGCATATCATGGAAGTAGTACGCAAACGGATCCGCGTATATGGCATGGTGCAGGGTGTCGGGTTCCGCTATCGGACGATCCATGCAGCCGAGGCAGTGGGTGCGACCGGATGGGTCAGAAATGAGCCGGATGGATCGGTGCTCATGGAGATCCAGGGCACCGAGGAGCAGATCGATCAGGTATTTCTCATGGTGAACAGAGGAACCTATGTGGATATACAGCAGATGGATGTGAAGCGGATGCCGGTCGAGCCGGACGAACGCGGATACAGAGTCCGGTGAGCAACCATAATCGCAGGCTGGCAGCCTTGCCTTGCATATTCTCTCTTTCAAAACAATTTAAAATAGGAGGCAACAACATGAACGAGACATTAAAGGTATTAGAGAGCAGGAGAAGCTGCCGGGCATTCAAGCCTGACATGATAAAGGCAGAGGATCTGAAAGCAATCATCGAGGCAGGCACTTATGCGCCTACCGGCATGGGAATGCAGTCCCCGCTCATCATTGCGGTAACAGACAAAAAGCTGCGTGATCAGATCGCGGAGGAGAACCGCAGGATCGGTGGCTGGAAAGAAGGCTTTGATCCGTTTTACGGAGCCCCTGTCATTTTGATCGTATTGGCGAACAAGGAGCGCCCGACCTATATCTATGACGGCTCACTCGTCATGGGCAATCTCATGAACGCAGCCGAGAGTCTGGAGGTGGCAAGTATCTGGATCCATCGCGCCAAGGAAGAATTTGAATCAGAATTCGGCAAAAAGATCCTGGCAGATCTGGGTATCGAGGGCGAATATGAGGGCATCGGACACTGTGCACTCGGCTATGCCGCAGAAGCACCGGCAGCGGCGAAGCCCAGAAAAGAGAATTACGTCTACTATATTTAAAGGCAGTCGTATATGAGCCCGGTGGAGTATGCCGGGCAGAGGGGAGAGACAGGAAATGATAATGGAGGCATGGTATTATGAGGTTGTTTCGATTGATGGAGATTATGCAAATCTGCATCGGACAGACATCGAATCGGATGATCTGAAGCTTGTGGCGAGGGCATTGCTCCCGGCAGAGATCTTCGAGGGCTGCCGGTTAAAATACGAGCTCATGCAGTACACAATGGCATAGTTTATCATACACAGAGCATCCGGGTTTGGGATAAAATATATAAAAACCTATACTTAAGTTTGGTTGACAGCATTGTCGAATCTGAGTAAGATAAGAATCAATATATGGCTCGGCCGGATGTGGAACACCGCAGTTGGAATATGACAGTGCAGATGCTGCAAAGGAAGCATTAAATACTGCGGAGCACATCGAGATCTACTGTGATCTGTATACGCCGTCTTCAAAAACAGAGATAGTAGCGGATGGAAATGCTGTGGGAACCGGATACGCCGGAAAAAAGAATATCGGATATTTCCGGAGAGTATACACCAATGTTTACCGGACGGAGTTTGATACAGATCCGGGAGTGTATATGTATGTGGATTTTATGGACCGGATCGCGAAACACAAAAAGAAAAAGAATACCCATCAGGGTGTTTGATAATAAAATGAAACAAAGTCAAGAGGAGGAACGTATTATGCAGTACAAGATTGAGGGAGGCAGTTTGCCGGTTTTGAAGATCCGTCTGGATCAGGGAGAGGTCGTTGAATGTGAAGCAGGCGCAATGGCATGGATGGATGATGAGATCGAGATGCAGACGAGTGCCGGAGGACTTGGCAGGATGCTCGGCCGTATGCTGACAAAGGAAAATGCATTTATGAACACCTATGTTGCAAAGGCTGCCGGAGAGATCGCATTTTCATCTAAGTTCCCGGGATCTATTCAGGCAGTAGAGGTTACACCCGGTAACGGTGTGATCGTACAGAAGGGATCATTTTTAGCATCAGTCGGAGAGATCAACAGCGAAGTATTTATGCAGAAGAAGATTGGCAAGGGTATCTTCGGCGGAGAGGGATTCCTGATGCGCAAATATACCGGAAACGGTATCGTATTTCTGGAGATCGATGGATCTGCTCATGAGTATGAGATCGCTGCAGGCGACTGCAAGATCGTAGATACCGGATATGTGGCAGCGATGACTGAGACCTGCAACATGGAGATCCGCACGATCAAGGGTGTCGGAAATGTGCTCTTTGGCGGAGAGGGTCTGTTCAATACCGTTGTATACGGACCCGGAAAGGTGACTCTGCAGAGTATGCCGATCGCAACGACAGCGATGCAGTTGTACCAGTATATGCCGCATCCGTCAAATTAGTTGTCAGTGCGTGATCATATAACAAACAGAATGATCTGATTCAGATAAGGGCTGCGGTCATACATAGAGCTGGAAATGGTTTCGCTCGAAGGACAGCAGCCCTTCATCGCGTAGTTTACATAATTCATTAGACATGGCACTGCGGTCTACGGATAGAAAGTCAGCGAGCTGCTGGCGGTTAAATGGGATCTCAAAGCTGGCACTGTGCTGTTTATTTGCCTGCTCGGACAGGTAGGATAGCAGTTTTTCCCGGGTCGTCCTTTTAGACATATGACCGAGCTTTTGTATGAGGCTGCGGTTCTTGACGGAGATCGCGTAGAACAGATTCTGGATCACCATCGAATGAAATCTGCACGCAGTCGAGCAGACATTCAGTATCTTATTCACATCAAAAAAGATGACTGCACTATCTTCCGTGGCGATCACATCATTGAGCAGGGCGCCGCCATCAGGTGCAGCGTATGCTTCACCAAACATTTCACCTACACTGATCTTGTTTACGATACTCCGGTTTCCCCAGAAATCGTCCTTTTGGATGAGCAGGGAGCCATCAACCAGAACTGTAATATAGTTCAGGTGTTCGCCCTGGTGCAGGACATAGGAGCCTTTTGGATAGCTGCGGAGCTCTGCGCTCAGGCATGAAAGCATGGCTTCGATCTCGTCTTCACGTACACCGGCGAATAATTGTGATTTTCTCAAAATTTCCAGATATTTTTTCATAAAAAACTCATTTCTGTTGTAAAAACAACGGCATTGTTTTGTTCACTATAGTATACTCCAATCGTAAAGTCAATAAACAAAGTGATTGCGAAATTATTCAGGAATATAACAAGGAGAACAAAAACACATGATCAGAAGAATAATTAAGATTGATGAAGAAAAATGCAACGGCTGCGGCGCCTGCGCCAACGCGTGCCACGAAGGTGCGATCGAGATGATCAATGGCAAGGCAAAACTGACGAGAGAAGATTATTGCGACGGCCTTGGCGACTGCCTGCCGACCTGTCCTGCCGATGCGATCCATTTTGAAGAGCGTGAAGCTCCGGCCTACGATGAGGCAGCCGTGCTGGCAGCGAAAGCCGCCAAGGAAAATCAGCAGAAGACACCGTTGCCTTGTGGCTGCCCCGGAAGCCAGTCAAAGGCGATCCGGCGTGAGAGGGATGCTGTCACACCGCAGATGACTGTGGCAAATACGAGCCAGTTGTCGCAGTGGCCGGTACAGATCAAGCTCGCCCCGGTCAATGCACCGTATTTTGACGGCGCAAACCTGCTGATCGCGGCAGACTGCAGTGCATATGCATATGGCAACTTCCATCAGGAATTTATCCGCAACCATATCACGCTGATTGGCTGCCCGAAGCTCGATGAGGGCGATTACGCGGACAAACTCACACAGATCATCGTCAATAATGATATCAAAAGTGTGACGATCGTCCGCATGGAAGTGCCCTGCTGCAGTGGTATCGCACAGGCTGCCAGGCGGGCATTACAGGCAAGTGGCAAATTTATCCCATGGCGCGTTGTCATCATCTCTACTGATGGCAAAGTGCTGGAATCATAATACAGGAGGTAACGACTCATGAATCAACAGATGTTTTGTTTTCAGTGTGAACAGACTGCCGGATGCAGTGGCTGTACCGGAGCAGCCGGTGTATGTGGAAAAAAGGCAGATACAGCCGCATTACAGGATCAGCTGACCGGTGCATTGATCGGTCTGGCGCGTTCGACGGAGGGCAATGAACACCTGCTTACCGAAGATACCGATGACCTTGTGATCGAAGGATTATTTACGACGATCACAAATGTCAATTTTAATAACGGGACGATCATGGCGCTGATCAATCGTGTAAAGCAGGAAAAGGAGCGCATGGTGCCCGATTGCTTCAGCTGTGGAGCGCCGTGTGGCAGAAACAACGATTATGATATGAAGGAGCTGTGGACAGCGGACGAGGATATCCGTTCACTCAAGTCGCTCATCCTGTTCGGGATCCGTGGAATGGCGGCCTATGCATATCATGCAAATGTGCTGGGGTATCGTGAGAAGGAGATCAACCGTTTCTTCTATAAAGCGCTATATGCGGTAGGCGCAAAGGACTGGGGGATGGATGAACTGCTTCCGATCGTGTTGGAAGTCGGCGAAGTGAACCTGCGGTGCATGGAACTGCTCGACCGCGCGAATACGCAGACTTACGGACATCCGACACCTACAGAGGTGAGTCTGACCGTGGAGAGGGGACCGTTTATCGTGATCTCCGGTCATGATCTGTATGACCTGAAGCAGCTGTTAGAGCAGACAAAGGATCTCGGCATCAATATCTATACGCATGGAGAGATGCTTCCGGCACACGGTTATCCGGAACTGAAAAAATATGCACACTTGAAGGGTAATTTCGGAACTGCGTGGCAGAACCAGCAGAGAGAATTTGCAGATATTCCGGCACCGGTCGTATTTACAACAAATTGTCTGATGCCTCCAAAGGCAGGTTATGCAGACCGTGTCTATACGACAGAGATGGTATCATATCCCGGGATCGTTCATATTGAAGACATGGACGATGGCAGACACAAGGATTTTACACCTGTGATCAAAAAAGCACTCGAACTGGGTGGTTATGAGCAGGATATGAAGTTCACCGGGATCAACGGTGGCGATCATGTGATGACGGGATTCGGACGGGAAGCCGTATTGTCGGTATCTGATACCGTGATCGAGGCAGTCAGATCCGGAGCGCTGAAACATTTCTTCCTCGTCGGCGGCTGTGACGGTGCGAGAACGGGTAGAAACTATTATACCGAGTTCGTGAAACAGACACCTGCGGACACTGTGATCCTGACGCTGGCATGCGGAAAATACCGCTTTAATGACCTGGATCTCGGAACGATCGGTGGCCTGCCGCGTATCATGGATATGGGTCAGTGTAACGATGCCTACAGTGCGATCCGTGTTGCACTCGCGCTCGCGGATGCATTTGAATGCGGAGTCAATGAACTGCCGCTGTCGATGGTATTGTCCTGGTATGAGCAAAAGGCAGTATGTATCCTGCTCACGCTGCTGCATCTGGGCATTCAGAATATCCTGCTCGGACCGACACTGCCGGCATTTATCTCACCGAATGTATTGAATTATCTCGTAGAGCATTACCATATTGCTCCGATCAATACACCGGAAAATGATATCAAAAAGCTGTTAGGCGAATAGTATGAGAATAATACCATTCTAGTCTGCATGTAATGCGGCGCGCATCAGATCCAGATAGTGCGCCGCATTTTTACGGTTTGCGGCGATCTCTTCCTCGCTCATCTGGCGCAGAACCCGGGCCGGATTGCCGACGACGATGGAATTGTCGGGGATCTTCATTTTGCCGGTGACGAGTGCACCTGCACCGATGATGCAGTTGCGGCCGACGACGGAACCACTCAGAAGAATACTGCCCATGCCGACGACGGTATTATCGCCTACGGTGCATCCGTGGACAACGGCATTGTGTCCGATCGATACGCCCCGGCCGATGTGGATGGAGTGGCCGGTATCGGTGTGGAGCGTACTGTTGTCCTGTACATTAGAGCCGTCTCCGATAAATATGCTGCCTGTATCGCCGCGCACTACGGCGTTATACCAGATGCTGACATCATTTCCGAGGGTTACATCCCCCACGATATGGGCTCCGGGAGCCAGATAGGTCTGTTTTTCCATTGAAAGCTACCTCCTTGATCGTTTCACAGATAGGCACATTATAGCATATCTTATAAAAAAATAAAATTTGGAGTGCTTCGATGGACTTTAATCAGAGGGACTATTTTTTCCAGATGCAGCAGATGAGACAGATGCCGTATTCGTGGATGTATCCGTATCAGGATCTATATATGAGTGAGATGGAGACGGAGCGTGACCTGCAGTATCTGCAGCAGATGTATCCGGCAGACGCGAAACGGATGCAGAAAAAGGTAGAGGAAGCATGTGACCGGCTCGATTACGAGGGAAGTATGATGTATGATGAGTATCCGGACCGCGTATCGATGCTGCTCATGTGTGATCGTATCGCAGAGGAACTGCGCCGGGAAGACGCCGAAAAACAGGCTTTGGATGAGGCGCGTGCTCCGGAAGAGGAGATGGCGGAGGAACCCATGCAGGCGATGCATGCAGGCCGGCCCGGCCCGCCGCCTCCGCCACCGTTTGATCCCGGCAGGCGCAGTCTGCTGGAGGTGCTGTTGTACAATGAGATGTATAAGCGCCGCTGCAGACGGCGTCAGTGTCGAAGATTTTGGTAAAGTTTCGGTTGTGATTTTGCGGCAAACGCATTACAATAGGGAGTGTCCGATTGAAAAGGGCACTCCTATTGTTATGCGTAAAAGAGTGAAATGAGGATTTATCAGTGAAAAAAGGAATCATAAAAGCAGTGACGCTGATCTGTATTTTTCTGGCAGCAGTGTTCACGTTCGGATATTTTACCAATCAGAACAGTGTCAATCTCACGACGGAGATGCAGGCGGCCTCCTATCCGGTGATCTCGATGTATTACAGGGATTATCTGGTCGGTGAGCTTCATGGTTACCGGGAAGATATGGATCTCACAACGATGCGTGATTCGCTGGTTCCGGTACAGAGTGACCGTACCGTTTCGGTCGTGGTGGACACATTCGGCAGCGATGTGGATCAGCTGGGCTATGAGATCCGCAGTCTGGATGGCGAGCGTCTCATCGCAGAGCGTGTGTGTGACAATTATCAGACGGACAACAATGAACTGCGTATGCAGCTCGTGCTGGAGAATCTGTTGGAGGAAGGACAGGAATACCAGCTCGTATTTCTGCTGCAGCGGGGAGATGAGACGATCCATTATTATACCAGACTGATGCAGACCGCGGATGAGCACCTGGACGATTATCTGCAGTTTGTCAACGATTTCCACGAGGCATCGATGGATAAGGATCGTGCGCAGCAGTTGTCGACATATCTTGAACCGAACGGATCGCAGGAGAACAATAATCTCAATCTGGTCACGATCAATTCCAGTCTGCAGGAGGTCACATGGGCTGATTTTGTCTGCAATCAGCAGGGGGACTCCGTCCTGACGCTCGCGGAGCTGGGAGACGGGTATGCAGTCATCACACTGGATTATATGGTGACGTCTATCGGCAGCGGCGGCGAACCGGAGTATTACAATGTAGAAGAATATTATCGTGTGAGCTATAACACAGAAGGTGTGCGCTGTTATCTGCACAATTTCGAGCGGCGTGTGAACCAGATCTTCCGTGCGGACGGACAGAATTTTAATGAAAATTATATTCAATTAGGTATTCGCGACGGAGAAGTTGAATATAAAAAGAGTGAGAACGGACAAATTACCTGTTTTGTACAGCAGGGAGAGCTGTGGAGCTATAACGAGGAGAACGGTACGCTCTACCGGGTCTTCAGCTTCCGCGGATACGAGGGAATGGACATCCGTGAGAATTATGCGGCACATGATATCCGCATCCTGAGTATCAGCGAGGGCGGCAGCGTGGATTTTGCGGTATACGGATATATGAACCGTGGTGTCCATGAAGGGGAGAGCGGTATCTCCATCTGCCATTTTGACAGCGCGGCGGCGACCGTCGAGGAGCTGTTGTTCGTACGATCCGACAAGTCCTACCATCGTCTGCAGACAGATATGGGAGGTGTCCTCTATGAGAACGCGGAGGGCATTCTGTTTGGCATGATGGAGGGCAGTATCTACCGGATCAACACTGCGGACGGCAGTGTGCAGACGCTGGTGGAAGGACTGGGCAGTGAGAGCTACAGTGTATCATCAGACAGGCATCTGCTGGCATGGCAGACGGATGAACAAAGCGGAGGCGATATCACGATCATGGATCTGGAGAACGAGCGGGAGCATACGATCGGGGCATCCGGTCAGATCCTCTATCCGGTTGGGTTCCTGGTCGATGACTTTGTATATGGTGTCGCAGAGCCGGACAGCCGGAGTGTGGCAGATGGCAGCGTGCCGATGAGCTATGTGCGGATCTATGATGCGGACAATGATGAGATCATAAAGGAATATCACAAGAGAAAATATTACATCACAGATGTGAAGATCAACGATTATGTGATCAATCTGGAACGTGTAAAACGTGTAAACAGTGCTTATCTGACAGCGGAGCCGGATGCGATCTTAAATCACGAGGGAGAAGCTATTCTGGATGATAACGTCTGTGAGCGTTATGATGATGTGAAACAGACACTGGTAGAACTGAAGCTGTTGGTAGCCGCGGATCATAACAGTGCGAATGTAGTGACGTCGAGAGAGGTGCTGCTGGAGCATCCCAGAGAGACACAGCTGACAGCAGAACATCCGTGGGAAGGCTATTACACATATGCGAAGGGAAGCGAGCAGTCCTTCCACTCCAGACTGCAGGATGCGATCGCAGAGGCAGATGAGCAGATGGGAGTAGTCGTGGACGCATCGTTAAAATCTGTGTGGAAGCGTGCAAAACAGCTGGTATGCATGCCATTGACGCTGCCGGACGATCTGGATGCATCGGATCTGACGTTGTCATATCCGGATGCTGCCACGTATGACCTGACAGGCTGTGGACTGACACAGACACTCTACTATGTGAGTGAGGGTATCCCGGTCGTGATCACGCTGGAGGATGGCAGCAGGCGGCTGCTGACCGGTTATGACTCAGCAAATGTATGGATCTATGATCCCGCTACCGGACAGACAACGCGTGAGACGATCACGGATGCACAGGAGCGTTTTGGCGCACACAGCAGCCGTTATACGGCATATCTGCGCTAAAAGTTGCATAAAAAAAAGAATATTACCGAAAGATATTCGTCGGTTTTAACAGAAATATGAAAACACCTTGAAAAAACGCGTTTTATAAGGTATATATAAGAAGGGTAATCACGTCTGCATGGGGTAAGTGCAGGCAGATTCAGGCAAGCCGACAGGCAATTAAAAAGTCGCGTGTACATAGGCACCGATAAGGTTGAGGGTATGAATGATGAGCAGTAAAAGAATTGTAGTATCTGATGTGAGTAAGAAGCATGAGAACCCGATCGCTGAACTGGTACAGGTTGCTTGTCAGTTCGACAGTAACATCGTGCTGGAGAATGACAATCGCAAGATCAATGCCAAGAGTATCATGGGTATCATGGCGTTTAATCCGTCTGAAGGAATGACTGTAAATATTGTAGCTGACGGAAGTGACGAAAAAGAAGCACTGGTAGCAATGGAACAATTTTTGGTTTGCAGTTAAAACAACACAGTTAATAGGAGGCATAGCCATGGCAAACGTAAAGGGTACCACTGAGGTGGTCAAGACAGTAGCAGCAAAGAAGGTAGAAGAGGCAAAGGAAGCTGTAAAGACTGTTGCGAAAGCAGCTCAGGCAAAGGCTGAGGAAGTGAAAGCTGAAGCAGAGGCAAAGGAAGCAGCAAAGGCTGTAGCCGAGACACCGAAGCAGGAAGAGAAGACAGCAGATCAGAAGGAAGCTGCTCCTGCAAAGGCGCAGAAGGCTGAGAAGAAGACGAGAAAGACCACAGCCAAGACTACAAAGGCAGCTAAGAAGACCGCTGCAGATCCGAAGGTATATGTGCAGTTCGGTGCCAGCGAGTCATCTGTAGATACGATCGTAGACAGGATCAAGGCAGAGTATGTAGCACAGGGTCACAGAGCTTCATCGATCAAGGATCTGAGAGTATACTTAAAGCCTGAAGATGGTGCCGCATATTATGTTATCAATGAAAAGGTTGCCGGCAGAGTAGACTTATTCTAATCTTATTATAATTATGATATAAAAAACGACTTCGCATTTGCGAAGTCGTTTTTTTATATGATAGGAAAAATGTATTGCTGTATTAATGATGTTCCAGTTCCCCGTTCGTGTAAGCAGCAACGATCGTCTTGATCTTATCGTAAGGATTGAGCAGTTCGCTGAGTGAGGTATCATGATTGAGTGTATCGATGATGTAAGCGATATATTTGCTCATGCCACAGCTGATATAGTAATCCCTGCTCAGCATCTCCTGTGACTGATAGATCAGATCGGTTGTCAGGACGCGGTAGATGATGCCTTTTTCCACTGCTTCATCGAACTTCTCAAAGCCATTGGTAAACAGACCAAATGTAGCGATGACAAAGATACGTCTTGCTTTGCGCTTCTTCAGCTCGGTAGCTACATCGATCATACTCTCACCGGAAGAGATCATATCATCAATGATGAAGACATCCTTTCCTTCGACAGAAGATCCGAGGAATTCGTGTGCAATGATCGGGTTGCGTCCATCTACGATGCGGCTGTAATCGCGGCGCTTGTAGAACATACCTACATTGATACCGAGGACATTGGCCAGATAGACTGCACGGTCTGTACCACCCTCATCCGGGCTGATGATCATCATGTGATCGTTATCAAATACAAGATCATCTACATGACGGCACAGTGCTTTTACAAACTGGTATGCACATGTAACGGATTCAAAACCATGCAGCGGGATCGCATTCTGGACACGCGGGTCGTGTGCGTCAAAGGTGATGATATTCTCTACACCCATATCTACGAGTTCCTGCAGAGCCAGTGCGCAGTCCAAAGATTCTCTCGAAGAACGTCTGTGCTGACGGCTCTCATAGAGGAACGGCATGATGACGTTGATACGTTTTGCCTTTCCGCTGACGGCTGCAATGATACGCTTCAGATCCTGATAATGGTCATCGGGAGACATATGGTTGATCTCTCCGCACATTTTGTAAGTCAGGCTGTGATTGGTCACATCCAACATAATATACAGATCATCACCTCGCACAGATTCCTTGATCGTGCCTTTGGCTTCACCGTTTCCGAAACGGGGCAGTGTGTGCTCGATCAGATAAGAATCGCGCTGATAGCCCTTGAATGCAGTGTCGTTCGGATGAAGCTGCTGTCTGGTGGAACGCCATTTCACGAGATACTGGTCTACTTTGTGACCAAGCGGAGCGCTGCTCGCTAAGGTGATAAGTCCAAGCTTACCGTGAGGGATTGACTCTAATTGAATTTCTTCATTCGGCATGAATAGTTTCCTCCATATGTGTGTGATTTATTGTGTCCTCTTTTTCAGGCGGATATCCGCGCCTGTGAGCTTTAACAGCGTATAATTGCTGATAATGCGTGAAAAATTACGTTCGGAGTACGTCTCGAACAGATGCTCCAGATCCAGATTGCTGGAGATGATCGTCGATTTTTGGCGCAGCAGGCGTTCATTCAGACATAAGAACAGCTGCGAGACAGAGAAACGGTTAGTCAGTTCCGTGCCCAGATCATCAATGATCAGCAGATCACAGGAGAACAGATCCTCCTGCTGCTCGCGTGCGAGTGCGTCTCCGTGAAATTTGCTCTCCTCTAATATATTAAATAATTGAAAAGATGTAAAGTACAAAACAGAATGTCCGGTATCGATCAGCGCTTTGGCGACACAATTTGATAAAAATGTTTTCCCGACACCCGTGGAACCGTAAAAATACAGATTATCGAATGTCCGGTCAAATTGATCGACAAAAGAGTGACAGGTATCGACAGCGATCCTGGCATTGTCCAGTGCACTGCGTCCGGTAGACGGATCTGTCTGGGAATCATCATAGTAGTCAAAAGTCAGTGTGTCAAAGTTTTCAGCAGCCAGAATATTTTTTATATTGGACTGCGTGTAGATCAGATCGATCGCGGCCTGTCTGAAACAGTGACAGCGCTGCTGGCCGATATAACCGGTATCCTGACAATCGGGACAGCTGTAGACGGGCTGCAGGTCTGTTGGCCGGTAACCGGCTGCCGTGAGCAGTTCTTCCCGTCTGGCACGGACCTGTGCCAGCTCGGTCTTCAGATCGTCCAGAGCATGAGTATCCCCATCCAGCAGCAGTCTGGCCTGACGGATACTGAATGTGGCGATCTCGTCATCCAGTGCGCGGACAGCGGGGACTCTGGCATAGATCTCGGATTTTTTCTGCTCCAGACGGAGTCTGGAGATGCGCTGCTTTTCCTCGTAGGAGCGCATGATCTGATCGTATTGACTATTTGTGAGAGCCATAGCCTAATAATTCCTTTTCTAATTCGCTTGTATTATAGGAACGCTGCGGGAAATCGTTGAATTTGTTCTTCTTCGCAGCGGATTCGATACGTTTGGGGGCAGCGGCTGCCTTCTCCTGATGGAGTGCATCGAGTGCTTCAATATCCTTTAAGGACATGACCTGATTCTTTTTCCAGTTCTTCAGTATCTTGTCTGCGTATTCAAAGCTGGCCTGATGGATCGCGCGCATCGTGCGGTCACAGGCAGCAGAGATGATCTGGATGTCAAAGCCGTATTTCTGCCAGGTGGAGATGTACTCCTTTTCATAGGGAACAAAATCGCGGCCCTGGATACCGAATGCCTTACGGATCGCTGAGTTCAGGTCGTTGTGGCGGCTGGCTTCCTCCTTTGCGGCAGTGACCGTGGAGATACCAGCCTTGGCCCATGAGAGAGCGACCTTTTCCATATAATGAACACTCTTGTGATTCTTTGCAACACAGGATTCGATCAGGTAATCGATCAGATCCGTTGAAAAATGCAGAGACTCCTTCCAGTAGAGGATCGCATTCATCTCAGTCATGTTCAGTGTATGACCCAGATAGTGCTCTGCAACGAACAACAGCTCGCGCACATCGGATTCATCCTTGAGACGGCGCAGGTCAGCCGCACTGTAGTTCTCGTGAGGCGGAAACTCCGCGGATGTCTGCTTGTCCGGCTGCACGACTGCTGTGACAGCGGGTGTGCTGGCGACATCCAGAAAACAGATGCCGGTCAGCTCCTTGTTCGCATCGAATTCCAGACGCAGCAGGTGCATTTTCTCCCAGTATCTGAGTGCACGCAGAACGTCCTTTTCCGTATGCTCGAATTTATCTGCCACATCGGATACCGAGAATGACATTGAAGGGTCATTCATGCACCGGAGCAGGTACAGATAGATCTTCACATATTCTCCGTTCGCGTGTACCATATATGCATCAATAAAATAATTGGGGACAACCGTACGGTGTACTTCGTTATCCCTATGTAACATAATATCTGCCATAAACCTATCTTCTCCTCTGACAGCAAAGTATCGTTTCCGTTTGCTGCCCCAGCATTATAGCACATAAAATCCGAATTGAGAAGTCTTGATTTTCGCGCAAAGCCTTGATTTATAAGGCTTTGCAGGGTACGGCAAAAATTGTGGATAAGTGGATAAAGTTTTATGTAAATCACTGAAAAACAGTCATAAAGTGCATATTTGGGGCATATTCTAAAATGACGATGGACATGTTATGTAAATAAAATATCCACAATCGATGATGGATAACTTTTCCCCAATCGATTGTGGATAATGTGGATAACTTATTGTCCCAGAAGATGTTCTCCCACTTCCAGTATGTTTCCGGCTCCCATAGTTATTAACATGTCACCGTCAATACATTTTTTTAATAAAAATTTTTCAAGTCCGTCAAATGTCTCTTCCGTAGGGAAGTAATAAGCCTCGCATCCTTTGGCGATCAGGCGGTCACAGATATCTTTGGAGCTGACACCGAGATTGTCCGTTTCTCTGGCTGCATAGATATCGGCCAGTACGACAATGTCCGCAGCGGACAATGCATCTGCAAAATCGTCGAGGAACGCCTTGGTGCGTGAGTAGGTATGAGGCTGGAAGACACATACCAGACGCTTGTGCGGATAGTTTTTCGCAGCTGCCAGTGTTGCGCGGATCTCTGTCGGATGGTGTGCGTAATCATCGATCACGGTGATGCCGTCAATCGTTCCCTTGTACTGGAAACGGCGGTCGGTGCCGGTGAAAGCTGACAGGCCACCGGCGATGGCATCTGCTGCAATGCCCATGGCATCAGCGACTGCGCAGGCGGCCAGCGCGTTGGATACATTATGCTTTCCGGGGACATGCAGTGTCACGGATATGGGTGCTGCATCTTTTACATGGATCGTAAAGGATGCACAGCCGAAGGCATCATAGGTGATATCGTCCGCGTATACATCATAGGACGGATCAAAGCCGTATGTGATGACAGCGGCGCCGATGCCGGCGGTAAGGGATGCCACATCGGGGATCTCGCCGTTTACGATCGCATAGCCGTCAGAAGCGGTGCCCGATAAAAACTGATGGAAGGAGTGGCGGATATCATCGTAATCCTTGAAAAAGTCCAGATGCTCTGCCTCGACATTCAGTACGACACTGTATTTCGGGAAAAAGTGCAGGAAGCTGTTCGTATATTCACAGGCCTCTGTCACAAAGCAGTCGGAAGAACCGACACGTATATTGCCGTCGATCGCCTTTAGGATGCCTCCAACCGAGATGGTGGGGTCGGCATTTGCAGCCAGCAGGATATGTGTGATCATGGAAGTAGTCGTCGTCTTGCCGTGTGTGCCGGCTACTGCGACAGAGCGGGAATAGTTGTTCATCAGCTGACCCAGAAATTCCGCACGCGTGAGCATGGGGATACCGGCAGTCTTTGCTGCGGCATATTCCGGATTATCTTCGTGGATGGCTGCCGTATACACGATCAGATCAATATCCGGTGTGATATTGGATGCCTGCTGAGGGTAATGTACAGTGGCACCCATCGCTTCCAGCTGGCTGGTGAGCGCGGATTTTTTCATATCCGAACCGGATACGGTAAATCCTTCCTTTAATACGATCTGGGCCAGACCGCTCATACTGATGCCGCCGATGCCTATAAAATGGATGTGACAGGGGCGGGAAAAGTTAACTGCATATTCATTCATCGTGATTACCTTCGCTTCTTTATATTAGTATTCGTATACTTTTTCGTATACCTTTTAGTATACCACTTTTTTGAGCGCATACAATCCCCGATTCGAGAAGAGCCCGAGGTTCACGGAATTTGTAAAATATGACAAAAATGACATTTTTTCGATAAAATTTTTGTATATTATGATGTACAAATGGGAGGGAAGGTGTTATACTAAATATAACTTATACAGTCAAAAATTATGAGCAAGAGGTGAGTAATATGATTCAAAAGGAAATGATTGCCATGTTGCTTGCGGGTGGACAGGGCAGTCGTCTGGGTGTCCTGACAGCAGACGTGGCAAAGCCTGCAGTAGCCTTTGGCGGAAAGTACCGTATCATCGATTTTCCGCTCAGTAACTGCATTAACTCAGGAATTGATACAGTCGGAGTCCTGACACAGTATCAGCCGCTACGCCTGAATACCCATATCGGAATCGGTATTCCGTGGGATCTGGATCGTAACAACGGAGGTGTGACAGTACTTCCGCCTTATGAAAAGAGTGCGAACAGTGAGTGGTACACCGGCACGGCAAATGCAATCTACCAGAATCTTAAGTATATGGAAAGCTATGATCCGGAATATGTGCTGATCCTGTCCGGAGACCATATTTATAAGATGGATTATGAGGTGATGTTAGACTTCCACAAGGCGAACAATGCGGATGTTACGATCGCTGTTATGCCTGTTCCGATGGAAGAGGCGAGCCGTTTTGGTGTCGTGATCGCAGACGATGAGCGCCGGATCAGTGAATTTGAGGAGAAACCGGAGCATCCGCGCAGCAATCTGGCTTCCATGGGTATCTATATCTTTAGCTGGAAGGTATTGCGTGATGCGTTAGTAGCATTGAAGGATCAGAGCAGCTGTGACTTCGGAAAGCATGTCATCCCCTATCTGCATGAGCGTGACAGCCGGATGTTCGCTTATGAGTTCAACGGCTACTGGAAGGATGTCGGAACGCTCAGTTCTTATTGGGAGGCTAATATGGAGCTGATCGATCTGATTCCGGAGTTTAACCTGTATGAGAAATACTGGAAGGTATATACGAACACCGGAGCGATCCAGCCGCAGTACATATCAGGCGATTCCGTTGTCTTAAAGAGTATCATCGGAGAAGGCAGCGAGATCTATGGCGAGGTACACAGTTCTGTCATTGGCGCGAACGTAACGATCGGAAAGGGTACGGTGGTCCGTGATTCCATCATTATGCAGGGCGCAGTGATCGGAGAGAATTGTGTTCTGGATAAGGCGATCATCGCAGAGGATTGTACGGTCGGTGATGATGTCAGGATCGGTGTCGGTGAATTTGCACCGAGCAAGTTCAACCCGAAGGTATACAACAGCGATCTGGCGGTAGTCGGAGAGCGTTCAGTGATACCGGATCATGTATCTATCGGCAGAAATACAGCTGTGTCAGGTGTGACCGAAGCGTCTGATTATGCGGACGGATTACTTGAGAGCGGAGATTCTATAATAAAGGCAGGTGTGAAGGCATGAAAGCATTAGGTATTATTTTGGCGGGTGGCAACAATTCAAGAATGGAAGCATTATCCCGCAAGAGAGCGATCGCTGCAATGCCTGTAGCCGGAAGCTTCCGTTGCATCGATTTTGCATTGAGTAATATGAGCAATTCCCATGTACAGAAGGTGGCAGTGCTGTCACAGTACAATGCGCGTTCCTTAAACGAGCATCTGAGCTCTTCAAAATGGTGGGATTTCGGTAGAAAACAGGGCGGCCTGTTTGTATTCACGCCGACGATCACGGCAGACAACAGCTGGTGGTATCGTGGCACGGCAGATGCCATGTATCAGAATATCGAGTGGCTGAAGCGTTGTCATGAGCCTTATGTGATCATCACGAGCGGTGATTGCGTCTACAAGATCGATTACAATGAACTGCTGGATTATCATATCGAGAAAAAAGCAGATATTACGATCGCGGTCAAGGATATGCCGGCCGGAACAGATATCAGCCGGTTTGGTGTAGTTGGCATGAATGAGGACTCACGTATTACATATTTTGAGGAGAAACCGATGGTTGCACAGACCGGAACGATCTCTGCCGGAGTCTATGTCATCCGACGCAGACAGCTGATCGAGCTGTTGGAGCAGTGCGCAGCGGAGAATCGCTGGAATTTTGTAACGGATATCCTGATCCGTTATAAGGATCTGAAGCGTATCTACGGATACAAGCTGCAGGGCTACTGGAACAATATTTCTACCGTGGATTCTTATTATCAGACGAACATGGACTTCTTAAAGCCTGAGGTGCGCCATTACTTCTTCAAGGAAGCGCCGAGGATCTACTCTAAGGTAGATGACCTGCCGCCTGCAAAGTATAATGAAGGTTCTGACGTGAGAAATTCGCTCGTGGCGAGCGGATCGATCATCAACGGCAAGGTGGAGAATTCGATTCTGTTCAAGGAGTCCTTTATCGGCAAGAACTGTATTATCAAGAATTCGATCATTCTCAATGAGGTATATATCGGAGACAATACACATATTGAGAACTGCATCGTGGAGAGCCGTGGTACGTTAAAGCCGAATATGTATTACTTCGGAGACGGAGAGATCCAGGTGGTTGTCGGGGACAGCAACCGCTACGGAATATAATATAGGGAGGAAATGCCTGACCGGATCTGCGGATACGGTCAAAAAGGGGGTTAGTCATATGGAGATTACGGATATTCGCATCCGTAGGCTGGAGACCAGTGGCAAGATGAAGGCAGTCGTATCGATCACGATCGATGATGAGTTCGTACTGCATGACATCAAAGTTGTGGATGGTGAGAAGGGGTTATTTATCGCGATGCCGAGCAAAAAGACTGCTGACGGAGAATACCGTGATATCGCGCATCCCATCCGGACGGAAACCAGAAACCGCATTCAGAAGATGATCCTGGAGCGCTATGCACAGGAACCTGATGTGGACGCGTAGAGAGTATCGTAAGTAAACGGAGCTGTCGCTGCCTGTTTTTACAGGTTGTGCGACAGCTCTCTTGAATTTTAGGCAGAATTAAGCTACACTAAAGGAACTGTTTAAAGAGAGTAGAGGAGAATAGCAATGAGTAAACGAAAAGCAGTGATCCTCGCAGCCGGTAAGGGTACACGAATGAAATCGGATCTGCCCAAGGTCGTGCACCGGATCGACGGAAAGTGTCTGGTCGACTATGTCATTGAGGCTGCAAGGGGGGCAGACGTATCGGATGTCTGTCTGGTGGTAGGATATAAGCATGATGTTGTAGAACGTGAGATCGCGGCAAAGGATGTGACCTATGTACTGCAGCCGGAGCAGTTAGGTACCGGTCATGCGGTAAAATGTGCGCGTGAATTTCTGGGAGATGAGGGTCAGACGATGATCCTCTTTGGAGACACACCGCTCATTACAGCGCAGACGCTCCGCCGCCTGAGTGAATACCACGAGGCACAGGGCAATGCAGTGACCGTATTGTCTGCCATGGTAGACGATCCGACCGGATACGGACGTATCATCCGTGATGAGCAGGGACGGTTCGTTAAGAGTGTCGAGCACAAGGATGCCAATGAGCAGGAGCTGGCATCGCATGAGATCAATTCCGGTATGTATCTGTTCGACACCGCACAGCTGAAGGCGGCGCTCGATCAGATCCGTCCGAATAATGCACAGGGCGAATACTATCTGCCGGATACGCTCACGATCATTAAGGACCGGGGACAGAAGGTGGATGCCTATGCTCTGGATGATGCCACGGATATTACGGGCGTCAATGACCAGATCCAGCTGGCAGAAGCTGCAAAGATCATAAAAAACAGAACACAGGGAAGCATATAAGGAAGAAACAGATATTATGTATGTAATAGCAGGACTCGGGAATCCGGATAAAAAATATGAGAAGACGAGACATAATGTGGGCTTTGACGTGATAGATGTGATCGCCGATAAGTATCATATATTGTTAAATGAGAAAAAGCACCGCGCGCTGTGCGGCAGCGGTTACATTGCGGGGCAGAAAGTGCTGCTCGTAAAGCCGCAGACATATATGAATCTGAGCGGTGAGAGCATACAGGCGATCCTCAGCTTTTACAAGCTGGATGCGGACAGCGATCTGCTCGTCATCTATGATGATATCAGTCTGGCGCCCGGACGTATCCGGGTGCGCGCAAAAGGCAGTGCAGGCGGACATAACGGGATCAAAAACATTATTGCGATGACCGGAACGGAAGGTTTTGCGCGTATCAAGGTCGGTGTCGGTGAGAAACCGGCCGGATGGGATCTCGCAGATTATGTTCTGGGACATTTCTCAAAGGAAGAACGCGCACTCGTAGAGGATGCATTTTCGGATGCCGCGGAGGCAGCAGAGATGTTCCTCATGGGTGATCTGGACGGAGCCATGAACCGGTTCAATGGCAAAAAATAGTGCGGGAGCAGTTACCATGCAGGCATTTTTACAGCCACTCCATGAGTGGAAGGATTATGAAGAGATAGAAAAAAAGCTCTCAGGCTTCAAAGGGACGATTGAGATATCCGGGTGTATGGATGCACAGAAGGCACATTTGATCTATGGGCTTTCCGTGCATGCCGACAGCCGGCTGATCGTCACGTTTCAGGAGCAGAAGGCGAAGGAATTATACGAGGATTATCGCTTTTTTGATGAGAATGTACTCTATTTTCCGGCGAAAGATGTGCTCTTTTATCAATCGGATCTGCGTGGCAATACGTTGACGAGAGAGCGTCTGGCGGTATTGCAGGCGCTGCTCGAACAGCCGGATACAGGTGTGACGGTGATCACGACATTTGATGCGCTCATGAACCGTATGAGCGCGCCGGAACAGTTCCTGGCAGCGATACGCAGGCTCGCAGTCGGAGACAATGTGGAGCTGGAAACGCTGTGCAGGGAACTGGTGGCGATGGGATATGAGAGGGAGTATCAGGTCGGAGCGCCGGGGCAGTTTGCTGTGCGCGGCGGTATTCTGGACATCTATCCGATGACTGCGGAGCATCCGTATCGTGTGGAGTTCTGGGGAGATGAGATTGATTCGATCCGGGGCTTCGATGTGGAGAGCCAGCGGTCGTTAGAAGAGGGGGCTGAGGATGTGCTCACCCTGTATCCAGCCAGCGAGTGGGTGTTGTCGCAGCAGCAGATACAGGAAGGTCTGAAACGGCTGCATGCGGAGGAAAAGAAGGTCGTCAGTGCCTTTAAGAGCAGCCACAAGCCGGAGGAAGCTGCCAGAATACGCGGGATGGTCGCCAATCTCGAAGAAGAACTCACGCAGCTTGGCGGAGCGGCCAATCTGGATGCGTTTCTCAGTTATTTTTCATCCGAACAGGTATCACTGATCGATTATCTGGATCGTGCCGGAACGATCTGTTTCCTCGATGAGCCGGCGCGTCTGATGGAGCAGGGGCGCAGTATCGAGCTGGAATTCTCGGAAAGTATGCAGCAGCGGCTGGAAAAGGGATATATTCTGCCGGGACAGGCAGATGCGCTGTATGGAGCTGCAGAGACGATGGGCCGCCTGCAGCAGTGCGCGCTGGTGGCTCTCTGTGCACTCGAACAGCGTGTGCCGCAGCTGGAGATCGATGCACAGTATCAGATCCAGGCGCGCACCGTCAATGCGTATAATAACAGCTTTGAACTGCTGATCAAGGATCTGAAGCGATATAACAAGAATAAATTCAAGATCATACTTTTGTCCGGATCGCGCACCAGAGCACAACGTCTGGCTGAGGATATCATGAACGAGGGCGTCTCATGTTTTTACACGGAAGATCTCGGACATGAATTAAAGCCCGGAGAGGTCATGGTGTGCTATGGCAAGGTGCGGCGTGGCTATGAGTATCCGCTGCTGTCATTTGCAGTGATCACAGAAAGTGATATCTTTGGAACTGAAAAGAAGAAAAAGAAGAAGTACAAGCGCTATGAAGGAGAGCATATCCGCAGCTTTGCAGATCTGCATGTCGGGGATTATGTCGTCCACGAGAATCACGGTGTAGGTATCTATCAGGGCATTGAAAAGATGGAGGTCGGCGGCACGACAAAGGACTACATGAAGATCACCTATGCCAAGGGGTCAAATCTGTATATTCTGGCGACGCAGCTGGACCTGATCCAGAAATATGCCGGAAGCGATGCCAAAAAGCCCAAGCTCAACACGCTCGGCACACAGGAGTGGAGCCGTACGCGGGCACGTGTGCGCGGAGCAGTCAAGGAGATCGCAAAGGAACTCGTGGAGCTCTATGCCGTCAGACAGCAGAAGGAAGGCTATGTCTACGGGCCGGATACCGTCTGGCAGCGGGAGTTCGAGGAGATGTTTCCGTTTGAGGAGACGGAGGATCAGGTGCGTGCGATCGAGGAGACGAAGCACGATATGGAGAGCACCAGGATCATGGACCGTCTGATCTGTGGTGATGTCGGCTACGGTAAGACAGAGGTGGCCATCCGTGCGGCATTCAAGGCGGTGCAGGAAGGAAAACAGGTCGTATATCTCGTGCCGACGACGATACTGGCGCAGCAGCATTACAATACATTTGCCCAGCGCATGAAGGACTTCCCGATCACGGTGGATCTGCTCTGTCGTTTCCGGACGGCGGCGCAGCAGAAGCATACGATCGAGGAGTTGAAGCGCGGTATGGTCGATATCGTGATCGGTACGCACCGGGTATTGTCCAAGGATGTAGCATTCAAGGATCTGGGACTGCTCATCATCGACGAGGAGCAGCGCTTTGGTGTGACGCACAAGGAGAAGATCAAACAGTTAAAGAACAACATCGATGTGCTGACGCTGACGGCGACGCCGATCCCGCGTACGCTGCATATGAGTCTGATCGGTATCCGTGATATGAGTGTATTGGAAGAGCCTCCGATGGATCGTCTGCCGATCCAGACATACGTCATGGAATACAATGAGGAACTGGTGCGTGAGGCGATCGCGCGGGAACTGGCGCGTGGCGGACAGGTCTACTACGTGTTTAACCGGGTGAATCAGATCGCAGATGTCGCGACAAAGATCGCGACGCTGGTTCCGGAAGCAAATGTCGCATTTGCACACGGTCAGATGAAGGAACTGGAGCTGGAACGGATCATGTATCAGTTTGTCAACGGAGAGATCGATGTGCTGGTGTCCACGACGATCATAGAGACGGGGCTGGATATCTCCAATGTAAATACAATGATCATCCAGGATGCCGATAATATGGGTCTGTCACAGCTGTATCAGCTGCGTGGGCGTGTAGGACGCAGTAACCGGACGGCGTATGCATTCTTTATGTACAAGCGGGATAAGATGCTAAAGGAAGTCGCCGAGAAACGTCTGGCCGCGATCCGTGAGTTTACGGATCTGGGGAGCGGTTTCAAGATCGCAATGCGCGATCTGGAGATCCGCGGCGCAGGCAATCTGCTCGGGGCACAGCAGCACGGGCACATGGAAGCAGTCGGTTATGACCTGTACTGCAAGATGTTAAACGAAGCTGTAAAGGAGCAGAAAGGCGAATTGTCGCCCCAGGCACAGTTTGAGACGACGCTGGATATCGAAGTGGATGCTTATATTCCGCCGGGTTATATCCCGAATGAATACCAGAAGCTGGATATCTATAAGCGGATCGCCGGTATCGAGACTGCCGCAGAGGGAGATGAGATGCTCGATGAGCTGATCGACCGGTTTGGAGAACCACCGCGCTCCGTACAGAACCTGCTGATGATCGCGAGGTTAAAGGCACAGGCGCACCGGCTGTATGTGACCGAGATCACGCAAAAGGCAGATACGCTGCGGTTTGTGCTCTATGAGCAGGCTCCGGCGGATCCCGTAAAGATCCCGGATCTGGTGGATCGGTTCGAGGGTGCAGTCATTTTTGTGCCGGATAAGACGGCTCCGTCATTTTTATACCGGATGAACTATAACAGCAGACAAAAGACAGCAAATGCAACAGAGGCAGTCGGTGTATTCTTAGACGGACTGGCGGCGCTCTATCCGCCGCAGGTGTGAAAAAACAGTGAACACAGGGTGCTTACTTGCATTATGCGCAGTGAGGACGTATAATCGGTAGTGCGGGTGATGACATGGAACGGATGATCCGTAAGATGTCATCGTGCGCATACAAGACTTAGGAGGATGTATATCATGAGATTAAAGAAATTATCCATACTGGTACTTAGCGGTGTGGTTCTGACAGGTACACTGCTGACCGGCTGTGGCTCTATGAATGCCGATAAAACGGTAGCGACTGTCAATGGCACGCAGATCAGTCTGGGACTGGCAAATTATATGGCGCAGTATACGGCGGTAGATTATGATACTTATTATATGTCCTATTTCGGACAGAATATGTGGACCAGACAGACCGGGGATAATGAGGAGACGATGACAGATCGTGTCAAGTCCAATACATTGGATTCACTGGAAGAGTATTATCTGCTCGAGGAGCACATGGACGACTACGGCGTGTCACTCACCGAGGATGAGATGGCCAAGATCGAGGCCGCTGCCGCAGATTTTATGTCAGTCAATACAGACGAAGCGCTCGAGACGATGGGTGCGACCGAGGAGTATGTCAGGGAGCAGCTGCGTCTGGCTACATTGCAGCAGAAGATGTATGATGCGATCGTCGCAGGGGCAGATACCAATGTATCCGATGAGGAGTGTGCGCAGAAGACTTTCAGTTATGTGCGTGTGACAAAGGCAGCCAGCGGTGACGATAAAGATACCAAGACCGATGAAGAGGCAGCAGCAGAAGCACAGGACAAGGCACAGCAGATCCTGGATGAAGCACTCGCCGGAAGCACGGAAGATCCTCTGGATACTGCAGCCAAGGCACATGATGCGAATAAGTCTACCTGTTCATACGGTACGAAGGATCTCCAGAGCGAGGATGACAATTCGACCTATCTGGAACTGGAAGTACTTCAGGCAGCAGACAAGCTCGGAGAGGGCGAGTATGACAAGAACATCATTGATACCGAAAAATATTATTATGTGATCCGGATGGATAATCTGGACGATAAAGAAGCGGCCGAGCGGGAGCGTCAGTCGATCATCTCAGACCGCAAGCAGGCACTGTATGATGAGACGGTGAACGGATATAAGGATTCTGCACAGTGGTCTGTGGATGAAAAGGTATGGAAGCCGGTCAACTTTGATATTATCTATTCAAAGGCATTACAGCAGACAAGTGAGGATTCGCAGGCAGAGAGTACAAGCGGATCAGCCGTGGATGCGACAACGGATACGACATCAGATACAACATCTGGTACAACGTCCGATGCAGCCGCAGACGGTTCTGCTGATACAGAGTCATAAAATCAGCCGGAACAGGGATACTAACAGAACAGGATAATCTAAGATCAGGAACCATGCGGTTCCTGATTCTTTTCAGAGAATGGTTATGAGAAAATTACTGATCTATCTAAAGGATTATAAAAAGGAATCTGTCATTGCACCGTTATTTAAGATGCTCGAGGCGTTGTTTGATCTGCTCGTTCCGCTCGTTGTGGCATCGATCATCAATCACGGCATCAAATACGGGGATAAGCCATATATTTATAAGATGTGCGGTGTACTGATCCTGCTGGCAGTCGTCGGACTGACATGTGCGATCTGTGCACAGTATTTTGCGGCAAAGGCAGCGGTTGGATTTGCTGCCAAGCTGCGTCACACATTGTTTGAGCATATCCAGTCGCTGTCATTTACGGAACTGGATACGCAGGGAACATCCGCGCTGATGAACCGGATGACGAGTGATGTCAACCAGCTGCAGAACGGTGTGAACATGACACTGCGATTGCTGCTGAGGTCGCCCTTTATCGTATTTGGTGCGATGATCCTGGCATTTACCGTGAATGCGCAGGCTGCGATGACATTTGTGGTCGTGATACCGATCTTATTTATCATCGTATTCGGCATCATATATGCCACCCTGCCGTTATACCGCAGGGTGCAGGAGCGCCTGGATCAGGTACTGCGCCGGACGAGGGAGAATCTGACCGGTGTCCGCGTGATCCGCGCATTTCACCGCGAGGATGAGGAGATCGAAGCTTTCCATGATGAAAATAATGTGCTCCGCAGAGAGCAGCTGTTCGTAGGAAAAATATCGGCGCTGATGAATCCGCTGACCTATGTTGTTATCAATCTGGGAGTGATCGCGCTGCTGGCAAACGGTGGCAAAAATGTGTCGATCGGTGTGATGGAGCAGGGTGATGTGGTCGCACTGCTGGATTACATGTCACAGATCCTGATCGAACTGGTCAAGATGGCAAATACGATCGTATTGCTGACGAGGGCGCTGGCGAGCGGCAGACGTGTGGCAGATGTATTGGATGTGCAGTCTTCCATGGATTTTGTACCGTCATCCGAGGCGCAGGAGGCAGATGTATTGACAGATGGTGATGAGATCATCGGATTCTCGCATGTAGATCTGACCTATGCGGGAGCTGGTGACAAATCGCTGGAGGATCTGAACTTTTCGATTAAAAAGGGTCAGACGGTAGGTATCATCGGTGGTACCGGCTCGGGCAAGACTTCTCTGGTGCACCTGATCCCGCGATTTTATGATGCGACCGCCGGTGAGGTGCGCATTGCAGGGAAAGATGTGAGATCTTATACCAAGGAGCAGCTGCGCGGAATGGTAGGTACCGTGATGCAGAAAGCCGTACTTTTCCAGGGCACGATCAGGGAAAACCTTCTGTGGGGCAATCCGGATGCGACCAATGAACAGCTGTGGGAGGCACTCACGATCGCACAGGCGAAGGAGATCGTAGAAGGCAAGGCTGACGGACTGGATGAGCAGATCGAACAGGGCGGACGTAATCTGTCCGGCGGACAGCGCCAGCGTCTGGCGATCGCGCGGACACTCGTTGCGCAGCCGCAGATACTGATCTTAGATGACAGTGCTTCGGCACTTGACTATGCGACGGATGCCAGACTGCGCATGTCGATCGCATCGCTCGATCCGAAGCCTACCGTACTTATCGTATCGCAGAGAGCAGCGTCCATTCTGTACGCAGATCTGATCATTGTCATGGATGGTGGAAGGATCGTAGGAATGGGTACGCATGATGAATTGCTGGATCACTGCCAGGTATATCAGGAGATCTACGATTCGCAGTTTGATAACCGGAAGAAAGCAGCAGGAGAGGAGGCGTGAGACAGATGGAGCAGAAGAACAGTTCTAAAAAAGGATTCAAATCAGAAACGATCAGAAAAGTACTCCGTTATGTCCGTGGTTACTGGTATTATCTGACAGCCAGCATCCTGCTCGCACTCGTTGTCGTTGTGCTGACTCTGTGTGTGCCGCGGCTGACCGGTAATGCGGTGGATTGTATCGTTGGCAAGGGGAATGTGGATTTTGTTGCGCTGACAAAGGTACTGAGGCTGATCGCGGCAGTGATCGTAGGCAACAGTATCGCACAGTGGGCGATGGCGCGTTGTAATAACCGTCTGACCTATAATGTCACACGGGACATCAGAAATGATGCGGCAGAGTGTCTGCAGCATCTGTCACTGGCGTATCTGGATGGACATTCTGTTGGCGATATCACGAGCCGTATGATCTCGGATGTTGATCAGTTCGCAGACGGTCTGCTGCTCGGATTTACCCAGCTGTTTACCGGGGTGATCACGATCTTTGGCACTTTATTGTTCATGCTGCGCGAGGATGCAGGCATCGCGCTGGTTGTCATTGTGGTGACACCGCTGTCGTTGTTTACAGCCAGCTTTATCGCCAAAAAGACCTATCATATGTTCCAGAAACAGGCGCAGATCCGGGGTGAACAGACCGCTTATATGGACGAGATGGTGCAGAATCAGAAAGTTGTACAGAGTTATGGACATGAGGACGAAGCACAGGAACGTTTTGATGAGATCAATGACCGCCTGGAGGAATGTTCGAGAAAAGCGGTATTTTTCTCTTCCCTGACCAATCCGACCACGCGTTTTGTCAACAACATCGTGTATGCGGCAGTCGCAGTATTCGGTGCTTTGTCAGCAGTCGCAGGCAATCTGACGGTCGGCCAGCTGTCATGTTTTTTGAATTATGCGAGCCAGTATACCAAGCCGTTCAATGAGATATCGGGTGTCATCGCAGAGCTGCAGAATGCGATCGCCTGTGCGTCGCGTGTATTTGAATTGATCGAGACACCGCCGGAAGTGGCTGAGGACGCAGATGCAAAAGTATTGACAGATGTGCAGGGACATGTGGATCTTGAGCATGTATATTTTTCTTATACACAAGAACAGCGGCTGATCGAGGACTTTAACCTGCATGTACAGCCGGGACAGAGGATCGCGATCGTAGGCCCGACGGGCTGCGGCAAGACGACACTGATCAATCTGCTCATGAGGTTTTATGATGTAAAGGATGGCGCGATACGTGTCGACGATACGGATATCCGCCATGTGACGAGAGAGAGCTTAAGAGAAGGCTATGGTATGGTACTGCAGGAGACATGGCTGCATTCCGGAACGATCCGGGAGAATATCTGCATGGGCAAGCCGGATGCGACGGATGAGGAGATCATCGTTGCAGCCAAAGCGAGCCATTGCCACAGCTTTATCAAGCGTCTGCCGCAGGGCTATGACACACCGATGGGTGAGGATGGCGGCGG
>Ga0129312_1000214_pt1 | contig 58974 bp, 51 predicted proteins | sample O827metagenome_FD_94434 | JGI IMG/M metagenome (GOLD analysis project Ga0129312, IMG submission 94434) | Orangutan group fecal microbial communities from Wisconsin, USA - O827 metagenome | ecosystem: Host-associated > Mammals > Digestive system > Large intestine > Fecal | place: USA: Wisconsin... | reverse complement strand
GGTGCACCATTTTTCTGCTCTTGAAAACATATCATATAACAGTTCCCACTTATCCCAGAAATCATCGGTGATTCTCCACATATTGGAAATCTGCTTATAAAGCTCTGCCTTTTCTAAAAGAGCTGGTCCCGGAGACAGACTTAATACCATGGGTCTTCCGCATCCATGTAATGCTTTGCTCAGCATAATCAGTTCGGCTTCCTCATGTGGCAGTTCCCGTGCAATATCATCACACTTGATAAAGTCCACACCCCAGGAAGCATATAATTCGAAAATACTGTTATAGTATTCCCGTGCCCCGTCTTTCTCTGGATCTACACCATACATATCCGTATTCCAGGCACAGATACTGTTTGTTTTGGCAATTTCCCGGGCACGTCTGTCACTGTTCATGATTTTCGTGTTCTGATGTACAGCCTGTCGTGGAATCCCTCTCATAATGTGAATACCAAATTTTAATCCTAAAGAATGAACATATTCTGCCAATGGTCCAAAGCCTGCGCCATTTGCTGCGGAAGGAAAACGGTTTACTGCGGGAAGCAGTCTTCCATACTCATCCATCACTACATCCGCAAAAGGATGATATTCATTGGTTTCTGCAGCAGGCTCATACCATTGGATATCCACTACAATATATTCCCAGCCGTACTCCTTCAGATGCTCAGCCATAAACGCAGCGTTCTGTCGTACGATATCTTCTGTAACAGCTGCTCCGTAACAGTCCCAGCTGTTCCACCCCATAGGTGCTGTTTTCATCTTCATCTGCTTTATGCCCTCTCAATATCCTGTTAATTCTGTCCGTAATATGCATTCGCACCATGCTTACGGAAATAATGCTTATCCTGTAATTCCTGTGGAGCAGGTGCTACCTGCGGGTGGATCAGCTCGGTTCGATATGCCATCTTGGCAACCTCTTCAAGAACCACCGCATTGTGGACGGCCTCCTTTGCATCCTTGCCCCAGGAAAAAGGACCATGATTCTTGCACAGCACTGCAGGAACTGCCATCACATCCTTTTTCATGCGTTTAAATTCCGAAACAATCAGGTGTCCTGTATTTTCTTCGTAAGCAGAGTTAATCTCTTCCTTCGTCAGACATCTCACGCAGGGAATTTCTCCATAGAAATAATCCGCATGAGTCGTACCATAACAGGGAATACTTCTTCCGGTCTGTGCCCAACTTGTTGCATAAGAAGAATGGGTATGTACAATTCCACCTATTTCCGGAAACGCCTTATACAGCTCCAGATGGGTCGGCGTATCGGAGGATGGCTTATACTTTCCTTCCACGCGATTTCCTTCAAGATCCATAACCACCATATCTTCCGGCTTCATAATTTCATAATCCACACCACTTGGCTTAATCACAAAATATCCGGTTTCACGGTCAATAGCACTCACATTACCCCAGGTAAATGTTACCAGACCGTATTTCGGAAGAAGCATGTTTGCTTCGTATACCTTCTGTTTTAAATCCTCTAACATGACAGAACCTTCCTTCCAAATATTTATCTCTTACTTTAAGATGTTTATCTTATAGTTATTCTTAAATCTTTATCAACATTTACATGTTTTTAAAATATGTCTACAGTGCCTCAACAGCAGCCTTCTCAGCCGGGAGATTCTTCATATACTTCTCCATGAACTTCTCAAATCCTTCAACATCCTCTGCCACAGGATCCATCTTAACTCCCTTGTTTCCGGCGAAAATTTCCTCATTTAAGAACTCGCCAAGGCTCTGTCCGTCCTTCTTCTCTGCAAGGAATGCAGCCAGAACAGCAATACCCCAGGCACCGCCCTCACCGGCTGTTTCCATAACCGATACCGGTGCGTTCATTGCTGCTGCCGCAATTCTCTGTCCGACACCTTTTGTTTTGAAATAACCGCCATGTCCGAATAATTCATCCACCTGGACACCCTCTTCCTTGAGCATCAGATCCATACCGGATTTTAAGGCTGCAAGTGCAGAATACAGGTGCATTCTCATGGTATTTGCCAGTGTAAACTTACTCTCGGCATCACGTACAAACAACGGTGCACCGGCATCAAAACCGGTAACCGGCTCTCCGGAAAAGTAATTATAGGAAATCATTCCGCCACAATCCGGATCACCCTCTAATGCAACACTGTAAAGCTTCGTAAACAGATCATTCATATCAAAGGTTAAACCGTACATTTCACCGAATTCCCTGAACAGGTTCACCCACGCATTGATATCAGAAGTACAGTTATTACAATGTACCATACCAACCAGTGCGCCATCCGGTGTGGTTACAAGGTCGATCTGCGGATATACCTTAGAAAGCTCCTTTTCCAGAACCACCATGGCAAATATGGAGGTTCCTGCAGAGATATTACCGGTTCGTTTCGCAACGCTATTTGTTGCGACCATACCGGTTCCTGCATCACCCTCCGGAGGACAGAGCGGAATGCCTGCCTGCAGATCCCCACTCGGATCAAGAAGGGAAGCTCCCTCTTCGGTCAGCACACCTGCTTCATCTCCTGCTGCTAACACCTTCGGAAGAATATCACGGAGATTCCAACGATAATTCTGATCCGCAACCAGCTTGTCAAACTTCTGAATCATCGCCTGATCGTAATCCCCGGTGTGAATGTCAATCGGGAACATTCCCGATGCATCACCTACTCCAAGTACCTTTCTTCCGGTCAGTCTCCAGTGAACATAGCCTGCCAGTGTCGTAAAGAAATCCACATAGGGAACATGCTCTTCCCCATTCAGAATTGCCTGATAGAGATGGGAAATACTCCATCTCTGTGGAATGTTATAGTTAAATTCCGCAGTAAGCTTTGAAGCTGCTTCCTCTGTAATCGTATTTCTCCAGGTACGGAACGGAACCAGAATAGTATCATTCTCATCAAATGCCAGATAACCATGCATCATCGCAGAGAATCCAATGGCATCAAAATGCTTTAAGGTAACACCGTACTCCTTTTTCACATTTTCCTTAAGGTCCTTATAACAATCCTGTAAGCCATCCCAGATATCGTTCAGAGAATAGGTCCAGACACCATCTTCATAACGGTTTTCCCAGCTGTGTCCACCGGATGCCAATACATTTCCTGACTTATCCACCAGAACGGCTTTAATTCTGGTAGAACCAAACTCAATACCTAAGTAACCCTTTCCCTCAATAATTAATTGTGCTGCGTCCATTGTAATACCTCCTGTTTTAATACTTATTTGAAGAAGACCTCGCCAAGCATCAGGTCACGTTTAAAGTCACGGATCTTTGTGTCCTTATCAATGTAGACCGCTTCAATACCCATCGCTGCGGCCCAGTCACCCATCTGTTCTGCCGTAAGATCATAGGTAAATGCCGTATGATGTGCTCCTCCTGCAAGGATCCATGCTTCCGCACCGGTGTACATATCCGGCTTCGGAGTCCAGAAGTTCGTTGCAACCGGAAGCTTGGGCATCGGTCTCTCTACTTTCTTACATTCTACATCATTTATAATCAAACGGAAACGATTTCCTAAATCAATTAAGGAAGTGGCAATACCAGAACCTTCCTTGGAGGTAAATACCAGTCTTGCCGGATCCTCACGATCACCCATGCTTAATGGATTGCACTTAATGCTGATCGGTCCCTCTGCAATACTTGGACAGATTTCCAGCATATGTGCCTCAAGAATTCCTTCCTTACCCTTTACCAGATTATAGGTATAATCCTCCAGCATGGAGGTTCCCTTCGGATTCTTTAAATCTCCGGTCATAATCTTCATCAGACGCACCATGGCAGCAACCTTCCAGTCACCTTCTGCACCGAATCCATAGCCCTTTTCCATCAGACGCTGGATCGCAAGTCCCGGAAGCTGCTTTAATGCACCGAGATCTCCGAAATGAGTCACGATGGCCTGATAGTTCTTTTCCTCTAAGAAACGCTCAAAGCCAATTTCAATCTGTGCCTGAACCGCTACATGCTTACGGAATTCCTTCTCATCCCTGCCTTCCAGTAAAATCTCATACTTATCATAATACTCTTCTACCAGAGTATTTACATCTGCTTCGGATACTGCATCCACAGCCTGCGCAATCTCATTAACCGGATAAGCATCCACTTCCCAGCCGAACTTAATCTGTGCTTCTACCTTGTCACCTTCAGTAACCGCAACATTACGCATATTATCTGCAACACGCATCACACGAATATGGCTGCTTTCTACAATACCGACTGCGGTACGCATCCAGGATGCAATCTTTCCTGCTACAACAGGATCTGCCCAGTGTCCGACAACAACCTTTCTTTCGATCCGCATGCGGGTTACGATATGACCATACTCACGGTCACCATGTGCAGACTGGTTTTCATTCATAAAATCCATATCTATAGAGTCGTAAGGAAGCTCTTCATTAAACTGGGTATGTAAATGAAGAAGCGGTTTACGATATTCCTGCAATCCAATAATCCAGGACTTTGCAGGAGAAAAGGTATGCATCCACGTAATCACACCGGCACAGGTTTCATCCATATTCGCTTCTTCAAAGGTCTTACGGATCAATGCGTTGGTAATAAGAGTCGGCTTCCATACCACTTCATAAGGTAAGATACCGGACTGGTTCAATCCCTCAACAATCTTGTGGGAATGCTCTGCCACCTTGGCAAGGCATTCGTCTCCGTATAAATCCTGTGAGCCCGTGCAAAACCAAAACTTGTACTCTTTTTTCTGTAACATAAAAAATAACCTCCTTTAAGTAAAATTTTCCGATTTTATCCACATTTTCGCTGTGAATAAACAATTTTATCCTCTACTTAAAGGATACAACTTGTATTGTTCTTCTTACAAGTTGTTTATTTTAGCCCTTCTGACGTTCTATGCGAACAGTAGCTGAACAGTTACTCTCTCCCCGCTGTCCTGTGTTCAGTTCCATTCTTCAGCTAAGAGGAAATCGCGGATATTATCATACACACCAAACTCACGGTTGATCGTTAAATCAACCTCCCGAATTTTATTCCGCTTTACGATGTCTTTTAACTGGACAGAGTTGAATAGATCATGAAGATATTGCCTGGACGGAGCATCTGCATAGCAGAGATTTGCAAGATAGGGCATACCTCCGGCAAGCAAGTACTTTTGGAAGCACTGCTGAAATCTTAGTTCCCTTTCCGTATCTGACCACAGTATAATACATTTACAAATGAAACCCAATGTTAAAACTACAAATTTATAAGTTATAACTGATAAATTTGAAAATTTGACAAAAGCTTCCTTACTGCATATTTTCATGCTCCACAAGTAATTCCGGATTAACCTTTCGGATCAGATAGCTGCTTCCGTTAATGGTAATGGAAGAGGCAATATCCTCATTTGAGTACATTCCCTCATCGACATATGTATATTTAGAAGGCACCCTGCCCTGTTCCATCATCTGGATAATTTCCTCAATCCACGGACCATGCAGCGGATTGCATTCCGCAATACAGGAAATCTCACCATCTGCAACACAGCTTAAAGCATCCACGTCCACACCATCAAAAGAAACCACCATAATTTCCCCATTCAGAATGTCCGTTCCGACCGTTCTTCCGGCTTCCTTAATGGCCTCAATGGCACCAAATGCTTCATTATCGTTTTCACAGTAAACAATATTTAATTCCGGATATTCTTCGAGAAAGGATTGCATGACTTCTTTGCCCTTCGCCTGGGTAAAATCACCGCTTTCCTCAGCAAGAATATTCCATCCGTATGCCTTCGCGGCCTGATATAATCCCCTTGTACGGCCAATCTGTGCGGTTGCACCGATGGTTCCCTGAATATTCACAATCCGGACCTCCTCCGGCGGGATCTCCCTTTTCAACGTAAACTGGTGAATCCATTCTGCCATCTTCCTGCCCTCAAGGCCAAAATCTGAGCCTACCCAGCAGGTGTACAGGGATTCATCCGGTACATTCACCCGGCGATCCATGATAATTACAGGAATTCCGGCATCCTTTGCCTCCTGCAGTACGGTATCCCACCCCGTTTCCGTAACGGGAGCCAGGACTATATAATCGACCTCCTGCTGAATAAAGGTACGGATTGCCATAATCTGGTTTTCCTGCTTCTGCTGCCCATCCTCAACATACAGATGGTATCCTTTATCCTCTGTAAAAGTTTCTTTCATAGAAGTTGTATTTGAACTTCGAAAGGCTGATTCTGCTCCGAGCTGGGAAAATCCGATCACAATCTGATCATTCCATTCTTCAAGAGCAGATATTTCCTCCTGTTTTTCTCTGTCTGAATGTGACAAACTTTTACTGCAGCTAATCCCTAATAACAGAACACCTATAAAAAATACCATACCAAAAACACATTTTTTCATTTTGTCTACAACCTATTCGTGAAAAAATGTTATAGATTTCTGCAACTCATACGCTATTACGTTCATTTCTTCACATCTTCTGTTTACATTTTGTATTTCTAAAATAATATCTGATATATTTTGATTTACATTTGCATTCTGACCGGCATTCTTCTTGCTGATCTCTGTAAGCGTCCGAATACCTGTTACAATCTTCTCTTTACGATCAGATAAAAGAATCGTCTTTTCTGCAATACCCTCAATCTCCGATACGGAACGATCAAGATCCATACTATGTTCTGCATATTTCTGCTGTGTATCCATAACGGTCTGCTGTTCCTTTACAATCAATCCGGAAACCTGATCTGCAAGCCGCACAGATTCCAGAGATTTTTCTGTAATCGTTTTGGCCAGATTTTTAATCATTTCCGCACCCTGGGCACTTTGCTCCGAAAGATTGCCGATTTCTTCTGCAACAACACCGAATCCTCTTCCTGCTTCACCGGCTCTGGCGGCTTCAATTGAAGCATTAATGCTCAGAAGTTTTGTCTGTTCCGTAATAGAAAGAATCAGTTCAACTGCTTTATCAATCTCCCCGATCGATAAATTCGTCTGTCGAATTTGCTCTGCAATATCTCCAACCGCCTTCACAGATTGTTCGCTGCCTTCATAAATTTCATTCATACTATCCGTTGCCTTGCGGTTAGTCTGAATCATACTCCGTGAATTGCTTTGTAATCGAATAACGCGGTCCGATATTTCAGCTACACCTTCCTCAATTTCTATGATCTGCTCCTCAATCTTTTGAATATTTTTATCCAGAAGAAGAGTAGAATCCGATAAATCATTCATGGAAACTGAGATTTTATCTGCCTTATGATTACTATTTTCACTTAATTCGGTTACATTTGCAATATCATTTACTAAAGAAATTGACAGCTCTTTGACACTGCTAATAATGGTTACCAGTTTTTCCTGCATATTCTGTGTAGAAGTTAACAGTTCATTCATTTCACGTATGCCACTTTTTGCTTCATTCTCCTGTCTCAAAATACCTCTGGAGAGAGCATCAACATTTTTCCCGGCACGCTTCAAGGCACTGGTAAGATAGCGGCTGAAAATCAAAATTAACGTGGCAAACAAAATACCAAGCATCAGTGCCGTAAGCAGGTATTTATAAATCATATTTCTGGAGGCTTCCGTAATATCGTTTTGTAATTCACCCGCAAATGCCATTCCCACAAGCTCTTCGCCAGTAATAATGGGCATAAAATATCCATAATATACCTGATGATCTATTAAAACACTCTGATCATAAAATCCTTGTAGCAAAATCTCGCGATCGGCCTCAAAATCCTTACCAATAGGGATCTCACGAATTCGATAATCATTTTCATTCTTAACAGAAGTAACACAGGGAACATCTTCAAAGATGATCGCCATTTCAATTCCCTGTTCCTTAAGACTGTCAATATAATCATTGAAATTACTTGCATTCATAACTGTAATTTCATTTTCCCTGCAATGATTTGCCAAATTCGATGCAGCAATATATAACGTATTTTCGACATTTTTTTCCAGATAGTTTTTCGTCATATAAACAGACATCAGACTTGTAATCAAAATTGCAATCAGCAACGGTATTAATGAAATCAATATTAAAAAACTGAACATTTTTAATTTATGATTCTGTTCCTTTATTATCCCTTTCTTCTTTTCTGACATATAAATCTTCCCCCCTTTGATCATTTTGACTCATGCATAACTATTATAAATATTATAAAATAAAAGGAGTCTCCTGTAAATACTTGCAAGCAGACTCCTTTCCATCCCTGTTTTTGTAATCCGTAACCTATCCTGATATAAACATCCCGTCATTCTCTGTATCTGTTGGGCATACGAATGTTTCTATCCCTTAGACAGCTTCTTCTTTCTGGACATTACAATACTCTGTACCACAAGGAACAGGCAGAGCATTGCGGCGATCGTAATTCCCGTCCACCAAGCCTGATCAAGTCCTGCGGAGGACACAATGTTCTGGATGGTGCTTAAGGATAACACACCGAAGAAGGTTCCGATAATGTTACCAACACCACCGGTTAACATCGTTCCACCGATAATGGAGGAAGCGATGGCATTCATTTCCATTCCGCTTGCATGAGATGCAGAGCCGGAACCGACATGCATAAAGTAAACAAATCCTCCGATACCGGCTAACACACTGCAGATCAGATAGGCAAAGAATTTTGTACGCTTCACGTTAATACCGAGCATCAGGGCACTCTGGCTGTTACCGCCGACTGCATAGAATTTACGTCCGAACTTCGTGAAACGAAGAACACAGAACAGAAGAATTACAACAAGCAGTGCAACCACCACTCCGATTTCAATATATGCGTTTACGTAATTTCCGAGCTTATTAACCGATCCCATTCCGGGTATTGTGATTCTGGTATCCTTTAAGGCCACAAACTGTTCATTGGCTACGTTAAAGGGATTCGTGTTCACGATAGTTGTCATTCCCCTGGCAAAGAACATCCCCGCCAGTGAAACAATGAATGGCTGGATATCCAGATAGGCAACAAGATAACCCTGAACCAGACCAAAACCAAGGCCGATTAATAAGGAAATGCCAATGGCTCCAAAGATATTACCACCATGATAATCCAGATATACCGCGCAGCACATACTTACAAGGGCTACCACACCACCTACCGAAATATCAATTCCACCGGTAATCATCACAAGGCTCATGCCACAGGAAATGATAATTAGCGAAGCATTTGCATTTAAAATATTAAAGAAAGTCTGCGGCTTTAAAAAGCCTTTTCCCTGAAAAAGAATTGCACCAATATACATTGCAAAGAAAACAACAACAGTAATCAACAGCAGCAGACTGGTGTCTGTTAATTTCATTTTCCTTTTTGCCTTCATATTACTGTACCTCCTTCTTCAGTGTTCCTGCTTTCATCCGCTTAAAGAGCTCTCCCATTTTTTCCCGTACTACAGGTGCACTGAATACCACGAGTAGAATAACAACAACAGCCTTATATGCAGGGAGAGCATCCGACTGGACATTGAATTTATACAAGGTCGTTGTCAGGAACTGGATCACAAAAGCACCAAGTATGGATGCTGTCATATTGAACTTACCACCACCTAATGCATTCCCTCCAAGTGCTACGGCGAGAATAGCATCCATTTCAATATCCTTCGCAATTACCGAATAGTTAATGGAAGATAAACGGCTGACCTTGATGAGTCCTGCTACTGCCACACAAAGTCCGAGAATTACAAAGGTCAGGAACTTAATAAATGCCGGATTTAAACCATTCAGTCTGGAAGAGCTTTCGTTAATACCGACTGCCTGCGTATACAGTCCAAGATTCGTAAACTTCAAAACCAATACGGTCACGAGGATACACGCTGCCGCAATGAAAACCGGTGTAGGAATCGGAATTCCGGGGATGAAACCTCCAAATACTGCAAAGGACGGATCATTGACAATCGGAAGCTCGTTGTTATTGATCCAGGCTGCAATGGAGCGCCCTGCCGTATACAGAATCAGAGTCGCTACCATAGGCTGAATTTTAAAATATGCAACCAGCGCTCCGTTAAATGCTCCAAAAAGCATTGCTACCACACAGCTTATAAGGAACGCTACAATAATCGGTGCCTGTAAGGTATCCGGTCTTGAATTGGTTCCACAAAGTACCCGGAGGATTACGCTGCCGCTGATTGCGATGGCTGCACCCACGCTGATATCCTGCCCACCGGAAGCTGCCGTAACAAGCGTCATACCGATAGCAAGGATCGCAAGCTCTGAACCATAATCCAGAATGGTGATCAGGTATCCGGACAATACCGGATTTCCTACACTGTTGTAGCCTAACGTAACTTTATAAAATGAAGGGTCTGCAATTAAATTAAAAATTGCCAGAATCAGTAATGCAGCTATCGGAATAAAAATCTGTCTACGAAATATTTTCTGTATCATTCCTTTTCACCTCCGGCTATTGTACTCATAATCTTTGCCTGCGTTAAATCCTTTCCTGTAAGCTCACCAACCACCTTGCGGTCACGCATAACGATGAGTCTTGAACAGGTACGAAGCATTTCATCGGTTTCGGAAGAAATAAAGGTTACGCTCATTCCCTCTGATGCCAGATCCAGTACCAGCTTCTGTATATCAATCTTTGTTCCGACATCAATACCTCTTGTCGGCTCATCCAGAATCAGATATTCCGGATGTGTGAATAACCATCTTGCAAGGATCACTTTCTGCTGGTTACCACCGGAAAGGGATTTAATCGGGGTATCTGCAGATGCTGTTTTAATATCCAGAAGTTTAATGTATTCTTCTGCAATTTTATTGGCCTCTGTCTTTGTGAAGGGTTTAAAGAATCCCCGTAATACCTGCTGTGCCAGGATAATATTTTCACGAACAGAAAGGTCACCTACAATTCCATCCACCTTACGGTCTTCCGGAAGATAAGCAATTCCATGACGCATCGCATCAATCGGTCTGGTAATCTTTACTTTCTTACCCTTCATCTTCACCGTTCCGCCTAAAACATGATCTGCACCAAAGATGGCACGGACACATTCGCTTCGTCCGGAGCCCAGAAGTCCGGTAAATCCATTCACCTCACCCTTCTTTATATAAAAATCAAACGGCTTGATTCCTGCATTACTTACCAGCTGCTCTGCTTCCAAAACATTCTCAGACGCATCGATTCCATGGTACACCTTATCGTCATCACGGATGGATGACATATCATCCAGCTCTTTTCCAAGCATCTTTGCAACAAGCTGGACTCTCGGAAGATCCTTAATTTCATACTGTCCAACCAGCTTGCCGTCGCGGAGAACCGTAATCTTATCACATACCTCATATACCTGATCGAGGAAATGTGTTACAAAGATAATTCCAACGCCTCTCGCCTTCAGATCACGCATTAATTTAAACAGCTTTTCAACCTCCTGCTCATCCAAAGAGGAGGTCGGCTCATCCAGAATCAGAACCTTGCAGTCCATATCTACTGCACGTGCAATAGCTACCATCTGCTGGACAGCAATCGAGCAGTTTGCCAGCTGCTCCGATGCATCCGTCGGAATATCCAGAGACTTTAATATACGGTTTGCGCCTTCATTCATGGATTTCCAGTTCTGCATGAAGCCCTTCGTTCTTCCAATATACATATTCTCTGCTACAGAAAGATTCGGACACAGGGTAATTTCCTGATATACTGTACTGATTCCAAGCTCCTGTGCATCCTGGGGTGATTTGATACTGACCGGCTTATCATGGCCTTTCAGATAGATATTTCCCTCTTCTTTTCCATAAACTCCGGTTAATACCTTAATTAATGTAGATTTTCCGGCACCGTTTTCACCCATCAATGCATGAATTTCACCCTCACAAAGTGAAAAATCAACTCCCTGCAGGGCACGTACACCGGGAAAGCTTTTATGTATATTTTCCATTCGTAAAACAATATTTTCTTTCACTGCAGCCGTCACTCTCCTTGCCTTTATAATAAGCGCGGAACAGCTTAGAATGACTCCCTTCCTGCACCGCGCTTATTCATCTGTAACTATTCAACAGCTTTACCGTTATCTTAACAATTACATAAATCCTGAATAATTACCCTGATTTTATAATTTTGATCTGTCAGAAATATCAGACCTTTCTGTATTTTCTTAAATACCGTACTTGTCAACATCTTCCTGGGTAATAGAAGCTGCATCAAAGCCTTTTTCTTCCATGATGATGGTCTTCTCGGAAATAGTTCCGCCACTTTCCAGTGTCTTGATGATGTCATCAATGTAAGATGCCTGGAAAGGATTGCACTGTCCATCATAGTTCCAGTTCTGGTTTAATAATTCTTCCAGTGCCCACTTGTTGCAGTCAAAGCCCATAACGATAACGTCCTTGCCAACACCGTGGGAAATATTTGCTTTATCAAGAGCTGCTACAGCACCCTTAGCCATATCATCATTTTCTGCATAAATTACATTGAAGGATTCGCCGGAATCAATAACAGACTGTACGATCTGCTGAGCTTTTTCTGCATTCCACTCTGCAGTCTGCTGTGTTACCAGTGTCCAGCCATCGGAAGCAACTGCTTCATCCAATGCACCGGAACGTCCCTGCTGTGCTGCAGAACCCATAACGCCCTGAAGGTGAATGATCTTATATTCGCTGAGTCCCTGTCCCTTTAACCAGTCAACTGCAGTCTGGCCTTCCTTTGCCATATCAGATACGATGGATGCTTCATAAAGACTTGCATCTGCATCGATGGTACGGTCAAATAAGATTACGCGGATACCTGCATCCTGTGCATCCTTTAATACGGAATCCCAACCGGCAGTATCTGCTGCGGAAAGAAGAAGATAATCCACACCGTCCTGAATGAACTTCTGTGCTGCAGTAATCTGCTCATCGTTCTTTAAGCTGTATGCGAAGGATGCTTCATAGCCGTTTTCCTCGGTAAACATTGCCTTCAGGTCCTTGTCATTTGCGGTACGATATCCGGATTCATTCGGGTCATTATTAATGATACCAACCTTGATTAACTCACCTGATGCAGAAGTATCTGCTGCTGTGTCTGTAGAAGCAGATGTACTTTCTGTGTCTGTCGATGCCGTAGATGAAGCCGGTGCGGAACCGGATCCGCATGCGGTTAATCCAATTACCATTGCTGCTGCCATTGCCAAAGCCATAAGTTTTCTCTTCATATGTTATAACCTCCCATTAATGAAAAATAGTCTCATCAAAGACTGATCTCTTTGATAAGACTATCATAACTTTTCCGGCTGAAAATACCATGAAGATCCCTATGACAAAAGTTGAATTTTATCCTCAAAAAATATTTTAAGTTGATTTTTTTACGAATCCGGTTGAATTTCTTCTTCCGGACTGGTCAGACCACTGTCTGCATCCGGCAGAAAAATCTTCACTGTAGTTCCTTCCTGATAGGTACTTGAAATCCGAAGACCATATTCTTCTCCACAGTTTAAGCGGATCCGTTCGTTTACATTATATAATCCGTATACCTTACTTTCCACGAACTGCTTATGAACCAATGCATTCCTTACCTGCTCCAAACGTTCCGGCTGCATACCGATACCATTGTCCTGTACCTCCAGGATAAAAAAGGAACCCTCCCGGTATCCTCTTACCGTGATCTTCCCCCTGCCACGTTTATTCTTAATGCCATGATAAAGTGCATTTTCCACAAGAGGCTGCACGGTGATCTTGGGAATTGTATTCTGATGAAACTCCTCCGGAACATTAATTTCATATTCCAGGATATCCTGATACCGCATCTGCTGGATCTCCAGATAGCTGCGGACATGCTGGATTTCTTCTTTGATCGAAATAATATCCTTTCCCTGATTCAAAGAGATCCGGAAAAAGTCCGACAGACTCTCCACCATATGGACAACCTGCTTCTGCTCATCACTTTCTGCCAGCCAGATAATGGTATCCAGTGTATTATACAGAAAATGCGGATTAATCTGTGCCTGAAGAAGCTCAAATTCTGCCTTCCGGATACGGATCTGCTCCTTCTTTACCTGTTCAAGAAGCTCGTTAATTTTGTCAATCATCGTATTTAAGGATTCGCTTAACTGTTTTGCTTCCACACCTGTATTAACATGGGATCTTACCTGCAGATTTCCCTGCGATACCTGCTGTGTCACCTCCACAAGCTCCGTAATCGGTCTTGAAATACTCAAAGGAATATAATGGGAAATAAACACAATCAACAGCAAAACCGCAACAAAGGCAATGACGGAAATTTCAATCATGGAAACGAAAAAGCTCTGGTATTCCGCATGGGATTCCTGAATTCCCTTTGTTTCATAATAAATATACTGAAAAATCGTTTCGCGTACGAGTGTCGTTACAATCTGAACATCGTTTTCCCAGATTTCCATATTGTCCTCATAACGGTTTCCTATCCGGATATTCTGTTCAATACGATCCACATAGGTATCGAGATTATTCAGATACTTCTTAATACTCTTTAATCTGGCAAGATTGTCTTTGGAATCCGTAATCTGCTCCAATCCGGTAATGATCCGATTCGCATTGGTAAGCATATCCCGGAGTTCTGATTCTTCTACTGTCTTGTTTCCTACAATCAGAAGATAGGTCTCATAGTCAAAATCCTTCTTAAAATCAAGCGTAAACTCACTGGCTGCTACGGTAGAGTTAATCATATCCTCATACCGGTAGTTCGCTGCCCAGAGATTATAAAAGCAAAAGATCAGAAACAAAAAAATAGGAATCAGGATCACCAGATAAGAATATCGTATTTTACTTGTCAGGGAAGAACGGTCGTAAAAATCCTTCACTGTATTTTTCAATTTCTTATTCATGCTTTTCCTTCCCGGTATTGTGTCGGTGTCATTCCCTGAGTTTTACGGAACAGGGCTGAGAAACAATGAGGATCCTTATATCCGACCTCCAGCCCGATCTCGCTGCTCTTTTTCCCGGTGCACCGAAGAAGCTCTTTGGCCTTATTCATACGAAAATCGGTCAGATATTTAATAAATGGCTGTCCTGTCTGCTGACTGAAAATCGTACTGAAATGATTGGGTGAAAAGTTCACATGTGCAGCAAGCTGATTTAAGGTAAGATCTTCTTCCACATAATGCTCTTCAATATACGCCTTCACATCGTCCATCAGATCCTTATATTTATTTCCGGATACCTGATCCCGTTCATCAATTGCCTTCCGGATAATCCGGACAATATACTCCTTGGAATACTCAATACTGGACAAAGCATCCGAAGCAACATCCATTGGTTCTACTTCTTCTCTGGACAGACCAATGTTTTCCACAAATTCAGCAACACAAAAATAGGCATCCATGACAATGTACTGCCGGAAGATTCTGGACTTCACAGCGCTGTGGTCCAGCTTTTCAAACATCTCATCGATAAAGTAAGGAACCTCTTCCTTATGCCCGACCTTCATAAACTCCTGCAGCCTGCTTTTTTCAAACTGCTTGTAGTCCAGTTCCTGAATATTGAGGTTATCTTTCTCCGATTCACGGTCCATACTCTGTTTAAAGTAACGTTCCCGGATCCGTTCCTTCTGCTTCCGCTCTTCAATGGATGCCGCTACCAGATCAATTTCCTTAATCAGGGCATCTCCGCTGATCGGCTTAAGAAGATACTGTGCCACGCCGATTTTAATTCCTTCTTTGGCATACTCAAATTCTTCATATCCGCTTAAAATAATAATTTCTGTCTCCGGAAATTCCTTTTTAATCAGCCTGCTCAAAGCCAGTCCATCCATAAAGGGCATCCGGATATCGGTAATCACAATATCCGGCCGTATTTCCTGAATCATCGGAAAAGCAAGTTCACCATCTCCCGCTTCTCCACAGAATTCATATCCATGTGCCTGCCAGTCAATATTCTTCTTGATTCCCTCACGAATCACATATTCATCCTCTACCAGAAAAACCTTAATCATGCTTCTCCCCCTCTATATAATCATTTCCATTATCTCCATTACACCACTTTAAAAACAATTACTCAATAAAATTTGCAGATTTGTGGTAATCTCTGGATATACAGGAATTTCCGACGACCAGTTCCGGTGCAATCAGAATATCTGTACAGATCTGTTCTTTCACCTTTTCTTTTGTCTGATCATCCGGTATTTTATTTCTGTGCTCCTGATAACCGATCAGTTCAAGCAGCAGCTCTGCTGCCATCTCCCCCAGTTTTTCCTGAGGATGAACAATAGTCGTCAACTGCAGTCCTCCATTGTTCGCTATGTAGGAATTGTCATATCCGGTTACGGATACATCGTCAGGAACTTTTTTCCCGGCAGCAGTAAGACCCTGAATCACCTTCATGGCAATCTGGTCATTATAACAGACAACCCCATCCATCGAAACTCCGCTTTCTGCCATCTGCTTAATGGCCTCGTACGGATGAATGGCACGATCCTCCGTATAAAACCAGATCACGTGATCCGGTTCATAAGGAATCCCGGCTTCCTGCAACGCCTTTACATATCCCTTGTGACGGTTCTGCCCCTGGATATCATCCGACTTAAACACACCAATGATCGACTTATGCCCTGTATCGATCAGATACTTCGTAATAAGATAACCACCCATCGCATCATCCATAAGTACCCTTGGCTTCTCCTTCATCGTTGCAAAGCAGCCCTGGATAAACACATAAGGAATACCATACTCTTCCAGCTTTTCATACAGGTGGGTATGCTTACAATAAATCTGACTTTTACTCGGCTCGATAATAATTCCGTCAATGTCCTTCTGAAGAAGCTCTTCTAAGCATCTTGCCTCCTGACTTCTGGAATTCCTTGTGTTTTTCAGAATAATACTGTAGCCCTGCTCCGTCAATACCTTATCGATTCCCCCGATCACCCGTGGAAAGATATAATCCGACAGATACGTGGTAACTACCGCAATATTATGGGAATGTCCCGTATGTAAGACTCGCTCGGAACAAAAGGTTCCCCTTCCATGCTCCGCGTAAATATAGCCTTCATTCTGAAGCACCGAAAGAGCCTTGCGCACCGTCTGTCTGCTGACCTGATACCGGGCCGATAATTCATTTTCCGAAGGAAGCCTGTCTCCTGCCTGGATTTCTCCCGACACCATCTTCTCCCTTAAGTCTTCCATTAACTTTGAATATTTTAACTGCTTTTGTTCCATGATACATAACCCCGAAATCTAAAGAAACTATATGCTTTGATGTTAGCATATAGTTTCCCGATTTTGCAATATGTGTTAATTTGTTATTACTTTATACTATCCAGTTCCCTTTGCATTCTCGTATACAATTCTGAATACCTTATATTTTTGTCCTCAATTTTAAAGCTGGTCACATACAATGTAAGAGGAATTTCCATTTCCCGATATTTAAATGATTCCCCATTATGTGACAAAATCTCATTCACAATTTTTTCCGTATATTCCCGATCCTTCGAATCAGTCAGCGCAACAAATTCATCTCCTCCAATCCTAAACACAATGTCTTCATCCCCACATGCATATTCAAGTCTTTTTAAAGCTGTCAATATGGCAATATCTCCCGCTTCTCTTGATATCTCATTTATTGGAATCAATGACTTTATATCAACTCCGATAAAATAGCAACCGCGTCTCTCCTGTATGTAATCATACAATTCACTGATGTCTACTTTCTTTTTACCCTTCATAGTTTCATCCTCCATCAATTCCTTTTCCAGTCGTAGTGCCGGGAAAAGCTCAAAATGTACCGAGTTCTTTCTATACTCTGACGGAGTTATATGCCATATCTTTACAAACGCCCTGGAGAATGCTTCATTACTGCTATACCCATATTTTACAGCCAAATCCAAAAGTGACATATCCTGATTCTGTACCAGCTCTTTTGCGGCACAACTCATTCGTCTGCGTATGGAATAATCCTTGATACTCATACCTGTTACAAATCTAAAATGTTTTTCAAGGCAGGATTTTGAACAGTACAAACTTTTTGCTATATCATCTGTTTTTATATTCTGAGTCAGATTTGCTTCAATTAATTCTAAAGTATCTGTGATAAGCAAAATGTTTTCCATTCTCCTTCCTCCTTCCGATATATCGTATCTTAACTATATCATACGCAACTTTTTAACTCTTGATTTTTTGAGTCCGTATAATACTTCGCCTGTTTATTCCACATCACCGCATATTCTCCATCATGATCCTTTAGCAGGGTGTCATGGTTACCATACTGCACCAGTTGTCCATCCTTAAAAACGGCTATCCGGTCACAGAATTTGCAGGAAGACAGGCGGTGGCTGATATACACAGCGGTTTTGTTTCCGACAATCTTATCAAAATTTGTGTAAATCTCTGACTCTGCGATCGGATCAAGAGCAGCCGTCGGTTCATCCAAAAGAACAAACGGTGCATCCTTGTAAAGTGCCCTTGCAATCGCTATTTTCTGTGCCTCTCCGCCACTTATGTCGATTCCTTCCTCTTCATAATCTTTATAAAGATAAGTATCGATTCCCTGGGAAAGTGTCTGCAGACGATCTCCGAATCCACTGTCATCCAGACATTTCCGGACTTTATCCACATCCACAGTGTGATTTGCTGCCACATTTTCCGAAAGTTTCAGGCTGACCAGAATATAATCCTGAAAAATAACGGAAAACAGCGTTGCATATTCTTCATGCCGGAACTTTTTGATATTTACTCCGTTTAACAAAATTTCTCCCTCATCGGGATCATACAGACGGCACAATAGCTTAATCATTGTTGTTTTTCCGGAACCGTTCCTTCCTACAATCGCAAGCTTTTCCCCAATCTGCAGCTTCATGGAAAAGTTCTTTAACGCATATTCCTTACTTCCCGGATAACAGAAGGACACATTTTTAAATTCAATCTGATACTCCCCATCACTGCGCTTTTCCATGGGAAGGGAACCCTTGTACATTTCATCCGTCAGATCAAATAATTCAAAAATTCCTGCCTGCTGCAATGCAGCCCTTAAAATTTCAAGATAATCATATTCAACCAGAAAAAGATTTATCATGAAATTTGATAAACAGCCTCCAAATAAAATGACATTACCGGCTGAAAGATTTCCCTCTTTTGCAATCATCACAGCAATTAAATAAGAGCCAACAAGTATCGATGCCGATACAAAATTATTAACAATACCAAGAGAACCATAAATCCTGGAAAATTTATAAAACACATTCTTTTTAAATTCCCTGGTCTGAAGTTTATCATAGGTATATGCCTTCATCAGGGGATAAGCATCATAGATCCGCACATCTTTTCCATTTTTACTATCATATTTTCCATGCCATACAAAGTCCCAGGTATATTGAACACTCCATTTCTTTTCTTCTTTTGTCGGGAGATGAAAGCACATATACAAATACATCCTGCTTAAGTAACGGATAATAAATACTCCGACAATCATAATTGCAAATAGAAACAAAAAGATACCGATGCTTTCTGTCTGCATATTTCCTTTGAAATATTGCAGTTGTGGAAATAACAAAATCAATGCAACAACGAGTTTCAGCAGATGGATAAGAAAATACTTCTCCTGCCAGAACATCGAATAAATTCCGGCTCCCCAGTTTCTCTCCAACCGCATCCGTTCCCGGATTTCCTTAAGCCTCGGACTATCGATCAGGGCATAATCCAGATTCATAATCTTCTCCTGCTGTAATGCCATATATTGTGTTTCCATGACATTCATCGCCATTTCCAGATGCTTATCAATAAAATAGTCTATAGATGCTGCACCGCTTAATAAAATTGCTGTTCCGATAGTAACCTTCAGGATGTAAGCATAATCTGTTCCGCTGCTCAGTCCATTGACTACAAAGGAAGAAAGAAGAAGCGCTCCATAAGTAATAACAGCTTTCATTATAACCGAGACAAAGTTCCACACATAAAAGCTGTGATCCAGAGAATGAATCAGTTTTACCAGCCGTATCACATGATGGATATTCTGCCGGAAGCTCTGTTTTTTCAAAATTTCTGCGTCCTGACTCATGCAAATGCCTCCTTTCCTAAACGTTCCTTTTCGTAATAACTCTTCTGAACCTCAAACATTTCCGCATAAACCCCGTTCTTTTGAATCAGTTCTTCATGCGTTCCTTCCTCCAGAATTCCCTGATTTCCAATAAGCAGAATCCGGTCTGAAAACCGGGTGCTGGCTAACCTATGGGAAATAAAAATTGCCGTCTTATCTTTGGAAAGCTTCGCATATTCGTCGTAAATCTCACTTTCCGCAATCGGATCAAGAGCAGCCGTCGGCTCATCCAGTATCAGAACCGGAGCATCCTTATACAATGCCCTTGCCAGTAAGAAGCGCTGCTTCTGTCCACCGGATAGTTCAATTCCGTCTTCTCCCATATCCTTTCCAAAATAAGTATCAAGGGTATATCCCCTTTTCTGAAACAGTTCCATTAACCCGGCTTCTTCCAGAGCAGAAATACATCGTTCTTTATCATAATTTTTAGACAAAGCCAGATTCTCTCCAAGTGTAAAAGGCATAATAAAAGGCTCCTGAAATACTGCCGCATACAATCTGTAAAGTTCTTCTTTTGGAAACTCTTTAATCGAAATTCCGTTTACCAGGATTTCTCCCTCCTGCGGTTCATATAATCCACACAGGAGCTTTACCAGAGTGGTCTTGCCGGCACCATTGGTACCAACAATCGCAATCTTTTCCCCACCATGAATTGTCAGATTCAGATGCCGGAAAATCCATTGTCCAGGATCTTCTGCTTCCCCTTTTGTACCTTCTTCCTTCGAGGGATACCGGAAAGACACATCCCGGAAGGTAAAGGAAACCGGCGTTTGTAATTCCCGGATGGAACGCGAACCGGAATGCACATCTTCCTCCTCCAATTCCAGATAGCTTCTCAAATGATTCAGTGAAATATTTCCTTCCTGCAGGCTTGCAAAAGAAGTCATGATCGAATTCACAAATACCGCAAACCCTGTAATAGCACCAAAATACAAAACAAATTCTCCTGCATCAATGATTCCTGCCTGTGCCTGCCGAATCAGATAAATATAAGCAAACAGATCACGCCCCAGCGCAAGCAGACTTCCGGCCTGCCAGTATATCTTTTCTTTGGTCATCTTTTCTTTATCAATTCCTCTTTTTAAGGAAATCAACACATCATTATGGTAATTCAGCCATTGCTTCATCGAAAAGATACGAATGTCCTTGGCGGCTTCTTCCTTTCCCATCATCGAATGCAGATAGCTTCTTTTCTTATAAAAATCCGTATACCGGTCACGGTAACGCTCCATATACCGGACCTCTGAAATACATAGTGCATACTGAATCAAAGATAGTACAAGCAATAAAATCATGATCCAAAAACTTAAATAACCAAGCACCGTACTGTACAGGAAAAAGCAGATGAGATTAATGAGAATATTGACGGTATCATAGGAAAACCGGTACATTGCACTATAATCCCCACCATCAACACTATGCAAAGCTTTCCAGTACAGGTTATTGGCATCTCCTTCTTCGGTGTTAGAAAACGGAATCCGCAAACTCTTCAAAAATAACATGGCAGCTACATCATTCCTTTTTCCATTGTATAGGAAATACTTTCCCTGTTCACAACCGCCTTTGACCGCTTTGATAGTCACAAAGAATAGTCCGAAGAAAACCATGTTTTGTATCGCCTGCTGCATGGAATAACGATTTGTCACCAGCTCCACAACAAACTTAGGCAGATAAATTTCCAGATAGGGAATCATGGATCCAAGCAAAATTTCAAACAGACACATCCACAGGAAAATCGGCATCTCTTTTTTATAAAAGGAAATCATATAACCAATGTTCTGCAGAATATGATACTTCTTTGTTAGAATATCCGGGTTTTTATTCATGACACACGTCTCCTGATTTATATTTTGTTCGTTTTAATGATCCGGATCATGCAAATAAATTAAATCTTCATCTCTCATGCAATACCGCTCAACAACTACGATTTCTTTATAACATATTTCTTACCTTTGATATAAAAATGTGCACGAGAGGTTTTCCTCGTGCACGAACGGTGTTGGTTCTATTATATTTGTCGAACTACTATTCTCAATTTACCGGATTATAATGGCAGCATGACTTCTGTAGCAAATACACCATCCTCATTCTGCCGGTCCAGATATCCATGATACTTCTGAACGACCTGATCCATCCGGATTAATCCCAGGCCATGGAATTTTTTATCCTTAGTGGTGAGATAAATTCTTCCGACTCTCTTCGGCGCCTCGCCCACAGAATTCATCACATAAATGTAAAGCTGCCCTTTCAGAATATCAATGTAAACCCGGATAAACTTTTCCTCTTCTTCCTTCATTTTCATACAGGCTTCCATGGCATTATCCAGAAGGTTTCCGATAATCAGGCTTAAATCCACCTCTGAAATCTGAAGATCGGCCGGAACAATGGCTTTGGCCTCAATCCGGATGTTTTTGCCCTTTGCCAAAGAAAGCTTACTGTTCAATATGGCATCAATCATTACATTTCCCGTTTTAATCACCGTATCTACGGTTGTCAGATCCTGATCCAGTTCCTGAAAATACCGGTCCAGATCTTCCAGCTGTCCCATTGCCAGATAAGCCTTCATCGTCTGGATATGATTATGGTAATCATGCCGCCAGCCACGCATCTGCCGGTACATATTCTCAACTTCTTCACAATGTTTTTCCAGAAGATCATCCTGATAATCCGCAATCTGCTGACGGATCGTCCGCTTTACATACCAGCGGATACCTGCTATGAAGATAATCAATAAAACAACCGTTCCTGCAATCATAAGCTCTTTCATAAAATCTGATTCATCTTCTCCCTGTCATCTGTTTCGTTTTATAATAAAGTCAGCTTTTATATTTTCATTTCTGTCTTTCTCTGTAAAAAGCAATGAACTTCTGATTCACCTCCTGATACAGACGCCTGCTTACCGGAACCCTGCTTCCATCATCAAAAATAATTGTGTCCTTATCAATCTGGTGAATTTTAGAAAGCTGGCACAAATATGAGCGGTGGCTTTTCACAAAATCCTGATCCTTTAAAAGCTCCTCCATCTGTGAAAGGCTTTCTTTCACCATGATTTCTTTCTGCCCATTTATGAAAATCCGGCTGGAATGCTTCTGCGCTTCCACATAATTGATCTCACTGACACAGATCTTTTTCGTTTCATCCTCCGTGGAATGAACAATCCGGTATTCCCTGGACGGATTCTTTTTCTGTGCTTTTTCAAGACATTCTTCGACCTTTTCCTGACGAATCGGCTTCAACAGATAATGAAGAGCCTCGACCTCATACCCTTCACCGATATAATCATCTATACCGGTCGTAAAAACAATCGCAATATGCTCATCCTTCTGCCGGATTGTTCTTGCAAGCTCCATGCCATCCATCCCCGGCATCTGAATATCCAGAAACAATATGTCAAACTCCATATCCTCCCAGTCAAATAAAAAGGAGGCCGCGTTTTCATATTCCTTCACATAAACCGGATCCTTTGTTTTCTTTCCCCATGCTTCAATATACGAAGACAGAAGATCACGATGCGTCTTCTCATCTTCAATAATTGCTGCTTTCATTCCGTACTCCATCCATTTCCATTGTCTGCTGTCTATTTTCAGGTCTTGCCTTAACAGGATCAGTGTATCATTTCATGGATTGGTACGTCAATGAACAGACCTGTTAGATGAAAACTGGTTTGTCGGATATAATGTCTGACAAACTAGTTTTTTGTACCCTTTTTTGTGCAAAACAGAACTATTACATGAAATAATGATACTTTTAGCATTGATATTACTTGAAATATCTATACTTTTTGTATAATTTTATTTTGAAATAATCATACTTTTTATATTATTATATCTTGAAATAACGATACTTTTTATGTAAAATATAACTGAAATAATAATACTTTTCAGGAGGAAGCATTATGTTTAAGAGAAAAGCCTATGATCGTCTGCTAAGCTGGAAAAAAGAATATAACGGTACTTATGCATGTCTTCTGGAAGGTGCCAGACGTGTCGGGAAATCCACAATAGCAGAATACTTTGCCCAAAATGAATATGAATCCTATATTAAAATAGATTTTGCAAACATAACAGATGAACTTCTGGATGTATTTAAGGATATCTCCAGACCGGATCTTTTTTTCTTACGCCTGCAGGCTGAAACCGGCGTTACTCTAATAGAAAGAAAGTCCGTTATCATCTTTGACGAAATACAGCTTTATCCTAAAGCCAGACAGGCTATTAAATATCTGGTAAAAGACGGGAAATATGATTATATTGAAACAGGATCCCTTATTTCCATTAAAAAAAATGTAAAGGATATTTTAATCCCTTCTGAAGAATACAGGATTCCCGTTTACCCTATGGATTACGAAGAGTTTTTATGGGCAACCGGTGGAAATCCGGATCTGATTCGTACGATCAGTAATAAAAACATTGCTATTGGTGAATCTACGAACCGAAAGCTTATCCGTGATTTTCGCATTTATATGGCAGTCGGAGGAATGCCGCAGGCAGTAGAAGCTTATGTGAATAATAAAAATTTCGATTTTATTGATAAAGTGAAGCAAGGCATTATTAATCTGTATCTGGAAGATCTGAAAAAAATCGATGGATCCGGAAGATTATCAGACATTTATAAATCTGTTCCCAGTCAGCTGGCATTAAAGAAAAAGAGATTTGTCATTTCAGCAGCAACCGGTAAACAGCGGACAAAGAAAGATGAGGAACGTTTATTTGATCTGATTGATTCCAAAATCGTTCTTCCCTGTTATGATATTACCAAACCGGGCCTTGCTCTGTCACAGACCAGAAATCATGAAAACTTTAAACTCTACATGTCTGACACAGGATTATTTACCACGATGCTTTTTCATGATGATGATGGTCTGCACAGTGACATCTATAAAAAGCTTCTCAGTGACAAGCTGGATACGGATATGGGATATTTATTTGAAAATTCTGTTGCCCAGATTCTGGCAGCAACTGACCGGGATCTTTATTATCATACCTGGAAAAAGCCCGATAGCAGCCACCATTATGAAATTGACTTTCTGGTGATCCATAATCATAAAGTTGTTCCTATAGAAGTAAAATCTTCTTCTGTAAAAAAACATGCTTCACTGGATCAGTTTGCTCAGAAATACTCCCAATATGTAGGGGAACAATATTTGATTTCCCAGAAAGATGTTTCCAATGATCATGGTATAAAGTTCCGGCCGATTTATATGCTTCCTTTTTTATTATAGTCCTATTTCTCTTATTCACGAAACTATAAAATTTCCAAAACTTCGATTTTTATTCTGTTTTGGAAATTTTATAGTATATGAAAGCGTATTTCCCTATTCCTTCATATGATTATCACTTAAATTTCGCAGATATCCTTCCACATTCTGATACTGAATCCCATCTACCACCTGATTCTTCCCACGATAGAGAACAAACTTTCCGGTAATTGAACCATAGCGATGCTCCGTCTGGGCACATTTTTCTTCATTTACCAAATGACGATACTGTTGTGAGACAGCTTCTTCACTATGTTTAATCTCAAAAATTTGACAGGAACCAGCTTCCGGATCAAATACTACCATATCAAATTCACCTATAGGAAACTGCAGCACAAATACCTGTTTTTTAGGATTTGCCAGCTTAGTTTCCAACAGGACAATATCCTCCAACATTCGTCCTTTGATTTCAGTCAGAATACGTTCCTGTACAACAGTACGCTCTGCCAGAGACAGTGCACTAAATGTCTCATCCAACAACAGACTGCGGATCAGTTCATCTGCCTGCGCATAGCGCAGTCCGGGCTGTGCAATCACTGTGCGGCTGAATTGTGTACTGACATCCGGCAAGTGTAACACATCAATCTCCCGCGTCAGATCCAACAGATCCAGATACTCTTTGATCTCCGCTACGTGAATATCGTCCGGTTCTACGGTCTGCTCAGCCTTATTGCGAATTTCCAACAGTTTCTGCAGACTACTGGTCACAGCCACAAGATCAATACGATCAAGGATATCTGTGGGATTCTCACGATCCCGGCGTAGATTGCTGGCAGAAATACCAAGATCATGGGACTTCCAATCCTGTGTCAACACTTCCAGCGTAAAGCGATGGTTGATGTCTTCAACGACACGATTGATGGCACTGGTCAGTTCATTCTTATCATACAAATCCCGTAGATGACGGAAATGCCCCTCATACTGATAGCAGCGCAGGGAATGCTGGATATTGCGTGCAATAGCTGTGTCCACATATTCATCCGTTTTTTCCTTACTGGCAAATGTGGAGTTCTCATTGTAATGGATACCGCCCAGACTCATGGTACCACCATAACGGATATATTCGTCAATTCCATGAATACCAAGCACAGTTTCGAACTCCCGGTAAGGGATAAAGGTAGTGTGTAGCAGGACGCAGCGGTCATAGAGCTGTTCATCCTCTGTAAAAAGAAAGCCCAGTGAGTCTGTACCAGAGAGTACGATTTTCATGCCACATGCTACAAACACATCAGAGAACAATGCCGCACCCTCAATGAAATCTTCCATCAACGTTACCTCATCAAGAAATACATAACGAAAACCATGCGCCTCCAATATCTTGAGATCTCGGTTCACATCTGCCAGTGTATCCTTTGCTGTGATCTGGATAAATGCTGCCTTAGCCAGTTCTGTGTCTCTCATCTCCGCAAAAATCTGTCGGATCATGGTGGTTTTTCCTGTCCGGCGCAGACCGTAAAGAATGAATACTTTATCCTGTGGATCACCATAGACATAATCATATAATTGCTGGAAACACTCACGTCTGCGGTAGCCTCGGACAGATTTCGCGAAAGAACGCAGTGTTTCTCCGGTGCGGACATTGGTAGTAAACATGGAAGCATCCATAGATCTTGTTTTCGGCAACTGCTTTTTCAGCGCCTTCAAATCCTGATCCAGTTTCTTTCGCTGCTCGATCTGAGCATGAAAATTTTCCAATTCATCTACAGGTATATATTTCTCTTTCCTTTTTTTATCCTCTGTCCAACGATGATAGAAATATTCCTTCCCATTAACGGTTTTTTTCGTAATAGAGCCGGCAGGCAGATTGGAAATTTGCTGCTCCAGTTCCGCTACGCGGTTCTGAATTTCGGATAATTCCATGGTACACCTTCCTTTAAATATTATTCTTTACAAAATTATACCCTATTATACCCATTATCTCAAGGGTATAATAAAATAAGATATGGTAATCTTTAATTATTTATTTAAGAAAAACGTTACAAAACACTATGAAAAAGTAAAGAAAAATGTTACGAATTATGTTACAACAATGAAAACCGGCTGTCTGAATCATCAGACAGCCGGTTTTCTTAGGTTTATGATTTTATTAAGAGTATTAAGAATATGACTGATTTATAATACGGCAAGCTGCTTGCCAAGTGCCTTGCAGTTACTTACTGCTTCATCGTCCGGAGCTTCCTGGCAGATCACGCCTTCGCCGCCAACAACGGTTGCACCGGCGCCGTTCATACGGTCTACCCAGTCACGCATCCATTCACCATCGCCCCATCCATAGGAACCGAACAAACCAATTTTCTTTCCTGCTGCGAAGGTTTCAACCTCGGCAACAAAGGGCTCCATTTCACTTTCCTCTAAAACCTCAGCACCCATTGCAGGACATCCTAATGCAAACACCGGCTGATCCTTTAAAACGTCAGAGCTGACGCTTCCTACATAAGTTACTTCCGCTTCCTTACCGCCTTCGCGGATTCCTTCTGCAACAGCCTCTGCCATTGCCTGGGTATTTCCACCCTGTGTCCAGAAAATTACATATATCTTATTCATAATTCTGATTCCTTTCTTTTTATTTTTAATTTGTAACTATTCAGAGCCATGCAAATTATGGCAGTATGGACGATGAATGCTTGCATTCAAGCGAACATATGCCATGATTTATATGGCGAAGTAACTCCATTCGCAAAACATAAGCTGTGAAACAGCGGTTTTGCGAATGGAGTTCTGAATAGTTACTTTAATTTTGCTCTTCTGATCTATCATGCATTTCACTCCGTGAACCATATCATTCTGAACCGGATCCTCAAATCATTTATGCACCCATAATACTCACGATCTGATCCATACGGATTCCACATGACAGAAGCTGTATCAGGTTTTCTCTGGTATAGTCATATTTCTGGAAAAGCTTCTGCTTTGCCTTTGAATTTTCATATACCTTCCATTCCCCAACACATAAGAACTTCTGTCCGTTGTTCCGGATAAAGCCTTCCACATCCTCTGGTGGATAACCAAGCAGAAATCCGATTTCATGTGGAAAAGGACATTTTTTATGAAGATATTCCTGATAATGCTTCCGGAACGTTACTAAAATTTCCTTTAGTGAAGTACAGGAATAGCCAAATTCCTTTAATAATTCTTTTACTTTTTCCTGATCGAGATATCCTTCGAGTGATCTCTTCCGGTATAAAAGCAACGCAATCGTATTTCCTTTTACCCCAAGAGGATAAATCATAATCCTGCTGTTTTTTAAGATCTTTAAAACCTGTATGTAATCCTCTATGGATATCTGAAACAGATTCGATATTTTTAATCCTGCAATCAGAGGCGCACATTGAAGTGCAAGCTAGATCTCAACATTTTTAATTCCACTCTCCTGCACAATTTCCCACGTTTCTCTGCTCAAGCCACTTCCTCCTTTCTTAGTTAGATTTAACTAACCATATATTTAAAAGAAAAGCCATCCAGTGGCTTGTAGGATTCTTTAGTTAGTGTTAACTAACTGTTGCCAGTATATCTTATTTCATCCATTTTGTAAACCCCTTTTTTAAAAAAAATAATTATAAAAAAATATCAGGGTCAAGAAATATTCCTGACCCTGAAAATCAGTTCTCTTCTATACCAGTTCCGACATTACAATATTCTTAATCTCACGCACCAGCACACCGGTACGGCCAATACCTATCTGCTGTGTGCCGAAAATCAGTGTAATACCATGCTGCGGTTCATTGGAAAAGAAGGTTCCAAGCCAGCCGTCCCAGCCATACTCTCCCCTGGAAGAAAAGACGGAAGTTTCGCTTTCATTTTCACAGACACGCATCAGATTTCCGTATGTATAACCACTCATCCAGTCCCAGCCCTGATGGAGCTGTGGCTTTTGCTCAGATGTTAAACCACCATGGCGCATGAAACGAACTGCCTGCGCAGGCAAAATTCTCTTCCCCTGATAAACACCTTCATTCATGAGCATCTGTCCAAACTTGCTGTAATCATCTACTGTGGAACACAGCCCTGCTCCACCGGATTCAAAGGAAGGAGCAATATCCCGTTCATAACGAAGTCCTAAATGATTCGTTTTTACCTCCATAAGTCCCTGTTGACTTTCTTCATATACTCTGGCAAGACGGCTCCGGTTCTTTTCCGGCACATAAAAACCGGTCTCATTCATTTCCAGAGGATAAAAAAAATTCTTCTGTAAGAAATCTCCGAAGCTTTCTCCACTTACTACTTCAATTAAAGCACCCAGAATATCGGCAGAAGTTCCATACATGAATTTTTCTCCCGGTTCAAAGCACAGGTCGATCTTTCCCATCCTCTGTGCAAATTCCCTGGTAGTCATCGGATGATCCGTATACAGCCTTTCATCCAGCTCACGAAAAACCATATCACTCTGTCTGCCGCCTTCTGTTGTCATATCCGGATAAGCCAGTCCCGATGTCATATTTAACAGATCACGTACTGTGATTTTGCGATACACATTACGTCTCTTTCCGTTTTCATTCACATGACCATCCTTAAATTCCGGCAGATAATCTTCAACGGCAGATGCCAGATCAATCTTTCCTTCTGAAACAAGTAAAAGCGTAGCTGCAGCCGTTACCGGCTTACTCTGGGAATAAAGACGAAAGATGGTATCCCGGCTCATCGGAAGTTTATTTGCAATATCCCGATAGCCATAATCACAATAAACCTGTTCTTCTCCATCTTTTATAACCAATACATTTGCGCCGGAACAGCTTCCACCTTCGATAGAACGCTGCATGGCATCCAAAATTTTCTCTTTCATAACCTGCCCTCTGCTTTTTGATTTTTATGCCTGAACTTTTTCCGGCTCTTTATCCTTGGAATACAGATATTTCAATACAATCGGTGTTGCAATAGAGGAAACAATAATCAGCAGAATAACGGAAGTAAAATATACCGGTTCCAGTAACCCTGCAGACAATCCCTTCTGAGCCACAATCAATGCTACCTCACCACGTGTCATCATACCGACACCAATCTTTAGAGAATCCGGAAAGTTGAATTTACATGCTTTGGCAACCAGGCCGCATCCAACAATCTTTCCAATTAATCCAACTACTACAAATCCAAGAGAGAATAACAGAATGCTTCCCGTAATATTATCAATATTGGTCTTCAATCCGATACTTGCAAAGAAAATCGGTCCAAACAGCATATAGGAGTTAATATCAATTTTACTTTCAATATATTCGGAATCATTAATGGAACACAAAATAATACCCGCAACATATGCACCGGTAATATCCGCAATTCCGAAATACCTTTCTGCCACATAGGACAGAATAAAGCAGTATGCCAGTCCGGCAATCGGAATACGTCTGGTATGAGGATACCGCTTGTCTACCCATTTAAATACCTTATAGGAGATAAAGCCGACAACAACTGCAAGTATAAAGAATAAAATCGTACTGATTACAACCTTTCCGACAGAAGAATCCGGATTCTTAAATCCAATAACAAAGGTCAGTACGATAATACCGATTACATCATCAATAATGGCTGCACTTAAGATCGTGGTTCCAACCTTACCCTTCAGCTTTCCCATATCCTTAAGTGCCTGAACGGTAATACTTACGGAGGTTGCAGTTAAAATAGTTCCTACAAATACTGCCTTATAAAATTCTTCGGATCCCCATGGTGCAAATCCATAATACATCATATAAAAAACAGCTCCCAGAATCATAGGCACAAATACACCGGCACAGGCTATTAAGAATGCCACCGGACCTGTTTTTAACAATTCCTTTAAATCCGTTTCCAGACCAGCGGAAAACATCAGTAAAATTACTCCAACCTCAGCCATCTGCATAAGAAAATCCGTCTGGCTGACAAATCCCAGTACACAGGGACCGATTAAAAGTCCTGCGATAATCTGTCCGACAACCTGTGGTGCATGAAGCTTTCTCGCAATAATTCCACAAACCTTTGCAGCAATAATAATGATTGCCAGATCCTTTAGTACCAAATACGTTTCCATTTTTTCATACTCCTTTTTATTAATGTTAAAATTATGTCTCCGGTCCGTATCCCTCTTCCTCAGCCCTTACCTTACACCCATTCTTATAAGAGCCGATCCGGCAGATATCTGCTTTCTGACTTTCCATGCAGAATTTACAGGAAGGACAGGCTTTTGCCTCACCGCCAAAATCTCTCGGTACACCTTCATTATTTTCATTATGTCTGCAATCATAGCACCAACAGCTGCTACATTCAATAAATTGTGGAAATTCTTCTAAAAAATGTGTTTCCGACAGCAGATCTAAGAAATCCATCTGTCCTTCAATCTGTTTTTTCAATGATATCCCCCATGTCACAAAATCCCCACCATTATTGATGGGGATTTCATTTCCATATGGTAACTATTCAGAGCCATGCAAATTATGATAATATGGACGTCGAATGCTTGCATTCGTAAGAATATTTAGCATAATTTATATGGCGAAGTAACCACATTCGTAAAACTCAAGTTGCGTTAGCAACGGTTTTACGAATGGGGGTCTGAATAGTTACATGATTCCTTAATTATTCATCATCCTCATTTTCTTCTGTTGGAAAAATGACTTCTTCGTCTTCCTCATCATTTTCCTCCGGTATTAACATACCATCATCCTGAGGATCTTCAAGATTTTCCAACTCTTCATCACTGATTTCCTCATCACCGTTGGAAACCTTTTCACGTACCTTAGCAATCTGGGCTACCGTTACTCCATTATCCAGATTAATCAGCTTGACACCGGATGTAATTCTTCCAAGAATGGATACATCGGACATCGGAATCTGAATAATAATTCCTCCGGTAGTAATCAGCATAATTTCATTTTCATCATTGACTGCCTTTACACCAACTACATAGCCCGTCTTATCCGTTATTTTGTAACACTTTACTCCCTTGCCACCACGTTTCTGAACCGTAAACTCCTCAAGGAAGGTGCGCTTTCCCATTCCTTTTTCAGAAACAATCAGAAGAGAATCACCCTGATGATCCAGCTGCATTCCTACGATTTCATCCTGGTCATTAAGACTCATACCAATTACACCCATAGATGCTCTTCCGGTAGAACGTACATCGGTTTCCTTGAACCGGATACACATACCAAATCTGGTTACCAGAATAATTTCAGTATCCTTATCTGTTACCTTAACTTCAATCAGCTCATCATCTTCCCGCAGATTGATTGCGGTAAGTCCATTCTTACGTACATTACTGTATTCAACTACACTGGTTTTCTTTACAATACCCTTCCTGGTTACCATGAACAGATTTTTATTTTCTTCATAATCCTTAATTGGAATAATGGCACTTACCTTCTCACCCGGATTCAGCTGCAGCAGATTCACAATGGCAACTCCACGTGACGTACGTCCGCTTTCCGGAATTTCATAGGTTTTCAACCGGTAAACCCGTCCAAAATTTGTAAAGAACATGATATAGTGATGGGTTGTTGTCATCAGAAGATCTGCAATAAAGTCATCTTCGATGGTCTGCATACCCTTAATTCCTTTACCACCACGGTGCTGTGATTTGAAATTATCAATGGTCATTCTCTTCACATATCCTAAATTAGACATTGCAATGATGGTATTTTCATTTGGAATCATATCTTCCACACTGATATCATAGACATCATAACCGATCTTACTCTTCCGGTCATCTCCGAATTTATCGGAAATCTCCTGGATTTCAGTACGGATAACACCAAGTAATACCTTTTCATCTGCAAGAATTTCTTTTAATCTTGCAATTCTTGCCAGTAACTCCTGATGCTCGTTCTCTAACTTTTCTCTTTCCAGACCGGTCAGAGCACGCAGTCTCATATCAACAATGGCCTGCGCCTGAACCTCGGTTAATCCGAACCGTGCCATTAAGCTTTCTTTCGCAATCTGCGTTGTCTGGCTTCCACGGATAATCTGGATCACTTCGTCAATATTATCAAGAGCAATCAGTAATCCCTGTAAAATATGGTCACGTTCTTCTGCCTTCTTCAGCTCATACTTCGTTCTTCTGGTAACAACATCTTCCTGATGCTTAATATATTCCTTCAGCATATCCAGAATATTTAATACCTTCGGCTCATTATTCACCAGAGCCAGCATAATAATACCAAAGGTATCCTGCATCTGTGTATGCTTAAACAGCTGATTTAAAATAATATTGGCATTTACATCACGACGTAATTCAATCACAATCCTCATACCCTCACGGTCGGATTCATCACGAAGATCAGTAATTCCATCAATTTTTTTCAGCTTCACAAGCTCTGCAATTTTTAAAATCAGGTTTGCCTTATTTACCATATAAGGCAGTTCCGTTACGATAATTCTTGTTTTGCCGTTTGACATGGTTTCCATATCCGTAACTGCACGGACACGAACCTTTCCACGTCCGGTACGATAGGCTTCTTCACAGCCTCTCGTACCAAGAATGATACCTCCTGTCGGAAAATCCGGTGCTTTGATAATGGAAATGACTTCATCAATATCGGTCTGGCGGTCCTCTAAAATCTGGTTATCAATAATTTTAACAATCGCATTAACCACTTCCCGTAAGTTATGGGGAGGAATGTTCGTTGCCATACCTACTGCAATACCGGTTGTACCATTTACCAGAAGATTCGGATAACGGCTTGGAAGAACAGCCGGCTCCTTTTCTGTTTCATCAAAGTTCGGTACAAAATCAACCGTATCCTTATCAATGTCGGCAAGCAGCTTCATGGAAATTTTACTTAATCTTGCTTCTGTATAACGCATGGCCGCCGCGCCGTCACCATCAACGGAACCAAAGTTACCATGACCATCTACCAGAGGATAACGGAAGGACCAGGGCTGTGCCATATTAACCAGCGCACCATAAATAGAGCTGTCACCATGAGGATGATATTTACCCATGGTATCACCAACGATACGGGCACTCTTACGATGCGGCTTATCCGGTCCGTTATTTAATTCAATCATGGAATAGAGCACTCGTCTTTGTACCGGCTTCAAACCGTCCCTTACATCCGGCAATGCACGTGATGCAATAACGCTCATTGCATAATTGATATAAGAGGTTTCCATGGTTTTCTGTAAATCCACGTCATGAATTTTATCAAAAATATTGTCTTCCATGCTTGTCTCCATTTCGAAGAAATTTTGTTAGATATCCAGGTTATTTACAAACTTTGCATTTTCTTCAATAAATTCCCGTCTCGGTTCTACCTTGTCACCCATTAAGGTGGTAAAGGTCAGATCTACTTCGGATTCAGTTTCTTCATTCATGGATACACGAAGAAGAATTCTCCGCTCCGGATCCATGGTAGTTTCCCAAAGCTGTTCCGGATCCATTTCTCCAAGTCCTTTGTAACGCTGGATTTTATTATTCTGATCACGTCCAACTTCTGTAAGAATCTGATTCAGTTCTTCATCACTGTATGCGTACCACACATTTTTATTTTTCTCAAGCTTGTAAAGAGGAGGCTGTGCAAGATAAACATGTCCCTGCTTAATCAGCTCCGGCATAAACCGGTAAATAAAGGTCAGAAGTAAGGTTGCAATATGCGCACCGTCCACATCGGCATCAGTCATTAAAATAATCTTATGATAGCGGAGCTTACTGATATCAAAATCGTTATGAATACCGGTACCAAATGCAGTAATCATCGCTTTGATTTCCGCATTCGCATAAATCTTATCCAGTCTTGCCTTTTCTACATTAAGAATCTTACCACGAAGCGGAAGAATAGCCTGTGTAGCACGGCTTCTTGCGGTCTTTGCACTTCCACCCGCGGAATCTCCCTCTACAATGTAAATTTCACAATTTTTCGGGTCTTTATCGGAACAGTCTGCCAGCTTACCGGGAAGAGATGCCGTTTCCAGAGCGGTCTTTCTTCTGGTTAAATCTCTTGCTTTCCGTGCAGCATCACGGGCACGCTGCGCCAGAATTGATTTTTCACAGATGGTCTTGGCTATCATCGGATTCTGTTCCAGATAATAGGTCAGCTGCTCACTTACAATACTGTCTACCGCTGTTCTTGCTTCAGAGTTGCCAAGCTTCTGCTTGGTCTGTCCTTCAAACTGGGGATCTTCAATCTTAACACTGACAATTGCGGTCAATCCTTCACGAATATCATCACCGCTTAAATTCGGCTCACTTTCCTTTAATAATTTGGCACTTCTTGCATAATCATTAAATGTTTTCGTTAATGCATTACGAAAACCGACCAGATGGGTACCACCCTCCGGGGTATTAATGTTATTTACAAAGCTGAAAGAGCTTTCATTGTAAGAATCGTTATGCTGCATGGCAACTTCCACATAAACATTATTCTTCTTACCTTCAAAATAAAGCACATTCTCATACAAAGCTGTTTTACTGCGGTTTAAGTAAGTAACGAATTCCTTAATACCACCTTCATAATGGAATTCCCTCTCAACCGGCTTCTGATCTTCTTCCACACGAAGATCACGAAGAATAATATGGAGTCCCTTTGTTAAGAACGCCATTTCTCTTAAACGCTGCTTTAATACATCAAATTCATATACTGTTGTTTCTGTAAAAATTGTTTCATCCGGTTTGAATGTAACGGTAGTACCGGTCTGTTCTTTCTCACAGGTACCGATTTCTTTCAAAGGATAGCATACATGTCCTCTTTCATAGCGCTGCTGATATATTTTGCCGTCTGTATAAACCTTAACCTCCAGCCAATCAGACAATGCATTCACAACAGAGGCACCTACACCATGCAGACCACCGGATACCTTGTATCCTCCACCGCCGAATTTACCTCCGGCATGAAGAATTGTAAATACTACCTCAACAGCAGGAAGTCCTGCTTTATGATTAATTCCAACCGGAATACCTCTTCCGTTATCCACAACAGTAATGGAATTATCCTCATTAATGGTTACAATAATCTTATCACAATAACCGGCCAGGGCTTCATCTACGGCATTATCTACAATTTCATACACCAGGTGATGTAATCCTCTGCTGGAAGTAGTACCAATATACATGCCAGGTCTTTTACGAACTGCTTCGAGACCTTCCAGAATTTGTATCTGGTCAGCTCCATAATTATTCTGTTCCATGACTTGCCTCCACTTTTCCGTTTTCTACCCTGAATACCCGGTCTATTTCAAAACGGTTATTAATAAACTCATCCAGACCTGTACAGGTAATAATGGTCTGAATATCACCAATACTGTTCAATAAATAATTCTGCCGGTTGCTGTCTAACTCTGACAAAACATCATCCAGCAGTAAAACAGGAGTATCTTTTGTAATTTTCTTTACCAGTTCAATCTCTGATAATTTTAAAGAAAGTGCAGCAGTACGCTGTTGTCCCTGAGAACCATATTTACGAATATCAATTCCATTCACCAGAAAAGAAAAATCATCTCTGTGAGGTCCTACCGAAGTAATTTTGGCACGGATATCTCTTTCCTGGGAATCCTTCATCTTTTGTTCAAAATCTTCAATCGAAACATCCGGTTCATATTGAATCAAAATCTGTTCCCTGCCACCGGATAATTTACTGTGGATCTCTCCTATAATTTCACTTAACTGTCTGGCAAAAATCTCACGTTTTTCAATAATCTTGCTTCCGTAGGAAACAAGCTGTGAATCCCATATATTCAGGGTTTCACTTAATCCCGGATTAAAATACATATCCTTAAGGAGTTTATTTCTCTGATTAATGATTTTATTATAATTGTTCAGATTATAAAGATAAAAATGATCTAACTGGCAAAGCTCCATATCTGCAAAACGTCTGCGCTCTGCAGGACCGTCCTTAATAATGGATAAATCCTCAGGAGAAAAGAAAACAACATTCAATAATCCTAACAGATCCGCTGCTTTCTTAATCTTCTGTCCATCAATGGCTATTCCCTTTGACTTATTCTTACGAAGATGCATATCCACACGCTGTTCCACACCATCTTTTTCAAGATAGGTACGGATATGAGCCTCTTCTTTATAAAAGTTGATGATTTCTTTATCCTTACTTCCCTTATGTGATTTTGTCGTAGCAGAAACATAGATTGCTTCCAGAATGTTCGTTTTGCCCTGGGCATTATCTCCGTAAAGGATATTCGTACCCTTGTCAAAGCTGATTTCCAGATGCTCATAGTTTCTAAAATCTGCAAGTTCTAATGATTTGATAATCATGAATCAGTTAACAACCTTTACTTGTTTATTCTCAAATTCCACGATGTCTCCATCATGTAATTTCTTTCCTCTTTGTGTTTCTACTTCACCGTTCACCTTAACAAGTCCGTCCTGAATCATAAACTTTGCATCCACACCACTGTCACAAAACCCTGCCAGCTTCAATAACTGACCCAGTTTAATAAATTCGTCTTTAATCTTAATGGATTCCATACTCTGCCCTCTTATGAAACGGTTGTAAAGTTAACAGGAAGAATCAGATAAATATACTTTTCTTCGGAATCCTTAATAAAACAGGGTGCCTTAGGATTAACCAGATAAATATCAATTTCTTCATCATCAATGACACGAAGTGCATCAATCATAAACTTAGGATTAAAGCCAATGAGAAGATCCTTTCCCTGTTTCGTAATCGCAATCTCTTCGTTCATGCTTCCAACCGTGGAATTCATCTTTAATTCCATGGTTTCATCCATAATATGAATGATAATCGGCTTCTTGTCCCCTTCCTTTACAAGAAGAGTCGCTCTGTCGATAGATTCCAATAATTCACGCTTATTGATGGTTACCTTGGTTTCATAATCACTTGATAACATCTGATCTATTTTAAAATATTCTCCTTCAATCAGACGGGAAACCACAACAGTATTGTCAAATTCAAATACAATATGCTTTCCGGTAAAGAAGATATTGACATCCTTGTCTGCATCACCGGAAAGTATTTTGCTAACTTCACTTAAGGTCTTACCGGGAACAACCACCTTCTTTGCAGGATAGCTGTTCTTCAAATTAATCTTACGAATGGAAATACGGTGTCCGTCAAGAGATACCACCTTTAATACATCACCATTGATTTCAAATAATTCACCGGTCATCAGTTTATTATTATCATTATCGGCAATAGAGAAAATCGTCTGTCTTACAACTTCCTTTAATGTAAACTGGGAAACCGTAATAGAATCAATTCGTTCAATCGAAGGTAAATAAGTAAAATCTTCACCGGATTTACCGATAATGGTAAATTTCGCTTTTTCACAGGTAATGTTGGTTTTCATGGAGTTATCCACTTCAATCTTAACATCACTGTCGGGAAGCTTACGAACAATATCCAGGAAAATTTTGGCATCCAAAGCAATCTGTCCTTTCTCAAGAATATCTCCTTCAATGACTGTTTCAATGCCAAGCTCCATATCATTTGCCATCAGCTTAATGACTCCTCTTGTTGCATCCAGAAGAATACATTCCAGGATAGACATTGTTGTTTTATTCGGTACAGCCTTTGATACTATCTGTACTCCATTTAAAAGATTCGATTTACTGCATACTAACTTCATCCGATCAGGCTTCCTTTCGTATTAATTAATTAATAATATATTTAGTAAGATTCTTATTAAGCAATGTAGATATGTGTATAACTCTTTTATTATACTATTTATAAGGCAAAAATGAAATGATAAACACGTGGATATTTCATTTTAAACCTGTGATTAATTATGAACTAATGTGGATTAAGTTTCTTCATAATGATTTCCACATTGTTCCGAAGCTCTTCATCTGTTTCAAGCTTGGTGGAAATCTTGTTGATACCGTGGATAACTGTAGTATGATCCTTCTTATTAATATAATTGCCAATATTCTGCTGGGATTCTACTGTAAGCTTGCTGGCAACATACATATAAACCTGTCTTGGAAGAACAAACTCGGAATTACGTCTGGGTGATTTAATATCCTCAGGCTTTACTCCGTAATGCTCTGCAACCACATTAATAATTAAATCCGGTGTGATCTGTTTTACTTTATTAGGAGAAATCAGATCCTTCAGGGTTTCAATTACGATATCCAATGTAATATCTACTTTATTTAATTTGGAATAAGCAATGACTTTGTTAAAAGCACCTTCCAATTCCCTGATGTTCGATTTAATATTAGAAGCAATATAATCGAAGATCTCTTCTGAAATTTCCTTATTATAGCTTTCCGCATTCTTTTTCAGGATGGCCATTCTGGTTTCATAATCCGGTGGCTGGATATCTGCAATCAATCCCCATTCGAAGCGGGAACGGAAGCGTTCTTCCAAAGTTTCCATTTCCTTCGGAGGTTTATCGGAAGAAAGAATAATCTGCTTACCGGCAGAATGAAGCTCATTAAAGGTGTGGAAAAACTCTTCCTGTGTACTTTCTTTTCCTATAATAAACTGTACATCGTCGATTAAAAGGACATCGACTGTGCGGTATTTATCTCTTAACTTGGTCATTTTGGCAGCATTACCGCTACGGATGGATTCAATCACTTCGTTGGTAAACTGCTCGGAGGTTACATACAATACTTTCATATCCGGGTTCTGATCCAGAATAAAATGTCCGATGGAATGCATCAGATGCGTCTTACCGAGACCTGCTCCTCCATATAAATAAAGAGGGTTATAGGCAACTCCGGGAGATTCTGCTACAGCTAAGGAAGCAGAATGTGCAAATTTATTGTTATTTCCTACAACAAAGGTATCAAAACGATATTTGGAATTCAGGTTTGCATTCTCGTAGTTGATATTATAAACATTTCCTGGAGCAGAAAGCATTTCATCTTCTGCGTCCTTTTCCAGAATAAAGGAGATATCATAGGTTTCATCCATCATTTCGGAAATGGTTACCTGAAAATAGCTCTTGTATTTATTGGAAATATATTTTAAGGCATGCGCCTGATCGGAGGGGATCATAATGGTTACCACTCCGTCTTTTACATTATTAAAATTTAATGGTTTTACCCATGTATTATAGGAAATATCAGAAAGATCGTATTCTTCACGAAGAGTTTCTTTGATGAGATCCCAATTTTCCCTGATCTGATTCGCGTTATCCATTTTACAATTCCTTACTTACTTATTAAAGAGAACAGATGATTATTGTCCTACTCTATCTTAATATAAATTTGATAAAATTTCAAATGATATATCTGTGATAAATTTAGAATAAGGAAAGAAATTTTTAACAGGTTTTTCAGATATTTTACAAACAGTTTACATAAAGTTATTATGGAACTTTTGTATTTGTGAATAAAGTTTTTAAGTAATCAACAATATACACAACGGTTTTATGGGATAAATCGCCGCAAAAAAGAGAATTATGTCGATAAATAAAAAGTTATCCACAACTTATCCACGTTATGTGGATTAATTTACGTTAACTAACCAAAGAAGTTGATACTACTAGATATAGAAATGGTTCATCAATATGTTGTCCTATGAATTTTATAAATAAAAAAATATCTTTAAATATATAGAAAAATAGCCCTTTTTTACTTGACTCCCGGCATTTAATCCTATATAATCGACTTGTTATTTTCCTAAGAGGATATTTGTTTACCTTATATATAAATAAGGTTCATAGTAAAGGAGGTGTTCCAACATGAAAATGACTTTCCAGCCTAAGAACAGACAGAGATCTAAGGTACATGGTTTCAGAGCCAGAATGAGTACTCCTGGTGGAAGAAAGGTTTTAGCTGCCAGAAGAGCTAAAGGAAGAAAAGTATTGTCAGCATAGGCCGCGTAATGTGGCCTTTTTTTCTACAATCGAATCGCTGGATTTGAGAGATGTTGGGTTAATTTTATGATGAAATTTTCAGATTCATTAAAAAGAAATATTGATTTCCAGAATGTGTATCAAAACGGCAAATCTTATGCCAACAAATATCTTGTTATGTATGTTTTGGAAAATAATACAGATCAGAACAGATTGGGAATCAGTGCCAGCAAAAAAGTAGGAAATAGTGTCGTCAGACACAGAATGGCAAGATTAGTCAGAGAAAGTTACCGACTGCATGAAAGTATATTTAATAGTGGTTTAGATATCGTAGTCGTAGTAAGAAACAGTGCTTCCCATATTTCTTATCATGAAATGGAAAGCGCATTATTACATCTTGCAAAGCTTCATCATATAAGAAATGATCTGGAATCATAGCTTATATATAGAAGTAATTTGAATCCAATATGAAAAATGTATTGATTTTATTAATTAAATTCTATAGAAAATTTATTTCTCCAATGAAAACAACAAAGTGTCCTTATTATCCCTCCTGTTCGGAATATGGACTTGAGGCAGTACAGAAATATGGTGCTTTGAAGGGCGGAGCATTAGCCTGTTGGAGAATAATAAGGTGCAATCCTTTTTCCAAAGGAGGATATGATCCGGTACCTTAAGCATTTATGGAATAAAATTAGGAGGAAATGATTTGACAGGTATTATTTTAACCCAGTATAGCGGTAGAATTATCGGACCTATTGCAAGAATTTTAGGCTATCTGATGAATGCGATCTTCGAATTTTTAAATCTGATTAAGATCCCTAACATCGGATTGAGCATCATTATCTTTACAATTGTCATTTATCTGTTGTTAATGCCGCTTACCATTAAACAGCAGAAGTTTTCAAAGCTTTCTGCCAAAATGAATCCTGAACTTCAGGCAATTCAGAAAAGATACAAAGATAAAAAAGACAATGAATCCATGATGGCCATGAATGCAGAAACGAAAGCCGTTTATGCAAAGTATGGTGTATCACCGAGCGGAAGCTGCTTACAGTTATTGATTCAGATGCCGATTCTGTTTGCATTGTATCGTGTTATTTATAACATGCCTGCTTATGTAACCAGAATTAAAGATGCATTTGGTGTTATTGCAGATTCCATCATTGCTTCCGGTAAGGTTTCTGAAATCCAGAACCTGAAGGCTGCTGCTGCCTATGCAAAGAATTTTGCAGTAGATGAGAGAAATGCAGTCATTGATGTTCTTTATGTGATGAATAATAAAGATCTTGCTGCTTATGCAACCGGTCATGAGGATGTTTTGGAGCAGATCAGCCACTTTAATAATTTCCTTGGAATTAACATTGCAAACTCTCCTTCTTTCATGATCAGTGATGCATGGAATGCAGAAGGTGGTCCGCAGATTTTATTAATTATTGCAGCTTTATTAATTCCTCTGCTTGCGGCGTTTACCCAGTGGCTCAATGTAAAACTGATGCCACAGCAGGTACAGCAGGATGATAAGAATGTATCTGATCAGCAGGCTTCCATGCAGCAGTCCATGAAGATGATGAACAACTTCATGCCGATTATGTCTGCAGTATTCTGTTTCACACTTCCTTCCGGTATGGGACTTTACTGGATCGTAGGTGCTGTAGTCAGATCCATTCAGCAGGTGCTCATCAATAAGCACATTGATAAGATGGATATTGATGAAGTGATTAAGAAGAATGAAGAAAAGCAGAAGAAGAAGCTGATCAAGGCCGGTATTGATCCGAACACGGTAAATAAGAATGCAACCATGAATACCAGAAATGTAGCAGCTCCTTCACAGAAAGCATCCATGGCTTCCAAGGCAAATGCCAATACCAGTCATTTATCCCAGGAAGAAAAGGATGAAGCAGTTAAGAAGTCTACCGAATATTACAACAAAAATAATGTAAAGCCGGGAAGTCTTGCATCTAAGGCAAATATGGTGAAGCAGTATAACGAGAAGAATAATTCATAGGAGGTTAAGAACATGGATTTTATTGAAGTTTCAGCAAAGAACGTGGATGACGCAGTGATTGAAGCATGTCAGAAGCTTGTAGTTACCAGAGATAAATTAGAGTATGAAGTTATTGAAGAAGGTTCCAACGGATTTTTAGGAATCGGTTCCAAACCGGCAATCATCAAAGCCAGAGTAAAAGCTTCCGTAGATGGAAAAGCTGTTGATTTCTTAAAAGAAGTATTTGCTGCAATGAATATGGCAGTAGTAATTGATGCTAAGTTTGATGAAACAGATAATAATCTTGATATTGATTTAAGCGGAGATGATATGGGTGTTCTGATCGGTAAGAGAGGACAGACTCTTGATTCTTTACAGTATCTGGTTTCTTTAGTAGTAAACAAAGATGCACAGGATTATATCCGTGTAAAAGTAGATACCGAAGATTACCGTAGAAGAAGAAAAGAAACTCTTGAAAATCTTGCAAAGAACATTGCTTATAAGGTTAAGAGAACCAAGAGACCTGTTTCCTTAGAACCGATGAATCCTTATGAAAGAAGAGTGATTCATTCCGCATTACAGAATGACAAATATGTTACAACTCACAGCGAAGGAGATGAACCTTTCCGCCGCGTTGTAGTTACTTTAAAGAAATACGAAAAGTAAACTTTTGAGTTGAATAAAAATGTGATAGAATGATGGAGGACATATGTCCTCCATCTTTTATATATATAAGGAAATAATTATGACAACAGATACCATTGCAGCAGTAGCAACTGCACTCAGCAATTCCGGGATTGGAATTATCAGAGTGAGTGGAAATGATGCAGTTCCTATTGTGAATACGTTATTTAAAAATAAAAAACGGCAGCCGCTTCTTGAAAAAATGAGCAGTCATACGATCCAATATGGTTTTATTGTGAATGATCAGGATGAAATCGTAGATGAAGTCATGGTTTCCCTGATGAAAGCTCCAAGAAGCTTTACCACAGAGGATACGGTGGAAATTAACTGTCATGGCGGTGTATTGATTATTAATAAAATTCTTGGATTATTGCTTGCACATGGTGCGAGACTCGCAGAGCCCGGAGAATTCAGTAAGCGTGCCTTTTTAAATGGAAGAATTGATTTATCGGAAGCAGAAGCGGTGATGGACGTCATTGCATCTGAAAATGATATGGCTTTAAAAAATTCCATGAGACAGCTGCAGGGCAGTGTATCTGATAAAATTAAGGATTTACGTGCTAAGATTCTTTATGAAATTGCTTTTATTGAGTCCGCTTTGGATGATCCGGAACATATCAGTCTGGATGGCTATCCGGAAGAACTGGAAGAAAAAGTGGATCAGTTAATCAAAGAGATTGCGGCACTGATTGAAACCTCTGAAAACGGAAAAATCATTCGTGATGGAATCCGTACCGTAATTGTAGGAAAGCCGAATGCCGGAAAATCTTCTTTATTAAATCTTCTTGCCGGAGAAGAAAAGGCGATCGTTACGGAAATTGCCGGTACAACAAGAGATATCCTGGAAGAAAATATCCGGTTATCCGGGATCAATCTTCATGTGATTGACACGGCCGGTATCCGTTCTACGGAAGATGTTGTTGAAAAGATCGGTGTAACAAAGGCAAAGAAATATGCAATGGATGCAGATCTGATTGTTTATGTGGTCGATTCCTCTGTTCCACTTGATGAAAATGATCTGGAAATTTTAGAATTAATCCGGGACAAGAAGAGTATTATTTTATATAATAAATCCGATTTGGATTCAAAGGTGTCTTTAGAAGAATTATCTTCAAAGGTTAGTCCTGAGACGAAGATCATTAAAACCTCCACCAAGAAAAATACCGGATTTGATGAATTTTCGAAAGCAGTGGAAGATTTATTCTTTAAGGGCAAAATTGGAAACGATCAGGAAGTTATGATTACGAATATGCGTCATAAGCAGGCGTTATCAGAGAGTCTGTCAAGTTTGCAGGAAGTGAAGAACAGTCTGATTAATCAGATGCCGGAGGATTTCTATTCCATTGATCTGATGAATGCCTATGCTTCTTTGGGAAGAATTATTGGAGAAGAAATTGATGATGATCTGGTTACAGAAATCTTTTCCAAGTTCTGTATGGGAAAATGATGTAACAGTTATAAAATAGACAGAAATGGAGATCTGAGATGAAAATATCGGTATTTTATGATCATATCCGGGAAGCTGCAGAACAAAGTGGAAAATCCATGGATGAAGTTTTTCAAAAAGTGGCTTCTTTTGGAATTAAAGGAATTGAAATTGAAGATAAAGCATTGATGGAAGAGGAAGAGAAGATCTTTAAACTGCTTCAGGATCATGATATGGAAGTCAGTTGTATTTATGGATTTTTTGATTATTCCCATGGAAATGATCTGCAGAGAGGATTTGATCTGATTGATTTTGCAGATGATCATTCCATTAAGAAAATTATGATCATTCCCGGATTCTTAACGGATAGAGAGTGGAAGTTTGCTTTCTTAAGAAACCGCTGTGTGAGAAAAATGATTACAAGTCTGAATATTTTGTTGAAATATGCAAAGGACAATGGAATTCAGATGGTTTTGGAAGATTTTGATGATGCTCCGGCATATTATAAGGATGCTGCAGGGTTAGAATTTTTCCTTACTCATGTGGATGGACTTAAATGTGCATTTGATACCGGAAACTTTTTATACAGTGAAGAAGATTCCCTTGAAGTATTGCCGAAGTTTTTAGGTCAGATCGGACATGTACATTGCAAGGACCGGACCTTTGAAGTGAAAAAAGGTGAAACACCCAAAGCCACTGTCAAAGGAAGAGAGATGTATTCCTCCCCGGTAGGAAGCGGATGTATTCAAATGAAAGAAATTGTTGAAAAAATCTTAGCTTCCGGATATGATGATTATTTTGCAATCGAGCATTTCGGATCCTGTCAGCAGTTAAAAGACATTGAAATATCTGCTGCTTGGCTGAATCAGTTCCGATCATGAAAATTGTTTATGATATAAATGATGAATTGGTGATATTTATTTAGATTGTTTAAAAGTAGGAGGTCATCTGAATGATTAAGGTAACGGTATGGAATGAATACCTGGAAGAACTTCAATATAAACATGTTGCAAAGGTTTATCCGAATGGAATTCATGAATGTATTCGTGAGTTTCTGGAAAAGGATCCGGAGATCCAGGTGAGTTGTGTAACCTTACGGATGGAAGATCAGGGATTGTCGGAAGAAATATTGAATGATACAGATGTATTGATCTGGTGGGGACATCAGGCACATGATGAAGTAACCGAAGAGAATGTCCAGAGAGTAAAACAGCATGTTTTAGATGGAATGGGATTGATTGCATTACATTCTGCTCATTTTTCCAATCCGATGAAAGCACTGCTTGGAACGAGTATGTGCGTGAGATGGAAGCATGGGGAAAGAGAAAAGCTTGTCTGTGTTGCTCCTTCCCATCCGATTGCTGAAGGAATTACCGAACCAATTATTTTGGAAAAAGAAGAAATGTATGGGGAATACTTTGATATTCCAAAGCCGGATGATGTGGTATTTTTAGGATGGTTTTCAAATGAAGAAGTATTTCGGAGCGGATGCACCTTTACCCGTGGATGGGGTAAGATCTTCTATTTCCAGCCGGGACATGAAGAATATCCGATTTATTATCATCCTCAGATTCAGAAAATTATTACCAATGCAGTAAAATGGGCGAAGCCTGTGAATAAAAGAAGTGAACATTATGATAATGTTGAGGTGAAATAAATTTCATGATTACCAATAAGAATACCATTCGTGAAAAAGTAGATGTTTGTGTTGTCGGTGCGGGACATGCCGGATGTGAGGCAGCGTTGGCCTGTGCAAGACTGGGACTTGAAACTGTGATTTTTACAGTGAGTGTGGACAGTATTGCTTTGATGCCCTGTAATCCGAATGTAGGAGGATCTTCCAAAGGTCATCTGGTAAGGGAACTGGATGCACTCGGTGGAGAAATGGGTAAAAATATTGATAAAACCTTTATCCAGTCCAAAATGCTGAACGTATCCAAAGGTCCTGCCGTTCATTCACTCCGTGCACAGGCAGATAAGTCAGAGTATTCCCGTGCCATGCGCAAGGTGCTTGAAAATCAGGAGCATCTGACGATTAAGCAGGCAGAAGTTTGTAACCTGTTATGGGAAGAAGTACCGAATGCAGATCCCAATGGTTATACCAAAAAGATCATTGGAGTACAGACCTTTACCGGTGCTGTTTATGAATGTAAAGCAGTTGTTTTGTGTACCGGTACTTATCTGAAGGCAAGATGCTTATGCGGAGAGGCAATTACTTATACCGGACCGAATGGTTTACAGGCAGCCAACTATCTTACGGATTCATTAAAAGAAATGGGCATTGAAATGCGTCGTTTCAAAACAGGAACTCCGGCGAGAATGGATAAGCGTTCTCTGGATTTCAGTAAGATGGATGAACAGTTTGGTGATGAAAAAGTTGTTCCGTTTTCTTTTTCCACGAATCCGGAGGATGTACAGATTGATCAGGTTTCCTGCTTTCTTACTTATACAAATGAAAAGACCCATGAAATTATCCGTGCTAACCTGGATCGTTCTCCGATTTATGCCGGAATTATTGAAGGTACGGGGCCGAGATACTGTCCTTCCATTGAAGATAAGGTGGTTAAGTTTGCAGATAAGGAACGGCATCAGGTGTTTATTGAGCCGGAAGGACTTCATACGAATGAAATGTATGTTGGTGGAATGTCCTCTTCTCTTCCGGAGGATGTGCAGCTTGCCATGTACCGGACTGTTCCTGGATTGGAGCATTGTAAGATTGTAAGGAATGCTTATGCGATTGAATATGACTGCATTAATCCGAACCAGCTTTATCCTTCTCTTGGATTTAAAGCAGTGGAAGGTTTATACAGTGGTGGACAGTTTAACGGAAGCAGTGGTTATGAAGAAGCAGCAGTACAGGGATTTGTGGCCGGTGTAAATGCTGCACAGTATATTTTAAAAAAGAATCCTTTGATTTTAGATCGTTCGGAAGCTTATATCGGAGTTTTGATTGATGATCTGGTAACAAAAGAAAACCGCGAGCCCTATCGTATGATGACTTCCCGTGCAGAATACCGCCTTTTGTTAAGACAGGATAATGCCGATCTGCGTTTACGTGAAAAAGGCTATGAAATCGGGTTGATTACGGAAGAACAGTATCAGGCTCTTTTAACGAAGAAATCCCTGATTGAACAGGAAATTAACCGGTTGAAGAGTGTATTGATTGGTGCTTCTAAGAAAAATCAGGAATTCTTTGAAAATCATAACAGCGCAACCTTAAAAACCGGAGTATCCCTTGCGGAATTGATGTGCCGTCCGGAATTAAGTTATGAAATTCTGGCAGAAATTGATCCGGACCGGAAAGAACTTCCTGCAGATGTGATCGAACAGGTAGAGATTGAAATTAAGTATGAGGGATATATTGAACGGCAGCTTCGCCAGGTAGAACAGTTCAAAAAGATGGAGAAGAAAAAAATTCCATCGGAAATCAATTATGATGATATTGAAAGTCTGCGTCTTGAGGCAAGACAGAAGCTGAAAGCTTTAAAACCTGTTTCGGTAGGACAGGCTTCCCGGATTTCCGGTGTATCCCCTGCAGATATTTCAGTTCTGGTTGTTTATCTGGAACAGTGGAAATATCATCACCCGGAGGATATATTGAGATAGTAATTTAGAACCATATTAATGCAAGTATTTTATAACTATATTGTCACAATTTGTATGGCTTTGAATAGTTGTATAAAATAAATAGCGCATTTTTTAGAAAAATGTGGTATATTATTATCCTAATATAGTTTGTTTATGGATATAGCCAGGAAAATGGCAGATAGGGTAATTTATGGACAACTGGGATTTATTGACGGATTCCTTAAAAGAATTTCACATCACTTTAACAAATGAACAGTTTCATCAATTTCAGAATTATTATGAATTGATGATTGAGTGGAATTCCTTTATGAACCTGACTGCAATTACAGAGATGGATGAAGTGATTATGAAACATTTTGTAGACAGTGTTTCATTGATCCAGGCTGTTCCGGATCTTGCACATAAGGAATATTCCTTAATTGATGTAGGAACCGGGGCCGGTTTTCCCGGTATTCCATTAAAAATTGTTTTTCCTGATTTGAAAATTACTTTACTTGATTCTTTAAATAAGAGAGTGAAGTTTTTGAATCAGGTGATTTTTGATTTGTCTTTGGAGAATATCTTGGCAGTTCATGGAAGAGCTGAGGATCTGGCACAACAAAAGGAATACAGGGAGCAGTATGATTTTTGTGTATCACGTGCGGTTGCTAATCTCGCTACTTTATCGGAATATTGTCTTCCTTTTGTGAAGAAGAAGGGTTATTTTATTTCTTATAAATCCGAGAAAATAACGGAAGAGTATGAACAGGCCAAAAAGGCCATTCAGGTTCTGGGTGGTAATTACAGGAATCAGGTAGAATTTTATTTGCCACAGTCGGATATTTACAGAAATTTGTTTATGATTGAAAAGATAGATACTACACCGAAAAAATATCCAAGGAAAGCCGGGCTGCCTTCCAAGGAACCTATTGTGTAATTTATTATGTTAGTTTTTTTACTTCCATAAGAACGTTTTTTAGTATATGATATAGATAAGTATAATTTTATTATAGAGTCATAGATATACCAGATTTGATATCTCAGTTTTATCAGAAATCAATGGGAGAAGATAATGGATACAAATGAAAATTCTGTTATCGATGACATATATTATGCGTTTTTGAAAAAAAGAAATGAGTTAAATCGTCTTGTAATAAAGAATCAGGAAGAAATTCAGGAAACAGAAACGCTTTTAAAGTCATTGATGGAAACAGATGCAGATATGAAGTATTTTTCTCCGCGTAATACGGAGGATATTTATAAAAACGAAATTTCATCTGCAAAAGATAAGATTGAGCATTTAGTTCAGGAAAATGAAAAGACTGCAGGTCAGATTGAAGAACTGTCAAAGAAAATCGCGGAATTAAAGGTTTTTAAGGATCAGGAGGCACATCGTAATGAGTTGTCCAGTGCATTACTGGATCTTCAGGAAATGGATCGTCAGCGAATTGCACGGGAACTCCATGATACTACAGTTCAGAATCTGGCTCATTTGATTCATGAAATTGAATTATGTTCTTTATATATTGATAAAGATCCGATTCATGCAAAGCTTGAGCTTGAGACCTGTTCAAAGAATTTAAGAGGAATTATTGATGAAATGCGGATGGTGATTTTTAATCTTCGTCCCATGTCATTTAATGATTTAGGATTTGACAGATGCCTTAATGATTTTATTGAGAATATAAAGGAATCTAATCCGGATATTTTCTTTGTAACAGATGTAGATGAGGTTTCTACAAAGATTTCTGAATATAGGCTGTTGGTTTTATTCCGGATGATTCAGGAGGCTATACAGAATTCCATTATTCATTCAAAATCAAATCGAATTGAACTGACAGTAAAGAATAGGGATCATCATTTATTTGTTACCATTAAAGATTATGGAATTGGTTTCGAATATGATAGTAAAAAAGAAAATCATTTTGGCATATCCATGATGCAGGAAAGAGCAAAGATTATTCATGCAGTATTTCAAATCGATTCTGTTTTGAATAAGGGAACAGAAATTAAAATTGAAATTGCTGCAGATGAATAAGATGAAAGAGGGAAAATTTTATGAGTACAAAAGTAATGTTGGTTGATGACCACGCTTTAATTAGAGAAGGAATTAAGCAATTATTGGAATTTGATGGTTCGATTGAAGTGATCGAACAGGCTAGTGATGGCGCAGAATGTCTTGAAAAGTTACAGCATGTACTGCCTGATATTTTATTACTTGATATTAATATGCCTAATGTAAACGGAATTGAAGTTCTGGAAGAAATTAAAAAGAAAAATATTCCTGTTAAGGTTTTAATGCTGACAGTACATAGTGAAGTGGAGTATCTTGTTCAGGCTGTTGATATTGGTGCAAATGGTTATATTCTGAAGGATTCCGGATCAGAGGAATTAAAGAAAGCAATTCAGTCAGTAATGGAAGGAGATTCTTATATCCAGCCGAGTCTGATTCCTTCTTTGAATTCCCGGTTGGTGAACCGTGATATTGATAAGGAGAAGATTGCTGCTTTAACGATACGTGAATTGGAAATTCTGACACAGATTTCCGGAGGTATGTTTAACAAAGAAATCGCCATGAATCTGAATATCAGTGAGCGCACGGTTAAAAATCATATTTCCAATATCTTTAAGAAGATTGATGTTTCCGACCGTACCCAGGCAGCTGTTTTTGCGATCCGGAATAATATTGTGAAATTGTTTTAATTTTAAGTGATGCTTTGAGTTGCCATGCATATGAGAAAATGATCCAGTGGATCATTTTTGAGTATTGTGTTAAATTTAATAGGTGATAAAAAATAGACGATATATTATAATTTATATATCGTCTATTTTTATACTTTTAGTAAGTTTTTGCCGCCAATATCCTTTGCGTAAACATTTTGTGCGATGCGGAATATGTAACCGTCTGGATTTTCAATTTTATCCTGCTTTAATAAAGATGAATATACCTGAAAGGTTATCTCTGCCGCAAGTTCTTCTGCCTCGTCGATTTTGGGTAGCTTTGATACTGCAAATCCAAATATCTTCCTTACATATGAGAATATAAGCTCGTCAGCCTTTTGCTTATTCATTGCTTTCCCTCACTTTTAAGAACGTTCTTATTAATATAGTGCGGAGCTTTTTAAAAAGGTTGGTAAATTTATCATAATATTTTTATATTGGTTGTTGTTACTCTAAGAATATCAGCATCTGTAATTACTTGTATATTTCTATATTTTAATTTTTAAAAATGAAATTTAATGCTTCTTACCAGTAACTTCATTTACTACTAATTTGAAACATATTGTCCTTTCTACCATAGCCTCACTGATTGGAAAATCTTCACCTCTTCCATGATGTTGTAATATTAGTCGAAGTGCTTTGATTTTCTCATCTCCATCCAAAAATACAATTTCGCCATTTCCAATGACGCATTCATAAAGCATAGAGCAAGAGCCCTTTTTAGTATCATATACTAGTCCTTGATTTCGATCTATTTCAAAACATACTTTATTATCTTTTTTTATTAAATCAATTTTTCTTCCCTCCATTGCACTATGAAAATATAGATTGATCTGTTGTTCACCATCAATTTCAATTCCATAATTCATAGGAACAATATAAGGGTATGGTTCATCCTTTATAGCTAACCGACATATTCCTTCTTCCCGGATAATTTTTATAATTTCTTCTCTGGAACTTATTTCTCTGTCTTTTCTTCTCATGTTCTTGTACCTCATTCGTTTATTATGTAATATCTTATCTACTTTAAATAATTTGATATTTATTAGTATACTTTTAATTCAGCTATTTAATTTATAAATCTATTATTTCTATTATATATAACTTATTTGTATTTGTAACTCTTTATTTCACAAAATAATAATTGGAAAGTATATTAAATCAGATCATAAACCTATCCAGACTCCTTTGGAAGAAACTTAGATATTCTTAGAGTAACCTTCTATACAGCAGCGTTCAGCCATGGACGGCTGAACGAGACACAATCGAACCCGGATGGTTCGTTGGGTCGTCTGCGTCTGTGATAAATAATTTACATGGTTACTCTTAGAATATCTTGTTTCTGGATAACGAGTATGGATAGGTTTATGTCTGATATTTGAAGCCTTTCAAAATATTTGTTTATTACATTAGTATTGGTTCCTTCATATAATTTGCATGTTATAATTTTCTATTTTTCACGATAAGCATACGAAAAAACTTTTTATAGTTGCTCACTTACTAATTACTTAATTTTTTAAGACTATTTTTAATATATAAATTCATTATTTGTACTGCATTTAGACTGATTTCGCATTAAAAGATGAGTAATATGTTTCACGTGAAACATGAAACGTTATTGTAAAACATAGTCACAAGATAATGTTTCACGTGAAACACATAGCCCCTAAATCTTGTAGCTAATCCGTGAAACATCGAAAATATAGAAAGCGTGAAACATTGATTTTATAAGAATTACTTAAAAATAGAGCACTAGATGTTGTAGTAACAGGAAAATAGGACTACAAGTTTATTTTTGTAAGTAAAAATCCTAGAATATCACTTTCAGAAGTGATATAATCAATAATGCACTGTGATAAGAAAGGAAATGGATAACAGTACAGCCATGCAGAAGTGAATATCTAAGTTAATAATGTAGATTGACAACTTATGAATGGAATGGCTGACTTGTTACAAAAATGGAAGAGCGAATGGGAAAAACGATTGCGATTGCTAATCAGAAAGGTGGAGTAGGAAAGACAACTACTTCCATTAATTTATCTGCATCATTAGCAACAAAAGGAAAGAAAGTTTTAGTAATTGATACGGATCCGCAGGGAAATACAACCAGTGGATTTGGTGTAGAGAAGAATGATCTGGAAAATACAGTTTATGAATTAATGCTAAGTGAATGTTCCATTAAAGAATGTATTTTAAACGATGTAATAGATGGAGTATCCATTATTCCTTCCAATGTAAATCTGGCTGCTGCAGAGATTGAACTGATTGGTGTAGATCGTAAGGAATATATTTTGAAGAGAGAAGTAGAGTGGATCAAGGATAACTATGATTATATTATTATTGACTGTCCTCCTTCTTTAAGTATGTTAACAATCAATGCAATGACAACGGCGGATACGGTTTTAGTTCCAATTCAGTGTGAGTATTATGCGTTGGAAGGATTAAGTCAGTTAATACATACAATTAATCTGGTAAAAGAAAGATTGAATCCGGATCTGGATATTGAAGGTGTTGTATTCACCATGTATGATTCAAGAACCAATCTTTCTATGCAGGTTGTTGAAAACGTAAAGAGTAATTTGAGTCAGAAAGTATTCCAGACATTAATACCGAGAAATATTCGATTGGCGGAAGCTCCAAGTTACGGAATGCCAATTAATGCTTATGATCCAAAATCTGCAGGAGCAGAAGCATATATGCAATTAGCGGAAGAAGTAATTAGTGGAGGAAAGTAATATGGCAGCAAAACGTGGATTGGGAAAAGGGTTAGATAGTTTAATTCCAAATAAGCTGGAAGATGAAACGAAAAAAGTAACGGAAAAACCAGGCGCTAATGAAGCAGCTCATGAGGATGGTCCTGTTACGATTGTAAATATTACAAAAGTAGAGCCGAATCGTGAACAGCCTCGTAAGAATTTTGATGAGGATGCTTTGGAGGAACTGGCAGAATCCATTAAGCAATATGGGTTATTACAGCCGATTCTTGTTCAGGATCGGAAAACCTACTATGAGATTATTGCCGGTGAACGTAGATGGCGTGCTTCCAAAAAAGCAGGTTTAAAAGAGGTTCCTGTCATTATCCGGAATTATTCGGAGCAGGAAATTGTAGAGATTTCTTTGATTGAAAATATTCAGAGAGAAGACTTAAACCCGATTGAAGAGGCACTGGCTTACAAGCGTCTGTTGACAGAATTCAACTTGAAACAGGATGAAGTTGCAGAGAGAGTATCAAAAAGTAGAACAGCCGTAACCAATTCCATGCGTCTGTTAAAGCTTTGTGATGATGTGCAGCAGATGATTATTGATGATTTAATCAGTACAGGACATGCCAGAGCATTAATCAGTATTGAAGATCCGGAACAGCAGTATGCAATTGCACAGCAGATTTTTGATGAAAAGCTGAGTGTACGTGATGTTGAAAAGTTGGTAAAAAACCTGAATAAACCTGCAAAAGTTAAGAAAACAAATCCTGTTGATAAGAGTCTGGAAGCAGTCTATCAGGATATTGAAGAAAATCTGAAGCAGAAATTATCTACGAAGGTTGCCATTACTTCAAAAGGAAATGGTGCCGGTAAGATCGAAATTGAATTTTACAGCCATGAAGATCTGGAAAAAATTATGGATTTACTTTCCAGATAGGCAAAAGAAAAGGTTACGTAACAAGAAAGGTACTTAAGATATGAATGCATTTTTTGCAGCTATTGGTATGGGCAATGTAGAACTCGGAATTATTATTCTGGTTCTTGCAGTCATTTTGTTAATATCATTGGTTCTTAATGTTATTAATATGTGTGCTATTCGTAAATTAAATAAGAAGTATCAGAAATTTATGAAGGGAAAAGATGCGAAGAGTCTGGAAGACGAAATTGTGGGACTGTTCGAGGATAATACATTTCTCAAGGCATCGATTGATAAGAATAAGAAAGACATCCGGACATTATATAAGAAACTGGAATCTACCATTCAGAAGATTGGTATTGTGAAATACGACGCTTTTCAGCAGATGGGTGGTAAGTTAAGTTTTTGTTTATGCATGCTGGATGAAGAGAATAGTGGTTTTATATTAAATTCTGTTCATAGTACAGAAGGTTGTTACACGTACACAAAAGAGATTATCAAAGGTAAGGCTATGATTGATCTCGGAAAAGAAGAAGAAGCTGCTTTGAAAATGGCAGTAGGGGATGATGAATAATTGAAGATTGTTAAAGTCGATAATTTGAAGGGTGGAGAAGTATTAGCCAAACCTATTTTAACAAAAGAATACAAGATCCTGTTATCAGAAGAGCTTGTCCTTCGTCCGGAATATGTTGATAAAATTCGTGATCTTGGTATCACGGAGGTTTTTGTTAAAGATGAAGAACTGGTAAAAACACAGGAAGTAGTCCTTTTGAAATCAGATATTGAAGAGGGATTTAAGAGACAGGTAAGGAATATTATTGAGAAGCATACCTACAATAATAATCAGGAACTGGTGGAGTTATCCGGAACTGCCGACGGAATTATCAGCAAGATTCTGGAAGAGGATGATGTCATTGAACAAATCTATGACATCAAGGAGCGAAGCTCCGATATTTATGAGCATTCCATTAATCTGTGTTCACTGGCTACTTTAACTGCATTGAAATTGAATCTTGCCAAGGAACGGGTTCATGACATTGCTGTCGGTTCTTTGCTGCATGACCTGGGACTTCGTTATATGACGATATCTTATCAGAATCAAAATCTGGATTCTTTATCAAAGATAGAATTATCCGAGTATATGAAGCATCCGGTTTATGGATATTCTGCGGTGAAGAATGAAAACTGGATTTCAGATACCGGCAAGAGCATTATTCTGTTTCATCATGAAAGAATCGATGGAAGCGGATATCCTTTGAAAGCAAAGGAAATACCATACGAGGCAGCAATTGTTGGAGTATGTGATGCTTTTGATGAAATGATCTGTGGCATTGGATGTCAGAGAACTAAAGTATACGAAGCAATTGAGTATATGAAGATCTATAAGGGAAAACGTTTTTCGAAAGAGATTGTAGATGCATTGCTTCAATTCACGGCCGTTTATCCGGCAGGAAGTACGGTGCTTCTTACCAATGGACAAACCGGAAAAGTGGTTCGCCAGAATAAAGAATTTTCCGATCGTCCCGTGATCGAATTGAAAAATCATGATATTATTGATTTAGTTAAGATCAATAATGTATTTATTGAAAAAGTTTTGGAATAATTATTAGGAGGAAATAGAAATGATCGACATCAAATTTTTAAGGGAGAATCCTGAAGTAGTTAAAGAAAATATCAGGAAGAAATTTCAGGATTCCAAGCTGCCTTTGGTAGATGAGGTAATTGAACTGGATGCAGAAAGCCGTAAGACACAGCAGGAAGCCGATGATCTTCGTGCAAACCGTAACAAGATTTCCAAGGAAATCGGTGCGTTAATGGCAAAGGGTCTGAAGGAAGAAGCAGAGCAGAAGAAGGCAGAGGTTGCAGCAGGTGCAAAGAGACTTGTTGAACTGGAAGAGAAGGAAAAGGAACTGGAAGAAAAGATCACCAAGATTATGATGGTTATTCCTAATATCATTGATCCCAGTGTTCCGATCGGTAAAGATGATTCTGAAAACGTTGAAATCACCAGATATGGTGAACCGGTTGTTCCCGATTTTGAGGTTCCTTATCATACCGATATTATGGAAAGACTGAACGGTATTGATTTAGACAGTGCCCGTAAGGTTGCAGGTAATGGTTTCTATTATCTGATGGGTGATATTGCAAGACTACATTCTGCGGTACTTGCTTATGCAAGAGACTTTATGATTGACAGAGGATTCACCTACTGTGTACCGCCTTTTATGATCCGGAGCAATGTAGTTACCGGTGTTATGAGTTTTGCAGAAATGGATGCCATGATGTATAAGATCGAAGGAGAAGATTTATATCTGATCGGAACATCCGAGCATTCCATGATTGGTAAATTTATTGATACGATTGTACCGGAAGCAGAGCTTCCAAAGACTTTAACCAGCTATTCCCCCTGTTTCCGTAAGGAAAAAGGAGCTCACGGCTTAGAGGAACGTGGTGTTTATCGTATTCATCAGTTTGAAAAGCAGGAAATGATTGTTGTATGTAAGCCGGAAGATTCAGCAATGTGGTTTGACAAGTTATGGCAGAATACGGTAGACTTATTCCGGTTCATGGATATTCCGGTAAGAACCATTGAGTGCTGTTCCGGTGACCTGGCTGACCTGAAGGTGAAGTCTTATGACGTAGAAGCATGGTCTCCGAGACAGAAGAAATATTTTGAAGTCGGAAGCTGCTCTAATCTTGGTGATGCACAGGCACGAAGATTAAAGATCCGTGTTAATGGAGAAAAGGGTAAGTATTTTGCACATACCTTAAATAACACCGTAGTTGCTCCTCCGAGAATGTTAATTGCATTCTTAGAGAACAATCTTCAGGCAGACGGTTCCATCCGTATCCCTGAGGTACTTCGTCCTTACATGGGTGGTATGACAGAGATCCGGTAAACCGGTGTATTCATATGAAATATTGAAACAGATAAGGAGGTGAATTCTTTGCATAAATATATGAGAGCAATCGGTTTTAGTGAAGTCTGGAACCGAAAGGAGCTGCAGAAGCTTCTGACCGATGTAGTCGTAGAAGGAAAAGAAAGAGCATATACTTCAAACGGTGACGAAACACTGCTTGCATCATTCAGCAAAGAATTCGCCCCTAATATTGGTGTTACGGTATGTGGCGAATTTGATGAAGATGATAAATTTGTTTACGAATATTATTTTCCATTTTTACGTGGAAGTAATATTACCACACAGGAGGACGTTTCGATTGAACGTCATGCGGCTTTGGAATCCTATGCCGGAGTCTGCGATGATGTCCGTATTGGAGTTTCACTGATTTTTTATCTTCAGAATATGATTCCTTATGTAAAGGCCAAGAATTCCAATAATCTGCCGATCCGTGGAACGACATTGACTCTTTCCGCACTTTCTTTGTCCGGCACAATTATGATGCCGTTAAAGAAAACAGAGAAAGACCTGATCCGTAACCAGCAGACACTTCGTGACCGCAGTCAGTTATTGAATGCAGCGCGCAACGGAGATGAGGAAGCCATTGAAAATCTGACTCTGGATGATATGGATACCTATTCTGCTATTTCCAAACGGATTCATAAGGAAGATGTTTTCACTCTGGTAGATACTTATTTTATGCCATATGGAGTGGAATGCGACCAGTATTCTGTGCTTGGAGAAATTATTGAGTATAATTTTGTAAAAAATACGCTTACAGATGAAGAAATTTGTGTTATGATATTGAGTTGTAATGATTTACAATTTGATGTTTGTATTAACAAAGCGGATTTGTTTGGTGAACCTGCTGTTGGACGTCGTTTCAAGGGAACGATCTGGATGCAGGGTTACATCAATTTTCCGTAGGTTTTTGTTCTCTTAGTTAAATGGATATAACAATAGCCTCCTAAGGGGCAACTAAGTGGAGACCATTTAGTGAGACATAACAGGATTTTAGAGTTTGCAAAAAGGCTAAAATCAATATATAATAACTGAGGCAATTCATCACGAAAGTGATTGGATTCATAAACATGGCAGCCGGAGCCCAAAAGGCTGAAAAGCCCAAAAATACGGCATTTGTTCCCTTAGTTAAATGGATATAACGGGGTCCTCCTAAGACTCTATTGTAGGTTCGATTCCTATAGGGAACGCTCTATTTTAAGCGGTAATGAGAGAAAAATCATTGCC